>ERZ795053.2078-NODE-2078-length-24672-cov-5.371451_pt1 | contig 24672 bp, 27 predicted proteins | sample MGYA00375137_ERZ795053 | MGnify/ENA primary metagenome ERZ795053 (study PRJEB30182, sample SAMN05720284) | activated sludge metagenome | isolation source: Anaerobic digester | place: Hong Kong | collected 2014-12-17 ...
TGTGAAACACAGGAGTCTATATATCAATAATAATTGAATGTTTCACATGAAACATTATAGGAATATGTTCTCAATACGTTGTATCTTGTGTTTTAAGTTCCTTTGATCAATAAATACCATATAGAGATCTAGCTGGGTTTCATGTGAAACCAATTGATTTTCTGATTTATACTCAGAAATTGCTGAAAAACATCGCTTTATTTTCTCCTGGGTCATATTCTCGGCCGGATTGTACATGTCTTGATTTTCCAGACCCTCAGTTGTTTCACATGAAACACTTTTGACTTCGATAAAGTGAATCACGCCTTCTTTACTGGCGATAATATCAATTTCACCTGATCGAGTCGTGTAGTTTCTGTCTATTATCCCGAAACGATTATTTTCAAGCCATTTTGCGCATATGCTCTCACCATATTCACCTATTTTTTGGCTTTTCGACGTAAATTGTTTCATGTGAAACATTATATCACTACGACCTCTTTAAAAGAATTTCATTCAAAATCAAGATGTTTCATGTGAAACATGGCTAATTCTTTCGAAAATCGATTAAAAACGTTTCGCATGAAACGTTTTTCACGTGAAACATTCATTTTCTATATTTTTTGATGTAAAAACAGGCTTATAAAGGACATTATAAAAGACAAAAGTTTAATGTCTCTTTGTCTTTTATCCCCCTTATACCCGAAGTTTTCCACAGTTTATATCAAAATAAAAACAACATATTTCAAATCGCCTTATACGTTAAGGCTTTTTTGTTGGTTGTTTTTGATTCTATTTCTTGGATCTATTCTAATAAATTGTGTCTTTTTGAGAGGTGTTGCGTACCTACTTGATTACGCATTTTTTAAATATTGTTGTCACGGTTTCAGAGCTTATATTTTCATCCGCTTTACTCTTGAATATGGATCGACAATCTTGATAAAAGAAAAAAAGCGCCTATACTGGTGCCAGCTTTGATCAAAAGCATTTCCACCTGTGGTGAAATGGATATCACAACGGTCTTCGGAACCGTTATTCCAGGTTCGAGTCCTGGCGGGTGGACATAAATCATCGAGTACGTGACACGCAGTGTTGCGTACTCTTTGATTTACTTCACCCGCCAGGACTCGAAAAGAGGGAGCTGCGAAGCCCAAGCGTTCTCGAAGAGACGCTTGGTAGCGACCGGCGGGGTCGAGCGAATGAGGTTGCAGCGAGGCCCTCGCAGTGGCCGAAGCGAAACCCATGAGGGTGACCGAGTCCTGGCGAAATTCTGAGAAAACATCTACTCATTTTACTTGTGACCGAGTTCTGCCGAAATCGCGGAAGATTGCATCGTAATCTATCTGTGACCGATTCCTGGCGTTCTTATTGAGTTATTGCGACCTAACACCAATAGCGTTACAATCTTTACTATGACTTATAATTTACACCCCATTATCGTTCATTTTCCGATCGCTTTTCTTATTCTGTATTCATTGATCGTAATCCTGCCGGTTAAACGTTGGTTTCCACATCAATCATGGAAATTGACTCGACTCTTGTTGGTAGGTCTTGGATTCCTGGGGATTCTCGCCTCGATGTCGAGCGGGGAAGCAGCACAAAGCTTTACTAGTGGGTCTCGCGAGGTTGTACACGCCCATGAAGCCTTTGCCAGCGCCTCGTCGTGGTTCTATGGCCTTCTCCTGGCAGGGGAAATTCTTCCCTTCATTGCCGGCAAGGTATTGCCACATATTCCTCGCCTTGCATGGTTGTTTACGCTATTGAACAAGGTGTTACGAAACCAGGTGATCGTATGGCTCCTTGCTTTGGCTGGTTTTATCGCACTGACTATTACCGGCATGTTGGGTGGAGTCCTCGTTCACGGCACCTCGGCCGATCCCTTGGCAGCACCGCTCCTCAATCTCCTCGGCATTAGCTAGGATTTTTTATTTATCCGAAGCTCAATAATTGACAATTTTATAATATTAACTAATATAAAATCGAATTAACCTTAACAATAATAACTATGTCTGACAAAAAAATACCCATAGAGGAATTAATCCCAGAGCATGGTTGGTCGATAGACGATCAGCGGGAAGATTTCATCGTCTTTAAAAAAGATGACGTTGAACTCGAAGTGTTGGTATACCGCCAATCGGTGAGTCCTGCCTATACTTGTATTGAACTATTTGCTGACGAGGACGATCACATACATTTATGGAAGGGAGATTACGATTCTCGAGATATTCTCTTCCACGAACAACCCGACTTGCCTCTGGAAAAAAATCAGGATGGTTTTTACCTCCTTGAAAATGTTATTGATTTCCTTGATAAGCAAGGGGCAGTGGTAGATCATGGTGCTGAAGGCAAAGAATTTTTACGCTTTGGTACCGGCACCTGGACGAGTCCCGAGGGCGAGACGCGTTTTTCCGATGTGAAGATTTATCGCAACACGGTCATCTATACCAGTATGATCGATGGATTGACCAGGTGGTTTCACTTTGAATCAGGGCAACCGTGGAAGTGTCAAAACGGCAAGACCGCATTCCAGACCTTATCCTTGGTGACTTGTTCATGTGATAATTTTAAGGCGGTTATGATTACCCCCAAAGGCGAAGAAACCAAACGAATGGTCCACGATGGGGATTGGGTTATCCATCCCTCTGGCAAGACTGGTTTCAAAGCCTTCGCACCCCAAGGAGCCTGTCGTTTTGTAGTCTTGTTTGATGAAGAAAATCCTAATTTGGCAGCCGTCTATCATTACGAAACCAAACGTTGGATGCTTTCCCCAAAAAACGAGTCTTGGTTTTTGATCGAATCAAAGGAGGTAAGTTTTACCGAGGATCATCCTGGTGGTTTCAATATTAAAAACTACCGTACTGACAAGTATTTAAATTTTAATTTTAAAACTGGTATATGGAGTGAGTCTGACAGTAGTCGTCTCAAGCCAGTGCCAAAAGCACGATTAAATTTTAAGACAAAAAGATGGAAACAGCTGGTTTAACAGCTGAGAAAACGGGGGCACCAAGCCCCCGTTTTTTATTTACATCGAATCTAAAATCAGTATGGTGGTAAGAAACGTATTGTTTCATTTAAAAAATAAAATATATGCCAAAAAAAGTATTACCAAAAAGGTTTGACTATCAACTCCTAACCTCTTTTCTTAAACAAGAAAGTTGGTTTGAGGTTGGTTCCAGGGAAGAAAATCAATATCTAGATGAGATTGGAATTGATCGATATAACCCACCTCGTCAACAAGAATCCGCTCGATCTGACCTTTTTATTAACTATAATATCAAGGGTTATCATGGTCTTATTCGTACGAGCATATCGTCTACGCCTACGTATCAAGTTGCAAAGTCAAAACCTGCCTGGGTTCTTATTGTTTTAGGTGGGAATAGTGAAAAGATTTATTCAAGTCAACCAATCCACAGAACCAAAAATTTCTTGACTAATTTACGCCATGAATCAATTATTATTCAGACTGCGATTAAAGAAAGACCAGCCAAAGAGGGTTGTGGCTATCTTGAGCTTCATAAGGTTTCGGCGCGTCTGTATATTTGGGTAAAACCAGGTACCACCGAACGGGAATATATGTTTCATGAGCCTTTTTTTAAAAAGCTACCTAGGGAAACCCAGCTTTATCTCAATAGAAAACTTTCGAAAGACAAGTACTATAAGAAATATTGTGATGAACACGGTATTGAATACGGTTCAGCTTCTCGTTTAAGAAGAAAATGGGAAAAGAAAACTGAAACTGCTTAGAGTAATAAAATAAAACCCCGCACGCAGCGGGGTTTGTTTATTTAGAGACTTTGTGTTTATATGAAAAAAACAAAATTACACATATGAAAAAAGACATACAACCAGGTAAGGATATCTTGGAATCTGTTTTGGGCAATTATGCACGTTATGGCATGACGAAATCATTTTGTGAAGCCGTAATAGCTGATAAATTTCTCTTTGAAGCCGTGCTAAAAGGAAATTTAAAGATAAAGCCTCAATCAATCCGAGAGAACGACCTCTATAGACGTGAGGTACTAGCTAGTCAACCAAAGGGATTCGAGATCGTCCGGGCGACATGGAAACAAGTGAACATTTCAACCAGTATTCATGGTCACCCGCAGTTTGCGTATTACCAAGTGTTATCTGGACGTTACCGAATGAAATTTTTTACACCGGTTGAGGGTGAACCAGGATTTGTTAGGCCAACAGGAAAGGAAATTTTACTGGATTGTTACACCAATCCCATCTTTCACTCGCTTGCTGAGAAAAAAACTTATCAAAACGCCATCCACACCGTGACCCCGATTGAACCAGGAGAGACGCTTCTGATTTATTCGGAACCGGCTGACCGTGGAGAATGTTTCCAATTAAAAATTTAACCCATATTAAAAACCCCCGCACAGCGGGGTTTTATTAAGTCTGTTCCCACATAATTTCAAACAGTTGCTGGTGCATATTGGCGATGTAGGGATTTTTGATGACTGTTATCTTAATTGACTCAACGAGTTCATGGATAATAATAGTATCTTTCCTAATAACAAGATTAGTATTAAGTTCAGTTTTTGGAGGAAGAATTTTTATTTCTTCATTTAGTTCTTTTTCAATTTTTTGGTGTGCTCGAGCTGTCTTTGAATCCTGCAACAAGAGCTTAATGTTAATATTAAACTTTGCTCGTTTTTTAATGAAACTCATGAAAAATTCTTCATCAAGTTGTAGCCACTTTTCCGGATTACTGATAACGTAGTAGTTTTCACCCCAGGTGATGTCTTTAAGAATATCACTATAAATTTGTTTCACAGCTTCAATTCCATAGTACTCACGGATAAAACCCTGAACCCCATCAGTTTTGTAGAGGTTCTCAAGTTCAGGCATGATGTTTTGTAACGTTACCTTTTGTCGTTCGATGATCCCCTCGATTTTCTCTGGGTGTGCTGCTCGGTAGTAGGTTTTCCACCCACTCTTCTCGGTGAACATGAGCCCCTTTTTGATGAGTCGATCGACAATGTCGTACACGGTCGTTCGTTTGATCTCTGAGTTTTTTGAAATCTTTAAAATACTGGTCTTGCCAAGCGATAGGGAGGTGAGATAAATCACCGCCTCTTTTTCCTCAAGTCCAAGTGATATGAGTTTTTCTTTCAAATTATCCATAATATGTCGATAATAACGACAACATAAAAATCATTACTATATATTTACTATAGTAATGATTTTTATAAAAAAGTCGACATTTTTGACGGTATTTAAGACGGGCTTTAAAATTTAAGTAAATCACTTTAAAAATTGAAACATGAAAACTAAAAAAGAATTAGAAGAAATAGCTGATCGTTATTTTTTAAATATGGATAGACTAAAATTTCTCTTTACAGAATATTGTGATAATAATAACCGAAATGTAATTCCAATTTTGGAAGAATCGGCCGATCATGATAAACCTTTGTTCGATTATAGAATATTACTAAAGAAGGAAATTGATTTAGAATTTGAAGCTGGCAATTTTGATTACGTTGATGAGAAGGGAATAAAATGGATAGAATATTATGAGGAAAATATTCAGCACATAAAACTTTTTGACACCTTATTTGTTTCAGTAAAAAAATGGAATCGTCCTAGCCTTACTGAAAAAGCATTTAACATTATAGAGAATCTAGGAAATTTTCCTTTTGGTGTAATTTTGGCTATTCGTATGAATATAAACGATAAGAAAGTTAAATTTGAAAAATTAACCCAAGATAATGGTCAACAAGAAATTTTAGATCGTTATTTAAAACAAGAAAACCCTATTAACTAGGGTTTTTTACGCCAAATATTTCGTGATGTCATCTTTGGTCATGCCGATTTTCTTGCCGGGGTTAAGGATATTTTTCGGATCAAGGATGTCTTTGAATAGCCCTGCTGGCAGACCCATTATATCATATTGTATATTATCATTCAATGGTTGTATATTATCTGTTTACTATTTTAGATAATATGTATATAATTTGTGTATAATTCATTCATGTCTGAAAAGTTTGAAAAACTAAAAAATAATATTCTTGCTATGGTAGAACGTCGAGGAAACGTGACCGCCAACCAATTAATCGACGAGTTTGGCTTTTCTCGCGCCTACATTTTGAGAGCCGTCACTGATCTCATAAAGGATCGAGAGATATTTAAATACGGTTCAACGCGTCGCGCTCGGTATGTTTCGCGAAATTATCTTGCGCAACATTCAAACTCGGAAATATTCTTGAGGCGATTCAAGAATAAAGGCCTTGAAGAGCATGTTGTTTATGACGAACTTCGAAACACTTTTCCCGACTTCAAAAAATTGACTGAACAGGTGAGGAGCATCCTCTTCTATGCATTTTCAGAAATGCTCAACAACGCCATCGACCACTCGCAATCTGATTTCATCAATGTTTTGGTTCACCGCATGGACGGATACCTCGAGTTTACGGTTGAAGATTCAGGTATCGGAGTTTTCAGGAATGTTAAAGATACCAAGGGCCTCGCTAGTGAAATTGAGGCGGTGCAAGACATCCTCAAGGGGAAGACGACCACCATGCCGAGGCTTCACTCGGGCGAAGGAATCTTCTTTACTTCAAAAGTCGCCGATTATTTCGTTCTTGATAGCTATGGCTATCGGTTGACCATTGATAACGAGGCGGATGATGTGTTTTTGAATACTGCTGTTGAATCGCTTGCCGGTACAAGAGTAACGTTCCGAATTTCATTAAATACGGTGAAGCATCTCAGTGATGTGTTTGCCGACTTTACTAATCAGGCCCCGGGAAGCGACTACGGTTTCGATAAAACCGAAATTCGGGTTGAACTCTACGCTCTTGGCGGTATCCATGTCTCACGATCACAAGCACGTCGAGTGTTAAGCGGTCTTGAAAAGTTTCACGTTATTGTAATGGACTATGACAATGTTCCAACGGTTGGGCAGGCTTTTGCCGACGAGGTGTATCGAGTATTTTTAAAGCGATATCCAGACAAAATTATCACCAATGAAAATATGAACGAAGGTGTCGCTTTTATGGTGAACCGTGCTATCAAAGAAGCAGAAAAAGAACACCGATAAGGTGTTCTTTGGCAGGTGAAGTCTGTTGCTACGCCAAGTATTTCGTGATGTCGTCTTTGGTCATGCCGATTTTTTTGCCCGGGTTGAAGATATTCTTTGGGTCGAGGATGTCTTTGACTTTCTTGAACAATGAAACCACTTCGGCACCGAACATATCAACAAGGTAAGGGGTTCTGACGATACCGTCGTTATGTTCGGCGCTGATGGATCCGCCGTAACGAAGCACCAGTTCGTAGACACGGTCAGAAATTTCGACGATACGTGCTTTGTTTTCGGGCTTGTTCATATCAACCAGCGGAATAATATGGAAGTTTCCGTTCCCGAGGTGGCCCGCAATGGTGTAGACGAATTCGTCCTGATATTCATCGAGGATATCTGCCAGTTCTGGCAGGTATTCGGGGAGGTGTTCCGGATTAACCGCGATGTCATCAATAAAGGGTGCCGTTCGGGTGCCGGAACCCGCGGCACGCGACGCCTTTGAATGCTCGGTCAATAGTTTGAAACTGTCATGACGGAAATCCCAATACTTTTCAGCGGAACGTCCTCGCGCGATAAATGATTTCAAATGAGGCATCGAGGTTTTCAGATCTGCCAGCTCGGCGAGGACTTCCTGGTGGACCGTGGCTGCATTCGCATCGGCACTTTCTGCCAGGATGACAAATTTCGGCACGCCACCGGTCATCGCCATCCAGAATTCTGGCAAGAACCGAGCCGCATAGGTGATCGCTTCAAAGAATCCCTTGTCTTTCACAAAGTCGCGGAAGAATTTAATCCCGATCTTAAAGGTATGATCATCGTACAGTTCAATCGTATCAAGGTCATGCCGTGATAATACCTCGACGATTTTTGGCAGGTCGGCTAGATCTCGCGCAAACATCACGATCATCTCTTCTTTGTTTTCGTGGGGAACCAGTTTGTAGGTGATTTCCGAGATGATCCCGGTCGTACCCTGGGCCCCGACAAACAGTTTCGTCATGTCAAAGTATCCCGTTCCTGATTCAAAGGCTTTGATCGATGGCGCTGAAACCAAATCCCACAACAAATATCCCGATGCATTTTTCGAGGTATTTGGCCGCGCTGATTGGATTGTCTTCCAATTATCTTTTACCAGGCGATAGGTGTTTTGCGCAACATCAGCGAGGAAGGTCTTTTTCGAGGTCAGACGACGCAGTTCGTCATAGGTCAGCGGTTTGATTTCGTATTCGTTACCGTCGGCGAGGATGACCCGCAATGATTGTACGAAATCTTTGTTTTGCCCGTATTTCAGAGACTTTTCACCTGCACCATTGTTCGCCACCATACCGCCAAGCGCACAGAGTTTCCGCGAGGCGGGGAAGACCGGCATAATGAAGCCCTTGTTCAAGGTGCGTTCCTCAAACGGAGTGTAGCCCATGCCCGGTTGTGCGGTTGCGGTACCAGCGATCGGGTACGCGAATCCACTGCGATGAGTCTGAGTGCCAAAGTCACCCACCTCGATTCCCTTGAATTCGTTCATGTATTTAGTGACGTCGACAATAATTGAATGATTGAGTGATCCACCCGACATACCTGATCCAGCGGCACGCGCCGTCAGGGTCAGTTTATCTCCGCCACGAGTATTAACATCATTCACATAAGTAACCAGTTTTTGTAGATCATCGGCGTCTTTCGGATACACCACCAGATCAGGCCTAATCGCAAATAATGACCAGTCAGTCGCATGGGACGCGAGGTCGCTTACTGATGTTGTGGCATCGCCCTCTAATAATTCGGATAATTCTTTTCTCACCAATTCGTAGTTCATGAATGAAGTATACCCTACAACGTTTTTGCAACAAAAAATGCTCCACCGAGGTGGAACATTTAATTATTCGTTGACGAGCCCATAAGCACGATACCCCTCGAGTTGTGCTGGATGGATTTCATCGGCTCGAGGTAGCCGACCTCCTTTTTGCATGGTTTCGGTGTTTCCGATCAAGGTGTAGTTCGGGTGGACGAGCACCCAGATCATTGGATCCCCGACGGAAACTTCGCATCGCTGATGGTGATCCATCAGAAATACGACATAGTTTTGCATTTCGAAATCAACGACTTCTTGGCTGATCCCATGTTCCTCGTCTGCCTTGAATTCGTCAAAATGATTGATCGTTCCATTTCCATCAGTTATTGACTGAAAGAGACTTGTCCCCTTTCGAAAAAGAGGAGTGAAGGAATCAACGAATTCATGCCTCTTTTTTGGATTACCAAGGTAATAACCAACGAGGGTATAGGTTTCTTTTGGGTTCATAGATGTTGTTTTTAAAATTCATGTTTATTGTAAATATTATAAATAATATGTCAATTTATAAAAAGCCTCCCACAATCGGGAGGCCAAATCACGTTCTTTATACTTGAAACAAACCAAGTTCCTTTTGTACCAGTATCTCACGATATCAACCACATGACCAACAATACTTGAATAATCACATGACACGTGTAGGATGGACCAGAATAAAAAACCAAATAATACCATGAAAAATCACAATCATACTAAAACTGACATCGCAAGGTTCAAAAATATCTTCTCTCTTTTTAAGGGCATCGTATCTCACCTAGAGATGTTCATAGATGAAGACATCCAAGAGGAAGATAAAATTTTTTCATCAAAAAGGTGGAAGAACTCAGCACCCTATTTCGTAGAGATCGTTCAGAGTTATTCCGTCTTGCGAAAACGATAACCGCTGATTTGGTCCAACCTCTTAACGAGTGTTATCAATTCAACGAGTATCGTTTGCACCACCTCAAAGAAGCGGAGATCAAAAATTATGTACAGCGGTACAATGATCAATTGACGATCATCCTTGATTTTCTTAAAAGGGAAGAGGATAGGAAAAATCTATCCGCATGGATTCAATCGACGATTCGACGGAACGAATTGTATGAAGCCGGTGTCTACGATGAAAAAGAAATCGAAGAATTGAAACAAGAACGTAATAAATATCTACCAAAATTTTTAGAATTCTTTGGTGCATCAGAACAAACAAAAGCCTGACGATCCTCGGGCTTTTTTGTTGCCCAAATATTAACCTTACCTATACTGTGCCTATGGAAACCAAGGGTCTACAAGTCAAGATTCCCGCGGGTGTTGTTCGCGCCGTACAAATCCTGAAGGACGCAGGGTTTGAGGCTTTTGTGGTGGGCGGATGCGTGAGGGATCTTCTCCTTGATCGCGAACCTTCGGATTGGGATTTGACGACGAACGCGGTGCCGAATGACATCATGCGCGTGTTTGAAGACGCCGGTATGCGCGTCGTGTACGAAAACACCTTTGGCACGGTAGCCGTTATCGACAAGGACCTTGACCACAACGACCCCAGCTACGCGATTGAGGTGACCCCCTACCGTACCGAAGGGACCTACAGCGACAATCGTCGCCCTGACGAGGTTGCGTTTTCAACCGATGTTCACGAGGATCTGAAGCGTCGCGACTTTACCATAAACGCCTTGGCCTATGATCCGATCGATAATGTGTTGATCGATGATTTTGACGGCCGTGGGGACCTTGCCGCCGGCACGATTCGCACGGTCGGTGACGCGAACGAACGATTTACCGAAGACGCGCTGCGGATTGTTCGCGCGGTTCGATTCTCGGCGCAACTGGGATTCGTCTGGGATATGGATACGGCCGGGGCCATCCGTGATCACGCTGACCGATTAGTAAATATTTCAGCAGAACGATTGCGCGATGAATTTATGAAAATTGTCGATGCGCCCTTTGCGATGGATGGGATTAGCAGTTTGCATACCTTTGGTTTACTTTCCCATATTGCGCCTGAACTCGAAGAAGGTATTGGCTGCGATCAGGGCGGGGCGCACGCCTACGATGTGTGGACCCATGCGTTAAAATCTCTCGAACACGGCACCAACAAAGGTTATCCATTATATGTAAAATTTGCCGCGCTCTTTCATGATGTCGGCAAGCCGCGAACCCGTCGCGAGGCGAACGGACGCGGCACCAAGGAATGGACCTTCTATGGACACGAGGTTGTGGGTGCCAAGATGGTCCGTGAAGTTACAAAGCGGCTTCGCCTGTCCAAAGAATTTTCTGACAAGGTCTACAAACTGGTTCGCTACCACATGTTCTTTTCTGATCCTGATGCCATTACCTTGTCAGCGGTTCGGCGCATGGTCAGGAACGTGGGCCAAGATTTGATCTGGGACCTCATGGACCTCCGTACCTGTGACCGCATCGGTACCGGACGACCCAAAGAAAAACCCTACCGATTGCGCAAATACCACGCCATGATCGAAGAAGTCATGCGTGATCCGATCAGCGTCGGCATGTTAAAGATCAATGGGGATATCATGGTGGGCGAGATGGGACTAGAGCCCGGGCCAAAGATGGGCTGGGTATTGCACGCGCTTCTTGAAGAGGTGCTCGAGGATCCGAAGTTGAATACCCTGGAATATTTACGAGGGCAAGCCCTAAAGCTTTTTGATCTTCCCGAAGAAGAGCTCAAAAAGCTCGGACAAGCCGGCAAAGAAAAAAAAGACGAAGAAGAATTCCGTGAGGTGAAAAAACTTCACAGGAAACACAAGGTGGATTAAAAAAGCCAGCTATTGCTGGCTTTTTGTTTTGATGTTTTGGCAAAATGAATCTCGCGTTTTGTTGATATTCAATTCAAAACGAATTTTCTCCAGTACCTCGTGCCCGTTCGGATAATATAAATTCAAGAGGCTGTTTATGAAGGCTATCTGGTGGTTTGTGTAATAGAAGGACGTTAGCAGACTCAAAAAATCAATCTTTGTGTAGGTATGTTTTACCATAACCTCACTGCCATAATCATTCACGAGCGATTGAACATATCCGGTATCCCCTAAATTTATAATGGTAGGAGATGAATCATATTCATCATTGATGTGTTTTATGATTTCAAGCTCATCTTTTCTCGTAATGTTATTTCTCAGATCTTTTACAGCAAGATTGAATGCAGCAACTTCCATAGGGAGCAGGTAATTCTCGCCTCTATACATCGTGTAACGCGCAATGGTTTTATACATCGCATGATAAAAAGAAACTAAAGAAGTATCCATGGTTTAAGGTTTTTTTACGATAATACAATTATTTAATTATCTAGTCAATTCAATCCCCACTGGGCAATGGTCTGACCCCGTCACCTGGTCGTAGATAGTGGCTTCTTTGATGCGGTCTTTGAGCGACGCTGACACAAAGAAATAATCAATACGCCAGCCGACGTTACGTTCCCGGGCACCGGCTCGATAGGACCACCAGGTATATTGGACTTTGTCAGGGTAGAGGGCTCGCCAGGTGTCGATGAAACCAGCATCGAGAAGGTTCGTGATACCTTCACGTTCTTGGTCGGTAAAGCCGGGGCTGCCGGGATTCTTATCAGTCGTACGGTTCGCATCAGGGCGGGCGATGTCGATGTCCTGGTGGGCGGCGTTAAAGTCACCACAGGCGATGACGGGTTTTTTCCCGTGCCTACCGGCAGGCAGGTTTTCTAATTTCTTTAAATGTTTCAAAAATGCGACGTCCCACTCTTGGTGCCGTAGGTTCAATCGGGCAAGGTCAGGTTTCGCGTTCGGGGTATAGACATTCACGAGGATGAAATCGTCGAATTCAGCGTTCATAATGCGCCCCTCGTCATCGATGGGTGAGTTGTCCATGCCAAACCAGACTTTTTTTGGCTCTATCTTTGAAAAGATGGCGGTCGATGAATATCCCTTTTTCGTCGCACTGTGATAGTAATCAAAGGGGTAGTCGGGGAAGGTGGTTTCGTCCACCTGGTCGGGTTGTGCCTTGGTTTCCTGGAGGCAGATGATGTCTGGCTGTTCTTGTTGGTTGAAAAAATCGAGCGTTCCTGCTTTGTCTTTCCAGGCCCGAAATCCGTTTACGTTCCACGAGATGATGTGCATGGGTCTATCGTACCACGGCGGGCCGATTTATATTTTGACATTTTCACCGGGTGGGGTAGTATTGTTCTTAAATTCAAATTATTTTTTAACCTTTTAAAACTGAACATTATGCCAGAACATGCAGCAGCAACATCAATGCAACAAACACCCCCTCCAGGAGGGTGGGATCAAAAAACCCGCTACAGCGACAAGGAATTGGGAGAATTCAAGTCCATCATCATGGAAAAGCTTGAAAAAGCCAAGGAACAATTGACCCTGATTGAAAGTGCGTACAAGAATGATAGCAATAACGGAACCGATGATACTTCGCCTACCTTCAAGGCCTTTGATGAAGGCAGCGAGGTAATGAGCAAGGAGCAAAATTCGCAATTGGCCATCCGTCAGGAAAAGTTTATCCGTGACCTAAAGAATGCCCTTATTCGCATCGAAAACAAAACCTATGGCATTTGCCGAGTCACTGGGAAATTGATCAATCCTGAACGGTTGCGATTGGTTCCGCATGCTACCTTGAGCATTGAGGCCAAAAATAACCAGACTAAGATTTAAAAAATTCAACTGAAAAACCAAAAGCAATCTCAACCACAACCAGGATTGCTTTTATTTTTTGGTGTAGATAAAGGTTCCTCTGTGATACGATGTCTGCATGAAGAACGATTACCAGGTAGCGGTCGTAATCAGCGGGGGCGGGATGTTGTCAGCGTACAGTGCTGGTGTGATTGCTGACCTCAGGACTTATCTCAACCCCGATGTTGTGATTGCAGGTTCAGGCGGCTCTGCGATTGCGGCTTTTTATGCTTCGGGGAAACTCACGGATGAACAAGAAAAACGCGCATGGACCCAGGAATTGGCGACTGATCAAATGATCTCGCCGCGTCGTCTGGGAAATATTTTTGATACTGATTATTTGATCGACGTTATTCGTCATCGGATTCCGCTCGATATCGATGCAATACAACATTCGAATACCATCCTTGAAATTAGTGCACTTTCGAAAAGGACTGGTGAACTTCACTACTTTGATGCTTCTCGCAACCTCTTTGATGTGATCCAGGCTAGTCATGCGGTGCCATTCTTGGCTCGACCAATTCCGATTCATGGTGAACTTTTTGGTGATTCATTTCTTTCCTCCTACGTTTACGGTCACATCAGGCGAGTACTTGATTTTCATCGTGTTGATAAGGTGATCGTGGTCAATGCCATCTCGTTTTCTCGATGGATGTTGTTTGTTGAATTAGCAATTGCCTGGTTGTTTGCCTCGCCTCGCTATTATCGTGCCTTGAAACGTCAGATGAAAAACCTTCGTCGAGATTATCGGGATTTCGTGACCAAGGATTACCACAACAACCAGGTGTTCTTTATCGAACCTTCACGTCCCACTGGCATTACTTCTATGACGGTGGATGGTAATAAATTGTGGCGAGCCTTTGGTATTGGAAAACAGGATGCTCACCACTTACAGAAACAGATCAAAAATTTTTTATCGAATAAATAGCCACGACCCTCGACAGGTCGTGGCTACTTTTTCCGTATCAGGGTAAACAGCAGTGTCACTGCGTCCCCCGGGTCGGACTGGGTGTTATAGGTTTCGTATTGATGTTCGATGATGTCGAAATCATCGCTGAATAAATGGTCAACCTCAGCCTCGGTAAAGAAATGATAGTGCACGCCGAATTTGGTGAACTCGCCATCGCTCGATGCGCCCGGATTCCATCCTAGGAACCGCGTCGTCTTTCGGGACAGCGACACCTTCAGCATATATCCACCAGGTTTCAGTACGCGTGCGACTTCGCGAACATAATCATCCCACAGGTCATGGGTCAGATGCTGCAGGGTGCCGACGTCAGTCACCAGATCAAACCCAGCGTCAACAAATGGAATATCAAGGACGTCCGCGACCAGGAATCGTGCGCGGTCTTGGTAGCCTTCATCGCGGATCCGATCGTTGGCTTTTTTCACCACCTCTTCGATGTAATCGATGCCAAGGACGCGATATCCGAGACCGACTAATTTTGCCGCCCATAGCCCACGACCCGAACCAACATCGAGGACCAGGGAATCTTTTGGTAGATCAGGCAGCATCGCCTCGGCCCTGAATCGGTAGGGAAGGTGCGACCAAATATCGCTACCCGTTTGGTAGGCGAACTGGAAGTATTGTTTTTGCACCTCGGGCGTGTGTTCCATGTTGGTTAGTATATCAGAGGAAGGGAGGGTAAAGCGATTTGATTTTTAATACCAAAGACGTATAGTTAGCGTAAATCAATTTTAGGTCATAACCATGAAAAAATTTATACCTGAATACCTGATGTTTTACTTGCTCATAGTTTCTCTGTACGGATTCTTGGGACAACTTTCCATCATCGAATTTTCGCTTGATATATTCTTGGGGTTGTTTGTTGTTGGATGTCTTGCGGCTTATCTTTTTTATCTCTTCGGCGATATTTTTGATTTGGAAGTACACGAACAGGATTATTGTTTATATGACGAACCGGAATTGCTTGAATTGCAACAACTTTCACATCTCTTTGAAGAGTTGGGAATGCAAGAGATTGCGGATGATTTTTCGAGGGGATTAAATCAAAAGGTTAAAGAACAGAATCGATTGGGTTCGACTCGTTACAACGATTCAAGTTACGACGACGATGACGGAGATGTCTTGGCATAAAGGACAGCACAAGCTGTCCTTTTAACATGTCTCTTATGTCCTTTTAAAACACCTTGTCCTATATCGCGTTTTACCGTTTCACCGATTATTTTTTATTGTGGAACTTTTTGTGTACCTCGCGCAATTGTTTATCGGTGACGTGCGTATAGATCTGCGTGGTGGCGATGTTACTGTGCCCCAGCATGACCTGGACACTGCGAATGTCAGCACCGTTTCTCAGTAGATCGGTGGCAAAGGAATGCCGAATCGTATGCGGCGTAACCTTTTTCGAGATGCCCGCCTCGATCGCAATTTGTTTCACCAAGCGTTCCACAGAACGGCTAGTGAGGCGAAGGGTTTCGTTTTTTTCTTCACGTTTCACAGCGCCGGGTCCATCCTGTACGAACAAAGCCTCGTCCATATCGGTTCGGTTCTTCAGGTATTCAAGGACAGCGGCGCGCGCCTCGGGACTGATAAAGACAATGCGCAATTTGTCACCCTTACCTCGAACGGTTAATTCGTCCTTTGAAAGGTCAAGGTCACGGTCGAGCGAACACAGTTCAGAGACACGCAATCCCGTCGAGAACAACATGTGCATGATGGCATAGTTTCGGGGGTGTTTCTGCGCGACCTCTAACATTCGGGATAGTTCCGTAACATCGAGGTGATCAACATCCCGCGCCTCGGTCTTGGCGAGTTCAATATGGTCAGGGCTGTAGACTTTGTGTCCGACCTTCATCAGATATTTCAAGAACATGCGGATCGCGATCAGGTAATAATTCTGGGTACGACGCTTCATCGTGCCTGATGCCTGGCCGCGGGTTTTGGTTCCTGGCTGCCGGTTCAAATGCAGGCGGAATTGACGAACCGCCTCGGCATCGATGTCCGAGATGTTTTTTACGTTCGCAAATTCAATAAACCGCGTCAGGTATTGGCGATAGTTTCGCACGGTTTTCAAACTGCGACCCTTTTCAATTTCGAGGTATTCAAGAAAGCGCTGGAGAGCATCGGTAATCTTCATAGTCGTTATAGGATGATTTCATTATACCCTGAAAATATTTTGCGACCTTACCGTACATGACTGGTATATTGACAATGATTATCATATGTGTATAATATAATCAAATTCATTTTAAAAATTGAACACGATGAAAACAGTAATTGCCTTATGTTTGGGACTGTTTGTCCTAACTTCCTGTACCAACGGTAGCGAGAAATTAGCTACTCAGGGAGAGAACCAGGAAGATCACCTCTACCTAACCAACGAACAGATGTCCAAGGTCATCGTAATACCCGAAGGGGTATTCAACGAAAAGTACAGCAACCTCGACAACTGGAGAGCCTACAAACTAGGGGGGATACCTTACGTTGTTAAAGATTCCACTAACCTCACCTTCGATGGGTGGTATCAACAGCACGTTACCTACCAGACCAGCCTCAGATTTAATCCGGAACTAGGTCAGCAGGGAAAAAATGTGGACTCTGTTGACCTGGTACCTCAGGACGAGGCTGAAATTGCCTGGTTGGTGATGATCGTTATCTTTCTCTACTACCTACTCTTCGGTAGGTGGGTAGCGGTGTCAAAAAATGATCTTGTGCTTGTGGCTGCGTTTGTGCTTGTGGCTGCGGTTGCGGTTACGCTTATGTTTGCGGTTCCGGTTGCGCTTGTGGTTGTGGTTGCGCTTGCGCTTGCGGTTGTGCTTGTGGCTGCGTTTGCGAGTGTCAAAAGTTCAAAATACACCTTCTTTATTGGATCGGCTGTGGCTATGGTAGCGACCTGGTACTTCTTTAACACCTACGTTTTCTTAGTACCTACGGTTGCCGGACTTGTCCTGGCGCTGCTGTGGTACCAGTTAACAAAAAAGAAACCACGAGAAGGACTTGAACCTGGCATCATCTAAAATCTCATATTAAAATTGAAAAACCGCTAGCAGCTGCTGGCGGTTTTTTGTTTTCCTGTATTAGAATAGCTATATGAATCACGAACCCAGCTCGCACGCACTGACCCCGCCCCAAATCCTCCTCGATGATATTGTCGCACTCGACGTTTCTTTCATTGACTTTGACGGTAGGGAAGGGACTGGCGTGATCGAAGTACACAAATCAATTGCGGACGATGTTCGCGATGTCTTTGCCTTGATGCACCAGATGAAATTCCCGCTGCAATCCGTTCGGCCCATGTCTGAATTCGATTATGATGACGACGCATCGATGGCGGCGAACAATACCAGCGCGTTTAATTTTCGGACGGTGACGCTGGATCCCACGCGGCTGTCCCTGCACAGCTACGGTCTTGCGATTGATATCAATCCGAAAACGAATCCGTATATCAACGGCGACCGGGTGTTATCCGAAGGTGCGACCTATGATCCTGCGGCGGAAGGTGCCTTGTATTTGGGTCATCCCGTCGTTGAATTTTTTACCTCGCGCGGGTTTGTGTGGGGCGATGCGTGGGACAAGCCGTACCGCGACATTCAACATTTTCATAAACCGTGGAATGATTCTTTCGAAGAGCGGTATCGATATGAGGTGGAAAAAACCCTCACCGAGCATCAGATAAACCTGGAGGCGATTGTACCGAAGGGTCGATGATTGCAAAAAAAGCGACCTGTGGTATCGTAGACCCGTTATGTTAACGACAAAAAAGAAGCAGGACGTTATCGCGGGTGTAAAAACGCACGATTCCGACACCGGTTCACCTCAGGTGCAGATTGCACTTTTGACGGAACGGATTCTGGAATTGACCGAGCACCTGAAGGTCCACAAAAAAGATATTCACTCACGACGCGGATTGATCAAGATGGTTGATACGCGGCGTAAACTCCTCCGAAATTTCAAGAACAAGGATTTCGAAGGATACCAGGCTTTGATCCAAACCCTTGGCCTCAAGAAGTAGACGCGAGACGCGTTTATTTTTTTGCCCTCTCAGGCTACAATAGGAACATGGATTCTGACGCAGCTAACAACGACAAAAAAATCACCTGGACCAGGCAGACAGGAAATAGTGCGGGAAGCGCCACATCAACACCGGCAGCAAACCAAGCCCCTACTGATCTTCCTATTGATCCCGTTGATCTGAGCACCCGGTTTGCAGACAAGACATCGGTAGCCAAAGGGACCCCAACCTCGAGCAATGATATTGATGCCCTGAAGGGCGAGATCGAAGCGGCCCTCAGTCGGCAAAATGTTCCTGCCGATGATCCGAATCAGACGGTGGTACGACCTCGCAGTGATCGCGCGATTGACCTCGACGCCCCTGATTCGTTGGTAGATCGTGGAACCCAAGATTCATATACTCCATCCGAAGCACCTGCCCCCGTTGAAGTATCGCCATCACCTCTTGAAAAGAATCAGTTGGCGGATAATGTCAAACAGGACGAGGCGGCCCTCGTCGCATCGCTGAAAGGTGACATCCAACGCGAAGTGTCAGCTGGACGTGAGGATGCTTTGAACCAGGAAGCAACACCAGCGTCAATCCCAGAAACAAGCCAAGACGACCCGGCTCGTGGCGTCGGTCAGACCTATTACAGCGACCTCTCGCGAGCGATGAGTTCAAACGAACCGGCCACCATGTCAGAATTGATCCGAAAGGCTCGGTTCGAAGAAAAAGAATCAAAGATTCTCTCGCCAAAATCAAAGAAAAACATCGCCTTTATTGCTGGGGCGGTGATCTTGTTGGTGGCATCGATCGCTGTTCTTGGTTCAGTATTTCGTGGTGAGCCAAAAGTAGAGTTCATCACCGAAGAGCGCGTTTCGTCATTGGTCAGGTCAAACCTCGATACGGGTATCAATACGACCGGCCTCGAGTCAGCCCGCATCAAGGGAGCCATTCGTGACGTGATCGAAATGAAAATCCCCGAAGACGCCGTGAACCAGATCTACTATGTCGAAGAAGACGGTCTTGGAAACCTGCGTCGCTTGGGATTGAAAAATATCTTTGAAAAGACCGACAGCCAGGTACCAACCCTTCTCTACGATAACGTCGAAAACACCTTTACCCACGGGGTGTTCAAGACCGACAAGAATTATCCGTTTATTGTCATGAAGGCACTGTCGTACGATCGCGCCTTGCAGGGAATGCTCGAATGGGAACCAACGATGATTGATGACCTGGCGCCGTACCTCGACTTGCCGCCCGAGGCAACCGACCGCAGCCTCCTTAAAGACGGATTTGAAGATGACCTTATCCGCAACAAGACCGTGCGCGTCGCGAGGTTTCTTCCGCGCGAAGTTGATCGTCGCGGCATTCTTGATTTCTTGAACGGAGGAGGTGATGACACCGATACTGGCGGTGAAGGCGAGAACCTTGGTCTTATTCATCGGATTCAGGTGGCGCTTGGTATTGCTGAACCTGCCTATGCCCAGGATTTGAATTGGGATTTTGGCGGTGGAAATGGTGGTGATAATACACAGCGGGTGTGTTACAACGACGCCTTTCCAGGACAGACTTTTGGCCCCGAATTTGAAGAGCAAGCGGGTTATTATTGTGTGAACGTAATCTCGGGAGGTGACACGATTGGACAGATCAGTTCGGTTGACCCTGTCTGCTTTGATCCCGTGACGGGTGATCGCATTGACCTTAATGGTACGATGAATCCAGCCTGGTTCTGTTTTGAATCCTACCAATGTTATCGGTATAGCTGTTTCCAAGGAGGCGTTGATATTGGACCAGGCAACGAAGGCGTCCCTGGTGCGACGTGTCGCGAGGTAACCGAAGAAGGTCCAAAATTCTACGAAACGGATCCTCGCTATAATCCAGCCGTTGATGCGGGACAAAAGATTTGTCGACAGTTTACGGGACTCTTGAGCCTTCAGAACATCAATTCGGCGTTATTGTGTTTCGATGAATCGGGTCGTTACCTGCCGAACTACACTTCACCTGATGCTGAGGGAGGTATCACCTGTATTACCCCGATGAGTCGACAGGAAACGATTTGTGTCAGTCGTGCGGGTGACCTGGTACCACCAACGTTCCCAGGTGAAAAGTTGTGTTTCGAGCCGCTGGCGAACGCTTCGACCAGCATCGACGTGAACAATCAGTGTGCTGACCTGACCTTGATTGAAATCCAGCAACGCCTCATGTCGGCAGCGTTCGAGTTGCGTTTCATTGCCGAGATTGGCAGTCTCTTTGGTCTTTCTGATACTGACGTCAATAATCTGTACCAAGCGGCAGCGACCCTCGAAGATCTTGCTTACACGAACGTGCTGCAGATTGATGTGGTGAGGGAGACCGCATTCATTCTGCAGCAAATCGAGGTGATTCTCGACACTATTGATCCGAACCAAGAGCTTCCTATTATTGGACAGAACGGCGGATTAAACCTCTACGGACACCTGAGACTGATCATCGACACGGTGAAGTGTGCGCTCGGTATTGGTAATACCCTCCAATGGAGTACCCTCGGTCAAATTCCCCAAGGCATCACCATCTATGCGGGACAGATTCTTCCCGAGGTTGAACCGATTCAGCAATTTCTCGTCTTGGTAGGTCTCATGGATCCGGTGTCGGTGACGGGGGCGCTTGACCTGGTGACCCAGGATGCGATCTCGCAATTACAACTCGCGAACGCGCTTGAGGTAACGGGAATTATTGACCCTGACACCCTATTGTTGATTCAGGGAATTGTAGAAGGTCAGGGATCAATCTATGGAGACGAAGCAATCATTAACGATTACTTTGTGACGACGGGTGGCATCCTCGATATCGATGGACAGATTCTGACCCTGGGTGCCTACAACGATACCGTCGAGGCCCTGCAGGTGCTTCTCTATGCTGAAGGTTACGACATCCTGACGATTAATGGCCTGTTTGATGGATCGACCTGTCGTGCAGTCCAAGCCTTCCAGGCCGACCAAGGACTTGAAGTTTCAGATGATTTTCCATGTACGGTAGGAGATGAAACCTTGGAAGCTTTGAACCAGATCATCCGCGATGGCGGATACCTGGGATCGGGATTTGTGTTAAATCCGCAAGGCTACCTCGAAGGTACGGGAACCCTCGAGGGTACCTACGGCCCGGGGATTGTCGACTTTACCTTGAACCCAGCCGATGCTGATTCATTGAACGAGGGTGATGTGGTCTTGCTCTACACCTTCCTTGATGAAGAGACGATTTTGATTGCGCGGGATCAGGTGGTGATTGATGAAATAATTAGGCGTCGAGCCTTGGACGATATTTTCGAATAAAAAACGAGTGGATTTCGTTGTTGACTGCGAAACTTTTCTTGTCACGGTAGGTATACTACCGCTCCAAGAAAAGTTTCTGGTCGCCTAGAACCCCATCTCGTTTTTTATTTGAAACCCTCAGCTTGACTGAGGGACTCTAGAAAAAAGAGCCTTAATCAGGCTCTTTTTATTTTTCTTAAAAAACACCGGAGTGATAGAAGTTAAGTTCGCGGATTTTAGTGTCGATCCTAACACAATTACCTCTTGGTCCCTTAATTAACTTTGTACGTGTTATCCTTTGATTTCCCTCATCATCTTTATCTTCGCGGATTATGGAAACTAGATCATTTTCATTATCAAATTCGAGTTTAAATTTCTTCTCACCCCATTCAAACGTCCTCAAGAAATGATGACCATCTTTTTCAAAGAATTTTTCGACTATAGAATAACTGCTCCCCAGGAAATGGTTTAGTATATCTTCGATGTCTCCGATAGAATATTTAGAAACATTAATTCTTTTCATTTTTTTGAACCACTTCGATCTTTTATAAGATTTAATGAGGCTTTTTACTATTATATAAAGGATTAGACTACAAAATAGAGCTATTCCAGAATATATTAAAAATACTTCTTTATTTATAATTTAAATTGTTTTTGATTTTCTATAATTATTCATTTTTATTTAATTTTAGCAAGATCTAAATTCAAACATCATGCTAAATTTTTTGTTTTTAAGAGCATTTAACCTTGATTCAGAAATCTTTTTTAGCTTGTATTTTCACCAATACAGGTACACCCCCACACCAATAAAAAAACAATTGTTTTTTTATTGGTGTGGGGTACACTCATCATATGAAAAATACCGACAAACAGCGGGATATTTTATTACAGCAGCTCGTCAATATCGAAGAAGACCTCGACGCTCTCGGGGTCCGAGATGAAAAGGGGGACTGGATGGTTAGGCCTGACGAGGGTGACGGCACCAAGGCTGATCCTATCGACAATGCCGATATCACCGAAGACTTCGAAGAAAAAGTCGCCCGTCTCGACGTTCTTGAACGGCAGTACACCCAGATCAAACAGGCTATCGACGCCATTGACGCAGGTACCTACGGCATCTGCGAGGTGTGCGATGGAAAGATCGCTGAAAAGAGGTTGGCTGCGTATCCGGCGGCTACCACCTGCATCGACCACGCAAACTAAAGAGGAATTCCAAAACAAGCGAACACCTTTGTCGTCTACGAAAAAAGAACGTTCACCGTATGTAAAATACGCCTCACGTTCTTTTTTCTTGTCTCCGCGGTCTTCATCTTGTTTTGAAATTCCTATACATTTCTTACTTTCTCGAAAAAATACTTGCCGCCCCGTACTTCATCTCATTTTGAGATTTTTATAAAAAATACCTCGTTGTAGGTGTTTTTTGTCTTGTCCGCACCCTTAGGAAAATAATCTATTATTTTCCTAAGGGTGCGGGTATACTGTTTCTGACATGAAATTTGCCAAGGTTTACAGCGCGCAGCCCGAATACCTTCGCGGGCAGGTGGTTCAGGTCGAGGTTGATATCTCGCGTGGACTTCATGCCTTTTCAATCGTGGGTATGGCGTCAAAGGCCGTCGACGAGGCGCGCGATCGCGTCGGGTCGGCGATTAAAAACTCTGGTTTTACCTCGCCCAAAGCAAAGAACGAAAAACTGGTGGTGTCCTTATCACCCGCCGAATTGAAAAAAGAAGGCGCGTACCATGACCTTGCGATCGCCCTTGGATATCTCTTGGCAACGGGGGACCTATCCTTTGATGCGACGGGAAAAATTTTTGTCGGTGAACTGTCGCTGGACGGATCGGTGCAGCCGCTATCGGGTGTCTTGCCGATTACACAGGCTGCCAAAGACGCCGGCATGACCGAAATCTACGTCCCCTATGACAATCGCCTCGAGGCTGCCTTGGTTGATGGCATTGACGTGTATCCCGTCAGGTCACTGCGCGAACTGATTGATCACCTGATGCCTGTTGAAGAGGGTCGTCCAGTTGTCCGCATTCCCGTCCAACATCGCACCCAGGTTGAAATTGAAGAACCCGTTGTTGTCACCGATTTTCGCGACGTGCGCGGTCAGGCGGTAGCGAAACGCGGCCTTGAAATCGCGGCCGCCGGTGGACACAACGTTTGCATGTTCGGACCACCAGGAACGGGCAAGACGATGCTCGCCCGAGCCTTTACCTCGGTCTTGCCAAACCTTGGCACCGACGAGGTGCTGGAGGTTACGGGGATTCACAGCATCGCGGGGACCTTGCGGAATCAGACTTTGCTCAGTCAGCCACCCTTGCGAACGCCGCACCATACGTCTAGCTACGTTGCGGTGGTGGGTGGCGGCACGAACCCGCGTCCTGGCGAGATTACGCTCGCTCATCGCGGGGTCTTATTCCTCGACGAGTTTCCTGAATTTGATAAAAAGGTCCTCGAGAGTTTGCGACAACCATTGGAAGATCGCATTGTGACCGTCTCGCGTGCCAAGGGAACGGTACATTTTCCCGCGGATTTTACCTTGGTCGCAGCAATGAATCCCTGTCCTTGCGGATTCTCTGGATCAGATCATGGCATCTGTCGTTGTAGCGCGCATGACCTTGCCCGGTATCAAAAGAAACTCTCAGGACCCATTGTCGACCGCATTGATATTTGGCTGCCCGTCGAACACGTTGCCTATGACGAGCTAACTGGGCAGGCGATTCATGAAGGCGAATCATCTGGCGACGTTCGCGCCCGCGTTCGCGTGGCAAGAGATATCCAGGGACGCCGCCTCGGCAGCGGGCGATTAAATGCATCACTATCGTCCAAAGAAATCCAAACCGAACCACTTTCAGCCCAGGTCTTGGATATTTTGAAACAAAGCGCCGAACGTATGCGCCTCTCGCCACGGGCTTACCACCGCGTGATCAAGGTCGCCCGCACC
>ERZ795053.2079-NODE-2079-length-24669-cov-11.351710_pt1 | contig 24669 bp, 23 predicted proteins | sample MGYA00375137_ERZ795053 | MGnify/ENA primary metagenome ERZ795053 (study PRJEB30182, sample SAMN05720284) | activated sludge metagenome | isolation source: Anaerobic digester | place: Hong Kong | collected 2014-12-17 ...
CCGACACACGGCAGATCTCGGCCGCGGCGCGCAGATAGGCGTCCCAGGCCATCGGATCGGTGCACTGGGTGCCCGGATGGAAAGTGAGCGAGGGGATGAAGCCCGCCGCCTCGACCTTCTTCAGAAGCTCGACCGCCTTTTCCACCGTCGCCCCGAACTTGGCGCCAAAGTTGTAGGCCGCGCCGGCGACCGGCAGCTTGAAGCGCACGGCGATCTCGGTGCCTTTCGCCGGAACCAGTTCCACCAGCTTGGCCAGTTCCGAATGGCTGTCGACGGAATAGGAACAGACGCCCATGCCGACGGCATAGGTGATTTCATGGCGCGCGCGCACCGGGTTGTTGTAGTGCATGGCCGCGCCCGGGGCGAGCCGCGCGATCATCTCGATCTCGGCGGGGGAGGCCACGTCGAAGCCCTTTACCCCGGCGGCGACGAGGTTCTGGATCACCATTTCCTCGGGGTTCGACTTCACCGCGTAGGTGACAAGGCCGGGAAACCCGTCAAGGAACCGCCGCGCCGTCGCCTGCAGGACGGTGGGCGAAAAGAACATCACCGGCGTGTCAGGCCGTTGCGTGCGAAGGAATTCGGACGGATTCGTCCAGATCGTCTTGGAAAGCCCCATCGGCGTGCTCCTGCCAACAAGGCGCAGCCACCTTATGCCCCGGCACTACCGGTTGGAAAGCGCTTACGCATTTGACCAAACCAGGTAAGGTGCGTATGAGCCGCCCTTTTTCCTGAACGTGCGGCGCGATATGGGGCACATTCCGACCGATCGGAAGAGTGGATTTGCCGAAAAATACTGTTAAATTGACGAAACTGACAATCACAACGCCGGTGTTGCAACATGGACGACCTTGACAAGGCCATTCTGGCCCAACTGGGCACCGATGCCCGCACATCCGTGGCCACATTGGCGCGGCGACTGAAGGTGGCGCGGTCGACCGTTCAGGCCCGTCTGGAGCGCCTTGAGGGCACCGGCGTCATTGCCGGATACACCGTGAAACTGGGCGAGGCGGCGCGTCAGGGCCGCATCCGCGCGACGATCCTTCTGAACATCGAACCGCGCGCGCAGGCAGCGGTCCTTGCCCGGCTCAAGACCATCCCCGAGGTCGAGCGCGTCTACACGACTTCGGGGCGGGTGGACCTTCTGCTGCATGTCGCGGCGGCATCGACCACGATCCTCGATGGCGTGCTCGATCAACTTGGCGCGCTGACGGGGGTGAAAAGCTCTGAAAGCCTGATTCACCTTTCCACCAAGATCGATCGCGCCGCCTGAACCGGAAACTGCGAGACCCGCGCGCGCGGCGGCTATCCGGCGCGAACCCGTTGCGCCTCGAGCGGTGCCGTGCGGTCCAGAAGCCAGGTGCGGAACGCCCGTGCGGGACGGCGCAGGGTGCCGCCTTCGGGATAGACGAGGTGGTAGAACTCCAGCCCCGGCACCGCGACCCCAGGCAGGCAGGGCACAAGCCCCTGGGCTTCCATGATCGGATCGCTGGCGGGGGCCCGGGCCAGGGCGATCCCGGCACCCTGCCCCGCAAGGGCAGCGGCCATCACCGTCGAATCCACCATCAGGAACCGCGCGCCCGCCCCCAGAAGACGCAACCCGTCGAAGACATGCGGCCAGCCCGCGCGATGGGTCGCGACCTCAAGCAGCGGATAGGCCAGAAGGTCGGCGGGCGTGGCGATCGCGCGGGCGATTTCCGGGCGCGCGACCGGATACAGGGTTTCCCCCAACAAAAGGTCGTGCGACCGCCCGAAAGCAGAGGGCGCGCCGAAGATGATCTTCAGGTCGCTGAAGGCGTGGGCGAAATCGCCGATGGCGTTGCCGGTCGTCAGCATCAGCGCGATATCGGGATGTTGGGCGGTGAAATCGGTGTAAAGCGGCGCCAGCACACCCTGGGCGAAGATGTGCACCGCCTGGACGTACAGCCGTTCTTCCCGCGCGCGTCCGAAAAGCCCCGCCGTCGAGGTTTCGAGCGAGACGAGCGAGGTCTGCACCGAAGGCAGATAGGCGCGGCCCGCCTCGGTGAGGCGGACGGCATGCGGATGGCGGGTGAAAAGCGTCGCGCCAAGATGCGTTTCAAGCGCCTTGACCTGCTGGCTGACCGCAGGCGCCGACATGTTCAGTTCCGCCGCCGCGCGGGCAAAGCTTTCGGTCCGCGCCGCCGCCTCGAACACGCGCAGCCAGTTGAGCGAGGGGATGCGGATACGGTCCATGCCCGCAGGATAAGCTCAGCTTTCCCTGACCGGCAAGAGATACCGTTCTGAAGCGCGCCCGGTCCGCACTAGCTTCATGCAAACGCGACGAATGGGAGGCACCCATGAACATTCCGCTTGCAAACGGCCGGCTGGGCAGGGCCGCCGTCGAACGCTACTGGGAAGACGGATACCTGCATCCGATCCGGGCGATTTCCCCGGCGCAGGCCGCCGAATGGAGGGCCGAGCTGGAAGCGATCGAGCGCGACTGGCTGGACGCGGGGCTGCCGCTGCCGCTGAACACCTACAAGCGGGTGAATGCCAACTGCGTCATGCCGCTTGCGCACCGGATCGCCACCCACCCCGCGATCCTCGACGTGGTCGAGGGCGTGCTTGGCCCCGACCTGCTGATCTACGGCGTCGAATTCTTCATCAAGGAACCGCGCACGAAGCACAGGGTGTCGATGCACCAGGATCTGACCTACTGGGGCCTTGGGGCGATCGACGGCATGGTGACGATGTGGCTGGCGCTGTCGCCCGCGACGCGCGCCTCGGGCTGCATGGATTTCGTGGCCGGATCGCACCGCAACCCGATCCTGCCGCACGAGGATACCTTTGCCGAGGACAACCTGCTGAGTCGCGGGCAGGAGGTCAGGGTCGAGGTCGCCCCCGAGGACCGGGTGGCGATCGAGCTGATGCCGGGCGAGATCAGCCTGCATCATGGGCTCACGATCCACGGGTCCGGCCCCAACACGACGGACGACCGCCGCATCGGCGCGGTCGTGCGCTACCTCAGGCCCGAGGTCGCGCAGGAGGTGGGGGAGCAGGACTATGCGATGCTGGCGCGCGGCGCCGACCGTGCGCGCAACTTCATCCTGTTTGCCCCGCCGGAGGGGAATTTCACACCCGAAAGCCTTGCGCTTTACGACGAAATCCGCACCACTCAGGGCAAGTTCCTGATGAAGGGCACCAAGAACGACAAGGGGCTATACGCAAAGGTCAACGCATGAAAACGGTCAGCTTTACCCAGATGAAGGACGGCACGAAGGAAGACTACGAATTCCTGACCGCCCACGAGATCGACCACACGAAACACACCGCCGACCGGCTTCTGACGGCGCTGGTGGAACTGGACAAGAGCCTGTCGGGCTACCAGATCACCCGGCTTGGCCATTCGGTACAGTCCGCGACGCGCGCCTGGCGCGACGGGGCCGACATCGACTGGGTCGTCTCGGCGCTCCTGCACGATATCGGGGATATCTACGCACCCTACAATCACGACGAATACGCCGCGACGATCCTGAAGCCCTTCGTGCGCGAACAATGCACCTGGTGCGTGCAGACCCACGGCGATTTCCAGATGCTGTACTACGGGCACCACCTGGACGGGTTCGACCAGAACAAGCGCGAACGCCACCGGGGGAACCCCTATTTCGACGACTGCGCCGAATTCTGCGAACGCTGGGACCAGGCAAGCTTCGACCCGGACTACGACGACCTGCCGATCGCGTTCTTCGCGCCGATGGTGCGCGAGGTCTTCGACCGCAAGCCTTATGACCCGGCGGTGATACGGCGCGGCGAACGTGTCGCGCTGACGGATGCGAAGGTGGCGGCGGGGCGCTGATGCCGCCTGACCCTTGCCTTTCGCCCTGCAATCGGCTTCGACTGCCGGGCGAAAGCGAGGGCCGATGCTGATTGACGCGATCATCCTTGCCTGCGGCCTTGCCGCCGCCGGACTTCTGCTTTGGCCCCGCCTGGCGGGGGCGCGGCTCTGGCGTGCGACGGTCACGCCCCTGGCCTCGATCATCGGATCGGGATTTCTGGTTCTCGGCCCGGTTCTCGAACACAGCTACGGCCTTTATGCACCCCTGGTGATGGCGCTTCTGTGTCTGGCCGCCTACGCGTTCGGGGATTCGATCCGCTTCAACATCACCCGCCGGATGGACGGCGCCGGCCAACGCAGCCCGGCCGAGGACCGGCTTGAAACCCTCGCCTCGTGGTCGCTTGCCTTCGCCTATGTGATCTCGGTCGCGTATTACCTGAACCTTTTCGGCGCCTTCGCGGTCAACCTCACGCCTTATGCCGGCGACTTCGCCGGACGCGTGGTCACGACGGCGGTCTTCGGCGTGATACTCGCGACCGGCTGGACCAAGGGGTTTCACGCGCTTGAGCGGATGGAACAGGTGTCGGTCGGGATCAAGCTGGCGATCATCGCCGCGATGCTTGCGGGGCTTGCGTTCTATTTCGCGCAAAAGCTGGGCGACGGCGGGCTGGTCATCGACCCGCCCACACTGACCGGCTGGCCGGCGGTGCAACTGGCCTTCGGCCTGATCGTCACCGTCCAGGGGTTTGAAACCGCGCGCTATCTCGGCGCGGAATACGATGCCCCGACGCGCCGTGCGGCGATGCGGATCGCACAGCTCCTGTCGACGGCGATCTACCTCGTCTATATCGGGCTGATCGCCTATCTCTTCGCGCCGGGCGAAGCGCAGCTTTCGGAAACCGCGATCATCGACATGATGCGGATCGTGGCGCCGGTGCTGCCCGGTCTTCTGGTCGCGGCGGCGCTGGCCGCGCAGTTCTCGGCCGCCGTTGCCGACACCGGCGGGGCGGGCGGGCTGATCACCGAACTGACGCGCGGGCGCATTCCGATTCGCAGCGCCTATGCCGTTCTTGTGGGTGCCGGGGTCGCGCTGACCTGGGCGTCTGACATCTTTTCGATCATCGCCTATGCCAGCCGCGCCTTCGCGCTTTACTATGCGGTTCAGGCCGCCATTGCGGCCTTCGGCGCCCAGGCGCAGCGATCCCGTGCGCGTGCCGCCGCCTATGCGGGCCTGGCGGTTCTGGGGCTTGTCATGGCCATTTTCGGAACGCCGGCCGAATAGCTACCCAAGGAGCTTCAGCTTGCGGAAAAGCCATATCTGAAGCCCGCAGATCGCCAGCAACAGGACGCAGACCGCCCAGAAGGCCCATGGCGTGCCCGACCCGGGCACCCCGCCCACGTTGATGCCCAAGAGCCCCGTCAGCAGCCCCAGCGGCAGGAAGATCGCGGCCACGACCGACAAGACAAGCATCTGCCGGTTCATCACCTCGGCGCGCAGGTCGGCCACCTGGTCGCGCACCACCTGCGCGCGGTCGCGGATCGCCTCAAGCTCTTCTGCAAGGCGCGTCACACGTTCGGTCGCTTCCCTGAGCCGCGACCGGTCGCGCTGGCTGAGCCAGCCAAGTTCCTCGATCTCAAGCGTCGACAGCGCGTCGCGCTGGGGAAACATGAAGCGCCTGAGGACCGAGGACATGCGCCGCACATCGGCCAGTTCGGCCCTGAGGCTGGGGTCGATGTCTGCGCCCACCGCATCCTCCAGATCGTCGAGACGTTCGTTCAGCGTTGCCACCACCGGCTCGGCCCGGTCCGCAAGGCGCAGCGCGATGCGGGCGATCAGGTCGCCCTGGGTCTGCGGCGCATGTCCCGCCTTCAGCCCCTCGACGACATCGCCGACCGCCAGAAGACGGCGATAGCGGCAGGCGACGATCGCGCCCGCCATCACGCAGATCCTGAGCGACACCATGTCCTCCGGCTCTGCCCCTGGGTTCAGGTTCACCCCCCGCAGGTTCATCAGCACCATGTCGCCATGCAGGGTGCAGCGTGGCCGCGTCTCTTCCGCCGTCAGCGCGGAGACAGCGATGGGATCAAGCCCCGATGCCTCCAGCCAGGACTTTCCCGCATGGGCCGACAGATCCACGATGACCCAGACGAAGCCCGCCCCCGGCATCAGATCGGCAAGCGGCCTTCCGCCCGGCTCGATCCGGTCGGCCCCGCCGGCCCCGTCCAGCACGAATGCCGCAAGCTCTTCCATCGCCGCCCTCTTTCCCCGTTCCGCACAGACTGCCCCGCCCGCGCGCCCTTGTCACCTCCCCGCCCCTTCCCCTCGCGCCGCCCTTTCGCTAAGGGAACGAGAAGAAAAACGGGATGTGACGACCGATGCCAATGGAAAAGACCTTCAACGCCGCCGAGGCCGAAACCCGCCTCTACGAGGCCTGGGAAAACTCCGGCGCCTTCAAGGCCGGGGCCAATGCCTCGCGCGAGGATACGTTCTGCATCATGATCCCGCCGCCGAACGTGACCGGATCGCTCCACATGGGGCACGCGTTCAACAACACGCTGCAGGACATCCTCGTGCGCTGGCACCGGATGCGCGGCTTTGACACGCTCTGGCAGCCCGGCCAGGACCATGCGGGCATCGCGACCCAGATGGTCGTCGAACGCGAACTGGCGAAAACCAACCGCCGCCGCACGGACATGAGCCGCGATGACTTCACCGCGCTGGTGTGGGAGCAGAAGCAGAAGTCCGGCAACACGATCATCGACCAGTTGAAGCGCCTCGGCGCTTCCTGCGACTGGTCAAGGAACGCCTTTACCATGTCCGGCGCCAAGGACGCGCCTCCGGGCGAGGAGGGCAACTTCCACGACGCCGTCATCAAGGTCTTCGTGGACATGTACCGGAAGGGGCTGATCTATCGCGGCAAGCGCCTTGTGAACTGGGACCCGCATTTCGAAACCGCGATCTCCGACCTTGAGGTCGAGCAGGTCGAGGTGCAGGGCCAGATGTGGCACTTCAAATACCCGCTCGCGGGCGGTGAGACCTACGAATATGTCGAGAAGGACGAGGACGGAAACGTCACGCTGCGCGAGACGCGCGACTACATTTCCATCGCGACAACGCGGCCCGAGACGATGCTGGGCGACGGCGCGGTCGCGGTGCATCCGTCGGACGAACGCTACGCCCCCATCGTGGGCAAGCTTTGCGAAATTCCGGTCGGGCCGAAGGAACACCGCCGCCTCATTCCGATCATCACCGACGAATACCCCGATCCGACCTTCGGCTCGGGCGCGGTGAAGATCACCGGTGCGCATGACTTCAACGACTACGGCGTCGCCAAGCGCGGCAACATCCCCTGTTACCGGCTGATGGACACCAAGGCCCACATGCGCGCGGACGGTGCCGCTTACGCCGAGGCTGCTGCCACCGCGATGGCGGTGGCCAAGGGCGAAAAGACCCTGACCGAGGCCGAGGTGGACGCGGTCAACCTCGTCCCCGACGACCTGCGCGGGCTCGACCGCTACGAAGCCCGCAAGCGCGTGATCGCCCAGATCAACGCCGAAGGGCTGGCCGTCACCGTTCTGAAGAAAAGCATCGACGAAGAAACCGGGGCCGAACACCTCGAACGCATTCCCTTGGTCGAGCAGAACAAGATGATGCAGCCGCATGGCGACCGGTCGAAGGTCGTCATCGAGCCGATGCTGACCGACCAGTGGTTCGTCGATACCGCCAAGATCGTGGAACCCGCGCTGGAGGCAGTCCGCGACGGCATGGCGGCGCAAGAGGCCGGGACCTTCGACGAAAAGGCCGGCTACACCCGCATCCTGCCCGAACGCGACGCCAAGACCTATTTCCACTGGCTGGAAAACATCGAGCCCTGGTGCATCTCCCGCCAGCTTTGGTGGGGGCACCAGATTCCGGTGTGGTATGGGCCGGGCGTCACGAAATGGGATGAGCCGAAATACTACGAGCACGGATATTTGACTGACTGGGTATTCGACGACGCAAATCCGGTTGCGTTTTGCGCGCCAGATTTCGAGACGGCAAAAACTCAAGCTCTCGCCTATTACCGAGCATTTGAAAACCACCCGAAATCCGTCACCGTGCTAAAGAAAGCGACAATCCATGAAGGCGCGGATTTTCGCGAGTCGATCGACTATAAGGCGCGCATTATCCTCTCCCGCGACCCCGACGTCCTCGACACCTGGTTCTCCTCCGGCCTCTGGCCCATCGGCACGCTCGGCTGGCCCGAGGAGACGGAGGAACTGAAGAAATACTTCCCGACCGATGTCCTCGTCACCGGCTTCGACATCATCTTCTTCTGGGTCGCCCGGATGATGATGATGCAGCTTGCCGTCGTGGATCAGGTCCCCTTCCACACCGTCTATGTCCACGCCCTCGTCCGCGACGAGAAGGGCAAGAAGATGTCGAAGTCCTTGGGCAACGTCCTCGACCCGCTCGACCTCATCGCCGAATACGGCGCCGATGCGGTGCGCTTCACGCTCAGCGCCATGGCCGCGATGGGGCGTGACCTCAAGCTCTCCAAAGACCGCATCGCGGGCTACCGGAACTTCACCACGAAACTCTGGAACGCCACCCGCTTCGCCGAAATGAACGGCGCGCTGCGCCGCGACGTGGGGGCGGCGGACCTGCCGCAGGCCACGCACACCGTCAACCGCTGGATCATCGGCGAAACCGCGCGGGCCCGCCTTGCCGTGGACGAGGCGCTGACGGCCTACCGCTTCAACGACGCCGCCAATACGCTCTACGCCTTCGTCTGGGGCAAGGTCTGCGACTGGTACGTCGAGTTTGCCAAGCCCCTGATGGACGGCGACCATGCGGGCGAAACCCGCGCCACCATGGCCTGGGTGCTCGACCAGTGCTACATCCTGATGCACCCCTTCATGCCCTTCATCACCGAAGAGCTCTGGGGCCAGACCGGCACGCGGCCGAAGATGCTCGTCCATGCCGACTGGCCGGCCTACGGCGCGGAGCTGATCGATGCCGACGCCGACCGCGAGATGAACTGGGTCATCGCTCTGATCGAGGATATCCGCTCCGCCCGGATGCAGATGCACGTCCCGGCGGGCCTCAAGCTGCCGATCGTGATGACCGCGATGGACGACCGCGGCCGCAAGGCCTTTGCCGACAACCAGCCGATGATCGAACGCCTCGCGCGGCTTGACGGCATGACCGAGGGCGCAGCCCCCAGGGGCTCGGTCACCGTCGCGGTCGAGGGGGGCGGCTTCGCCATCCCGCTCGAGGGCGTGATCGACATCGCCGAGGAAAAGGCGCGCCTGTCGAAAACGCTGGAAAAGCTCGAAAAGGACATGAACGGCCTGCGCGGACGCTTGTCGAACCCCAAGTTCGTCGATAGCGCCCCGGAGGAAATCGTCGAGGAGACCCGCGAAAAGCTTTCCCTCGCCGAGGAAGAGGCGGCCAAACTGAAAGCCGCGCTGGCCCGCCTGTCCGAGATCGGCTGACGCCTTCTTCTTTTCTCAAATATCCCGGGGGTCCGGGGGCAGCGCCCCCGGCCTTGCCCCGCCCGCCCCGGCTTCCCATATCGAAAGCCGGAGGTATCCCATGTCCAACTGGCTGAACCCCATCGCCGAACGCCGGATGCTGATCGCCCGCGCGGAAGGCAAGCTCGATCACCTGACCGGAGAAGGCCGCCCGCTTGCCAGGCGCCCGGGCGATGCCCCGGCCGATGCCGGCCTTGCCACAGGCTTTCGCCTGATGGCCGAAGCGGGCGCCCTGCCGCAGGAACTGCTGCTCAAGCGCGACCTTGCCGCCGCCAGGGCCGCCTATGGCGACGCCACGACCGAGGATGAACGCCACGTCGCAATGCGCCGGATCGCGACGATCGAACTCAAGGTCGCCGTCGCCGAAGAGGCGCGCAGGAAGTTCATGCGCGATTGAACGCTTGCCGCGGGGCGCGAATTCGGCTTTCACTCGCCCCATGACCGGCCCACGCTATACCCCTGTCGTGGCGGCGCTGCCCGCGACCGTCCCCTTCGTCGGCCCCGAAACGCAAGAGCGTGTCCGGGGCCGCCCCTTCGCCGCGCGCCTCGGCGCGAACGAAAGCGTCTTCGGCCCCTCGCCCCGCGCGATCGAGGCTATGGCGCGCGCGGCGCGCGATGTCTGGATGTACGGCGACCCGGAAAATCACGACCTGCGCCAGGCGCTTGCCGCCCACCACGGCGTCCAGCCGGGCAATATCGCCGTTGGCGAAGGGATCGACGGGCTTCTGGGCTACCTCGTGCGGATGCTGGTCGAACCCGGCGATGCGGTCGTGACCTCCGACGGCGCCTACCCGACCTTCAACTTCCACGTCACCGGCTTCGGCGGCACCCTGCACAAGGTGCCCTACCGGGGCGGCCACGAAGACCCCGAGGCGCTGGTTGCGCGGGCCGCCGAAACCGGGGCGAAGCTGGTCTACATCGCCAATCCCGACAATCCGATGGGGTCATGGCACGGGGCCGAAACCATTGCACGGATGATCGACGCGGTGCCGGAAGGGACGCTTCTGGTGCTGGACGAGGCCTATATCGAGCTGGCACCGCCCGGCCTTGCCCCACGCCTCGACGCCGATGATGCCCGCGTGATCCGGATGCGGACCTTCTCCAAGGGCTACGGGATGGCGGGCGCACGGGTCGGCTACGCCATCGGCGCGGCGCCCCTGATCGCCTCCTTCGACAAGATCCGCAACCACTTCGGCATGGGCCGTATCGCCCAGGCCGGCGCACTGGCCGCGCTGGCCGATCAGGACTGGCTGCGGCAAGTCCAGGAAAAGGTCGCCGCCGCCCGCGACCGGCTGGCCGGGATCGCCCGGACCAACGGGCTTGTGCCGCTCCCGTCGGCCACCAATTTCGTGACGATGGATTGCGGCGGCGACGGCGCCCTTGCGCGGCGGGTGCTTGCGGAACTGGTCGCACGCGACATCTTCGTGCGCATGCCCTTCGTCGCGCCGCATGACCGCTGCATCCGGGTCAGCGCCGGCCTCGAACCGGATCTGGCGGCCTTCGCCGCTGCGCTTCCCGCGGCCCTGGCGATGGCCCGGGCCTGATCCCCTTCAGTCTGGCGAAAATACTCCGGGGTCCGGGGCGGCGCCCCGGCCCTGCGGGATCAGGAACAGCCCGCCGGTGCCCCAAGGCTCGCCGGCCCCCGATAGGGGCCAAGTTCGCGCGACACCAGCCGCCCCTTCACCAGTTCGGTCGCCATCGCGTGGTTCCAGTGCGCATCGGCGGTGACCATCACCATGCGTCCGCCACAGCGGTAGACGCCGCCATGGATCGCGGGTTCGCCGTAGCGGTGATTGGTCAGCCCGGACTTCCTGGCGACCGGCTCCAGCCGGCCGTCGACCAGGCGCACGACCTTGAGGATCTTCGCCAGGTGCGGGGTTTCGACATAGGCGATCTCTACCCGGCCGTCGCCGTCCAGATCGCCCGCCCCGACGGGCGCCAGCCAGCGGTGGGTCTGCCCGATATAGGGCGTTGCCGCCACAAGGCCGTCTTCGTCATAAACCGACAGCCGCGCGCCCCGCGCCATGTCGGTTTCCACCACGATCACCTCGGGCGCGCCGTCCCCGTCCACATCCGCCAGCCGGGGTTCGGTATCCTCGAACACCCGCGTCTGCGGCAGTTTCAGGCGCACACGCCCCTTGGTGGTGGAAATCACCAGGGTTCCGTATTCGACCTCGTCGCCAAGAATGCCGTGATCGTAGCGCCGGGTCGGATCGGCATAGCGTGCACCGGTGATGTCGGCAAAGGCGGCCGTGGCCCCGATCGTCAGACAGACCGCCAGCGCAGCGCCGCGCATCAGATCTGCTTTTCGGGCATGTAGACCCGAAGCCCGTCGAGCGCATCGCTCACCTTGATCTGGCAGGTCAGGCGCGACCGGACCGGATCGGGTTCATAGGCGAAATCCAGCATGTCCTCTTCCATCGAATCCTTCGCCGGGATCCGGTCGACCCACCCGGCGTCGACATAGACATGACAGGTGGAACAGGCGCAGGCGCCGCCGCAATCGGCCTCGATCCCGGGGATGCCGTTGTCGCGCGCGCCTTCCATGACGGTCATGCCGTTGGCGACATCCACGACATGTTCCTTGCCGCCGAATTCCACATAGGTGATCTTTGCCATCTCTTGTCCCCGAAGTCTGAGTCTCTGGCTATCTAGTCCGGGACGGCGGCGGGTTCCAGCCCCAGCGCGACACCTGCCTGCCCCGCCACGACGCCATGGCCACGGGCGCCCCGCCTGGATTGAAACGGGCGCCCCGGGGGGCGCCCGCGATGCTGGGGCAGTGGCGAAGGATCATTCCACCGACAGCGCGACGAACCGCGGATCGCCACCCCGCCGGATCAGAAGAAGAAGCGACTTGCGCCCGGCATCCTTCGCCTCTGAAATCCGCGCCTCGAGGTCGCCAACGGTCGCGACCGCCTGCTGCCCGGCCTCGGTGATCACATCGCCCGACCTCAGACCCTTGCCATAGGCCTCGCTCGTCTCGTCGATGCCGGTCACGACAAGGCCGGTGCTGCCAGCCGGCAGCCCCAGCCCGGATGCGAGGTCGTCGGTCATCTCGGACAGCGTCAGGCCCAGCAGCTCCTTTTCGACCGGCGCGGCGGGCGGCGTCGCGCTGTCTCCGGTGTCCTCGGCCTCGGCGGCCTCGCGCCGGCCCAGCGTGACAAGCAGCGTCTCGCTCTTGCCTTCGCGCAGGACGACGACGCGCACCGCCCGACCCACGTCAGCCTCTGCGACACGGCGGACAAGTTCACGGGTATCCGAAACCTCTGCCCCGTCGAAACTGGTGATCAGGTCGCCCGGCAGGATGCCCGCATCCTTGGCCGGCCCGTCCGGCACGTCGCTGACCAGCGCGCCCTTGGCGGCGGCCAGGCCCATCGCCTCGGCCACGTCAGGGGTCACGTCCTGGATGCGCACGCCGAGCCAGCCGCGGCGCGTTTCACCGAACTGGCGCAACTGGTCGACGACGCGCGACACGACGTTGGAGGCCATCGAAAAGCCGATCCCGATGGAGCCGCCATTGGGCGACAGGATCGCGGTGTTCACCCCGATCACTTCGCCGTCCATGTTGAACAGCGGCCCGCCGGAGTTGCCCCGGTTGATCGCCGCGTCGGTCTGGATGAAATCGTCATAGGTGCCGCTAAGCTCGCGGTTTCGGGCCGAAACGATCCCGGCCGAGACGGAAAACCCCTGACCAAGCGGGTTGCCCATGGCCATCACCCAGTCGCCGACCCGCATCAGGTTGGAATCGCCGAAATTCACGAACGGCAGCGGCGTGTCGCTTTCCACCTTCAGAAGCGCGATGTCGGTCTTCGGGTCGGTCCCGACCAGCTTGGCGTCCAGACGGTCGCCCGAAAAGAACTCCACCTCTATCTCGTCGGCGCCCTCGATGACGTGGTTGTTGGTAACGATATAGCCGTCCTCGGAAATCACGAAGCCCGAGCCGAGCGCATTCGACCGGCGGGGGCCGTTCGGGCCCGGTGCGCCGAAATCCTTGAAGAAATCCTCGAACGGCGATCCTTCGGGCACGATCGGATTGCCATCGGCCGGCGCGGCGACCACGGTCGAGGTCGTGATGTTCACGACCGAGGGGCTTACCTTGTCGGCAAGATCCGCGAAGCTTTCGGGCGCCGCGCGCGCGCTTGCCTGCATGGCCAGGGCCAGCGCGAGGGCAAGCCCGACGAACAGGGCCCAGAAATATCGCAGGTTCGCGACCGGAACGGCCCGCGCCGCCACAACACCTTTGGCCTGAGGTTTCACTCCACTTTCCCCTTGTCGCTTGGGGCGGCGCGTGGGGCCGCCCGTCATTCCGTCATACTAGGTAGGGATGCCCCTTGGGGAATCAAACCCGCACCCGTTGGGTCACACAAGCGTGAACGCCCCACTGTCTCAGGCCGACAGGAGCCGGGCAAGCCAAATGAGAGCAAGGCCCAGCGCCGCGGCGGCGATGCCCATGTTGCGCCGCGTCTCGGCGGGCAGCCTGCGCAGCAGGTCCAGCACGTCCTCTATGCGCGAAGGGGCCAGCGCAAAGGCCAGCCCCTCCAGCGTCAGAACAAGTCCGATCCCCAAGACAAGGAGAGCAAGACCGCCCACCGGGCTACTGCCTCTGGTCGGACTTGAGGTAGTTGAAGAACTCGCTGTCCGGCGCCATCACCATGGTGGAATTCCCCTCAAGGAGAGAGGAGCGATAGGCCGCGAGCGACCGGTAGAAGTCGAAGAACTCCGGGTCGGCGCCATAGGCTTCGGCAAAGACGGCGTTGCGCCGTGCGTCCGCTTCGCCGCGAATGATTTCGGACTGGCGCTGCGCGTCCGATACAAGTTCGACCCGTGTCCGGTCGGCCTGCGCCCGTACCCGCTGGGCTGCTTCCTTGCCGCGCGCCACCTCGTCGGCGGCCTCGCGTTCCCGTTCGGCCCGCATCCGGGCGAAGGTCGCGTCAAGGTTCTGCACCGGGAGGTCGGTGCGCTTGAGCCGCACGTCGATGATCTCGATCCCGAGGGTCGCCGCCTCGGAACGCGATGCATCGCGGACGCGCAGCGCCAGTGACGCGCGATCGGCCGACAGGATCGCCGATGACGTGACCGACCCCAGAACTTCGCGGGTCTGGGCACGCAGGATCGTGTCGATGCGGCTTTCGGCCAGCGAAACACCCGATGCGCCGACCGCCTGGCGGAAACGCTGCACATCGTCGATGCGGTAGCGGGCGAACGCGTCGACCACGAGACGGCGGTCATCAAGCGGAGTGACCTCCAGGGGTTCGACATCAAGGCCAAGGATCCGGTCGTCGTAGCGGACGACTTCCTGAATCATCGGGATCTTGAAATACAGCCCCGGATCCTCGCGTACGGCCTTGATCTGTCCGAACTGAAGGACAAGCGCCTTTTCCTTTTCATCGACGATGAAGACAGAGGACAGGGCACCAGCGATGACCAGAACGAGGGCTGGGATCAGAAGTGAAACGCGGTTCATCAGTTGCCCTCCGCAGCCGGCTTGCGACCAAGTTCATTCAGGGGAAGGTAGGGAACCACGCCCTGACCAGACTGGCTCTCGTCGATGATCACCTTGTCGACGCGGCCCATCACCTCTTCCATCGTTTCCAGATAAAGGCGCTTGCGTGTCACCTCTGGCGCCTTCTGATATTCGGCGAGAACCGCAGAGAAGCGGCTTGCCTCACCTTCGGCCTGGTTCACAACCTGGGCGCGATAGGCCTCTGCCTCTTCCAGGATCTGGGCGGCCTGGCCGCGCGCGCCCGCGACCACGGTGTTGGCATAGGCGTCGGCCTCCTTCTGAAGGCGGTCGCGTTCCTGTTCGGCCGACTGGACGTTCTTGAACGCCTCGATCACCTCGCGCGGGGGGTCCGCACGGTCGAAGTTCACGCGCACGACATTCAGACCGGAATTGTAGCTGTCGAGCGTGGTCTGGATCAGATCCTTCAGCCGTTCGGCAATGGCACCACGATCCCGGTTCAGGATCGGTGCAAGCTGCGACTGCGCGATGATCTCGCGCATGGACGCTTCGGCCACGGCATTGATCGTCAACTCCGGGTCGCGCAGGTTGAACAGGAACTTCTCCGGGTCGGAGACGTTCCAGACGACCTGGAAGTCGATGTCCACGATGTTTTCGTCGCCGGTCAGCATCAGGCCGCTGTCATCGGCCCCGCCGCGTCCGACGCCGATATCCTCGGTCCGTTCGGTGGTAAGCTGAACCTTTTCGGGGATCACCACCGGCCAGGGCGCGAAGTTCAGGCCCGGTTCGCCGATGCAGGGCGAATTGCACTTACCCAGGAAAAGCTCGACCGAGCGTTCTTCCGGGCGGACGGTGTAGAAGCTTTCGTAGGACCAGAGCGCCAGCGCGGCGAGCGCGGCGAAGGCGAAGGTGCCGCGCGGAAGGCCCGGCTGTTCGCCGCCGGCGCCGCGACCGCCGCCGCCCCTGCCGCCCATCAGGACCTTGAGCCGCTCGGACCCCTTTCGCATGATGTCGTCGATTTCGGGAATCTGTGCGCCGCCAGAGGGACGACGCGGGCCACGCACCGGCCGGTCGTCGTCATCGCCGCCGCCGGCACCACCACCGCCCCAGGGGCCTCCGCTTCCACTCATCTATGCCTATCCTCTTTCTCGTAACTTCGTTCATCCTGCATTCCAACTGGGGGGTTGGACAGGAAAATCAAGCGGTCCTGACCGGTTTGCGCAGCGTGACCAGTTCTTCGGCCATGACCGGATGCACTGCGACGGTACGGTCGAAATCTTCTTTCGTTGCGCCCATCTTGATGGCGATTGCCGCCAGCTGGATCATCTCGCCCGCGCCGGGCGCGACGATGTGGCAGCCCAGGACGCGGCGGGTGTCGGCGCAGACGATCAGCTTCATCATCACCCGGTCGGGACGGCCCGCGAAGGCTGACTGCATCGGCCGGAAGGCGGTTGCGTAGACCTCGATCGGGCCCTTTTCGCGCGCCGCCTCTTCGGTCAGGCCGACGGTGCCGAACTCGGGCTGGGTGAAGACCGCCGAGGCGACAAGCTCGTGATCGGCCTGCGTGGGTTTCGCGCCGAAGACGGTATCGGCAAAGGCATGGCCTTCGCGGATCGCCACCGGCGTCAGGTTGATCCGGTCGGTCACATCGCCCACCGCGTAGATCGAGGGGACGGAGGTCTGGCTCCAGCCATCAACGATCACCTCGCCGCGGCGGCCAAGGCGGACCCCGGCAGCCTCAAGCCCGAGCCCGGCGGTGTTTGGGCTGCGCCCGGTCGCGTAGATCACCTTTTCGAACACCCGTTCCCGGCCGTCTGTCGACATGACCCAGGTGCCGCCCGCCGCCGCCCGCATTTCCATCACGTCGGTGCCGAGGTGAAGGTTCACCCCGGCTTCTCGCATGTGTTCCGCGATATGGCCACGCGCCTCGCCGTCAAAGCCGCGCAGGATCTGTTCGCCGCGATAGAATTGCGTGACCTCCACCCCCATCCCGTTCAGCACGCAGGCGAATTCGCAGGCGATGAAGCCGCCGCCGACGATCAGCACAGAGCCGGGCAGCGCGTCGAGCTTGAAGATGTCGTTCGACGTCATGACGCCGGCGGCCGCCGCGGCCTCGGGCACCGACGGATGGCCGCCCGTCGCGATCAGGATGTGCCTGGCGCTGTGGCGGGTGCCGTCGGCCAGGCGCACCGTATGGGCGTCCTCGACCACCGCGCGGTCGTCGTGGATCGTCACCCCCGCCTTCAAGAGGCCCGACCGGTAAACGCCTTCCAGACGGTCAAGTTCCGCATCAAGCCTGGCACGGAAGACCGGCCAGTCGAAGTCGCCCGCGGATACGTTCCAGCCGTAGGCGCGCGCGTCGTCTATCTGCGCCCCGTAGGAGGAAGCGAAGACCATCAGCTTTTTCGGCACGCAGCCCCGGATGACACAGGTTCCGCCCATCCGGTATTCTTCCGCGATCGCGACCTTGGCGCCGTATTCGCTTGCAGCTATGCGCGCGGCACGCACACCGCCCGAACCGCCACCGATGACGTAAAGGTCGAAGTCGAAGCTCATCGGTGGGTCAGTCTCCGATACCCGAGAAGATGTTTCCCGTCTCCGCGATCAGGGTCTCGGAAACGTCGATCGAAAGGTCGTGGATGTCGCGCACCTCGACCCGCCCGTCGGCATGCCCGATCACCACCCTGTCGCAGATATCCACGAATAGCCCGTTTTCAACCACACCGGGCACCTGATTGAGCATCAGCGCAAGCTGACGCGGGTTGCCGATACGCCCCAGATGAAGGTCGATGATGAAATTGCCCTCGTCGGTGCGGAAGGGCTGGTCGCCGCTCATCCGGATCGTGGTGTTGCGGCCCATCACGTCGAAGGCGCCCAGCAGTTCCTCGACCAGGCCCCGCGTGACCTCGGCTCCGAAGGGGATGACCTCGATCGGCAGGGGAAAGGCGCCAAGGTGGGCGACTTCCTTGGCGGCGTCGGCGATCACGATCATCTTGTCCGAGGCCGTCGCGACGATCTTTTCCTGAAGAAGCGCGCCGCCGCCGCCCTTGATAAGGTTCATCTCGGCGTCAAACTCGTCGGCGCCGTCGATCGTCAGGTCAAGCCATTTCGCCTCGTCGAGCGTGATGATCCTGATGCCCACATCGCGCGCCAGCGCGGCCGTCCGGCTGGACGTCGGGACGGCAACGATCTTCAATCCTTCGTCGCGCACACGCTCGCCAAGCCGGCGCACCATCCAGGCCGCTGTCGATCCGGTGCCCAGGCCGACCTTCATGCCGTCTTCGACAAACTCGACCGCCTTGCGGCCCGCATTGGCCTTGGCCTCGTCGATAGGGGACAGGTTCTCGGACATGGCTCTCTCCTCGGGCGTATCGCGCGCGCGTTATAGGAAATGTCTGCGGCCGGCGCGAGTGGCATTTGTCGCTCTGGGGGGGCACGAAGGCGATTTCGGCGCCCTCGGCCCCGATCGCGTCAGGATGTCATGTCACGGTCGCAGACCGCCGACAGCTTGTTGCCGTCCGGATCACGGACGTAGCAGGCGTAGAAATGCGGGCCATAGGGCCGCAGGCCCGGCGCCCCTTCATCGGTTCCCCCGTTCGCCAGCGCCGCGCGATGAAAGGCGTCCACGGCGGCGCGGTCCGCCGCCGCGAAGGCCGCCATCGACCCGTTCCCGACGCTGGCAGGCTTTCCATCGAACGGTTCGGTGACCCAAAGGCGGATGCGTTCACCCGGTGCGCGAATGCCGATCTCCGTCGCCTCTTCGGCGGCAAGTTCCAGGCCAAGCGCGGGCATCGCCGCCGCATAGAACGCGCGGGCGCGCGCAAGATCGTTTGTCCCGATGGTGTGATAGAGAAACATGGCGATCCGCCGCCCCCCGCGGCCATTTTGCTGTTCCGTCCCGCGGACGTCACCGCTATAGGACGCGGGGTTTGTCTCAGATGCAAGGACCGGATCATGGCCAACGTGGTTGTCGTGGGTGCCCAGTGGGGCGACGAGGGCAAGGGCAAGATCGTCGACTGGCTGTCCGAACGCGCCGACGTGATCGCGCGGTTCCAGGGCGGGCACAACGCCGGCCATACGCTCGTCATCGACGGCAAGGTCTACAAGCTGAATGCGCTGCCTTCGGGCGTGGTGCGCGGCGGCAAGCTTTCGGTCATCGGCAACGGTGTGGTGCTGGACCCCTGGCATCTGGTCGGCGAGATCGCGAAGATCCGCGAACAGGGCGTCGACATCAGCCCCGAGACGCTGATGATCGCCGAAAACACGCCGCTGATCATGCCTTACCACGGCGAACTGGATCGCGCGCGCGAGGCGTCGGCGGCCGACAGCAAGGCCAAGATCGGCACCACCGGGCGCGGCATCGGACCCGCCTATGAAGACAAGGTCGGCCGCCGGGTGATCCGGGTGGCGGACCTGGCCGACCCGGCGACCCTGGAATTGCGCGTCGACCGCGCGCTGATGCACCACAACCCCCTGCGTGCGGGCCTGGGGCTTCAACCGATCGACCGCGACGCGACGGTCGCCATGCTGAACGAGATCGCGCCGCAGATCCTGCAATATGCCGCCCCCGTCTGGAAAGTGATGAACGAGATGCGCCGCGCGGGCAAGCGCATCCTTTTCGAGGGCGCGCAGGGATCGCTTCTGGATATCGACTTCGGCACCTATCCCTATGTCACCTCGTCGAACGTCATCGCCGGCCAGGCCGCGACCGGGGTGGGCATGGGCCCGAACGCCATCGACTTTGTTCTGGGTATCGTCAAGGCCTACACGACGCGCGTTGGCGAAGGCCCATTCCCGACCGAACTGCACGACGCCGACGGCGAACGGCTTGGCACGCGCGGCCACGAATTCGGCACCGTCACGGGGCGCAAGCGCCGCTGCGGCTGGTTCGATGCGGCACTGGTGCGCCAGACCTGTGCGATCTCCGGGATCAACGGCATCGCCCTGACCAAGCTTGACGTGCTGGACGGGTTCGAGACGCTGAAGATCTGCGTCGGCTACGACCTGGACGGCCAGCGCCTTGACTACCTGCCCACCGCCGCCGATCAGCAGGCCCGCTGCAAGCCCGTCTACGAGGAAATAGAGGGCTGGTCGGAATCGACCGAAGGCGCCCGATCCTGGGCTGACCTTCCGGGCGCCGCGATCAAGTATGTCCGCCGCATCGAGGAACTGATCCAGTGTCCGGTCGCGCTCTTGTCCACCAGCCCCGAGCGCGACGACACAATCCTTGTCACCGATCCGTTCGCGGACTGAGCCGATGCTGTCCTATCGCGCACGCCGCAGGTTGTCGCTGCTGATCCTGCTGGTCGGGCTGCCGATCTACATCGTTGTCGCGGTCACGCTTGCGGGCTGGCTGGGCGAGCGTTTCGGGCGGCTGCCGATCTGGGCCGAAGTCGCGCTTTACCTGGCGCTTGGCTTCCTTTGGGCACTGCCGTTCAGGTCGGTCTTCCGCGGCGTCGGCAAGGACGACACCGGCCAGGGGCCGGACGAGCCCAAGGGCTGATCGCGCGCTGACGCCGCTCAGTTCGATCCGCGTTTCGCATCGCTGAGAAACCGCGAGGCTTCGGTGATCGTGAACTGGCCGCGGCGGACCTTCTGGATCTTGCCCTGCCGCAGAAGCATCCCGAAGGAACGCAGGCCATCCTCGCGGCTGAAGTCGGGCGTATCCGCGACCGTCGCCACCTTGCGCAGCAACTGCGGGCGCGAGAAATGCGGCGTGCCTTCGATCGTGGCGGTATAGGCGGCCGCCGCTTCCAGCAGCTCGGACAGGTCCGTCGCGCCAAGCATGTCGGCAAATGCCGCGAAGCTTTCGAAATCCTCGGGCTTCACGCGCCGTCGCGGCACGACCAATTCATCATCGGGCAGGATGCGCGTCGGGATCGCCGACCGGCGCCGACCGGCACCGCCGGGCGTCTCCGGCCGATCGGATGCGACCTTCTGGTCGGAAACCAGAACCAGCGGCGGTGTCTGGGGCGCGGGTTTCGGACGCGCCTTTGTATCGGGCACGGCCTCAGGCTCCGGCGCGGCCTCAGGCTCCGGCGCGGGCTTCGCCTTGACCGCGGGCTCTTCCTGCGGCGCGGGCGCTGCCGCTTCCTCGGGCTCGGGTGCCGAGGGGGAGGAGGGCGCCGAAATCGCGGTGGACGGACCGGAGGCCTGGCCCTGCGTTTCCGCCGAGGTTTCGGAGCCGGAGGGCCCCTGTGCCGATGACCGCGACCGCGGCCGCACGACCCGCGACAGATCCTCGCGGTAGCGGTCCATGTGGGTGTCGTCGTCGCCCTCGGGCGCCGTGCCTTCCGCATCGGCCTTGAAGCGCCGGTCGGCGACCGTTGCAGCGACCGCCGCCTTCATGTGCGAGATCGCCGCGATGCGCCGTTTGCTTTCCGGCCCTTCCAGCTTGGTCCGTGCCTCGTGCATCAGGCGTGCCACCGACGCCTCGTCTCCGGCCGATGTCTTTTCGAGAATCGAGCGGCCGGGAACGGAATCGGCGGCCGTTTCCTCCACCTCTGCCGTGCGGCTTTCCTCGGCCACGCGGCGCAGCAGATCCTCGTCCACCTTCGGCGTCGGGCGGGGGGACGCGGGCGGGCGCTGGCCACCGCGGAGATAGGGCGCCTCGGCCTCGTAAGCGCGAAGACGCGCCGCCAGGTTCGGAAGCGTCCCCGGTGCTGCGGGCTTCACGGCAGGCTGCGGCGGCCGCGGGTTGGCAGAAATGTCTTCTGCCCCTTCGTCTTCGTAATACTCGTCTTCGAAGATGGCCGCGTCTTCGGTCCCGGCGGCCTCGGCGGGCGCATCCTCGCCCGGGTCCAGCGAAAAACCGAAGTCCGCGGCCGGTGCCTCGGCAGCGAAAGCGGGGGCTGCCGCTGTCTCACTCGCCGGTGTTTCCGATACGACGGCAGCTTCGGCTTCCGCGACGGCAGCCCGCAGGCGCTTGAGCTTTTCTGCGGCAGTCTCGGTTGCCGTCGCGGGTTCCCCCGCGGTGCCAGAGGGGGCCGAAGGGGCCGACGGCCCAGGCACGACTTGCGGCTCCGATGCCAGGGGTGACTCCGCGCGCAGGACGATTCCATCCTCGTCCACCCGCGCCTCGACCCGGCGGCGGACCTCGCGCTCGGCGATACGATGAAGCATCTCGGTATCGGGCGTGGGCGGCTCTGCCCCGAAGTAGCGATCCTGTGCGGCAAGGTCGCGGAAATATTCCGCGATGGCCCGCATGGTGCCGAACGGTTCGTCAAACCCCTCCAGCGTGCAGGAGAAGGTCCCGTAGGAGACCGTCAATATCTTGTTTGCACCGACCATCGTCATTCTCGTCCGACACCCACCATGCCTTGTGAAGGCCTACCTGATACTGACCCCTTTGAATGATGACATATAGGAAAAAGGAAGGATTCTTTCAGGCTCGATTTGCCTTTCTTCGCCTCAATCGTCATCAATGCCGCCATGACACCTGTATTGCCCCCTTTCTCGGAACCGATCACGCTCTTGGGCGGTGGCGAAACCGATCTCGAGACCCTGAAGGAGGCTTTGTTGCTCGCTCCGAGGATCGTAGCGGCAGATGGTGGCGCGAATGTGGCGCGCAGCTTCGGGCAACGGCCTGAGTGGGTGATCGGCGACCTGGACAGCGCCGACCGGCAAAACCTGGCCGATCTGGACCCGTCGCGCGTGCTTTTTGTCGCCGAACAAGAAACCACGGACTTCGAAAAATGCCTGATGCGGCTGTCCGCGCCGTTCATACTGGGCCTTGGGTTCACCGGACTGCGATTCGATCACTCGCTTTCGGCATGCAATGCGCTGGTGCGTCATTCGGGCAGTGCCTGCCTGCTGCTGGGGCGCGACGACGTGATCTTTCATGCGCCGCCGCGCCTTGCGCTTGATCTGGCCCCCGGCACGCGCGTGTCGCTTTTCCCGATGGCCGAGGTCACGGGCCGGTCGCTGGGCCTGCGCTGGCCGATCGAGGGGCTCACCCTCGCGCCTGGCGGGCGCATCGGCACCTCGAACGAGGCGACGGGGCGCGTGGAGATGGAGTTCGACCGGGCCGGGATGCTGGTGATCTTGCCGCGCCCCGCGCTCAGAGCGGCGATTGCGGCGCTGCGACCGGCGTGAGGCGCGCGATTCGCGCCTGTCGTTCAAGCTGGCGTTCGCGGAAGATCACATAAAGGCCCGACCCGACGATCACCGTGATCCCCGCCCAGGTCAGCCCGCCGGGGAAGTCACCGAAAACCATGTAGCCGAAAAGGGTTGCCGTCACGATCTCAAGATAGTGGAGCGGCGCGAGGGTCGAAGAGGGGGCGAACTTCAGCGCATAGGTCATCGCCATGTGGCTGACGGTCGCCGCAAGCCCGACGCAGATGACCCAGACCCAGAAGATCCCCCGCGGCGGGGTGATCGCCAACGACGGCTCGCCCAGATGGTGTCCGATCGCCAGAAGCGGCACGCAGATCAGCGCCGAGACGACGGCGGTGTGGAACTGCATCGGCACCGGATGCACCAGCTGCGCAAGCCGCCGCGTGACAAGGATGTAAAGCGCGAAGGTGACGGCGGTGCCAAGCGGGAACAGCGCCACTGCACCGAACGCGGCAAACGACGGCTGAATCACCATGAGCGACCCGCCGAACCCGGCGGCGCAGGCCATCAGACGGCGCACCCCGACCTGTTCGCCGAAGGCCAGCCGCCCGATCAGCAGGATCACGAAAGGTTCGACAAATGCGATCGCCAGCGCGTCGGCGATCGGCATGACCCTGACCGCGGCTACGAAACAATAGCTGGAAACGATCACCATGACCGCGCGCAGCACGGTCAGCCCCAGCGCCCTTGGCGGAAGCCGCAGCGGCTGCCCCAGAAGGACGACAAGCGGCCCCATGCAGGCGGCCTGCACGACGAAGCGGACCAGCGTGATCACACCGACCGAAACCGCGACGGCCGCCAGTTTCGAGGATACGTCGATCAGCGGCGCGATGACGCAAAAGGCGATCATCAGCATCACGCCGGTCAGGATGCGGTCGTTCGGGTTCATGCGCCCTGCGCTATCAACAGCCCGGGGCAGGCGCCATCCCGAAAACGACCTTGCGCGGCGAAACCCAGGGCCCGGGGAGGCTTGCGGAAACCTCAGGCGCCAGTGCCGCCGGCGTCGCACGCAAATGAGGCCCGCCACCGGGCGCGAAGCGCCTCGCCCCGGCCGGCGAACCCACCGCCGGGCAGCACGCAATCCTCGATCCGATCCAGCCGGAAATGGCGGAAATCCTCCCGCAGTTCGCACCACGCCCCAAGGACCACCGCGTCGACATAGTAGATCAGCGCGACCGGCAGGACGGACCGGTGGGTCACCTGCCCGACGGCATCGCGGTAGGCGATGGCCAGACGCCGTTCCTCCCGTATCGCGCGGCGCAGGAGTGCCGGTTCGGTGCCGGCGGACGGCATGTCGTGCCAGCCCGACGCGCCAAGACCCGCGCGCTTGCGGGCCGGTTGCGCCGCCTCGATCTTGGCCGCGACGGATTGCGCCGCCGCGACCAGCCCCCTGTCTCCGGTCCGCGGCAGCAACGCCAGACCGACGATGATCGCCTCGATCTCGTCCGGGGTGAAGTTCAGCGGCGGCAGGTCGAAGCCCGGGCGCAGCACATAGCCAAGACCTGCCGCCCCGTCGATCGGCACACCCATCGCCTGAAGGCTGGCGATGTCGCGATAGATCGTGCGCCGCGATGCGCCCAGCCGTTCGGCGATCTCGGCGGCCGTCATGGCGCGCCGGTGGGCGCGGAAAAGCGCAATGAGTTCAAGCATGCGGATGGGCTTCATGAGGTGACTTCCGCGATTCCCTGCTGACAGCTGGATGGCAGCAGGTTTCCGCCATGACCCCGGCATGACAAGGCGGAAATATCCATGACAGCGAAGTCCCGCGCACCCTGCCCCC
>ERZ795053.2082-NODE-2082-length-24664-cov-9.342598_pt1 | contig 24664 bp, 17 predicted proteins | sample MGYA00375137_ERZ795053 | MGnify/ENA primary metagenome ERZ795053 (study PRJEB30182, sample SAMN05720284) | activated sludge metagenome | isolation source: Anaerobic digester | place: Hong Kong | collected 2014-12-17 ...
GAATGACTATCGCACCCGTTATGCTCAATATCGATTGGATCCCGATTTAATGCGTCTGCATCAGATGGTTCCGTTTATTACGATTTGGGATGATCATGAAATAGCCAATAATTCGTACACCACCGGAGCAAAAAACCATCAGGCGGAAGAAGGAGATTACGCACTCCGTAAAAAAGCTGCAGAGGAAGCATATTATGAATGGCTTCCAATTACCCAGAATATGGAGCATCTGTACCGTTATTCCGATTTAGGCCCACTGGGAACTTTATACATGCTGGATGAACGGCTGGCCGCACGAACCGCCCCGGCTTCCGGGGTGGATGATCCAGTCTATCTTGATGCGCGTCAGGTGATGCTTGGTCAGGAGCAACTGGATTGGTTGGAGGATAAGGTAAAGGAAAAACCGGAAGGATGGCATTTGATCGGAAACCAGGTATTGTTCTCTTTAACCCATGCTCCCGGACGAAAGCCTAATATGGATTCTTGGGCCGGTTATCCCGCTGAACGGTTAAAAGTGCTCAACTGGTTGGAGGAGCCCGATGTGCAAAACGTAATATTACTTACCGGGGATAGCCACAGCTCCTGGGCTTTTGAGGTGCCCAGATCCATATCGGATTACCGGTCATCCCATCGTTCACTGGCTGTAGAGTTTGCGACACCTTCCATTACGTCAGCCAATGCCGATGAAAGCATTCCATTGGATACGGTTTTGCATATTGAGCAAACCATGCTTCATGATTCATTAAATGCTGCCATGAAATACATCAACCTGCACGACCATGGCTATATACTATTACGCATCAGGCCCACGGAGGTTGCCGCCGAATATCGTTACGTTGATCGCATTGACGTGCCTTCTATCCATCAGCGAACTGCTGCCGTCTGGCGAGTACTGAAAGGTTCGTCTTTTCTAACCAAGTGAATTGTCCGTTACTTTCGCCAGCAGGTCCTGCCACTCCTTGATTTTTAACATGCATTCGATTGGAGTCATTCGGTGCAAGTCCGTTTCTTCAATCGCCAGACGTAATGCTTCCAATTCAGGGTTACTGCTCTCGAAGATATTCAGTTGCATGGGCTGGGGGAGTGAGGCGATTCCTGTTTTTTCCCGTTTCTCCTGTGTGGTGGTTCGTTTTTCGAGCTGAACCAGCAATTGTTCGGCGCGCTGAATAACGGACCGGGGCATGCCTGCCATCCTGGCAACATGGATGCCAAAGCTGTGGCTGGACCCGCCGGGAACCAATTTTCTCAGGAATATGATCTTAGCACCAATCTCTTTGACTGCGACGTTAAAGTTTTTGATGCGTTCGTATCGGTCAGTAAGTTCATTCAATTCGTGATAATGCGTTGCAAAAAGTGTTTTAGCTCTTGCAAATTCATTTTCATGGAGGTATTCGGCAATTGACCACGCAATGGAAATTCCATCATAAGTACTTGTTCCGCGACCAATCTCATCCATAAGGATCAGACTGCGGCTCGTAATATTATTCAGGATATTGGCAGTCTCATTCATTTCTACCATGAAGGTGGATTCACCGGAAGAAATGTTATCTGAAGCACCTACCCGGGTATAGATACGATCCAGCAATCCGATGCGGGCATATCCGGCAGGGACAAAGCTGCCCATTTGGGCCATCAGACAGATTAATGCAGTTTGCCGGAGAACGGCTGACTTACCGGACATATTAGGCCCGGTAATCATCAGAATCTGTTGCTGATCATTATCCAGGTAAATATCATTGGGTACATATTGTTCACCCAGTGGCAATTGTTGTTCAATGACCGGATGACGCCCTTCCTTGATGTCGATGATAAAATGCTCGTCAATGATTGGCTTTACGTAACGGAATTTTTCCGCGTTTCGGGCAAAGGCTAATAAGCAATCGAGTTTTGCAATCGTCCGGGCGTTGTGCTGGATGGGTTCCACGTATTCCAGGAGTTCAGTGAGTAATTCTCGGAAAATGGTCTCCTCCAGGGCTTGGATACGTTCTTCGGCCCCCAATATTTTAGTCTCAAGATGTTTTAGCTCGTCGGATACATAGCGCTCGGCATTGGTTAATGTTTGTTTTCGAACCCAATGATCCGGAATCAGCCCGGCATCTTTGTATTTATTGGTCACCTCCAGGAAATACCCAAATACGTTGTTGAACCCGATTTTTAAATTGGTGATACCTGTCGCTGCTGATTCTTTGGTTTGTATCTCAAGTAATAGCTCCTTGCTATGCCCGATGACATGGCGTAGATCGTCAAGTTCTTCATTGATGCCGGAACGGATCACCTGACCTTTCTGAATCTGAACCGGTGGGTCTTCCTGAATGAGTGCTTCGATCCGGTCCCGGATATTCTGGCATAGCTGGAGATTGTCTGCGATGGATACCAGGACCGGATCTTTTGTAGTGAATAAACCCTGCTGGACCGGTTCCAGGATTTTAAGTGATTTTTTTAGCTGATTGACTTCTCGGGGGTTTACTTTTCCCACGGATACTTTCGAGATTAATCTTTCGAGATCACCTATTTGCAAAATCAGCTGGGTTAGTTCATCGCGTAATGCCGGATGCTCGTAAAAATACCCCACCTGGGCCAGTCTGCGCTGGATCGCATTGACAGATAAAAGCGGAAAGAGAATCCATCGTCTCAACAGCCGGGCGCCCATCGGTGAAACGGTTTCATCCAGGATGTCTACCAGTGCTTTGCCTCCTTCTCCCTGGCTTCGTAATAGTTCCAGATTCCGGATCGTGAATTTATCCAGCCAGACATAATCACCTTCTTGCAGCCGGCGCAGGGAGGTAATATGGGCCAATTGGTTGTTTTCGGTACTTGATAGGTAATGTAAAGTGGCACCAGCAGCAATTTGTCCGGCTTCCAGATCTTCCACACCAAAACCTTTGAGCGTAGAAACCTGAAAATGATCAAGCAATTTTTGACGGGTGAACTCGGTAGTAAAGATCCATTCATCCAGGCCATAGGTGTAGTAGGCTTCCCCAAAATGCTGCTTAAAAGCCTGCACCGATCCCTTGGGAAGGATGATTTCAGCGGGGGAGAAGCTTTGTAGCAGTTTGGCTATGGATGCCGTCGAGCCTTCGGCAATGTAAAACTCACCGGTAGAGATATCCAGAAAGGCAATAGCATCCTCCTGACGACCGGCATGGAAATAACAAGCCAGGTAATTATTTTCTTTAAAATCCAGCAGGTTATCATTTAAGGCTAACCCGGGCGTAACCATTTCGGTGACCCCGCGTTTAACGATTTTTTTCTGCTTGCTGGGTTGCTCCAATTGTTCGCAAATGGCTACCCGATAACCTGCTTTTACCAATCGGGGCAAGTACATGTCCAACGCATGGTACGGGAATCCGGCTAACTCGACATCACTGCCCCCATTATTCCGTGCCGTGAGCACAATACCAAGGACATCCGCAGTTTTAACCGCGTCTTCACCGAATGTCTCATAAAAATCGCCAACCCGATACAGCAAAATCGCATCCGGGTATTGCCCTTTCAACTGGGAATATTGTTGCATTAAAGGAGTGACCTTTGATGCTTCAGGTTCCGGATTCTTTTTTTGTTTTGCCAAACTGCAGGTCGGTTTAGCCTACGAAGGTCTTAAATTAATAAAAGACTTATATGAAAATCACTTACATTTTCTGTAAGACATGGCGGATCCGGGGTTTATGGTCGTGCGGGTTGTCCGTTGGTTTTTGCCGCAATATGGAGCCGGTAAGCCCTCCTGTCTCAGCGCTTATTGCTTTTCCTCTTCTGAAAGCAGGGCTGATTGCCGGTAGAACTGTCTGGGAACGCTGCGTATTTTGATCCGGGGTCATGATTTCCGGATCTTGAGATAATTGATTTCGGTGGAGGTTGTATTAGCAAGGCATTTTATTAAATTTGCGGCGATTTTAAAGCAAGCCGACATGATCCAAGCTTTTGAACATTTGACGGAGGCCGAAGCCCAGGAAATGTATGATGCCATTCCATTAATCACCATCCTTATTGCGGGTGCTGATGGAAAGATAGATCTCAATGAGGTGAATTGGGCACGCAAAGTTGCCCATATCAGAACCTATGCGACCGACAAAGTCTTATTTGATTATTACCAGGAAGTTGATAAGCATTTTGATGGGCGCTACACACATTTTTTGAATACGCTGCCTTCGGATGCGCAAACTCGCGGTGAAGCCATCAGCCTGATCCTGTCCCACCTGAATCGGCCTTTTGAGCGTGTGGAACCGCATTATGCGTATCATCTGTGGAAAAGCTTCCGCTCTTTTGCCAAGCAAGTAGCTAAATCTTCCGGTGGTTTTTTCAGTTTCTTCAGCATTTCCAAACATGAAGAAAAATGGCTGGAATTATCCATGATCCATCCAATTGCCCGACCGGCAGACTTTGAAGACGAAGAAGAATAAGTCCACAGACCGGTAATTCACACTTCTGACCGATAATTCTATTGGGTATTTATTGATCCAAATGTCTTTCCATACCAAATAGGGATTTATTTGGAATTGGCTTCAATGCAGTACCGTACTTCTTGCTTTTATTAAGGCAGAACCATTACCTTTTTAGTGACGACCTGTTTCCCTTCGCCAACGGCAATAAAATAAGTTCCTGCCGCCAAGGTTTCATTGAAAACAGGGAACTCATTCATTCCTGCGGCCAGCTGAACCTTTCTCTGCGAAGTCACCCGTCCCATCAGGTCGTAGATGGTGATGGTCGTCCGGGATTCCTGATCTGTAAAAATGGTCAGGGTACTAGATGGCGTCAGTGGATTGGACTTGAGCTTAAACTTGCTTACTACCTGAGGTTCAACCTCAATGGAGGAGACCTCTTCGCATTGACCTGTTTCACGGACCTCTATGGAATAGACTCCCGGAAACAATGGTCCCGGTACTCGAGCTTCGATTGGGCCAAGTACAGTGCCAAGAGTCAAATCAATGGTTAAATCATAACTACCTACGGTCACGGTATCATCAATGGTACCGCTTAATACCACACAACCGTATTGGAGTGCTAACATTTTACAATCTTCAGGATTACAGGTGTAGGTAAGACCGGAAGGAAGACCTTTCACGGCAGTCGTCGGATTCAATTGTGCATAGTTCAGAGCCAGTGGAAAACCTTGGTTAACGACAACATCCGGAATGAACATGGTAAAAACGAGCTCGTAAGACTCGCCCTGGCAAGCGGCCTTCTTGATTCCGGATGTACTGTCCCCTTCAATATAGGGTCTTGGGGCGATGATGGATCCCGAATCGAGGGCCATGGTATCCGGTATGCAGACCTGCGCCTTGAGCGGGGCGAGAAAAGAAAGCAGGAGCATTGTTGCGAGGAGGTGTAAATATCCTTTCATAAATATTTCTTACATTTCCTTTAAATATAACCGGTTTTTGAGAAATAAATCGAGCTGTGTATGTTAAAGCCTGGCAATTGGAGTTTCACTTTTTGTTTGGTCCTCTATACTGCTCTAGCATTACAAGCCCAGGACATCAAACTTACCGGTAAGATCGTGGATGGTCATTCCCAGGAGCCATTGGTAGCAGCAACCATCCAATTTTCAGGGGGTGGTACCCTAAGTGATGCAGACGGGAGCTTCCAGCTGGACCTGAAAACCGGACATTATCAGTTTGACGTTCGCTACGTGGGTTATGACAATTTGAAGCTGGATCTGGACCTTACCCGGGATACAAACGTACTCATTGAAATGGTGTTGGCTGAGAATCTATTGCAGACCGCCGTAGTCACTACCTCCAGGTACGCTCGACCGCTCAGCGAATCAACCATCAGCCTGGATGTGATCAAGCCGGATATGGTTCAACGCAACAGCCCATCTTCTGTGGAAGAGCTTTTGGGGAAAGTCCCTGGTGTTACCATTGTCGGTGATCAGGCCAACATACGCGGTGGTTCTGGGTTTTCTTATGGCGCAGGAAGCAGGGTATTGCTTTTGCTGAATGATATGCCTGCTCTGCAAACCGACGCTGGTTATCCCAACTGGAACGATATTCCGGTAGAAACACTTGGTCAAATCGAGGTGGTTAAAGGGGCTTCCTCGGCGCTCTACGGTTCAAGCGCACTCAATGGCATCATTCATTTTCAAACGACTTACCCGGGCAGTGAACCGGAGACTAAGATCAGCGCTTACTACACGCATTATTTTGCACCACGGGACCCGGCAAAAAAATGGTGGGATTCGGCCCCCCATGCCTGGAACCTTGAGTTTAGTCACAAAGAAAAAATTGGCAAACTTGATCTGGTTCTTGGAGGCTTTTTGACTAATGGCAGCAGCTTTGCACAAGGGTCGGGAAGACATTATGGACGGGGTGAAATTCAGACCAGGTACCGGATCAGTGACCGGGCTACACTTTCATTGGGTGCTTACCTTAACAAAGGCAGGACAAGCAGCTTTTTTTACTGGAAAGATGCAGAAGCTGGCGCCTATCAACCGACCGAAGGCACCGAGTCGGAATCCAAACGGTTTCGATATTACATCGATCCACAGTTTACCTACTTTGCCAAGAAAGGCGGAAGGCACCGGATTCAGGGGCGGATCCTGGGAATCGATAACAACGTATCCGGCGGTAAATCCAATGCTTCCGTCAATATATTTACAGAGTATCAATACAGCAAAGACCTGCCGGACTGGGACGCAAACGTGACCGGAGGGTTGGTTTACAACCGGAGTACGGTAAATGCGGAATTATACGGGGATAGCACCTTCGTCGGGCAAAATGCCAGTATTTACGCCCAGTTTTCCAAAAAGATCGATGACCGACTGACGTTATCCGGGGGATGGCGGTATGAATACTTTGTACTCAAAGGCCCCAGCCAACTGGGGGATTATTCTTTCCCTGGGGGGAAAGAGATCCAGGACAAACCGGTCTGGCGGGTGGGCGCTAATTGGCAACTTTTGGATTTTACCTTCCTGCGAGCATCTTGGGGTCAAGGTTTTCGCTTTCCGTCAATTGCTGAAAAATTCATTCAGACTTCATTTGGAACAACACTGATCACCCCAAATCCAACCTTAAAAAGTGAGTCGGGTTGGAGTTCTGAAATTGGCATAAAACAAGGCATCCAGGTTGGCGGTTGGCGTGGCTTCCTGGACGCTTCCGCCTTTTGGAGCCAATACCAGGATATGATGGAGTTCGTATTTACCGGTTTTATCCGAGGGTTTCAATCGCAAAATATCGGCAATACGGATATTAAAGGATTTGAAATAAGCCTGGCCGGGGAAGCTAAATTATGGGGCATTCCCATGTCCATTCTGGCCGGGTATACGTACATCGATCCGCGTTTTCAGGAATTTACGGAGTTGGATAGTCAACGCTCTTCTGTTGATTACAATATTTTGAAATATCGATCCAAGAATCAGTTTACCATGGACTGGCAATGGACTTTCCATCGGTTGAAGGTTGGAACCAGCACGCTGTACCTAAGTAAAATGGAGGCCATCGATAGCATCTTTGAGTTGGTGATACCCGGCGTAAAATCATTCCGGGAAACCCACGGAGGCTTTCAGGTATGGGATGCACGCCTTTCTTACGATATCCGGCCGGTAACCGTCTCCCTCATCTTGCGCAATGCATTTAATGCGGAGTATGCATCGCGGCCTGGACAGTTGGACGCTCCCCGAAATTTGCTGGTTCGTGCCGATTGGAAATTTTAACTTAGACGAATCGGTGCTTCGGCCAGATTTGGTGTAGGAGGCAAGCGGCTATCGCCCATTCAAAGCCCAATCATATTCCCGGTAGGTTACCGAGGCGTTTGACTTGATCGTTGTGGTGGAAAACTTATTCAGATAGGTGATGGTGTTGCCGAAGTCTTGCTGATACCATTCAAATAGCTTGGAGACCTGGACACTCGCCGGCTTTATGGTATTGTAAGCGGAATTATTGATAAAAGCTTTAGTTCGTTGTTCCAGCTGCGATTCGAGTGTAGCGGGCATCCAGGCTTCATTCAGCAGGGGAGGGCAGGACTTCGCCGCACAATTTACCGCAAAGTGGATTCGCGGTTCCTTGAATTGGGGACGAATGATCTCGTTTTCAATTTGGTTTAGCGAATAGGATTTATTTCCCAGTTTGATCCACACTTTATCCCATGCTTTCCCGCCTTCGATATCCATGATAGATTTTACCGGATAATGATTCAGGATCAACTTGATGGTGTAGGCGTTGTACGTGTTGATCCAGTAAGCGAGCTTTTCTGCCCGGGACCATTCTTCCAGAACCGGATTGCTGGCCAGCAATTGCAAATAGGCATCCAGGTTCGCCTGATCAGCTTTTAGACCCTGATAATTGACCTGGCCCTGAGGATCGACATACTTTGCAAGGAGTTGCGTCCAGGAGCTATGGTCGGGCGGTGCAGGTGCGATCTTTTTCTGATGAGCAAAAAAGGTGATCAATAAGGTCATAAGGAGTTTGCCGGACATAGCTAAACCATTTTGTGTAATTCATGATGAAGAACGTCTGAAGCGACCATATGTTTCATCAGCATGGGTAAGAAACCAATATTACTGCGGTTTTGGTATTTTGAGTGACAAAACCAGATCATGCAGGGAAGCACTTTGTCGATGGTCGTATTGGATGGATACACCAATAATCCGGGAGATATCAGTTGGGAGCCAATTGAGCGATACGGCAGACTGGATGTTTACGACCGGTCGGATGAATCCAATTGGCTGGATAGAGCGAAGCACGCCAACCTGGTCCTGGTAAATAAATTTGTACTGGACCGGAAAAAGCTGGAATGCCTGGAAAACTTGCAGGGTATCATCGTTCTGGCGACCGGGTACAATAATGTGGACCTTGAAGCATGCAGAAGCCGGGGGATCAAGGTCTACAATGCCGTGGGTTATGGAGCCGAATCGGTTGCTCAATACGTAATTGCTGCAATGCTTGCCTGGCAAACACGTATCGAAAGTCATGCCATGGACGTTCGGCAGGGGGGCTGGTCAAGGTGCCCGGATTTTTCGTACACCCTTCATGCCGGTCAGGAGATTGCAGGCAAAACGATGGGAGTCGTCGGATTTGGTAAGATAGGAGCATCGGTTGGCCGCAAGGCATATGGGTTGGGCATGAACGTAGTTGCTTATCATAAGCATCCTGCGCGGGATGGACAACCCTGGATGCGCATGGTGAGCGTGGAAGAATTATTAAAAACGAGTGATGTAATTTCGTTGCATGTACCTCTGACCGATCAGACCCATCAGTTCATTAATGCCGATAGTTTAAGCAAAATGCAAAGCCACGCCTTGTTAATCAATACGGGAAGGGGTGGGTTAGTCGATGAAGATGCACTGGCTTACGCATTGAGCAATAAGCTGATCCAGGGGGCTATTTTAGATGTATTGAATCAGGAGCCCCCTCCGGCGGATCATCCTTTTTATTCATTACCAAATTGTTGGGTAACACCGCATATGGCTTGGACCAGCAAACAAGCGCGCATGCGGCTCATCTCCATTTCGGCCGAAAATATCGGACATTTCCTGGCGAATGAGGACATAAACAGAGTTGGTTAAACCCAATTCATGCAATAGACCCATATTTAGGACATACCTGGCATTCAAGTGACTGTGAACCAGAATGTTCTTAATGCATGGCATTAGAGATGTGCCGAAAGAATTTAATGCGCTCTTCGCTGCTGATTTTGATGGCTAAAAATTTCAAATTTGTTCTGATATATGGGCTTGAAAAGTATTCTGCTACGGCACATTTCTGTTTCAGTATCAAGCACTTCACCTCGTCGCCATAGCTCGCTATGCCTCCTTAGCGAAGTCCTTGCTCCTATCGCATAAATGCGCCTCGCTACGAATTCTATTGCATGATTTGGGTTAAACAAAAAAGCCGGATCTGTGAGAACCCGGCTTTTTACGTTTTATACGTTTTGATTTCTGTTTAGTCTAAAGGCGGGATACGCAACATTTGTCCCGGATAGATCAGGTTTGGATCCTTTAGCATTGGCTTATTGGCCTCAAAAATAACCGGGTATTTCATCGGATCGCCATAATATGCTTTGGCAATTTTTGAAAGGGAGTCGCCTTTCTGAACGGTATAAAATTGAGCTTCCGGTTCAGGAACTGCCTCCGGCTCCGGAGGAACAACCGAGATCCGGTCATCGACTGTGGCGATGCCATCGACGTTCCCGAGGGCAAGGATAATCTTCTCCCGTTCCGCCTGGGTAGGGACAGTGCCGTATACGGTAACGGTGTCGTCATCGACATCCAGGTCGAAGTCATTGACCGAAAATCCCAGATCGGTAACCGCTTTTTTCAAAGCTTCCACTTTGTCGTATTTCGGTGCACTGGATCCTCCAAAGATCTTTGCTCCTGCATTTTTCAGAAATGAAAATAAACCCATAATGTTTCTAATTTTAGGTGAATGAATATTGGGGCAGCGCAATATACTACTTTTTTGAGCCAATACCCCGGAAGCATTCCCGTTATCAAAAATGTTAGGATGCTCTTAACTTAACCGGGATAGGATGGGGTGCTCTGATAGTGAGCACACCCCTCGGAGTAGCTGTTAATGGATTGATAATCAGTTAGGTAATAAATATTTTCTTATAACATATCTTTTATTGGTTCATTTTCAGGGCAATCCGCTAAAAAGTAACATGAAACCTGTATATTTGCGCAGTTTTTCACAAAGGTTTTTGAATAAAGTTCATAGCACATGCAAGGCAAAGGATTAATCAGATTCTTCTTCTTCTTACTCTTGGTAGTAAGCGCCATACAATATCTCTTTATCATCCCTACGAATAAAGTAGAGAAGGCCGCAGAGCGTTATGCTACTTCGGTCTCGGCGGATTTGCCCGAGGGAGTGGCTAAACAAACTGCCTACAACGATGCTAAATCGAGGTATCTCGACTCCATGTCGACCGAAACCGTATTTAATATTCCCGGTATTAAGAAATATAATTACGAGGAACTTAAGAGGCAACAACTTGCTTTAGGTCTTGATTTGCAGGGTGGTATGAGTACCGTTCTGCAAGTTGACTTGAAGAGCTTTCTGATGAATTTGTCCAACAACAATCAGGATCCTACCTTTTTACAGGCGTTGGATAATGCACAAAATAGACTTACCAGCGAACAAACGGACTTCATCACCCTGTTTGGTGAAGAGTTTTCCAAAATAGCCAACGGCAAGAAACTGAGTGCCATCTTCCGCAACAACGCTTCGCTTCGCGATGACATCAACATTGAGAGTACTGACGATGACATCATTCGCTTATTGCGTACGCGGGCAAACGAGACGGTTGATCTGACCTATAAAATGCTTAAAGACCGGATTGATAAGTTTGGGGTAACACAACCAAACGTTTCCAAGGACGAGAGCCGGGACCTGATCCTGGTCGAATTGCCTGGTATCAGCAACCCGGAGCGTGCACGCCGTTACCTGCAAGCTACCGCCAAGCTGGAATTTTGGGACGTCTACCGTGTTACCGATCCGGGCGTATTGGATGCATTTTATGCTGCCGACCAGCGCCTGAAAAAACTGGATGAAGGCGATACGACGCAGGTTGTCGAAGCCATTACATTTGACACGATCCCATACCGGGACACGCTGACCGGCAGAGATACTTTCCAGCTGGTTGAGCGCAACAACAGTCAACAAACGACAGCAGGTCCTCTCTTCACCATCTTCCAGCCGAATTTATACACGCAGGAATCAGCGGTAGGAAGCCCGGCGGTCATGGGTATTGCCGATAAGAATAAACGGGAGCAGATTACCAATTACCTGAATCGTCAGGATATTAAAGGTTTATTCCCCAGAGACCTGGAATTCAAATGGAGCCAGAAGGGGATCAAGGACCAAAATACCGGCCAGTTGACCAATGCATACCAGTTGTATGCCATTAAAATTCCGCGTGGCACCGGTGTTGCCCCCTTGCAGGGCGACCGTGTCGTCGATGCCTATGAAACCCAGGATCAACAAAACCAGATTGTCGTAAGTCTTCGGATGGACCCTCGTGGCGCCAAGATTTGGGGTGAGATGACCACTAAGGCCGCCCAGGATAATAACCGGGAAATTGCCATTATCCTGGATGACGAAGTGGTTTCTGCACCACGAGTAAATACGCCTATTACAGATGGTAACTCACAGATTGAAGGTGGGTTCTCACTGCAGGAAGCTAAAGACCTTGCCAATATATTGCAGGTAGGTAAGTTACCTACCGAGACAAAGATCATCCAGGAAAACCTGGTAGGACCTTCTCTTGGCCACGATAATATTGCCAAATCATTGCGTTCGATGATCATCGGTTTGACGATCGTACTGATCTTCATGATCATTTATTATGGCGGTGCCGGTATCGTATCGATTATCGCCCTGTTGCTGAACCTGTTTTTCATCTTCGGAGCCCTTGCTTCACTCGGAACGGTGCTTACCTTACCTGGTATTGCCGGTATCGTGTTAACCATTGGTATGGCCGTGGATGCGAACGTAATCATTTACGAACGTATCCGGGAGGAATTACGCGCAGGCAAATCCTTGTCAAACTCGATATTTGATGGCTTCAAACATTCTTATTCAGCCATTATAGATGCTAACGTAACCGGTTTCTTGACCGCAATCGTCCTGGCTTATTTCGGTTTGGGCCCAATCAAAGGTTTTGCCGTAGTATTGATGATAGGAATTCTGTCCTCATTGTTTACCGCAGTATTGGTTTCCCGCCTGATCATTGACTGGTGGACCAAAAAAGGACGCGGAATGACCTTCTCCATCAAATCAACTGAAAACGTTTTATCGAAGGTTAACATCGATTGGTTGACCAAGCGCCGTGTTGCCTATATGATCTCCGGAACCCTTTTATTGATCAGTATCGCCTCGATGCTATTCCGCGGGTTTGACCTGGGCGTTGATTTTAAGGGAGGCTATTCTTACAACGTTCAGTTTGAGCGTACCGTAAGTCCCCAGGAACTTCGTGATGCGCTGACGGGACCTTTCGAGAAAACACCGGTAGTTAAAGCAGTAGATATTTCAAATACCTACAACATTACCACCGACTTTTTAGTCAATGATCAGGCTGATGATGCAGCTGACCGGGTAATGGATCAGTTGTATGGCGGGATCAACGGCCTAATGGGAGGAAATCTGGATGAAGCAAACTTCAAATCACCCGAAGGTTCGGGTACGCACGTGACCAGTTCCAGTAAAGTGGGACCGACCATTGCGGATGACATCAAATCCAGCTCGGTTTATGCCACTTTATTTTCGCTCTTGCTGATCTTCCTTTACATCTTTATACGGTTTAACCGCTGGCAGTTCAGTTTGGGCGCCGTTATAGCGTTGTTCCACGACACATTGATTACGCTGGGGATATTCTCATTGCTCAAAGGGATTGTGCCCTGGTCCCTGGAGATTGACCAGGCATTTATCGCGGCCATTCTGACGGTGATCGGTTATTCCATTAATGATACGGTGATAGTGTTTGACCGGATCAGGGAATATCTGAATGAGTACACGAAAAAGGACAAATTCGCCGTTATTAACGATGCGATCAACAGTACACTTTCCCGGACGTTGATCACTTCGTTGACGACTTTGTTTGTGGTTTTGGTACTGTTCCTGTTTGGAGGCTCGAGCATTAAAGGATTTGCATTCGCCATCTTGGTGGGTATCGGGGTAGGAACCTATTCGTCAATCTTTATTGCAACGCCGATCATGGTAGACATGACCAAAGAGTTGACATCGACGAAAGCCAGCACTTCGAAAAAGCATTTCTCGAAAGCTGCCGGGATAAAATAGTAAGAAAGTTATCCGAATATACATGGAAGGTTGGTTTGCATTTGTAGACCAACCTTTCTTATTTTTTGCAACATCACCGGGAACATTTCCGTTTTTTTTGTGGTATCTTTTTCCAATGCAACACTATAAAAACATTGGCTTGTTCTTTCTTTTCGGATTTCTGGTTTCCTGTTCCGGGACCCAGAAACTAAAATCCGGTGAAGAAGCCTATCAATACCTTCAATATCAGACAGCCATACAACTCCTTAGTGATGAATACGAACATGCTAACATTAAGGAAGAAAAAGCGCGCAAGGCTTATTTAATAGCCAAATCATTTGCCGCGAATGATGACCTTAATCAGGCTCTGCAGTGGTTCAGAACGGCCTACGATCTGGATTATGGTGAGCAAGCCCTCTTTGACTATGCGGTCATTATGAAGCGGCTGGAAAGGTATGATTCCGCTTATAAACTCTTTGAAGCACTGAGTAACCGGACGGAATTTCAGCTAATTGCCAAGCAGGAGATGCAGGCTTGCAAAACGGCGATGGTCTGGAAAACCAATAAAGTAGCCTATACTGTTGAACCACTCTCGTTCAATAGTCCCGGATCCGATTACAGCCCGGTATTGTATCTGGATGACCAGATCGCATTTGTATCGGACCGGAGCCAGAGTGCGGGTGAGTATAATTTTAATTGGACCGGTCGCAAATTTTCAGACATTTTTCTTGCCCCGGCACATCGACTTGGTGAGGATCCCCGCTCGTTTGATGATGTTATTAATTCAGATGCAAATGAGGGCCCGCTTGCTTTTAGCCGCGATTACCAAACCCTGTTTTTTACCCGGTGTTCTTCGCCGGACGAAGCGCGTGATTTTTGCAAGATTTATTATACCCGACGTGGACCCTATGTCTGGTCAGATCCGGAAGTGTTATCCTTTATTCAACCGGGCTCCAACTACCGGCATCCTGCCTTGGCAGCCAACGACAGTATAATGATCTTTTCCTCCGATCTCCCTAACGGACAAGGGGGCTATGATCTCTATTATACACGGCTGACCGGAAGTAACTGGAGTGACCCAGTCAACCTTGGTTCCCGGGTCAATTCCCAGGCCAATGAGTCTTTTCCCTGGCTTGACCTGGACACCCTTTATTTTGCATCAGATCGGGTAGGGGGCATGGGTGGACTCGATATTTACCAGACCTATGTCATGGATGACGGTTCGTGGGCTCCACCACAGAATTTAAAACCACCGGTAAATAGTGGATCAGACGATTTTGGTATGATCATAGATCGCAAAGCCACGTTGCATTCCGGTGAGCTGCAGAAAGGATATTTCTCATCTTCCCGGGATGGCATGGGCAAAGATGATATTTACCGGTTCACCAAGATCCTCGTGTTACCAGACACCCCGCAGGTCGTCGTGGAAGAGCCTGAGAAGCCCTATGTGATTCATCTGGCCCTGCGTGTAGTCGAAAAGCTATTGGAAAATCCGGAAGATCCGAATTCAAAAATTATCGGGAAACAACCGGTATCAAAAGCACAGGTGACCATCAACGGACAATCCTTCGTGGCCAACATCAATGGATTTGTAATCATCCCGATAGAATACGGCATGCAATACGATGCGAATGCTTCTATGAGTGGGTATCTGACTAATTCTCTGGAATTTATAGCACCGCCCAAGGAAGAGGGCCAGTATGAAGTGACGGTCAATAAAGAGGTCTATTTGGACCGGATCTATCCGGGTAAAGAGATTATCCTGCAAAATATTTACTACGATCTGGACAAATGGGAAATTCGGGAGGATGCTAAACCGGCCTTGAATGAGCTGGTCAAAGTGCTGAAAGACAATCCGGAAATACGCATTCAATTGGCGTCCCACACCGATTGCAGGGCTTCCGACGAATACAATTTCGAACTCTCCCAGAAGCGGGCTCAAAGCGCCGTGGATTATCTCGTGGAGAATGGCATCGCGTCAGAACGTCTACAGGCCAAGGGGTTCGGTAAAAGTCAACTGATCGAGAAATGCCCGTGTGAAACCTGTACGGAAGAACAACATCAGGTTAATCGCCGAACAACTTTCACCGTACTTTAAATTCAATTATCAAAACCATTGCCATAGCTCATGCAGGTAATACCAGGTTACTTCAAAGAGTAGTGGCAGGATCATCACCCCGTCGATAAAAATGGAAAAGAAATAATCCGAACCCTGTGATTTGGATTTGTAGATCAGCCATCCGGCCGCTCCGTAAGTAAGGATCAGAATGGAATATGCACGCGGACTCCAGACCTGAAAATAATAGACCAACAGGCCTAGCAGGAGTAATGCAGCCAGCAGTAGCCCCATGGATAAGCGCTTTGCCCACTTGATCCCCAGAACCATCGGGATGGTCCACACTTTGTGCTCCTGATCGACACGGATATCACGAAGATCAAATGGGATGGTCAGGCTAAAAATAAACAGGAAGCGCTCCAGAAGTAACAGGGTGATGACATACCAGGAATAGGTATTGGCATGCATCACGGGGATGCCAATGGTCAGTAAGGTCCACAGGCTACCGATGAGAAAGATTTTGATGTAAGGATAATCCCGAAGCCGCTTTTTACCCGGAAAGACAGGTAAGGCATAAGCTAGACTGAGCACCATTACAGGAACCAGGCTCCAGCGCAAGCGTGAAGAGGCGTAAACAAATCCGTACACAGAAAGTAAAATGCCAATGCCTGCAACGAGGATGATCCAGGTGCTTAATTTTAAAACGGATTGAAACCGGCTGGGACCCAGGTGAACAAAACGAAGGCCTATGATCCGATGCAGGCCATACAATGCAATCGTTCCGCCAAAAATTAACGCTTGCTGTGGCAGTGGAGGAATTTCTCCGGCAAGGTGTACGTAGGAAAAATAAAGTAATGCCCATGCACACAAACCGATGTACAGGTTGGTGTACAAAAGGAAGTCTATCCATTTCTTAAACCGGAACAAGCTTAAAAGTACTTAAAGCTCTGGCCGCTCTTAATGACTTGCAAGCTCTCGTACATCAGGCGGATCACATTTTCAACATCTTCACGATGAGCCATTTCCACGGTGGTGTGCATGTATCGAAGCGGTAGTGAAATCAGCGTCGAAGGTACACCTCCGTTGGAATAGGCAAATGCGTCGGTATCGGTTCCGGTCGATCGGGATGCAGCACATCTCTGAATCGGGATGTTTTTCTTTTCTGCAGTTTTGATGACGAGGTCCAGTAATTTATTATGCACGGCAGGGCCATAGGTCAGGGCCGGGCCTTTCCCTAGTTTTACATCACCCTGGGCTTTTTTCTCGATCATTGGCGTATTGGTGTCGTGCGTAACATCCGTAACCAATGCTACATGTGGCTTTATGGTGTTGGCAATCATCTCAGCTCCCCGAAGGCCAATTTCTTCCTGGACAGCGTTAACCACATAGAGCGTGTAAGGCAATTTTACTTTGTTTTCATGGAGGAGCCGGGCTACCTCTGCAATGCAGAATCCACCCATACGATTGTCCAAAGCTCGACCGACGTAGAAATCTTTATTGATGATTTCAAACGGATCATCATAGGTGATAACACAACCTACATGAATACCCATTTCAGCAACTTCATCTTTGTTTTTAGCCCCCACATCAATAAATATGTTGTCTGTCTTGGGGACCAGGTCATTACTGCCGCTTTTCCGGGTATGGATAGCGGGCCAACCAAAAACTCCGCGTACTAATCCCTTTTCGGTATGGATATTTACTCGTTTTGAAGGCGCAATGGTTTGATCCGATCCGCCATTGCGAATGACATAAATATAGCCGTCTTCGGAGATGTAGTTCACAAACCAGGAAATCTCATCAGCATGGGCTTCAATCACCACCCGATAGTCTTTACCCGGATTAATGATGCCGTATAAAGTACCATAATTATCCAGTTGGTAGTCATCAATATAGGGCTTGATGTATTCCAACCATAGTTGTTGACCTGGGGCTTCAAATCCAGTAGGAGAAGCGTTGTTAAGATAATTTGTCAGAAACTTTAAACCTGTCTTTTTGATCAGTGTCATATCGAGCAACAAATTTTAGGATTCGTCCGATGATTGCCAGCCACGTGGATTTGCACTCCATTTTTGCAAAGCTGCAAGATCGGTGGTATTGATGTAATTTAATTCATTGGCGACGTGGAGTAGTGCACTGTAATTACTCAAAGTTTGGAAATCACAGCGGTGGTCTTTAAACGCTTGATTGGCTTCTTCAAACTGATACGTAAAAATAGCCAAAATGGAGACGACTATCGCGCTTTGTTCACGGAGCGCATCTACCGCCAGGAGTGAGCTTCCACCAGTCGAAATCAAGTCCTCAGTCACCAGTATCTTTTGACCTTCCTCGAGCATGCCTTCAATACGATTCTGTCTTCCATGCTCTTTTGGTTTGCTTCTGACATAAAGAAAAGGCAGGTTCAGACGGTCTGCAAGAAGAGCGCCCCAGGGTATTCCGGCAGTTGCCACCCCGGCGACGGCATCAATAGCAAGTGACTCGGCAAGAGAGGCAAATCCATTGACAATTTGATTCCGGACATCGGGATATGATAAGGCTATGCGGTTATCGCAATAGATAGGAGATTGGATTCCTGATGCCCAGGTAAAGGGTTTTTGCGGGCTAAGTTTAATTGCGTTTATTTGTAGAAGCGATCGAGCGATCTCCTGAGCTAAATTTTCCATACACAAGTCATCGCGTAAATGTACAAAATATACAGCACAGCTCAAGTTTGTTGCCTGGCCACTCCCCAAGAGTTATTGCCAAATTTAACAGGGACAATTACTGCACCTGTTGTTCCTTACCTGCACAAGAAGATTTTTAGTAATTATCTCGGACGGACGGAATATCCTCAGGTTACATTTTTTGCAGATGACCTGGAGAAAATGTGGGAAACTTATAAAAAACAATTCATTTATCTGGAGGCAGCAGGTGGCCTGGTGTTTAATTCCAGCCGGAATCTGTTGGTGATCTTTCGTCGTGGGTCCTGGGATCTGCCTAAAGGTAAGGTGGATCCTGGCGAGACGCTGCAAGAAACCGCAATGCGAGAGGTCATGGAAGAGACCGGTCTATTGACCGAGATCCTGAACGATCTGCCTCCCACCTATCATACCTATCCGTTTAAAACAGGCACTGCGTTAAAGAAATCAGTTTGGTTTGAAATGCAATGGAAAGAAGGCCAGGTTAAGCTCCAGGCGGAAGAGGACATAGATGATCATGCCTGGATTAATCCACAGGAATTCCTGGAGAAGTACCATCCCATTTATCCGAGCATTCGGGAAGTGGTATCGGTATATTTATCCCGAATGCCCGCCTAATTCATGGGCCTTTCCGCTCCTTTTAATTTTTTGGATTGAGGATGAGGTCAATTCGAACCAGAACATCCTCGAGATGGCCTTTCTTCTCGGGTAACCCTGAAGAACGGTTGATGGCTGATGCAACGTCGCTTCTTAAAGTCTTAAGCTGTTGACGGATGACTGGTTGAATATCGGATTCCGTTACTTTGGCATCCTCATCTTTCATTAATCCGCTGAGCACATCCAGATATCCCCGTTGTAAGTTCCGCCTGAAGGCATCCGGTGTCTGCGTGTTTTTTAATTCACTCCAGATGTTATCACGAATACTGCTCATCAGCTCCTCCAAACTGAAGGCAGAAACCGGATACAAGGCTTTTTGTTCCATGAGACGCAAGAGCCGGTCTTTACCCAATAGACTACTTAAAGTGCGCAATTGAAGTGATCGGATATTTTCCATCGTCCCGACCGGATCAATCCGTTCAAGGATGCTTGGTTCCAGCAACCATTCTGGCGTGCTAAATACATTTTGATTCAGCCAGTTAACGGCGGAAGCTTGTCTTGCTTTTGGGACCTGTAGATAAACCGGACTGTCCTCATCTGCCGTTTTGCGGTATTCATATACACCTCCAACATTCATAGTAACATGCCCGATGTATCTGCGGTACTGTCCAATAACTGCTGTGTACATATCTTCCAGTTCTTCGAACTCTTTCCCTTCCTGTGAGGACCATTCGATCAATTGGGGCACAATGCGCTTTAGATTGTTAAGCCCCATTTCACTGGCATACACCGCATCATCACCAAGGTCTTCGGTTTGTGATGAGGGATCAATACCATTGACGTGGCCAAACCGATAAACCGGATCCCCGGATTTCTCCTTTACCCATTGATTCAAGGTAGATCTTTCAGAATCTTTGGTACTTCCAGGTATAAGCCGGTATCCATAAGTGATTGACCAATTATCATAAGGGCCGATGCCCGGGTAAAAATTGGTTACCCCGTCCTCAGGCTGAGCTACATAGTTAAAGCGGGCGTAGTCCATAATGGAAGGGGCTGTTCCATGGGTCTTGGTAAACGTACTTGATCTCAGGGAGTCTACCTTGTAGGCCACACTTGATCCCATGTTGTGGGGTAAACCAAGGGTATGGCCTACTTCATGGGATGCCACAAAACGAATCAGTTGCCCCATTACTTCCTTGTCAAACTTGACGCCCCTTGCTGCCGGGTTGGAGGCCGCGGTTTGAACCAGGTACCAATTGCGTAACAGGTGCATGACATTGTGGTACCATAGGATGTCGCTCTCCAGGATCTCGCCAGTCCTTGGATCATGGACATGCGGTCCCTGAGCATTCTGAATCTCGGTCGTGATGTAGCGGATAACCGAATACCGGACATCTTCCGGACTCCAATTCGGGTCTTCTTCTTTTGAGGGAGCATCCCGGGCCATAATGGCGTTTTTAAATCCGGCTTTTTCGAAAGCTTTCTGCCAGTCATTTACGCCTTGCTTGATGTAAGGCCGCCACTCTTCAGGGGTTGCCGGATCAATGTAATAAACAATCGGTTTGACTGGTTCTACCATTTCGCCATGGGCATAGGCGTCTGGGTCCTTGGGCTCCAGGCGCCACCGGGTGATGAATTGTTCCTTGGCGGCTCTTTGTTCATCCAGACTATAGTTGGTGTGACTCACACTGAAATAGGCTACCCGGCTATCGTAATAACGAGGTTGCATTGGGTGCTCGGGTAATAAAATAAAAGACTGAGTCATTTCAACCGATAAGGTCTGTGTCAGTACATTGTCCGGAAGGGACTTGCCGCGGAAAGTTAAGACATGAACGACCTGGACATTTTGAGGAAATGCTTTCATGGATTGCACAAAAGAACGTTTTGAATCCAAATTCTGGATTTCAAAATTCTTTCGTTGGTTTTTAGACAAGGGACCTATCATTTCCACATCACTGGTAAAAAGTTCGGTGACATCAATGACCAACTGCGTTGAGTCCGGATTAAATGTTTTGATGGGAAAGGTCATGATGACCGGTTCAAAATTATTATTCCTGACGGATTCATAAACCGGATTGTCCGGGTCTGCTGTACTGGAATAGGACACAGATCGCAGGAGGACTTGATCTCCCAGACGCTCCCACCGGATAACTTGCTGTGGCCTGCTCTTCATACCGGCTCCTCCGAACGAAAGATTATTGACATATCCGGAGATCCTGGAGACCACCAGCATTTCTTTTTCAAGAAGGTCAAAAGGAATCTCAAAGTAGCTGTTGTCATCAATTTGGTGAACGGTAATTAACCCGGTTTCACTCTTCGCTTGTGGGGTGATGATTTCTTGGTAGGGCTTGAATTTTCCTGGTTTCTTTTTGGGAGGTTCCGGTTTAATCGTATCGGTTTGAACCACCGGCGGGGGCATCTTCTTTTTCAGAATTTGGGCCTGTGCAGGGATGATTATCAGGCTAACCAATGCTAGTATCAAATGCATGCTCCAGGAAGTCCTCATAGTTTGTGTTTTATTCATTTGATGACGAATTTAGTTTTATCTCGTTAAATAGACCAATGAATAGGATGTAGATTGCCTGGCGGTCCCACCTGGGCAATACATCCGGATACAAATAACGACAGGCCCTGCGAACAAAATTGTAGATTTACAGTTTACTGTCCAGTAATTGAATGGAGCGATGTTTGAAACTCAGTTGGCTAGTGAAAGTTTAACGCTGATACGGCATAGTGCACGTGATTTTGCCGAGCAACAGATAAGACCATTTGTTATGGAATGGGACGAATCCCAGCATTTCCCTAAAGAGGTCTTACAGGATATGGGTAAGTATGGGATGATGGGTGTTCTTGTTCCTGAATCGCTCGGAGGAGCAGGGTTAGGCTATCAGGAATACATTACGGTGATTGAAGAGATTGCCAAGGTGGACCCATCAGTTGGCTTATCGGTGGCTGCTCACAATTCGCTGTGTTCCGGTCATATCCATCAATTTGGCGATGAAATTCAGAAAGCCAAATATCTGAGCAAGTTGTCAACGGGAGCTTGGATAGGCGCTTGGGGACTCACAGAACCCAATACCGGCAGTGATTCCATGCGTATGCAGTGCGTAGCCGTTAAAGACGGCAATGACTACATATTAAATGGTAACAAGTTGTGGATTACCCACGGGATCAGTGCGGAGGTAGCGGTTGTTCTGGCACGTACCGGAGATTTATTGGACAAAAATGGCATCAGCGCCTTCATCGTGGAGCGTGGTACTCCTGGTTTTCATGCAGGTAAGAAGGAGAATAAGCTGGGGATGCGTGCTTCCGAAACGGCAGAGATGATCTTTGATAACTGCCGTATTCATAAAAATCAAATGCTTGGTGAAGAAGGGCAGGGGTTCGTACAGGCCATGAAAGTGTTGGACGGCGGTCGCATTTCAATTGCTGCTCTTTCCCTGGGGATCGCAAAAGGTGCCTACGAGGCGGCCATAAATTACGCCAAACAGCGGGAACAATTTGGCCGGCCTATCGCTCATTTCCAGGCGATTTCTTTCAAGTTGGCGGATATGGCGACCAAGATTCAGGCTGCTGAGCTATTGACCCGACGGGCAGGGTATCTGAAAGATCAGGGTCTTCCTGTCACCACCGAATCGGCAATGGCTAAATTGTATGCTTCGGAGATTTGTGTTGAGATAGCCAATGACGCCGTTCAGATTTTTGGCGGTTATGGGTACACGAAAGATTTTCCGGTGGAAAAATTTTACCGCGACGCAAAACTTTGCACCATCGGAGAAGGAACTTCCGAAATCCAGAAATTGGTGATTTCACGCAATCTGCTGAAAGACTGATCAATACCCATATTTATCTTTCCAACAACTTTGCAGGTACTGCCGGAGCTTTTCTTCCTGACCATTGTGAGCTGGTTCGTATAGTGAAGTACCCTCAATCCCTTCCGGTAAATATTCCTGCTCCAGGAAATGATTCTTCCCTTCGTGTGAATAAAGATATCCTTTACCGTAATCCAGGTTTTTCATCAACCGGGTGGGGGCATTACGCAGAAGAAGCGGTACCGGTAGATTGCCGGTTTTATGGACAAGATCCAAGGCTGCGCCAATAGCCGCGTAGGCTGAATTGCTTTTCGGCGAGGCGGCCAGGTAAACGACGGTTTCAGACAAAATTATCCGTGCTTCAGGCATACCGATAACATGAATGGCCTGGAAACAGGATTGCGCAAGGAGCAAAGCATTCGGATTGGCCAATCCAATGTCCTCCGCTGCCGAAATCAACAACCGGCGGGCTATGAATTTGACGTCCTCGCCCCCATCCAGCATTCTTGCCAACCAGTACACGGCAGCGTTCGGATCACTGCCCCGGATGGACTTTATCAACGCTGAAACAATATCGTAATGTTGCTCACCGCCTTTGTCATAACGGGTTAGGTTTTGCTGGACCAGACTGGTAATCACTTCGTTCGTAATGGTCTGCCCTTCCTGCAAAGCACCACCCACCAGATCAAGCATATTTAATAATTTACGGGCATCGCCGCCGGATAGCCGGATTAATGCCTCGGTTTCGGTAATGGTCAGCTGTAGCGGAGCGAGCACTTCGTCGGTTTCCAGGGCTCTCTTTGCAAGATCCAGCAATTCAGCATCACTCAAAGGTTGCAAAACGTATACCTGGGAACGGCTTAGCAATGCAGATATCACTTCGAAACTGGGATTCTCCGTAGTGGCTCCGATAAGTGTAACGGTACCATTTTCTACTGCATGAAGCAAAGAATCTTGCTGTGCCTTGCTAAAACGGTGTATCTCATCGATAAACAAAATAGGATTGGGACGGTCAAAGAATCGTTGCTTCTCAGCTTTATCAATGGTTTCCCGAACATCTTTTACCCCGGAATGTACGGCGCTCAGAGCGAACATAGGACGCTGGAGCTCCTGGGCGATCAGTCGAGCCATTGTGGTTTTGCCTACTCCCGGAGGTCCCCAAAAGATCATGGATGGTATATGCCCCTGGTGGATTAATTTAGTAAGAACGCCTTGCGGACCGATCAGATGTTGCTGGCCTACGATATCGGATAAGGTTTGAGGACGAAGCCGCTCAGCTAAAGGTTTCATAAAATATTTTAAAAATTATTGGTTTTCAACCAACCCGGTGGTGAATAACTACGTGTAAGGTAGTAATGATGGATTTATTAAAGAACAAAAAGACTACCATATGAAAAACGGAATAATATCCCTTCTCCTTATTCTCTTCCTGGGGCCGATCACTCAGGCACAAGACTGCCAGGTCGAAATTATACAAGCTTCGTCAGGCAGTGAAACGGTATTGGAGTTAAAGGCTAGACCAGCCGATCAGGTTCGTGGAATTCGCTGGTCCACCGGTGATTCCACGAATCGTATTGTCGTATCGGATCCAGGCAGGTATTGTGTTAAGGTTGCCTTTGGTTCCAACTGTACGGCTGAGGATTGTATTGAGATAAGCAGACCGGATTCCACACCTTGTATCGTCGAAATTAAAAGGGAGGCGGTTGCTTCGGGGATCAAATTGACGGCCATTCCACGCCCGGGAGATGCGGTTGTTTCATTGAAATGGAACACGGGCTCGGACGACCGGTCCATCGTGGTCCGGGAGCCGGGAAA
>ERZ795053.2083-NODE-2083-length-24655-cov-19.162683_pt1 | contig 24655 bp, 9 predicted proteins | sample MGYA00375137_ERZ795053 | MGnify/ENA primary metagenome ERZ795053 (study PRJEB30182, sample SAMN05720284) | activated sludge metagenome | isolation source: Anaerobic digester | place: Hong Kong | collected 2014-12-17 ...
TTGACCGGCGCAGCGAGTGCGGGCGGTGCATTTGCTGCCTGACCCAACCCCCGTGCCACTGTACTGTTACCGAGAAAGCCGAAGACAGCGGCGGCGGCCGGTAGCGAACCCGCATCGCCTCCCTCCACCAGCACATTGGGTACTTTCACTGCATCGGGATTGGCGGCGATGAATGCCAGCACTTCCTTGACCACGGCCAGTTGATAGGTTAGCTCTCGTCCCAACACCCCGGCTTGAGCCTGCTGACCCGCAGCGATTTCTTGCAAGCGCAGCTTTTCGCCTTCGCCGCGTAATTGGGCTGCGGTGCGATCCTGTTTGGCGACGTCTACCTGGATTTCCGCCCGCACCAGTTCCGGCTGCTGCTCGGCGGTGGCGCGGGCTTTTTCAGTTTTGATCCGCTCTTCCTGAGCCTGCTGTTCCTTGCGGAAGGTGGTAATCATTTGCTGAGCCAGTTGCTCGCGCTTACGGGCCAGCAGCAGTTCCGGAGGAATGACCGGGTCGCCGAAGCGCACTTCGCGGATCGAGACGCCAGCGTTGCGCGCCTCGGGAATCAGCGCGTCGAGCACCGCCTGCTCCAGTTGAGGCCGCTTATCCTGTAAATCCAGCACCCGTCGCACGCTTTGCAGATTGCCGCCTTCCTGATCGGCGGCCACCGGTGCGGTAGAGCCAGTGACGTTGCGGACGATGCTTCTCACAGTGGGTGTGATGATTTTGTCTTCCACCGCTTGCAAATCGCCGACCGATGCCACGACAAACGGCGCATCTTCTGGCGTGACTTGAGCCAGGATGCGCAAGTCTTGGGGAATTTCCCAGCCTTCGACCCGCAATAACACCGCGTTATCTGCCGCATTCTGGGGTGTTACCACTTCTTCCCGCTCAGCGGTTTGCTCAATCTGGCCGTTCTGGTTGAGGGTCAGGTTGATGCGCCGCCGGACATAGCCACCCTGGTATTGCCAGGTTTGGATGCGGGTATCGACCAGCGCAACTTCATAAGCGCGCCGGTTCAGATAATAGGTACCCGGCAACAGCGGTTCGTTCCACACCCCGCGGCATCCCTTGGGCACCAGAGGAATTGACAGTTTGGCTGTCTGCCCTTCGCGGATGGGTTGACAGATATCAGCAGACTTTTCCTGCACGTTGGATTTGATCACCGCTACGAAGCCGGCTGGTACTGAAGTGGCCCGCAAGGCATCGCCTTTTACATAGGTCTCGAACAGATATTGGTTCAGCCGGTAGCGGCCCGGTTTCAATACGGTCAGTTGCGGTCCCTTCTGGCCCTTGCCTTCGGTGAGAAAATAGCCAGCATCGAGCATCCGCTGCTCGTCAGACCAGGCATTGGCCAGGAACTGATCCGAACGCAGCGGCAGCCCGTCGCGAGCGACGATGAAGCCATAATATCCTTCAGGAATTTCCGTTATTGGCAGTTGCTCGACATCGTACAGAATGTTCAGCAGCGGCTTGAAATTGAAACCGGGACCGAGGATCTCCGCTTGGGGTCCGGCTTCGCCGTTCATGGCAATGATATGGCCAGGCGGTAACGTACTGGCTCCATAGATCAATTTTAGATGCCCGACTTTGTCCTGATCGATGATCGCGAACGAGGTCGCCAGTGCCATGAAGAGGGCTGCCAGTGACAGAGCGGCGCGAGTGCCGGTTTGGAGCCAGCCGAGTTTTGCAGGAATAAAACGCGGCGCGAAGATGGCACCGGATGCAAACAGGATAATTAGCAGCAAAATACTCATCATCAGTCTCGTTTAACGGTCGGATTTAATAGGGCGGCTACTGTTCATCGGCGCAAACCGGGAACCGCTGTAAATATTGTTCAAATCGATGCCGGCGGGTTGTACCCGGAATGGCGGCGAGTAAGAGCGGGTGGCACCGGACGATGATCTCTCTCGCCGGGTGTGGCGATCGTGTGTGCCATCTTTGCAGCCATCGCGATAACCATCCCGATAACTCCTGCGGGAATCATGGTAAGAATAGTCCCCGGCCAGCGCGCTCATAGTAAACAGAACGCCTAACAATAAACCGGTCCATGTTTTCATGGTTGCACCTCTTGAATGTGTGAATTCTGTTCACTTTGCAGGGGATTTGGTTAAATTCTATCCTTCTCAATTTACATTGGGAGTAAATTCCGCTATGTCCGACGCTGTCTCCGCATCCCAGTGGCATTTCTGGATCGACCGGGGTGGCACCTTCACGGACCTCGTCGCCCGCCGTCCCGATGGCCGGCTGGTGACGCACAAATTGTTATCGGACAACCCGGAACATTACCCGGATGCCGCCCTGCAAGGTATTCGCGATCTGCTAAATGTTGCGGCAGATCAACCCATTCCTGCTGAGCGCATCGCGGTGGTAAAAATGGGTACCACGGTTGCCACCAATGCGCTGCTGGAGCGCAAGGGCGACCGTACCTTGCTCTTGATCACAGCGGGATTCCGCGATGCGCTGCGCATCGGCTATCAGAACCGGCCTAAGCTGTTCGCGCGCCATATCGTGTTGCCAGAACTGCTGTACGAGCGAGTGGCGGAGGTCAAGGAACGCGTTTCGGCCCAGGGCAGCATCATCGTCCCTTTTGATCCTGCCAGTGCCCAAGAACCGTTGACTGAGGCTTACCAAGCGGGTATCCGCGCGGTCGCCATCGTTTTTTTGCACGGCTACCGCTATCCCGCGCATGAGGAACAGGCGGCGGCGCTCGCTGAGGAAATCGGCTTTACTCAAATTTCAATTTCTCACCAAGTGAGTCCCTTGATGAAACTGGTCGGGCGTGGTGACACCACCGTTGCCGATGCCTACCTGTCGCCGGTCCTGCGCCGCTACGTCGACCGGGTGGCCCGCGAGGCGGGAGATGTGCAGCTGCTGTTCATGCAGTCCCACGGCGGGTTGGCTGATGCGCGCCATTTCCACGGCAAGGACAGCATTCTATCGGGGCCGGCGGGTGGCATCGTCGGCGCGGCCCGCACCGCTGCTCAGGCTGGCTTTGAGCGCATCATCACGTTCGATATGGGCGGCACCTCCACGGATGTGGCCCATTATGCTGGCGAGTATGAACGTGCTTTTGAAACGCTGGCCGCCGGTGTGCGCCTGCGAGCGCCGATGTTGCATATTCATACAGTCGCCGCGGGCGGTGGTTCAATCTGCCGCTTCGACGGTAGCCGGTTGCGGGTCGGCCCAGAATCTGCCGGTGCTGATCCGGGACCGGCCTGCTACCGGCGTGGCGGGCCGCTGACCGTGACCGATTGCAATGTCCTGCTGGGGCGGATTCAGCCTGCGTTTTTTCCTCACGTCTTCGGTCCCGGTCAGAACCAGCCCCTGGATCGGGAAGCCGTTATCCGCCAGTTCGCCACGCTCGCTGCCGGCGTGCAAAACGCGACCGGAAAAATCTATACCCCGGCGGAATTAGCGGAAGGCTTTCTGCAGATTGCCGTTGAAAATATAGCGAATGCTATCAAGCAGATTTCCACTCAACGCGGCTACGATGTGACTGAATACACCCTCTGCTGTTTCGGTGGCGCGGGCGGGCAACACGCTTGCGCAGTGGCCGATGCGCTGGGAATGCCGGCGATTTTCATTCATCCCTTTGCGGGTGTCTTGTCGGCCTATGGCATGGGTCTGGCCGACGTCCGGCTGCTGAAGGAACGGGCGATTGAAGCGCCGCTGACCGCGAATTTAGCGCGGTTGCTCGAACCGGTCTTCGCAGAACTGGAGCAGAGCGGGCGCGCTGAGGTGCAGGCGCAGCATGTCTCCGCCGGGCAGATGCACACGATCCGTAGCGTTCGCCTGCGCTATGTTGGCAGCGATACAGCGCTCAGTGTCGCCGCTGGCGATATGCGCGAATTACAAACCCGTTTTGAGACCACCCATCGTCAGCGCTATGGTTTCGTCATGCCCGGCAAGGAATTGATTGTCGAAGCGGTATCGGCTGAGGTCATTGGTGGCGGGTTTGACGCCAGCCACTCCGGTGCTGACGCGCAGCCTTTCCTTGAAAAGCAAGGAGAAATTCAAAAGCCCGCTCTACGGCTTGCGGCCACGGTTCCGCTGCATATCGCCGGCGCCGCCACATCAGCGCCGCTTTACCCGCGTATCGATCTACAGCCTGGCGACCGCATTTCCGGCCCAGCGATCCTCAGCGAGTCTGGCGCCACCACGCTGATCGAACCGGGTTGGCAGGCCGAGGTGACGGCGCGCCGCGATGTGGTGCTGACCCGGTGCCAGCCACGCCCGCAACGGGTGGCCGTTGGCACCGAAGTCGATCCGATCCTGTTGGAAGTGTTCAACAATCTGTTCATGGCGATTGCAGAACAGATGGGCGTGACGCTGGCGAATACCGCTCATTCGGTGAATATCAAAGAGCGGCTGGATTTCTCTTGCGCACTGTTCGACCAGGATGGGCAATTGATTGCTAACGCCCCGCATATTCCAGTGCATCTCGGTTCGATGGGCGAAGCGGTGCGGGCGGTCATTCAAGCCAGCGAGGGCCGGTTCCGGCCTGGTGATGTGTACGCCAGCAACGCGCCTTACCACGGCGGAACGCATCTGCCGGACATCACGGTGATTACTCCAGTGTTCGACGAAGCCGGGCAGGCGCTATTGTTCTATGTCGCCTCGCGCGGTCATCACGCCGACATTGGCGGCATCACGCCGGGTTCGATGCCGCCCAATAGTGTGACCATCGGCCAGGAAGGCGTATTGCTGGATCATTTTCTCCTGGTTAGCGGGGGCCGGTTCCGTGAGCAGGAGCTTTTGGAACGCTTGACCGCTGAACCGTGGCCAGCACGCAACCCGCGGCAGAATCTAGCCGATTTGCAGGCGCAGATCGCTGCCAATGAGAAAGGCGCTCAGGAACTGCGGCGTATGGCCGCGCATTTTGGTTTGGACACGGTGTGGGCCTACATGGGCCATGTCCAGGACAATGCCGCCGAGCAGGTGCGCCGGGCGCTGGACCGGCTGCAAGACGGCGCATTCGCCTGCGAAATGGATAACGGCGCAATCATTCAGGCCGTTATCACCCTGAACCGGGCACAGCGCTCGGCCCGGATTGATTTCACCGGCACCTCGCCACAACAGAGCAGTAATTTCAATGCTCCCCGCGCCGTGTGCGTGGCGGCAGTACTGTATGTGTTCCGCACGTTGGTGGACGACGAGATTCCGCTGAATGCTGGCTGCCTGCGCCCGCTGGAATTGATTATCCCGGAAGGCTCGCTGCTCAATCCCCAGCCGCCAGCAGCGGTCGCCGCCGGTAATGTCGAAACCTCGCAGTGCATTGTGGACACGCTGTACGGGGCGTTGGGGGTTATGGCGGCTTCCCAGGGAACAATGAACAATTTCACCTTCGGCAACGGCCGCTATCAGTACTATGAAACGATCTGCGGCGGGGCGGGCGCGGGGCCGGGCTTCGATGGCGCCTCAGCCGTGCAGACGCACATGACCAACTCCCGGCTCACCGATCCTGAAGTGCTGGAATGGCGGTTCCCGGTGCGCTTGGAGGCGTTCCGCATCCGGGACAACAGTGGCGGCGCAGGCCGGTGGCATGGCGGCAATGGGGTGATCCGGCGGATTCGTTTCCTGGAGCCAATGACCGCTGCCATTCTCTCTAACCGCCGGCGGAATGCGCCCTATGGATTGCATGGCGGCGGACCGGGGCAGGTTGGGTGCAATGCTGTGGAACGGATCGATGGTGTGATTGAAGCGTTACCGGGTACCGCACAAGTTACCATGCAGGCAGGCGATATTTTCGTCATCGAAACTCCAGGAGGCGGGGGGTATGGCCGATAGATACTGCTATTCAAGTCTTTCAGCCATGCGCCTGGGGCAGGCGCTGAAATTTTTCAGATGGCCCATCATGTGTACTACGCTTTAAAATAATAACTAAATGAATTCATTATGAGTATCTTGATTGGAGCTCAAATGTGAACGGAAAACCGTCTATGCAGCAGGTGGGCGCAACGATAAGGGTTTGGGCGCTCATTTTCCTAAGCGCCGCTGTCGTGTCCGGTTGTTCGCCACCCGAGCCAATCCGCATTGGTTTTGTGGGCGGCACCTCCGGACGGGTGGCGGACCTCGGTATCGCCGGACGCGATGCTGTCCTGCTAGCCATCGAATTTCGCAATCAGGCGGGTGGCGTGGCGGGGCGTAAAGTGGAATTGCTGATCAAGGATGATGGGCAAGAACCGGATGTGGCAAAACGGGTAGTGCGCGAATTGATTGCCCAAGACGTCGTTGCCATCATCGGTCCCATGACCAGCGCGATGGCGACCGCTGTGGTTCCCATCGCGAACGAGGCCAAGGTTCTTTTGATGAGTCCCACCGCCTCGACTGACGAGCTTTCCAGCCAGGATGACTACTTCTTCCGGGTCAATGCGTCCACCTTGGACAACGCAAGCCGGATTGCACGATACCACCTGAACCAGCAAATCATGCACCGTTTGGCGGTGGCCTATGACCTGCGCAATCGATCCTACACGGAAAGCTGGCTCAATGGCTTCCGTACTGCCTTTGTTCGAGGCGGTGGCGAAATGGTCAAAGTCCTGCGTTTCGAGTCAAGCGGTGAAACCACCTTTCTGCCATTGGCCCAAGCGCTGCTAGCTGCTCATCCGGACGGCGTGTTAATTGCCGCCAACTCCGTGGATACGGCCTTGTTGTGCCAGCAAATCCGTAAGCTCGATGAGCATGTGCCTATTATCACCTCGGAGTGGGCAGCCACCGAACGCCTGATTGAGCTGGGCGGCAAGGCCGTGGAAGGGGTGATCGTGGCGCAAAATTTTAACCGTGACAGTACCGCTCCGCGTTACCAGGCCTTTTACCGGGCCTATCGCGAGCGGTTTCATCGGGAACCCGGCTTTGGTGGCGCGATCGCATTCGACGCCGCCAATACGGTGCTGGATGCGCTTGCCCAGCGCCAAGGCCGGCAAAGCATTAAGGAAGCCGTGCTGGCCATACGCCGTTTCGAGGGCGTTCAGGAGCCGGTTATTTTCAACGAATTTGGAGACATGAAACGGGCCCTCTTCATTACGGTTGTGCGCGATGGTCAATTTGTGGTGGTCAAGTAAACGCACGTCATCCACCCGTCCCCTTTGGCTATGGCTGGCGCTGAGGATCACGCTGGCGGCAATATTACCGCTGGCCGCTGTCGCAGCACTGATCATCGGGGTGCTGCTGCCGCAGTTGCGTGCAGACCTCGAAATCAGCCATGAGACGCTGGCGCGGGGTATTGCCAGCCAGATTGAAATCCATTTGCTTGGCGCAAGGCGCGAATTGCGTGCTATCGCTGAAGGCATCCGCAACCACAGTCTTCAGTCAGCGCCGCTTTGGCCTGGTTCACTGAACGCGCATGCCGCAACGGGTGATGTGTTCTCAGCGATTTATATCACCAATCCCAATGGCTTGGTATACGCCGTGGGCTTGCCTCAAACGCAGCGCGACCGGCGCGATGATTTGCTTGGGCTCGATCTTTCCAGGTGGGACGTTTTGCGTGAGGCGTGGGGAAAAAACGAGAGTGTGTGGTCAGAGACCTTCCTGTCTGTGATGACGGGCCAGCTCGCCGTAGCCTTGGCGGTCCCGCTGGCCCAGGAACGATTGATTGGTGAAATTGCCATCAATCAACTCTCCGATTTCATTGGCCGTTTACCTGATAAACCAGGGATGCTGGCCATGATTCTTGACCGTCAGGGGCAGATCATTGCGCATTCTCAAGCAGCGCTCGGCGGTCAGCAGCTCAGTCTCGGTCATTTGCCTATTATCCGCGCTGCCCTGCAAGGGCGCTTTATGACCCGCAGTTTCGAGCTAAACGGCGAGAGATTTCTCGGCACGGCGGTCAGTGTTCCACAGGTCGGTTGGATCGTGCTGGTTGCGCAGCCGCACATCAAGGCATTCCAGCCGTTTCTATCTATCTTGTGGGTGGTGGTGATTGGCGCCGCGATCACCTTGATACTAGCGATGACCGCCGCTCTGATACTGGCCCGCAGCTTCGCCCAGCGTATCAATCATTATGCAGCGCAAGCCCATGCCATCGCCAATGGCGACTACAACCAATCATGGCCGGTATCGCCTATCCGGGAATTTAAGAGCTTGGCGGATGATATCGGGCGAATGTCGCTGGCCATTGGCCAGCGCGAGCGGGACCTGGCGACTAGCGAGATGCTGTATCGATCCATCATCTCCAATGCTCCGGTGATCATCTTCCAGTTCGACGCACAAGGTGTCTTCACCCTCAGCGAAGGCAAGGGCCTGGCGCGCATGGGGCTGGCAGCCGGCGAAACGGTCGGCCGGTCCCTGTTCGAGTTGTACCGCAACTATCCCGATGTTTGCGAACATGCCCGCCGCGCTATTCAAGGAGAAGCGCTGCAATTCACTACAAGAATCGAAGATGTTTTTTTCGATGTTTACTTCAATCCCGTGCGGAACAGCGATGGCTCTATCTGGGTGATGGGTGTATCGGTGGACGTTACGGAGCGCCAGCAAGCGGAAGAGGGATTGCGAACGTCAGAGGCTTTCCTGGACGCTATCATTGAGCACAGCCCCTTTTCAATGTGGGTTTCCGACGATAGAGGCACCTTGCTCCGGATGAACCAAGCCTGCCGGGATCTGCTCCACGTTACCAACGAAGAGCTGGTCGGGAAGTACAATGTTTTTGAGGACAACATCGTTGAACAGCAAGGGGTTATGCCGCTGGTAAGGCGGGTTTTCCAGCAAGGCGAGAGAGTCCAGTTCACGCTCCGTTATGACAGTGCGGGGTTGCGGACAGTACGGCTGAGAGAGACGGCACAACTCGTTCTAGAGGTCACAATCTCACCGGTCCTCGATGCCCAAAAACGAGTGGTTCACACCATCATTCAACATGCAGACATTACTGAGCGTATGCAAGCGGAAGAAGCCTTAAGCCGCAGCAACCGGCAGCTTCGGATGCTCAGCGAATGCAATCAAGCATTAGTTCGCGTCACCGACGAAATCGGATTGTTGACCGCGATCTGCACGATCACTGTGCAAGTGGGTGGCTATCTGATGACCTGGGTCGGTTACGCAGAACATGATGAGTGCAAAACGGTACGGCCGGCGGCACATGCTGGATTGGAAGAAAACTACCTGCAAAATATAAAGATCAATTGGGCAAACACTGAACATGGCAGTGATCCTATCGATATGGCTATCCGTACCGGACGCCCTTCCCTCATTCAAAACATCACGAGTCATTCGCAACTCGCATCTCAATGCCGCTGTGCTGCCATATGTGCTTTGCCATTGATGTTCGATGACCAGGTCTTTGGGGTATTAGGGATTTATTCGCCGGTACCGGATGCTTTCGATGCCGAGGAAGTTGCGCTTTTAAGTGAGCTGGCCGACGACCTGGCTTTTGGCATTGCCATGCTACGTACACGGACCAAACGTGAGCAGGCAGAAAAGGCATTACAACTGGCGCAACTTTCCATCATGCGGTCTGCCGATGCGGTGTTTTGGATCATGTCGGATGGACATTTCATCAATGTCAATGAACAGGCATGCCATAGCCTTGGCTATACACGTGATGAATTGCTGACCTTGTCCGTCTGGGATATCGACCCGAATTTCACGCCAGAAAAATGGCTGCCGCACTGGGAAAAAACCCGGCATCTGAAAAAACGCCGCCTTGAAACACAGCATCAGCGGAAGGATGGCACGATTTTTCCCGTCGAAGTCACCGCGAATCATGTTGAATACGAAGGTGAGAGCTATGATTTCGCCTTTGTCCGTGATATCACTCAGCGTAAACAGGCGGAAACCGCGTTGCGGGAAAGCGAGGAACGCTTTGCCAAGGCGTTTAATGCCAATCCGGCATCGATGGCCATCTCCATCATCGAAACAGGCCGTTTCATCGACATAAACGAGCAATGGGTGAGGATGCTGGGTTATACCCGCGAGGAAACGGTTGGCCATACCTCTATAGAGCTTGGTATTTGGGTTGATCCGGGGACACGCGAGCAAATGATCGCACGGCTCCACAGTAAGGGATTTTTCCAGGAAGTGCCGATTCGCTTTCGAACCAAGACCGGCCATATCCTGGATGTGCTGTGGTCGGCGGAAACCATCCGGTTCGGTGCGCAGGCAGTCATGTTATCCCTCATCTACGATGTCACCGAGCGCAAGCGGGTGGAGACCGCATTGCGGGAAAGCGAAGCGCGGCTACGTACCGCTATCGAAAGCATCCCCTTCGATTTTTTCCTCATTGACACCAAAGGCCGCTACGTTTTGCAAAATTCTGCTTCTAAACAGCATTGGGGAGACGTGATTGGAAAATGTCCTGAAGATGTCACTGACGACGCGGTAATGCTAGCGCATTGGAATAGCAACAATCGCAGAGCTTTTGCCGGGGAGACTGTTGAAGAAGAAGTGCGTTTTACCGCCGGTGCGGAGGAGAGATTCATCTATAACATCATTACGCCTATCAAGGACCGCGATGAAATAAAGGGTGTCGTGGGGCTGAACATCGATATCACCGAGCGTAAGCGGACAGAGGAAGAGCTGCAACGGTACCGGGAGCACTTGGAAGAGTTGGTCACCGAGCGCACTGCTAAGCTACACCAAGCCATGGATCAATTGGTGCAATCGGAAAAGCTGGCCGCTTTGGGTCAACTGGTCGCCGGGGTGGCGCATGAACTCAACACGCCACTGGGTAACGCGCGCACCGTAGCGGGCACCTTGGGTGAGGATCTGCGCACGTTCGCCGCGGTGGTCGAATCGGGCGCCCTGCGCCGCTCCCAGGTGGAAAGTTTCTTGAGCCGGGGCTATGAGGCGGTCGATCTGCTGGAGCGCAATACAGCGCGTGCCGCTAGTCTGATCACTCAATTCAAGGAGGTCGCGGTGGATCAGACCAGTATGCGCCGCCGCCGCTTCGACTTGCGCCAGACTGTTGAGGAGATCTTCGCCACCCTGCAACCTCAGTTCAAGCACACCGCCCACCGGATCGAACTGGACGTGCCGGCTGGCTTGGAGCTGGATAGCTATCCGGGTCCGCTGGAGCAAGTCATTACCAACCTGGTCGGCAATTCCCTCACTCACGGCTTTGCCGGGATGGAGACCGGCTGTATTCAGCTTCAGGCCCATGCGCTCGGGCCAACGCAAGTCACCCTGCGTTATACCGATAATGGCATGGGTATTCCAGCGGCTACCCTGAACCGTATTTTCGAACCGTTTTTCACCACACGGCTGGGTCAGGGTGGCAGCGGGCTGGGGTTGTACATCGTTTACACGCTAGTGACGGGCGTGCTGGGCGGTACCATCCAAGTGGAGAATCCGCCTGGCCAAGGTGTGACCTTTACTTTCGTTTTACCCCGGACTGCTCCGGTTTGCCAGCCTATGCCGCATGGCTTTTCTTTGGAAAAACCGCTGCCTGGCAGGTTATCGGACCGCTAAGGACGGATGTGCGAGGGCATTGGGTGTCATGAAGAAGCGCTCTGAAGCACCTGAAGATTGGGATGCGTTGCGAGAGAAGATCATTGGTCTTGGTGAGCGCTCGGTCCGCAAAAGCTATTATCCTGAGCTTCAGCACCAATATGCAGAGCTGAGACGGTTCCGCCAGCTGCTTGATCAAAGTAGCGAACTCATCCTCTTCTTTGACGTAGTCCGCTTATATATTGTGGATGCCAATGATACGGCATGCCAGATGTTGGAGCGCGCCCGGGAAAACTTGCTGGGAACACATCTCGCCGGGCTCCATCCTGCGTTGAGTGAAGCAGCGCGGGAGGCAATTGCAAAGCCAGGCCAGTCAATCCTTGTGCGGGTTGCGTATGCGCGCGCCGATGGAGCGATGCATACTTTGGATGGCTGGGCCAAGATGGTTACAGTGGACGACCGGCAAACAGGAATACTTGTCGTCCGGGATATCTCGGAACGTATGCGGGCGGAAGAGGCGTTGCGGGAAAGCGAAATCAAATACCGCCGCCTCTACGAATCCATGCGGGACGCCTTTATCAGCGTCGATATGGTTGGCAATCTTCAGGAATTCAACGTGGCCTATCAAATGATGCTCGGCTACTCAGAAGAAGAGCTTCGCCAATTGACGTACCAGGATCTGACACCTGAACGATGGCATGCCTTCGAAGCGGGAATCGTGGAAGAGCAGATTCTGAAGCGAGGCTATTCAGACATTTACGAGAAGGAGTACCGCCGGAAAGACGGGGCTATTTTTCCAGTTGAACTGCGCACATTTTTGCTGCGCGATGCGGCCAGCCAGCCAGCCGGTATGTGGGCTATCGTGCGCGACATCACGGATCGCAAGCGGGCAGAGGCTGCATTACGAGCGAGTGAGGAACGCTTTGCAAAGGCTTTCCACATCAATCCAGCCCCGATGGTGATCTCCGAGATTGAAACCGGCCGCTTCCTCGATGCCAACGAGCAAGCACAGCATTTATTGGGTTATTCCCGTGAGGAAATGATCGGTCACACCTCCATGGAACTCGGTGTCTTGGCTGATCCCGGCATACGTGAACAGATGATCGCGCAACTCCGCGCTGATCAGGTTGTCCGGGAAATGCCGATGCGTCTTCGCACCAAGGCCGGCAAAATACGCGAGGTGCTTTGGTCAGTGGAACTCATTCGCTTGGGGGAACAGAATGTTTTGTTGTCTCTTTTATTTGATATTACCGAACGCAAACAGGCAGAGGAGTTTCTGAAAGAGAGCACAGAACGTTTACGGCTGGCATTGCAGGCTGCATCCATGGGCACATGGGAATGGGACATTACGAATAACCATGTCGTGTGGTCACCAGAGACGCAGAACATTTTTGGTATCGGTGCGGGTGAGTTTGAGGAAACTTACGAGGCCTATCTGCGTTTTGCTGCCCCTGAAGCCCGTGAGGATGTGGATAGCAGGGTTCAGGAATTTCTGAGCAGCGCTTATGCGCCAGCCGTCATTCAATACGAGCATGAAATCATCCGCGGTGATGGTAAGAGAGGCTGGATCGAGGTGCGAGGCATCTTGTTTTCGGACAAACAGAACCCGTCAAATCGCATGACGGGAATCTGTATCGATATCACCGAGCGCAAGCGGGCCGAAGAGGAACTGCAACGGCATCGGGAGCACCTGGAAGAACTGGTTGCCGAACGCACGGCGGCATTGCAACGGGCCAACGGAGATCTGCGCCAGGCCATGACTCAACTGGTGCAGTCGGAGAAACTGGCGGCTTTAGGCCAATTGGTCGCTGGGGTGGCGCATGAGCTGAACACGCCGCTGGGCAACGCCCGCGTGGTTGCCAGCACCTTTGGGGAACATCTGCGCGTATTTGCGGCGGCGGTTGAATCGGGCGCCTTGCGCCGTTCCCAGATGGAGGTGTTTCTGAGGCAGGGCCAGGAGGCGGTGGATCTCCTGGAACGCAACACGGCCCGTGCGGCAGATTTGATAGGGCATTTCAAGCAAGTGGCGGTGGATCAGGCCAGTATGCGGCGGCGGCGTTTCAACCTGCGTGAAACGATTGAGGAGGTGCTGGTCACCTTGCGGCCGCAATTCAAGCACACGGCTCATCGCATCGAACAAGACATTCCTGGCGATCTGGAGCTGGATAGTTACCCAGGCCCGTTAGAACAGGTCATTGCTAATTTGATTGGCAATTCCCTTATTCATGGCTTCAGCGGGATGGAAGCAGGCTGCATTCAGCTTCAGGCCCATGCACGCGGGCCGGATCAAGTGATCCTGCGTTATGCCGATAATGGTATGGGTATTCCAAGCAACACCCTCAACCATATTTTCGAGCCATTTTTTACCACCCGGCTGGGTCAGGGTGGCAGCGGGCTGGGGTTGTACATTGTCTATAGTCTCGTTACAGGGGTGCTGGGTGGCGCTATCCAGGTGGAGAGCTCATCTGGCCAAGGCGTCACTTTTAGCCTGGCGTTACCCCGCACTGCTCCGGACCGGCCAGCTTCTGGTTAGGTTGTTGGCGGATTTCACCGGCTGACTGATACCTCACGAAAGGAGGTTTCCCGAGATGCTTGATGAAGCAACGGCCGAAATTCTGATCGTGGAAAGCATATCGGCTGACCTTACGCTGCTGACGGACATACTCACCGGACAGGGATATCATGTTTGTGCAGCCTCAAGCGGTGTGCTGGCATTGTCGTCTGTAGCCACCAAGACGCCCGACTTGATCTTGTTGGATATGCAGATGCCAGAACAGGACAGTTATGCGATTTGCCGGCAATTGAAAGCCGGACCTCACCTTGATCCCGTCCCGGTGATTTTCATCACTGCCTTGCATGGAGCCACTGACAAAGCCCAAGGCTTGGCCGCGGGTGGCGTGGATTACATTGCCAAGCCCTTTGATCCGGCTGAAGTGTTGATGCGGGTCAAAACGCATCTGGAACTGAGACGTTTGCAACAACGGCTGGCGCAAACCCAAGCTGAACTGGAACAGCGCATGGAGATGCGCACCACAGAGCTAACCGCCACCCATCACGCCTTGCAAGAAAGCGAAGAGCGCTTGCGGCTGGTGATCGATGCCACCAGCGATGGAGCTTGGGATTGGAATGTGCGAACGGACGATGCTTTCTTCAGCGACCGCTGGTACACGATGCTTGGCTATACGCCTGGCGAGTTTCCGGCCGGATACGCCAGTTGGCGCGACCGGGTCCACCCTGACGATCTGGCCCCGGTGGAAGCAAGCATTCAAGCCCATTTTGAGAATCGGATCGCCGATTACAACGTCGAATTCCGCATGCGCACCAAGACAGATGAGTGGAAGTGGATCAATGGCCGCGGCAAGGTCATTGAGCGGGATGCCGCCGGTCATCCGCTGCGGATGGTTGGCACCCATGTGGATATTGCTGAACACAAGCGGAACGAAATGGCCTTGCAAAAGCAAATCCTGGCACTCACTCAGCCTCTGGATACATCCGCGGCGATTCAATTCACAGATTTGTTCAATCTCGAAGATGTCCAGCGTCTCCAAGATGCATTTGCTGAAGCGACCGGTGTTGCATCCATCATCACCCAGCCGGATGGCACGCCCATTACCCGGCCAAGCAATTTTTGCCGTTTATGCAGTGACGTTATTCGCAAGACATTGAAAGGAATGACAAATTGTTTTTACTCCGACGCTATTATCGGTCGCCACAATCTTGCAGGACCGACCATTCAGCCCTGTCTCAGTGGAGGTTTATGGGATGCAGGCGCCAGTATTACCCTTGGCGGCAGGCATCTTGCCAACTGGCTGATCGGTCAGGTTAAAAACGAAGCGTTGGATGAAACCCGTCTGTCTCAATACGCTGCCGAGATTGGGGCCGATCCGGTTGAATTTCAGGCGGCGCTGGCGGAAGTTCCCATCATGTCCAGGGAGCGCTTCGAGAAAATTGCCCAGATGCTTTTTCTTTTTTCCAACGAACTCTCTTTCAAGGCCTATCAAAATATCCAGCAGGCACGGTTTATCGCTGACCGGCAACGGGCTGAACAGGAACTCATTCAATACAGGGATCACTTGGAGGAATTAGTGCGGGAGCGCACCCTGGCGCTGGAGCAGGCCAAAGAATCCGCTGAAGCGGCGAACCAGGCCAAGAGTGTATTCCTGGCCAACATGAGTCACGAATTGCGTACGCCGCTGAATGCCATTCTCGGCTTTTCCGGGTTGATGCGGCGCGAGGCGTCGGCCGATCGAACCTCCCTGTCAGCGGAGCAGCGCGGCAGCTTGGACATTATCCACCGCAGCGGTGAGCACCTGCTAGGCCTCATCAACGGTGTATTGGATCTCTCGAAGATTGAGGCGGGGCAGGCCATCTACCAGCCCGAAGACAGTGATCTGCACATGCTGCTGGAGGATTTGCAGAGCCTGTTCTGGCATCGGGCAGCGGATAAGAACCTGTTATTGCAGGTGAAATGGACGCTGGACACGCCGCGTTACGTGCACACCGATGCGGCTAAGCTGCGTCAGGTGCTGATCAATTTGCTGGGCAATGCGATCAAATTCACTACCAAGGGCGGAGTGTGGCTCAACGTGGCCCGGCTGGATGAAGAAAGGGGCGCTGCTGGACGCTGCCGGGTGCGTTTCACGGTTGCCGACAGCGGGCCGGGTATCGGCCTGGAAGAGCGGGAACAGTTGTTCCAGGTATTCACGCAGACGCAGACCGGGCGGCGGACCCAAGAAGGCACCGGTCTAGGGCTGGCCATCAGCCGTCAATACGTGCACCTATTAGGCGGTGATCTTGCGATCGACAGCCAGCCGGGGCAGGGTAGCTGCTTCGGTTTTGAACTGGACCTGGAAATGAGCGCCGGGGTCGAGCTGCCCCCGGCCGAACGCACCGTCATTGGGCTGGCGCCCGGCCAGCCTGCGTACCGGATTCTGGTGGTGGACGATCAAACGTTTAACCGGCAGCTATTAGCGGGTTTACTGAAGCCTCTTGGCTTTGAGGTGCGCGAGGCAGAGGACGGGGAGGCAGCACTGCGGTTGTGGCAGGAATGGCAACCGGATCTGGTCTGGCTGGACATCCGCATGCCAGGATTGGACGGCTATGCCGTCACCCGGCACATTCGTGCCGGGGAACCGGTGCGGCGCACCAAAGTTCTGGCCCTCACCGCCAGCGTTTTTTCGGAAGAACGCGAGCGGGTGCTCGCTGCCGGCTGCGACGATTTCCTGCGCAAGCCGTTTCGTGAGGCTGAATTGCTAGCGATGCTGGGCCAGCATCTGAATCTGGCGTTTCGATATACAGACGTGCCTGAGCCCCGGACACCGGCGCCAGCCTTGGCGGCGCCAAATGCCGCGCGGCTGTGTGCTTTGCCCGAATCCTTGCGGCGGGAACTTCACGATGCCGTGCTGTCTCTGGACGGATCGCGCGCCCATGAACAAGCCAGGCGTGTTGCTGCACTCGATGCTGAACTTGGCGCTTGGCTGCACGATCAAATCCAAGAGTTTCACCATGAGCGCGTACTGAATCTGCTCGACGATGCGGCCTACATGTCTACGGAGCCCCCTTCATGACCGATCCTGCGCCAGGATTTGCCGGAGCGCTTGACGAAGCTACCCCCGAAATTTTGGTCGTGGACGACATGCCTGCCAACCTCAAGCTGTTGGTGAATCTGCTTGTTGAGCAAGGATATCGAGTCCGTCCAGCGTCGAGCGGCGCGCTGGCGTTGCGTTCGGTAGCGGCCTATGCGCCGGATTTGATCCTGCTGGACGTACGGATGCCCGATCTCGACGGCTATGCCGTCTGTCAGCGATTGAAGGCCGATCCGCATACGCATGCCATACCGGTGATCTTCATCAGCGCCTTGAATGAGGCCGCCGACAAGATTCGTAGTTTTGCTGTTGGGGGTGTGGATTACATCACCAAGCCTTTCGAGCCGGCGGAAGTGTTAGCGCGGGTGCGTACTCACCTGGAACTGCGCTGCTTGCAGCGCCGCTTGGAGCAGGCGCAGATTGAATTGGAGCAGCGTGTGAAGGTGCGGACTGCGGAGCTGGTCAAGGCCAATCTTGCGTTGTGCGATGAGCGGGATTTCAACAGGACATTGATTCAGGCCTCACCCGCGTTTTTTGTAGCCATCGGGGCAGATGGCAAGACATTGATGATGAACGAATCCATGCTCGGCGCGCTGGGTTACGCTGCCGGGGAGGTAATGGGTGCGGACTATATCCAAACCTTTGTGCCGGAAAGGGAGCATGCGGTGCTCGCGTGGATCTTCAACCAGATCGTTTCCCTGAAGCAGCCGTTGAAGAGTGAAAATCATATCCTGACTAAGGACGGACAGGAACGCCTGGTCGAGTGGCATAGGCGTCCGGTGTTTAAGAATCAGACATTTGACTACTTTTTTGGCGTCGGCATCGACATCACTGAGCGCAAACAGGCTGAGGAAGCGCTGATAAAGAGCGAGTCCTTGCTGAATGAAACCCAGCATCTCACTCAGGCAGGCGGCTGGGAGTATGACCCCGTGTCCAAGAAATTTGCATGGACAAACGAAGTCTATCGTATACATGGGCTTACGCCTGCGGAGTACGACCCGGATGATATACAGCAAAACATCGCATTCTATACCGCTGGCGATGCAGCCATCATCGGGCAGGCGTTCAAACGAGCGGTCGAAGAGGGGGAGCCTTACGATCTTGAACTGAGATTCAAGAATGTCCAGGGGGACGATAAATGGGTTCGCACCATTGGCAAACCCGAGTACCAGGATGGAAAAATTGTGCGTGTTTTCGGCAACATCGTCGATATTACCGAGCGCAAGCGGGCCGAAGAGGAACTGCAACGGCATCGGGAGCACCTGGAAGAACTGGTTGCCGAACGCACGGCGGCATTGCAACGGGCCAACGGAGATCTGCGCCAGGCCATGACTCAACTGGTGCAGTCGGAGAAACTGGCGGCTTTAGGCCAATTGGTCGCTGGGGTGGCGCATGAGCTGAACACGCCGCTGGGCAACGCCCGCGTGGTTGCCAGCACCTTTGGGGAACATCTGCGCGTATTTGCGGCGGCGGTTGAATCGGGCGCCTTGCGCCGTTCCCAGATGGAGGTGTTTCTGAGGCAGGGCCAGGAGGCGGTGGATCTCCTGGAACGCAACACGGCCCGTGCGGCAGATTTGATAGGGCATTTCAAGCAAGTGGCGGTGGATCAGGCCAGTATGCGGCGGCGGCGTTTCAACCTGCGTGAAACGATTGAGGAGGTGCTGGTCACCTTGCGGCCGCAATTCAAGCACACGGCTCATCGCATCGAACAAGACATTCCTGGCGATCTGGAGCTGGATAGTTACCCAGGCCCGTTAGAACAGGTCATTGCTAATTTGATTGGCAATTCCCTTATTCATGGCTTCAGCGGGATGGAAGCGGGAGTCATTCATATTAACGCCATGGCGTGCGGGGCGGCCCGCATACAGCTTGATTATACAGATAATGGAGCTGGTATTCCGGAATTGATACTTAATCGCATTTTCGAACCATTTTTTACCACGAAAATAGGCAGCGGCGGTAGTGGATTGGGTCTCTATATTGTCTATAATCTAGTCATAGGAATACTTGGTGGAACGATTCAAGGATTTAATCGTGCGGGTAAAGGGGTTACCTTTACACTTATTCTCCCTCAAACCGCCCCTGAAAAGGCCACTTTAGGTGCGCTCATATGACCGATGAGTTAATCCAGTTTATAAACGATACAGAATCCCCAGACGTTCAGCAGGCCATCCAAGTCTTGCCATGGAAAATATTAGTGGTCGATGATGATCATGAGGTGCATAACACGACGCAATTTGTCTTGCGTGATCAGTATGTTTTCGGACGGCCCTTGCGCCTGCTGCATGCGTATAGCGGCCTGGAAGCACACAAGCACTTGCGCGAGCACCCTGACATTGCTGTGGCCCTGCTGGACGTGGTGATGGAAACCGAGCAGGCTGGCCTTGACTTGGTGGAGTACATTCGCGATGAACTGAAGCTGACAGAATGCCGGATCATTCTGCGTACGGGTCAGCCTGGCTATGCGCCGGAATTGGCCGTTATTCACGAATACGATATCAATGACTATCGCACAAAGGCTGAGCTGACCCATACCCGGCTGATCTCCACCGTCAGTGCTGCGCTACGCTCCTATCAGCAACTGTATGCCATTGCCCAAAACCGGCGAGGTCTGGAACTGATCGTCGGCGCGGCTGCTGACCTGATGGAGCAGCATGCAATCTCCGGCTTGGCCGAAGGGGTGCTGACGCAGCTGACCGCACTGTTCAAACTACCGCTGGATGGCATCGTCTGCACGCAAAAAGGCGCACCATCCGGTGGCGACGATCAGCACTGCTACGTGGTCAGCGCCGCGGGCCGGTATGCCCGTTATATCGCGCAGCCATTAGAAACCTTGCCGGATCGGCGGATCGTCTCAGCGATTCTGGCCAGTGTATCTCAAGGTCAGCATCAGTTTGGCACTGATTACACAGTACTCTATCTGAAAGTTGCTCCTCACCAGGAAGCGGCCATCTTTCTCGATACGGAGCAAGCGCTGACCGCTCTGGACCGCCCGCTGCTCGAAGTGTTCGTTGCGAACATCGCTGCTTGTTTTCGCAATGTTAAGCTGGTCGAGCGTCTCAACTATATTGCTTATCATGATCCGCTGACGCAACTACCAAACCGCCTGCAATTCATTGCTGACCTTGATGCCGTCGCTCAGGCACAGGTGGATACTGTAGCGGCATTATTGGATATTGATCACTTTACCGATCTTAACGACGGTCTTGGCCAAGATATCGGTAACATGTTTCTGGTGGCAGTCGCTGCACGGTTACGAGCCCGACTTGGGCCGGAATGCCGGCTGGCCCGGGTCGGTGCCGACGTGTTTGGGGTGCTTGGCCCCGAATCCCAGGTTAATGCCACAAACCTGCTGGCCTTATTCCAGGACCCTTTCGAAGTTGGTGAGTATCAATTTCCTGTCACGATCACCATGGGGTTGTGCCGCAATCTGGACAATGCGGATTCCGGCATTACTTTGCTCAAACGGATCAATATTGCGCTCAATCGTGCCAAGCGCAGCCTCTCGGCTCATTACGAGTATTATCTAGCGGAAATGGAAGATAATACTCGTTGGCGGGTCGAGGTGATCCGTCACCTGCGGCAGGATTTCCAGTCGGGCAAGTTACAGGTTTGGTATCAACCGCAAATTGCCTTGGCCACGGGTGCAGTCACAGGGTTTGAGGCGCTGGTGCGTTGGCCAGAGGACGGTACGCGTGGTTTCATCCAGCCTCCTGATGTGTTCATCCCGCTTGCCGAATACTCTGGCCTGATTATTCAGATCGGTGTCTGGGTTCTGGAACAGGCCTGTGCCCAGTATGCGCAGCTTGCAGCAGCCGGGTTTGGATCACTGAAAATGGCGGTTAATGTCAGCATGGCGCAATTTCGTAAGGCCGGCCTCATTGAGAAGGTGGCGTATGTCCTGGAACATTATCGGATGCCGCCATCTCTGCTCGAATTAGAAATCACCGAAAGTATCGCTATGGATGAACCGAAGGTAGTGCTGCAAAGTCTGGAAGCGCTCAAGCAGCTGGGTGTTCAGATTGCGATCGATGACTTCGGCACAGGCTATTCTTCATTGGGACAATTGCAATCTTTGCCGATCGACTGCCTTAAAATTGATCGAAGCTTTGTTCGCGAAATACAACAAGGCAAAGGCGGCATGTACGCCGAAACGATTGTGGGCTTGAGTCAAAAACTGCGGGTGGATTCGATCGCAGAAGGCGTAGAAACTCTTGAGCAGGCTGGTTTTCTACGCGGTTTGGGATGTACAACTGCTCAAGGTTATCTATATGCCCCTCCCATGCCCGCTGAACAGCTCGGCGAGTGGCTACATCAATACACCCAGAAGTGATGTGTTTTCTACTAATAAATAACCCTGCACATAGGAAGATATAAAAATCATGCAATTACGAATAATCAGACACGAACTATCCGGTGAGAATGAAGTTTCTGATGCTCCTTAAATAAATCAAGCGCATCGTGATTTTTGGTTCGAATGCTTTATCTATTATTAATAAAAATTGAATAAAATAAATTAGTTGTTAATCATTCTTCCTAAAAAGCACTTTTCCTGCAAATGTACTACTGCTTGCGTGAAAAAACACATGATTGACGAGCCAATTCAATTAATAAACGATGCAGATCGGGTGCCTGATACCCTATCAGTAAATGACGCCTCGTCATGGAAGCTATTGGTGGTCGACGATAATCCAGAGGTGCATGCTGTCACGCAGTTTGTCCTGAACAAGTTGCATATTTTTGGACGGCCCTTGCGCCTGCTGCATGCGTATAGCGGCCTGGAAGCACACAAGCACTTGCGCGAGCACCCTGACATTGCTGTGGCCCTGCTGGACGTGGTGATGGAAACCGAGCAGGCTGGCCTTGACTTGGTGGAGTACATTCGCGATGAACTGAAGCTGACAGAATGCCGGATCATTCTGCGTACGGGTCAGCCTGGCTATGCGCCGGAATTGGCCGTTATTCACGAATACGATATCAATGACTATCGCACAAAGGCTGAGCTGACCCATACCCGGCTGATCTCCACCGTCAGTGCTGCGCTACGCTCCTATCAGCAACTGTATGCCATTGCCCAAAACCGGCGAGGTCTGGAACTGATTGCCGGCGCGGCTGCTGACCTGATGGGGCAGCATACAATCGCTGGCCTGGCCGAAGGGGTGCTGACGCAACTGACTGCACTGTTCAAATTACCGCTGGACGGCATTGTCTGCACCCAGAAGGATTCGCCATTTGGCAATCACCAGGAGCGTTACTACGTGGCAGGGGCTGCCGGGCAGTATGCGCCTTATATCACCCAGCCGCTGGAAACTTTGCCGGATAAAGGGATCATCTCAGCCGTACACGCCTGCGTATCACATCGGGAACATATGTTTGATTCCGATCGCACGGTGTTGTACTTCAAGGTAGCATCTTGCCAGGATGTTGTCATCTTCCTGAATTGCGGCCAAGCGCTCGCTGTTGTGGACCGGTCATTGCTCGAAGTGTTCGTGGTTAACATCGCAGCCTGTTTTCGCAACGCCAAGCTGGTAGAGCGGTTGCTGTGCGCCCAGCAAGAAATTGAGAGGCAGCGGTCGTTTCTCAGAACGGTCATCGATACGGACCCTCACTTCATTTGTGTTGAAAACCAGCAACACCAAATCATACTGGCCAATCAGCATTTGGCCAGATGCTTTGGTTTGTCTTCTGAGCAAATAGTGGGGCATACGTTTTCGGATCTGATCACCACCGATCCTGAGCTTGTGCAAGCGTTGCGCAACGATGACGAGGCTATCCTGGCTCAAACCCAGGATAGAATCGAACGGGAGATGAAGTGCGTCGACCTGACCGGACGAACCTATTGGGTCTACACCGTCAAGGTGCCTATTAAGAACCCGGCAGGCGAGGTCGAACAGCTGATCAGTGTCGGTATCGACATCACCGAGCGTAAGCAAGCGGAAGCAGCATTGTTTGCCGAAAGAGAAAAAGCGCTGGTCACGCTGCATTCCATCGGTGACGCTGTGATCACCACCGATATGCACGGCATCGTGGAATACTTAAACCCGATGGCGGAAAAGCTCACTGATTGGAGCATGATCGAGGCGCAAGGCCGGCCTCTGGGCGAAATCTTCCATATCGTCAATGAGCAAAAGGACCAGCCGCTGCTGGATTTGATGACACAAAATCTTGAAGAAGAGAAAGCGCCTGGATTGGCTCATTACTCCACGCTGGTCAGCCGCCACGGACGGAAATACCATATTGATGATTTAGCGGCGCCGATTCGCGGGCGAGAAGACCAGCTATTGGGCACTGTACTGGTATTCCGCGATGTAACCGAGATTCGTCGGCTGACCCGTCAATTAGAATTCGACGCCACGCACGATGCCCTTACCGGACTGATCAACCGGCTGGAATTCGAGCGGCGGCTGAAACAGGCGCTGTCCAGTGCTCACCAGCACGGCGCGCGGCATGCACTGTGCTATCTGGATTTGGATCAATTCAAAATTGTCAACGACACTGCCGGTCACGCCGCAGGTGATGATCTGCTAAGAAAAATAAATAGATTGATTTCAGGCGTATTCCGGGATCGCGATACCTTGGCGCGCATCGGCGGTGATGAATTTGGGTTGCTGCTGGACAATTGCCCCCTGAGCCGGGCGCAGTTCATTGCCCAGAATATTGTGAACAGTGTTCGTGACTACCGCTTTCACTGGGAGGGCCAGGTTTACCAGATTGGCGTCAGTATCGGCCTGGCGCCTATTACAGTGGAGACGAAAAACACCACGCAGTTGTTTGCCCAGGCAGATGTCGCTTGCTATATCGCTAAGGAATTAGGCCGCAACCGTGTTCATGTTTATACGGAGGAAGATTCTGAAACGGCGCAACGGCACAGTGAGATTTTAGGTGCTGCGGGCTTGCGCGACGCCCTGGAAAAGGACCGGTTCCGGTTACACTATCAACCCATTGTATCGCTGAGCGATCCTAGCCAGCAACCCGCTTACTATGAGGCGCTGCTCCGTATCGTGTACAAGGGCCAACCGAACGAAGACAGTGAACTGGTATTGCCAGCGGCTTTCATTCCCGCAGCCGAACGGTATGGACTCATGGGCGTGATCGATCGCTGGGTGATCCAAGCGGCATTCCGCGAATACGCAGCGGGAATTGGTCATACCAGCGCCAAGATTTCTATCAATCTATCCGGGAACTCTCTCAGTGATGAAACCTTGTTCGATTTTATCAAGGCGCAATTTGCTGAGTATGCGTTTTCGCCAGCCCAAGTGTGCTTTGAGGTCACTGAAACTGCTGTCTTTCAAAATTTACAGCAAGCTATCAAACTAATGACGGCGCTCAAACACTGCGGCAGCCAATTCGCATTGGATGACTTCGGTAGTGGTCTGTCTTCATTCCGGCATCTCAAAATGCTGCCCGTCGATTACCTGAAAATCGATGGTAGCTTTTTTAAGGACACAATCGGGAGCGATAGCGACCGTGCTTTGGTGACCGCGATTACTCAGATGAGCCATACTCTGGGCATTCAAACTATTGCCGAGTCTGTTGAGAACCAAACGGTTGCTGAGCACCTGCGCGAATTAGGTGTGGACTATGCGCAAGGTTTCTTTTTCGGACATGCGGCACCCTGGGTTCAGCCATACGAGTGACGTTCATATACCAGTGAAAGTGGCTGGAGATTCCCGCATCGTGGGGTCAAAAATAGATCCAAGTCCAAT
>ERZ795053.2084-NODE-2084-length-24652-cov-23.901492_pt1 | contig 24652 bp, 18 predicted proteins | sample MGYA00375137_ERZ795053 | MGnify/ENA primary metagenome ERZ795053 (study PRJEB30182, sample SAMN05720284) | activated sludge metagenome | isolation source: Anaerobic digester | place: Hong Kong | collected 2014-12-17 ...
AGGTGGTCAGCCACGCCACCATGGCCGACCGGTCGGAGTTTTTCTCGCGGATGATTCGCCAATTGCATGACCTGGGCTACGCGCTGACCGATGTCCGGCATCTCAAGCCCAAGCATATCGAAGCCTTGATGCGCCTCTGGGAACGGCAGGGGCTGTCGGCGTCGACCCTGCAAAAGCGCTTTTCCTATCTGACCCTGCTGTGCGGCTGGATCGGCAAGGCGTCCATGCTCCGGCCGGGCGCGTCCTACCTGGACGATCCCACCCGTTATCAGCGCACTTCCGCCGCGGATCACGACCATTCCTGGACGGCGGCGGGGGTCGATCCCGAGGCGAAGATCGCCGCGATTGAAAACGACGATCCGGCGGTGGCGCGCGTGCTGCGCCTGCAACACGCTTTCGGCTTGCGGATTCAAGAAGCGTCGCTGCTCAACCCGGCGCGCGATACCGTGAACGCCACGCAGCTCCGGGTCGTCGCCGGCACCAAGGGCGGCCGGCCGCGCGTCGTGCCGATCGAGACCGACGCCCAACGCGCCGTGCTGGCCGAAGCCCAGGAGTACGCCGCGCAGACCCGACGGTCGATGATTCCCCTCGACTATGACCTCAAGCAATGGCTGGCCCACTGTTATCATGTCCTGGCCCGGCATGGCGTCACCCGGAAGGACGGCCTGGTCAGTCATGGCTTGCGTCATCAGTACGCCAATGATCGGTATGAGGAAGCCACGGGCGAACCGTCGCCGGTGCGTGGTGGTGGGCCGGTCGATCCGGCCACGCAGCGCCAGGCACAGCTCGAGGTCGCTAGCCGCCTGGGCCATGCCCGGCCGGGGATTACCGCCGCCTATTATGGAAAGCTGGACCCAACGGGCGGGCCGGTGACCCCTGCGTTGCGTACAGCGCCAACGGAGAAAACCCGGCGCGCTGAACGGCGCGTCCAACAGCAGCTCTTGGCCGCCCGGCTCCAGGACCGCATCGGCCAACGGGCCAACGGCGCGGGCGCGGTGAGCACCCCCACCCTGCGGCAACGCTGGACGGTGCTGCACCGGCTGCTGGCGCTCTGGGCGGATGCCGGCGTCCCCCTGTCCACCCCGGACGCCCTGAGTGAACGGCATATTGAGGTGCTACGCCGGTACTGGTCCGCCCGGCCTGACCAAAACGCCGCGACCGTTCGCAACCAGGCCCAAGTGCTGGCCCAGCTTTGTGGCTGGCTGGCGCGGCCGGACTTGATCCCGTTGGCGCGCGCCGCCGGGCCACCACCGACGGCGGGCGAAAACGCCCCGCGTCCTCCGTTACCGCTGAGCGATGACGCGATCGCCGAGCGGATCGACCGCATCCGTGCCGCCGATCCGCGAGTGGCGCTGCACCTCGAACTGGTGCGGGTGATCGGCCTGACCCATCGCCAGGCCGCTCGGTTGCAACCGGCCGCGTCCTACCGGGACGGCGTACTGGAGGTGTTCTGGGAGACGCCGAAAGATCAAGTCCTGCGCTTCGGCGTCACGGGTGAACGGCAACAGGCGGTGGTGCACACCGCGTTGGCCTTGTTGGCCGACCCCGAGCAGGCGGTGTGTCCTGCGGAGCAAAGCCTTCCGCACTGGCTGCGCCACGTTTATCGGCTGTTGCGCGAGGTCGGTAAGATCGGCGTCCCCGGCGAACCCACGCTGGCGGCGCTGCAAGACCCCGATGCGCCCCGACCGGTGGCGCTACCCCGCGAGACCTGGCTGCTGGAACGGGCGGGCCTGGCGCGGCCGGGACGGCGGTGAGGCGGGGCGGGCCTCAACCCTGGACGCCAGGGTGCGCGGTACGGACGCGCCGTGCGCCACGTCCGTCACGCCCGTCCAGGCCGTGCCCTATCCTCCTTTGGACACCGACTGGATCGAGGCGCAAATGGCTCGCATCCTCTTCCGGCAACGCGCGGCGCGGCGCCAGCAGTAGGGCCGGGTATATCCGGTTGCTTTCGACGCCGAACCGGACTCGATCCGCCGAGAGGGCGCGGCGCGCCTTGCGACCACTCGCGATTTCCGCGCGCGCCGCGCGCGGCAACACCACCAGGACGTCCACGGATGCCCATCATTTCCTAACCGATTAAAACCCGAGGTAACCCACCCTGTCGATCAAGACCCGAGTCACGGTGGCCGGACGGGTCACCCTCGCGCGGGTGAGTGGCTTAAGCAGGGTAGTTTTGTACAACGCCTCGAAAAGGAGCATTCCAGCAGCATTGCATAAACCTCTTGCCATTGTCTTGGCTTTTGAAAGTGGTTTATGAAAGATATAAGGCGTTGTTTTATAAAAGATATGAAAATCTTGCGAAAACGACCGTTTTTGAAAGATGAATAAGCATCGAGACGCTGATTTAAGGTCTTTGCAGTGCGATTGACACAGAGATACTATTTCTTAAAAAAATATATATTTTAATTTATTATGTGGCCTCTTAACTTTTGAAATATCCCTTTTCGGGGCGTTGTGCAAAAACACCCATGGTGGACAAGTACAACCAACTCAGCGCTCAGCAGAAAATCAGCTCCGATGAAGCCGCCTGCCTGCAGGACGAGAAAACCGCGAAGAACGGCTACGAGACCCGGCTTCGGGACAAGCTGACCGAGGCGATGGAATGCGGCGCCGGGATGTTCCGGGGCGTACAAAAGGACGCTTCCGGTTTAGGTAAGGGATTGAGCGAAATCCTCAAGAAGCTCTTTGGGCAGATCGTGCCCGACTTGTACCCCAAGCTGCCGATGGGTTCTCGCCCGCTCAAGGGAGATGAGGCCGAACAGATTCTCAAGGCCGCCGATCTCAAGGTTTTGCCGAAGGTCTTCTATGAGGGTGAGCAAGGACTGTCGCTGGTGATCAAAGACGGGGTCAAGCTGGTCATCAATGCCCAAGCCGATGTGACCAGGGAAGTGCTGGATTACTTGAGGAATGAACACAGCTACGGCAACAAAGACAGCCGCATGGGCAAGGCGCTGGAGAAACGCTTTGGGGGCACGCCCTACGGTTGGGAGCGCGACATGCTGCGGTTAATCCTCGCCACGCTGTTCCGGGCCGGTGAAATCGAAGTGACCCATCAAGGCAATCGTTACCACCACTATCAAGACCCGGCCTCCCGCACGCCCTTCACCAGCAATTCGGCGTTCCGGTCGTCGTTGTTCTCGCCCCGGCAATCCATGGGCCTCAAAACCCTCACCCAGGCGGTTCAGCGACTCGAAGAGCTGACCGGAGAAGAAGTCAATGTCGAAGAAGGCGCGATTGCTACGGCCTTCAAAAAGGTGGTTGAGGAGGAACTGGCCAAGCTCTATCCGTTGAAGGCTACCGCTGAGGCGCACCAACTCCCGGTTCTGCCGATGGTGGCCGAATACCAGCAGACCTTGGCGGGCATCCAGTCGTCGTCGTCGGATGATTGCGTGCGGATGCTCACCGAGGAGGGCGCGGATTTCGCCGTCACCCGCGACCAGGTCAGGAAGCTGCGGGAAGCGCTGAATGCCGAAGCTATTGAGATATTGCGTCAGGCTCGGCAAGCCACTGAGTTGGTGTGGCAGCGCCTCGCCGCCCACCATCCCGCGCCCGAATTGAGCGCTATCGTTGCGGAACTGAAAAGCCTGTTGGTCTCCGAGCAGTTCATGGAGGCGTGGGACACGATTGTCGAGCGTACCCAGACGGTTTTGAATGCCTACCGTACTGCCTACTGCGAGCTGTTTGACCGCCGCAAGCAGTCCTATGCGTCGGCCATCGAGGACATCAAGAACCGCGCTGAATGGGGATCGCTGGAAGCCAACAACCCCGGCATGGCTTCTTCGCTCTTGTCGCCGCTACAAGCACGGGTCGGCTGCGATGACGACAAGGAAACCGTCGAGCAAGGCAAATCGCTCGGCAAGGCCAGCCTGACGGAAATGGAATCGGACCTTGCCGCTATTGAAGGATTGAAGTCGTCGGTTTTGGTCAAGTTGCAAGAGCTGTCGATGGGCAGTGAGCAGAAAGCCCCGGTACGCAAAGTGCGGGTTTCGGCGTTTTTCAATAAGCCGATTCAAACCCAGGATGAACTCGATCAAGCCCTCGGGTTGATTCGGGATTCCCTTCAGAAGTGCATTGACGAAGGCGCGATCATTATTCTGGAGTGAGTCATGGATCAGGAACTTCGCAATAAGCTCCGCAATGTCGTTACACAGTGCCGCAAGCGGCTGGAAGACGCCATCTCGCAGGAGCTGGAGGGGAAGTACGGCATCTTCGCCAGAAAGGATCAAGTCACTGCCGATCCGAACGCCGCCATGAGCCACCTGAGCGACGAGGATCAAGCCTCTCGCCGGGATATTCTTGACCACTTGACCCATATCAAGGCCCGTGGCTTCAAGCCGAAGGAATCTCTCGATCAGTTGGTGCGGGAAATCGCCTTTACCCATCTCAATCGGCTCTGCGCCTACAAGATGATGGATGCCCGTGAGGTCTACGTCGGCGGGCAGAAGTTCCGGGAAGCAGTCAGCCGGGGTGTGAACTCCAATGGCGTGAAGTTCTATCTGGCTGAGCATGAGGACGATGAGCGGCTCTTCAACACCGGCCAGCAGGACGTGGCCTATCGGCATTTCCTGGACTGGCTGGGCGGAACACTGTCCAATGAAATCGGCGTCCTGTTCAATCCCAACGACCCGGCCAACCGTCTCTATCCTCGGCAAAAGACGCTGGATGAGATTCTCGATCTGCTCAACGGCGGCGGAATCAAGGCCGAAGAAACCAAATTACGGGAGCAGTGGCTCCAGATTTGGGCGCAGGATGAAACCATCGGCTGGGTTTATCAGTATTTCACGCCCAAGGAACTGCGCGATCAAGCCCGCAAGGAAAGCCAAGCGCCCCGCAATTCCTACGAACTGGCGTTTCGTAATCAGTTCTTCACGCCCCGCTATGTGGTCGAGTTCCTCACCGACAACACGCTGGGCCGCACCTGGTATGAAATGCGGAAAGGGGACACGCAGCTCAAGGATCAATGCCGGTACCTGGTCCGTCGTCCAACCGAGATTTTCTTGAAGAAGGGTCAACCACAACCTTCTTCTCTCCCTTCGCTCTCTGGGAGAGGGGCTGGGGGTGAGGGTGAGCGGGACGATCTCTCGCAGGAAGAATTGCTCAAGCTCCCGGTTCACATTCCGCACCGCCCGAAGAAAGACCCCCGGGAACTCAAGATTCTCGATCCGGCCTGCGGGAGCGGTCACTTCCTGCTGTACTGCTTCGATCTGCTGCTGACGATCTACGAAGAAGCCTATGCGGACCCTGACCTCGGCCCGGCGCTCCAGAAGGATTACCCGAAGCTGGAAGACCTGCGGCGGGATGTGCCCCGGCTGATTCTTGCCCACAATCTGCACGGCATCGACATCGACCTGCGAGCCAGCCAGATTGCGGCGCTGGCTCTTTGGCTGCGTTGCCAGCGAGCGTATCAGGATATGGGGCTGAAGAAGGATCGGCCCAAGATCACCCGCTCCAACTTCGTCTGTGCTGAACCGATGCCGGGCGAAGAGTCGATGCTCAAGGAGTTCGTCGGCCAGCTTGAGCCAAAAGTCCTCGGTCAGGTGGTGGAGGTGGTCTTTGAGAAGATGAAACTGGCCGGGGAGGCCGGTTCGCTGCTCAAGATCGAGGCAGAAATTCGGGATGCCGTAGCCGCCGCTAAGAAGCAATGGGTTCGAGAGACAAGGCAAGCCCTAGATCACAAGGGGCAGCCGTTGTTGTTCACTCAGGCGGATTGGGATCAGCTTGACGGAAAGCCTGAACAACAATCGCTGTTCGATTTCTCCGATCTCACTGATGCCCAATTCTTCGAGAATGCAGAAACAAGGGTGATCGAGGCGCTTCGCAGTTATGCCGAGAAAGCCCAGGATGGCCAGCGGTTGCAACGTCGGCTCTTTACCGATGATGCCGTGCGGGGATTCGGCTTCGTGGACCTCTGCCAGAAGCGGTACGACGTGGTGTTGATGAATCCGCCGTTTGGGAAGTCGTCGAATGCATGCGAGACCTACTACAACGATGCCTATTCTGACTTCAAACTTGACATTGGTATCGCGTTCGTAGATCGCTTTCTCGATCGTTTATGTCAATGCGGCTCCCTCGGTGCCATCACTTCTCGTACGTACCTAGCCAGTGACTCTATGGTCGACTGGCGATTGACTCGTTTGTTACGAGACCGGCCGCTGCATGTGCTTCTAGACCTCGGTTATGGCGTGTTGGATGAAGCGATGGTCGAAGCTGCATGCCTAGTCGCTGACGTTGAAAGCGTTCAGAAAAGTCAGCGAATGTTCGTTCGAGCGCTCGAAGTGCAAGAGAAAGAGGCTGCGGTCAAAGCTCATTTTGTGGAGCGTCGCGACGAGTCGGGTTTGACGGTCTTCAGTCATGACCTGGACGAGTTTCATCACGTTCCATTGCACGTCATCTGTTATTGGCTGCCAAGGAAGTTACTTCAAAAGGTTGCGACTGTTTCCCCACTTGTTGAGACGGGAGGTGCGGCACGACATGGGTTAGTTACGACCGATGACTTTCGATTTCTACGGTTGGTGTGGGAGGTTGCGCCTAGTGACCTTGGCCGCAGACGCCGCTGGTGCCTGATGGCAAAGGGTGGCGAGTATCAGCCTTACTGGGACGACCTCCATCTGGCGATTGACTGGTTGGACGATGGTGGCGCATTGAAAGAATACCTGGCTGCTAAGCGCCTTAAAACGCAAGGATCTGCCGATTGGTCTCCTTGGCTTAATCATCACGAATATTATTTCATTGAAGGGCTTACTTATCCAGAGCGCACCACGAGCGATTTCTGCCCACGTTGCCTACCGCGTGATGTCATTTTTAGCTCGACGGGTCAGGCCATTCAGTTTGCGACACAGTCACAATCCCTAGCGTACCTGAGTGGCTCCTTCACCAGATTGTTCAAGCTGATTGTTGAGAGCTTTGTTGGCTCGGGCGACAATGCATTCCCCGGATCGGCGGCGAAGCATTACAGGTCTGGATTGCTTAACAAGCTTCCAGCACCGCTGACCGATCTTGATGAAGAATTGCATCAGGCGATTCAGCGGTCGATCACGCATTTTCGAAGTATCTTTCGCCGCGAAGAGACAAGCCGGGACTTTATGGTCCCTGTTATTGCCGAGTCAATTACCTCGGCGGCAAGGGCAAACACAGAGAACCGGCTATGTGGGGCCTTGGATGTGTTGGAGACGCATGCTGTAGTAGAAAGCCTAGTTCATGATAGGTTTCAGTTGGCGACAGAAGACCACAAGCTTATTGATGGAATAATCGGTCCACATCCGCTTCGGTATGAGACAAGATCGATCCCGCCTGACAAAGTCGCGACGCTTTGGAATGCATCAATCAGTGACCTCACGGCAAAGGCGATTTCTGAGTCTGGTGCTCGCAGACAGGTCACGAAAAAAGCCTATATCGCCGATCGTAAGTTGGAGCTGATTGCGCATTTACTGGAAACGTCGCCAAAGGTCATAGCTGAAGCTGTCATCGAGTCTAAGTCAGTTGAGCGCGAAGTCGTCGTCGCGCATGCTCAAGACATGCTTAGCTACTGTGTCGGTGTAACGCTCCGCCGGTGGGATGTCCGCTTCGCGACGAGCGGAGCTTATGTCTGTGAATTCCCAAATCCATTCTGTCCTTTACCGGACTCACCACCAGGAGCGTTGGAGGACGGTGATGGCGCACCAGTCAACGGTGATTTGGGCAATTATCCCCTGCGCATCGAAAAGGACGGAATTCTGCCCGACGATTTCGATCGTCCAGACGACTTCATTCTGCGAGTGCGCGACATACTCGAACTGATCTGGAAAGACCGAGCCGACGCCATCGAGAAGGAAGCCTGCGAAATCCTCGGCGTCAAAGAACTTCGGGACTACTTCCGCAAACCCGGCAAAGGGGGCTTCTGGGACGACCACATCTCTCGTTATTCTAAAAGCCGCCGCAAAGCCCCGATCTACTGGCTGCTCCAATCCTCGAAGAAAAACTACGCCCTCTGGCTGTATTACCACCGCCTCGACAAAGACCTGTTGTTCAAGGCGCTGATCAACTACGTCGAACCGAAGATTCGCTTGGAAACCAGCCGCCTTGAAACGCTCCGCAATCAGAAGACCGCAGCGGGCGACTCCGGCAAGGAAGCCAAGCGACTCGCCAAGGACATTGAACGGCAGGACGACTTCCTCTCCGAACTACGGGACTTCGAGGACAAACTGCGGCGGGCGGCGAATCTGCATCTCGAACCTGATCTGAATGATGGCGTCGTCCTGAATATCGCCCCGCTCCACGAACTCGTCCCGTGGAAAGAAGCCAGGAAATACTGGGATGAACTACTCGCAGGGAAATATGAGTGGTCTTCCATCGGCCAGCAATTACGGCAGAAGAGACTGGTTTCTTAATCAAAGAAGTGGTTAACAATGAAAGTTTACGCAGATACATCCGTATTTGGTGGAGTATATGATGAAGAGTTTGCCGAGCCAAGCAAGGCATTTTTTTCAGAAGTTGATGCAGGCAAATTTAAATTGTTCGTTTCGGCAATCGTTCAAGCCGAGATTGCATCCGCACCTCAGCAGGTTCAGGATTTTTTCCAATGCATGCTGGCAACAGCGGAAATTATCGAGTTGACCCAGGAAGTACTAAATCTGCGAAACGCTTATTTGGATGCAGGCATTATAACGCCGAAGTCAATTGATGATGCAGCGCACGTTGCATTAGCAACGATTTCCGGTTGCGACATGATTGTCAGTTGGAATTTCAAGCATATCGTACATTTTCAGAAAATCCCTAAATACAATGCTGTCAATACGCTCAATAGCTATCATTCTATTAATATTTTTTCTCCTTTGGAGGTTATTGAATATGACGACTCGTGAACCGAAATGTGTTTATTGGAAACGCAAAGGCGCCGAATCGGTCGCCAGCCAGATAGCCGGATTGACCGATCAACAGGAACTGAAATTCTGGCAAGAACAAACGCAGCGGCTCAAGCTGTTGCAAGCCGGGATTCGTCAACGGCTAAAGCAACCAGCACCAGCCATTGAAGTATGACCGGGGGTAAAATAGCTACAGATGAACACGGATAAATACGGATAAAACTGAACGACCACCAGCTAAAAGCTGGTGGGTTTTTGCGCCGGGCGCAGGGGACTGAAAGTCCACCCATCACTGCGCCCGGCTCTTTCAGAGCGTCATCTTTAAAGGCAAGAAAGGCAAGATGACTTGGCTCTAAGTTGCGTTCTGTTGAAGGGCATCTGAGTCCGCCTGGAGCGTCGTAGCTGAAAGCTGACCGGCTAAAGCCGGTTGTTTTAACCTTTTATATGGAAATAAAAAAATCATTTGTGTTCATCAGTGACCAATCACACAGGAGACGCCTCATGACGACCATCACACTTACAGAAGCGCAAGCCACATTGGCAGAACTCATCCATCGCCTGACGCCGGGGGAGGAAGTCGTGATTGTTGAGAATGATCGGAACGTGGCAAAACTTATCGTAACGTCTCCGACCAGCGCGCCAAGAAAAGTCCCCCAATTAGGGACACTGCGAGGAACCGTATTGTCGATGGATCATTTTGATGATCCATTGAAAGATTTCGCGGAGTATATGAAGTGAGGCTGTTGCTTGACGCACACACTCTGATTTGGGCGGCAGACAACCCGGCAAAGATTCCAGTCACCCTATTAGGTTGGCTCCAGGATCCCTCACATGATCGGCTGGTCAGCTCAGCAACTCTCTGGGAAATGGCGATTAAGAGCAGCTTGGAAAAACTCCCCTTATCGTTGCCCTATCGGCAATGGATGGAGAAGGCCATTGCTGACCTCGGCTTGGTCGTACTACCGATTACACTCGACCATGTGGACCAGCAAACCCGCCTGCCCTGGCACCACCGCGATCCCTTCGACCGTCTATTGGCGGCGCAGGCGCTGGTTGAGGGCATCCCGCTCATTAGCGCCGACGCGATCTTCGATCAGTACGGAGTTCAGCGCCTTTGGAAATGAGCGTTATGCCCCAGGGAGCCATCACCGCCCATCTCGTGCAACTCATCGCCAAGCAAGTGGATGATAAGGGATTGGTGGTCTGGTACGACCCGGAACACGCCTACGGTGCGGCAGTCGCCGAACTCACTCTGCCCAACACCACCGTCGCCGGTTACGACGGCAGCTTTCTCCAGTTGCGCAAAGCAATCGATCCCTTACTCAACGACAGCCAACCGCCCCGGCTGGTCGTCTACGTCCCCCTCGAGCGCGAGAAGACCCACAGCGCCCTGATCGAACTCGATTGTGCCGGGGTCATCATGCAACCCCGGCAACAACCCCCCGCCTGCAATACCCGCCTGTCCGTCGTGGCCCGCAACGCCCTCAAACCGATTCTGGGCGAGGATCAGGTGGCTGAAATCGAACGACAGGTGGAAGCCGGCAAATTGTCGCTGACCGATCTCAATGCGCTGGCCGAACAAGGCATCGACCTCTCGACCGGCGTGGTCAAGCTGATCTTCGGCACCGCCCACCCGCAAGAAGTCGCCCTGGCCTTTCTACACAGCGACCAGCATGATGCAGCGGTTAGCAAGAAGGACGCCCAAAAGGAACTGCGTCACCTGCTGCAAGCGAGCTTCGACATCGAACTCCCCACTGCCGAAGCCCTGGCGAACTGGCGGGTGAAATTAGCGCGGCATGTGCTGCTCACCGATCTGCTGGCTGCGCTCAAGGACCAAGCGCCTTCATCCCTGGCATCGGTTTCCGTGGCCCACAGCACCGGCGGCATCGACGCGTGTACACGCTTGGCCCGCACCTGGCGCAACGACCGGGACATGTGGGACCGCTACATGACCGTCGCCCACCAGGTCGAACAGGAACTGGGCCTCGATCAACTGGAACTCCCGGTGGAGTGGCTCACGGAAAATGAAACCTTCCTGTGTGTCGAACGGGCGTTGCTGGCCCAAGTGGAAAACGAACTGACCAAAGCGGCAACCCCGTTGTTGTTGCAACGGGCCGAGTATCGCCGCTCGCGCTTCTGGGCCGATATGATCCCGGCGATTCAGGCGCGCTGGGCGCTGATCGCATCCGCCGCCGAGGTCTTGCTCACCGCCGACTGGGTCGCTAAGGCGTTGAAACAGGCGCCAACCTCAGTCCCGGCCCTCGTCAAAGCGTATGCGGATGATGACGAACCGTGGTGTCTGCTCGATACCCATCATCGGCACCTGGAAAGCCGCAAATATCACTTCGAGTTCGCCGCCAACCACGATCATCACGGATTGGAAAAGCTCATCACCAAGGCCGAACAGCGCTACACCGCCGTTGGTTCCGCGTTGGCCAAACACTTCATTACCCACTTTCACCAGGCCCAGCATCCCATCACGGGTTTGCTGAGGCAGCAGGCTATTTTTGAGAAACAGGTGAAACCGCATCTGAGCGCAGGAAAAGTCGCTTACCTCTGGGTCGATGCGCTGCGCTTCGAGATGGCGCGGGAGTTGGCTCAGTTGCTCACCGATGACTTCACGGTGGCGATTCAACCGGCCATCGCCGCCCTGCCCACCATTACCGAAATCGGCATGGCGGCATTACTCCCCAAGGCGCACGAGTCGGCGAAGGTAGTGAGCGTGGGGGGCGGCAAGTTGGCGCTGGAAATTGGCGGTAAGGTCATCAAGGACCGCAAAGACCGCGTGGCGTTCCTGAAGGAACAGGCAGGCGTGCCGGTCTTCGAGGCCAAGCTGGACGACCTGCTCCCCAAGCCCGGCAAGAAGATCAAGGACGGCCTGCAAAACGCCCAATTGATCCTGATCACCTCGCAAGAAATCGACGAACTGGGCGAAGCCGACAACGTGTCGCAAGCGCGGTTGCAAATCGACGGCGTACTGAGCCAGTTACGGCGGGGCGTGAGGATACTGGCGGACCACCGCATCACGACCCTCGTGCTCGCGGCCGATCATGGGCACCTGTTTGGCGACGAAATGGGGGAGGAGATGAAGATCGAAAATCCCGGTGGCCAGGTGGAAGACCTGCATCGACGGGTGTGGGTCGGCATCGGCGGAACGTCAGCGTCCTCGTATCTGCGCACCGCGCTGACCGCACTGGGCATGGAGAGCGAATTTGACATTGCGACCCCGTGGACGTTTGCCGTCTTCAAAGCCAAAGGCGGCGGACGCGCCTATTTCCACGGCGGTTTATCCCCGCAAGAACTGATCGTGCCGGTGGTCGTGTTGCATGCGACGGCGAAACCCGCCGTTCAAACGACGGGCATGCAATGGACGCTGACCCCCGGTACCTCAAAGCTGACCACCCGGTTTTTCTCCGTGCAGATTGCTGGAAGCCAGCGGGAAGCCAGCCTGTTCGGATTCGAGCCGCCCAAGGTGCGAATTGAACTGCGCGCCAACAAGAAATGTGTTTCGCTGCCGGTCAGCGCCTCCTACGGTTTTCAGGATGCCACCGGCGAAGTGAAGCTGAAAGTGGCCGAAAGCGATCACCAACGCATCGAACCGAATACCGTTACCCTCATGCTGTCCGAGGAGATTGCGCAGAAGACCATCGGCGTCTACCTGCTCGATGCCACCACCGGGGTAGAACTGGCGGCTCCCCTGACCGTGGAGGTCGCCATTTCGCTGTGAGAATCCGTCATGCCTGAATTGGACCGAAAAGCGGCCGCCGTATTTGCGGGCAAGGTCGTCCGTAAAGACTTGGTGCGCAAGGTGAAGGTGGGGGCCAACGTCCCGGTCTTCGTCCTGGAGTATCTGTTGGGGAAATACTGCGCCACTGACGACCCCGTAGCGATTGACGCGGGATTGAAGGTGGTCAATAACACCTTGTCGTCAAACTTTGTCCGACCCGACGAGGCCAACAAAACCCAGTCGCTGCTCAAAGACAAGGGCAAACACACCCTGATCGACAAAGTGCAAGTCCGCTATGTCTCTGACGATGACAAATACTGGGCGGAACTCAAGAACTTCGGCCACAAGCATGTCCACATCCCTGAACACTTCATGCGGGACTATGACCGCTTGTTAATGGGCGGCATCTGGGCGCAAATTGATCTGAGACACCAATTTGACGAAGAACAAAAGGGCAAACGCAGTCCGTTCTGGATCGACCGCATCAAGCCGATTCAGTTGGCCACCTTCGACCTTGAAGAATACCGGGCGTGTCGCAGCGCGTTCACTACCGATGAATGGATCGATTTGCTGCTCCGCACCATTGGCATGGAACCCGCGCATTTCGAGCGGCGGGTCAAGTTGCTCTTTCTCGTTCGCCTACTGGCGCTCTGTGAACAGAACTACAACCTGGTCGAACTCGGTCCCCGTGGCACCGGCAAGAGCTACGGCTATCAGGAGCTTTCGCCGTACACGATCCTGCTGACCGGCCCGACCACTGTGGCGAACCTGTTCTACAACATGGCCAGCAATAAGATGGGCCTGGTGGGCCTCTGGGATGCGGTGGCCTTCGATGAAGTCGCCGACCTGCAAAAGATGCCGAAGGAGGTCGTGACCACGCTCAAGACCTATTGCGAATCCGGTACGTTTGCCCGTGGCAAGGATGCGCTCTCCGGGATGGCATCGATTGCCCTGTTCGGCAATACCCACCAGCCCGTTGAGGTCATGGTTCGTTCGTCCCACCTGTTCATGCCGATGCCCGACGTGATTCGGGAAGACATGGCTTTCCTTGACCGCATCCATTTCTACATTCCCGGCTGGGAAATCCCGAAGATGCGGGTGGAGTTCTTCACGGATCACTACGGCTTCGTAGTGGATTACCTGGCCGAAGCCTTGCGTGAACTGCGCAAGCACAACTTCACCGAGATCATCGACCGCCATTTCTCCCTCGGCGCCCATCTCAATGCCCGTGATGTGAAAGCGGTGCGCAAATCGGTGGCGGGACTGGTCAAGCTGATCTATCCGCACGGTGAAATCACCCAGGACGAGTTACGTGAACTGCTGGCACTGGCGCTCGAAGGCCGTCGCCGGGTGAAAGAACAACTCAAAAAGATGGGGTCGTTCGAATACCACCAGACCTCGTTCTCCTTCATCGACCACGAGACGCATGAAGAGCGCTTTGTCGGTGTGCCCGAACAGGGGGGCCGGGATATGATCGCCGCCGACCCCCTTGCCCCCGGTTCCTTGTACACCGCTTCCGTCGATGACCAAGGCAAAGTGGGCCTCTACCGCCTGGAGGTCGGTTGTTCCCCCGGCACCGGCAAACTCAAAATCGCGGGAGGTGTGGAAGGCGCGATGAAAGAATCGCTGCAACGGGCCTTTGCCTACCTGCAAAGTCAGAAGGTGAAGATGGGCATCGCTCAACCCTTCGCCACCACCGATTTCCATGTTGAGGCCATCGATCTGCTGAGCAACCACGTTCCCTGTGAAGCGGGCGTGGCCTTGGTCGTTGCGATCTATTCCGCCATCAAGCGGCAATCGGTTTTGGCTGGATTGGTGATCCTGGGCGACTTGAGCATTCAGGGCAACCTCAAAGCCGTTCGCTCACTGGCCGAACCCTTACAGGTTGGCATGGACAACGGAGCGCGCCGGGCGCTGGTGCCGCTGGAGAATAAGCGGAACTTTCTCGAAGTGTCCGGCGATATTGTGGAACGGGTCGACCCGGTGTTTTTTTCTGACCCGCTGACGGCAGCGGTGAAAGCGTTGGGGATGAATTGATCGCGACCCGGATAAAAGTCGCTTCACCGCAGGATCGGCGGTCCGAAACCGGCTTGCGGGGCCAGTTCCACAGAAATCCTCGAACAACTTTTTCACAAGCTCTGAGGCCAATTAACGCTGATTTTTCCGAGCAGCTCGCTCTAATTCCCGATGTAGACATCGAACTGACCAAATTGGACGAGGACTTCTGCTTCTTCTGGGGGCATGTCACAGATCCTGTTCTGCTCAGGCGTCGGGCAGGTGAGTGGCTCCTTTCGCAGCGTCTAACCTATTACAAACAGAATCCACGTTAACTACGAAACCAAGGGGTCCCGCTTGCGCGAAATTGCTTGGCTCCAAGTCTCCGACATCCACATGCGGCAACGCGATGAGTGGTCGCAAGATGTAGTCTTGCGCGCTATGACAGATTCGATACGCCAGAGGCGCCGCGACCAAGGATTGACTCTCGACTTCATCCTCGCCACGGGCGACCTGGCGTTTTCCGGCAAGCAGGACGAATACGAACTGGTTAAGCATTTCTTTGACGAATTAGTCAGTGCCACCGGAGTGCCGAAGGAGCGCATCTTCTGCATTCCCGGGAATCATGACGTAGACCGAGATCGGCAGAAGCTGTGCTTCCAAGGCGCGCGTTCCGCTCTGACAAGCGTGAATGCCGTGGATCCGGTGCTCGCGCCTGACAGCGATGACCTCGCTACGCTGACGCAGCGGCAGGAGGGCTACCGCGCCTTTCAGACTTCCTACTTCGGTGGACAGGCCCGAACAGTTACGCCTGACGGTCTCGCCTATGTGTCTTCGCTAGCCATCGACAATGTTGTCATTGCCATAGTCGGCCTCAATTCCGCGTGGCTTGCAGAAGGTGGCAATGCCGACCACGGCAACCTATTGATCGGTGAGCGGCAAGTCATCAATGCGTTCGACGCTGCGGTCAAGCTCCATGCGCACATCGTTATAGGGATGGCGCATCACCCGCTGCACTTGCTCCGTGACTTCGACCGCACCGCCGCCACAAGGCGCATCACTGAACGTTGCTACTTCTACCATTGCGGCCACCTGCATCAGCCGGAGTCACAGGGCTCGGGATTCGACGCTTCGGCATGCTTGACGGTTGCAGCAGGCGCGTCTTTCGAGACGCGCGAATTCCAGAACGCCTATTCGCTTGTCAAGCTTGACCTTCTCGCAGGCATACGAAAACTGACGACGGTTCAGTACAACCCTGCGCGGAGCGTATTCGAGTTCAGCAACGAGGTGCCGTTTCCCATTCGCCTGAGCACAGCGGCTCGGTGTACGGTTGGCGAACTTGCCGAAGCCATCGGGGAGTTCGACGCAATGCTCTTATCGCATTCGTACTACCTCGCGGCGCTCCTCACCGAACACAAGACGGAAGTGCCTATCCCTGGTCAGGGTGGGCACGCTTTCGGTGCCCCCTCTGTCTTGCAGGACATGCTGGAGGACAACTACTGTCGCAAGGTCGTGGCGTTTCTGCGCTTCGCGAATGTGCTCACCGTCTTCTACGGAAGGCGCCCGCTAGCAGACCTTCTTGCCCAGCATGGACAAATTGTCAGAGCCTACGGGGCCGATTTGCTTGCCCGCTGCCAGTCCGATGCCGCGCTGGCGAGCCGCCTTGCTCAACAGGACACGGACGTGCGCAGCCTCTTTGCGGCTCAGCCCAAAGTCTCGTTTGCAGTCGACTTGTTCGCTGATCTTGTCCGGTCGCAGGAATTGGAACTCTTGGCCGAGCAGGCCAGGCGACACCTTGAAAACCCGGACGTTCCGACCCAGGTTCAGGCGCGTCGCATGTTGGCATTCGCGCTAGCGCACAGCACCGAGGACAGCGATAGGAATGAAGCCATACGCGCGTATGAGGCTCTTATCCATGACGGGCTAGCGGATGCGCAGGATCGCGGCAACTTGGCCACCCTGCTGCTAGATATAGGCCGCTCCGATGAGGCGAAGGCCGTTGTCCTTGAAGCCATCGCTGCCAGCTCGCGTGAGGCGCTGGAGTTATTCAACGGTGTCGGCCAACGGATCGTCGGTCAGACGGGCGATCGAGATTTCAGAACGCAACTGCGAGCAACGATAGGAGAGAGGGGTGGCCGTGACTGAAGAGCACACGTCGTTTGAGCCGGGTTTCGACTTCGACAGTTTGCTGCGCATCATCTCGAAGCAAATCTATGAGACACCGTTCGCCTTCCTTCGAGAGAACGTGCAAAACGCGGTCGATGCGGTACGCATGCAAGCGTACCTTGAGCAGGCCGATCCTACGGATGGTCGGTACCGCATAGAGGTCACAGTGGACGGTCGCACGGTGCGTGTTCGTGACAACGGCATTGGCATGATGAAGGCCGAACTGCAAAATCTGTTCTGGACGATGGGGGCGAGCGGCAAGCGGACGCCAGAGGCCGCTGCGGCCGGCTGCGTCGGCACGTTCGGCATCGGCGGCTTTGCCAACTTTGGCATCTGCAACAAGCTGGAAGTGATCTCGAAGAAGCAGGACGCCACTTATGGGACCCTCACACGCTTGTCGCAGGACGACATCGAGAGGGCAAGGCCACGCCTCCCGACCGTCACAGTGGAGGCTTCGGATGACTCCGCTCCTAGGGGCACCATCGTGGTGGGGCATCTTCGCAACGACCCGAACGTTGAAGAACTGCGCCGTTACCTGCGCGACTTCGTTCGTTTTGTTCCCATCGCCGTCTTCTTCAACGGCGAGAAGCTGTCGCAGGCGAAATTCACAGACCTGGATGACAAGGAGAACTTGAAGGAGGTTTCGAGCGGTACGCAGCAATGGAAGGAAGGCGGGTTCTCAGTCTTCGGTCGACTCTATGAAAATCGCGGCCATACTTTGGTTGCGGCCGTCGAGGGACTCATGGTTGGTGAGGAGAAGGTCGCGATGGCCGGTCAGATTAGGTTTGAGGCCGGTCCCCTCGATGTCTTCAAACGCGGATTCAAACTATGCGCGACGCAAGTGCCGTCGACCATCGGAACTACTGGCCGCTTGGACTCGGATCGCTTCGTGCCGACCGCAGGACGTGACTCGCTTGACGACACGACTACTGCCTTCCTTGGGCAGATCACGCAAGCCCTTGAGCGTGTGGCGGTTCTCGCTGTGCTTGATAGTCCCGAACGGATCGCACAGCACACCCGAATCTTTCGCTATGTCGTCCAGCTTGGCCTCATCGACAAGCTTGGCAACGTCCGCGTCGGTTTGGCCGATGGATCGGACACCACACTCGCAGACATCAAGCGCCACGCTGAGGAAGGTGATGTCGGCGTCTTCTTTGGCTCCGCCCAAAAGCAGGCTCTCAACCAGATCATGCAAGCACGCGGCCACATTGTTGTTTTGCTTTCCAGCGACAGGTACCGCCGATCTGCTGAGCAGCAGTACCTAGAGCGGTACTGTGGTGCCAAGCCGTTCGATGGAATGATCGATATCATCGAACCGTATGCTGAGTTGACTCGCTTTCACAAGTTCTTCTTGGGCGAACTGGAGTTCAACGTTAACAAATCCTACGAGGTGCACTCGCTTCGCCTCCTGCCCGGCAAGTTGACAGAGGACATCCCCGTGTTTGTACGCGAGCATGGAAAGGACAAGAATCTCGATATCCTTGTTGACGTCAATCATCCAGAGATCGCCAAACTGGAGTCACTTGGCTACACGTCGATTCTCTATTCGCTCGTCTCCACTTTCTGCCACGAGTATTTAGGGCCTTCCCTCAAGAAGTGGAGTCCTCGCTTCTTCGGCAACGGTGCGCTGAATCTCGATCTCTTGTCCAAGCGCCGCTCGGAGCTTTGGATTCTTGTCAAAGATGACGTTGGCGTCGTCCGCAAGGGCGGTCAGAAGCAAGTCGTCACGCGCTCCGATGTCCATGTTGTGGACGTTCGGTCTGGTCAAGCCGGTGCCACTCAACCCGATCCTGCCAAGGCTAAGCCGCGCATCCTTCGAATCGTCGATGACGGTGGGGCTACAGGCATCGGCGGCTACTACATCCGCCTGCCGGACTCGGCATTTAATGCCTACGGTGACCTGCTCCCTGACTGCGAGAGTCGCGGCGTTGTCTGGGCAGGCAACAAGATCGAATACGTAGTCTCGGATGCCGTGAGTGCAGCTTTCAAATACGAGATACGACTCGACCAGGTCGTTGCGGCTGCAACCAGCAGCGGCGAAGCGAGGGCCGAAGGGGCGCTCCCACTTGACCGCCCGCTGCAACAGATGTTCGATAGCCTGTACTTTCCCATCCCGATACCACTAGAGCCGTTTCTTGTTCCACGCGCCGACAACGAGATACGCTTGGAATTGTTCGCTGATTGGTTCGACATCAGAACAGCTAAGCACTGGACGCCCAAGGAAGCCGCTGTCGGCTAACTGTGGGTGTGTTTAAACAAACGACATAAAAGTCCCATAGGATTTTGCGCGGCTCTGCAACCTCATGATGCTTTTAGCCCAATTTCAACCGGTCAATTTTAGAGCTTCCACAGCGCCTAATTCTGGGGAACTATCAAGCCCACCGAATCGATCATCCTCTCGTCCGAGAAATCGAACTCTCCGTGCAAATTGAAATGCTTCCAGGCGATCACCGAACCGTTGCGAATTGCCTCGATCAATGCCGCCCGGCGCACTTCGTTCTTCTCTGTGTCCAGTTCCCGCGCTAAGTAGAGATAGTTCCAGCAAACAATTGCGTTCTTGATGAGTCGCCGGCAACCCTCCGCAATCTCCTGGTCACGACTTGGTGTGCCTCCCGCATCCCGGCCTTTTTATACGGTAGGAAGCCCCTTTTTGGGCTGATTTGGCTCTGACCAGGTGGGACTTGGATGCCCAGCAGTAGTTGTGGCGTGCAATCATGGCGTACAATGTGGAATGTACGCCATGATTCGAATCAATAGGCCGTATTGTACGCCATAAACTGGCTCCTCATCCGGGGGGTTAACATGGCGTACAATACAAACCGTACTCTCGATGAAAGGCCCTCCCTATCCGGTTCGTCCGGGGTTGAATCGATCGGGGTAACTTAGCGTGCAATACGCTACCGTATAAAACCGCAGCGATGCGGGAGGCACACCGGTTCTGGAATTGGGACCGTCCCTGTCGGCCTTCATGGCAGAGCTGGGTCTAGCCCCAACAGGCGGGCGGTGGGGCAGCATTACGCGGCTGCGTGACCAGATGACCCGGCTTTTTGCCTCGTCCGTCACATGCACTTATGACGACAAGGACAAAACCGGAATTTTCGGCGTCAAGATGGTCAAGGAAGCGCGTTTATGGTGGAACCCGAAAGCCCCCGATGAAGCGCCGCTGTGGAAATCAACCCTGACCCTCGGCTCGGATTTTTACGAGGAAGTCATCAAGAATCCCGTTCCGGTAGATATGCGGGCGCTCAAGGTCCTCAAACGGTCACCGATGGCTCTGGATATTTATTGCTGGCTGACCTATCGCCTGTCCTATTTGCGCAAGCCTACGGAGATTCCGTGGGCTGTACTACAAATGCAATTCGGCGCGGATTACACGAGAACAAGAGGGTTTAAAGAATCTTTTCTTCATCACCTCCGCGCAATTCTCACTGTCTACCCGGAAGCCAATGTTGAGGATGGGGAACGGGGCTTGCTGCTCAAGCCCAGCAAGCCGCATGTGGCGCAACTTCCCCCCGTGCTTCCCCGCCTCAAGAATCCGCCTGTGCCGGAACCGCTGTTGCTCCCCTTGCCGATTTACGAGGGAAATGACGGGCCACACCTTCGGACATCGACCTATGAAATGGCGAGAAGGGCCGCGCCGGGGTGGGATGTGTACGAACTCGAACGGCAATGGCGCGAGTGGATCGACAAGAAAGGATCGCCGCAAAAACCTGATGCGGCGTTTGTTGCGTTCTGTCGGAAGAAAGCTGCCAGAGAAAATCCATAACCCTGCAAAATGGTTCCCTTTCGCAGGGTGACATGAAACAGACCGTGCCGTTTTGTCCTATCGCGGATAGCATGGGAAAGAGGGTTCCCTTTTGCACGGTTACCCTTAACGTCTGAGACTCAGGATTTCACGATTTGCTTTAGAATTAGGGATTTTGGGACCAATCGCAGTGGACGAGTTAGCAGAATTTTACAGGGCAACGTGGCATTGGGCGAAAAAGAGCTATTCCCTGTCGGAATTTTTTACAGCCCAAGCAATATGTCACAAAATTAAAAATCACATTTCAATATATGAAAAAAATTAACACTTTGTTTTAACAACACTAAATTCAAAAAAAACCCTATATAAATACAGTTTTTAATGGTTTATGAGGCAAAGTGTCACATTCAATACTGTCAGGTTTTTTTACAACTTTCAATAATCGATTAACTTTTAAGTTTTTATGCATTGATTTACTTTTATTTTTTTTGGCTTATTTTTTGCTGGGCTTTCCAAAAAATCAGGCTAATCAGTTATTGAAAGTGCCTGTAAAACCCACTTCGCTTCTTTTCAAGGGGAAATTGAAATGTCCAACAAATACTTCTTATCTTCTAAAGTATTAATTATTATTATTTTGACTGGGGGTTTTTTAATTAGCGGTATTAGTATGCCTACCTCAGCAGCAATTATCACTTTTGATGATCTAATCTCTGGAGAGACCAGTTATGGATTCGATGGTGATGGCGACGGTATCTCAGATGTGCTCTTCACAACTTTAGATCCATTTGGTTTCAACACAATTGGTCCAGGTTCCTTTCAGAGCTATATCGACGAGCCCGGCTTGGAAGGTACAACACTTTTGAGTACTGACTTACGTGTTGATTTTCTACGAGGAGCAATAGGAAATCTAAGCTTTGGATTCGCTCTCAACAGTGCCGTTTCAGATCCTGCGTACTTTGCTAGTCTCCAAGTATTCGATGCAACAAATACGCTGCTAGCAACACAATCAGTTGTTGGTAATTTCAGTCCAAGTACTTTCCCTGAAGGCCAGGTATCTGCTGGATTTTCCGGCGAGGCAGCATATGCGACTTTCAATTTCACATCACAATTTGGACGATACATTATTGATAACTTCCAGGGTACCTTTGGTAGCACCGAAAGGCCGTCGATCCCCGAACCGACCACGCTTGCCCTCTTCGGCCTCGGTCTCACTGGACTCGGTTATCGTCGCTGGCGCAAGGCTTAAAGTAATCCATCCTAAAGGCGACTCCGGTCGCCTTTTATGCCGGATAAACCCTCCCATGCGAGGCATACGCTTTAAGTTACTGCTAGCTTATCGCGCGATCCCTAAAAACACTGCTAAACAGCGGCTGACCTCCAGCGTATCCTGTTCGTTCAGCAAAAACCCCTCCTGCCTGCTGATTGATTATCTATAATACGGAGGGTTAAAAAATTCACTAAACTTGAGTTCAATTTTGAAGTGCAACGCGGGCCAATGGAAAGAGGCGAAGGTGGTGCTCGTCACTGGACCGACGGTCGAGCGAGGCATGAAAAGCGGTCGTGTGCCGGGCGCGAGGAACGAACAGGCGGGTTTGGCCGCTCGGCGCTCCGGTCGGCCGCTGGCCGGTATCCAACAGTGTCTCCAGCTTCAACCGCGTTTCCAGCGTGAGGTGATGGTAACCCTTCATTGACCGGCTCCTCTCCGGGCGCAACCCCGATGTTTGGTTGCACTTCAGACAGGAGACCACCACAGCCATACTATGGACAAAATGTCTTATTTTGTCTAGTGACTGAAAGTAGGATTGCTGATTCTCAAGGTTTTTTCTGGGATCATCTGGCCCTAACATTGGACAAAACGATATGAGCGACCGGAAGCACCTCACCGCCCTTGAAGTTGATCGCCTGCTGGCAGCCGCCAAGGGCAGCCGCCACGAAGCCCGCGACCGCTGTTTGCTGCTGCTGATGTTCCGGCACGGCTTGCGCGTGTCCGAGGCGTGCGGGTTGCGATTGTCCCATGTGGACGCCGAAAGCCGGGTGTTGCATGTGGCACGGCTAAAAAAGGGTTTGTCCACCACCCACCCGTTGCGGGCGGATGAACTCCGCGCCATCAAGGCATGGCTCAAGGAACGCGAGCGGATGCAGCCGGAGGCGGACGCTTTCTTCATTAGCGAGCGTCGCCGCGCCCTCAGCCGCAAAACCGCTTGGCTGGCGGTCAAGACCTATGGCGAATTGGCCGGGTTGTCTTTACCTGCCCATCCGCACATGCTGCGCCATGCGTGCGGTTATGCCTTGGCCGACCAAGGGGCAGACACGCGGCTGATTCAGGACTATCTTGGGCATCGGAACATTCAGCATACTGTTAGATACACAGCGACCAATCCGGCGCGGTTTGAAAAGCTTTGGCGGTAGTGACGATTTATTACTTTGAACAGTTGCTAGCGTGATCAAAAAAATACTGCGTGCGAAACATGGTTAGCTTGAAAAGATCAGAGAAACGGGTAATTGACGATGCGTTCGATATGCACGGCGGATATGTCCTCAATTTTTCTGATCGCACCTTTGCCGAGTTTTTCGAAGACGAATTCAGCATCGAAATTTACACAGAGAAATATGCCTTTAATGGTAGTTCCAAGGCGAAGCATCTTCGAGCTTTTATAGAGATCGAAGATGCCTATACCGTTTCACGAGTCCTTCGTACCTTATGGGAATATCGAGAAAATATTCTCCGGGGGCCGATAGAAGAAGAGAAGGATGTGAAAACCCCTCTTTTTGATTTGCTTTCTCGTATCGAAGGAGCGTTAGCTGTAGCGGCCCGCAAACAAAACGGCATGGGCCTGCAAACAGGCCCTGTTTCAGGACCAGATTATTTGCAAATAGAACGGTTCCTCGACCCACTTTACGTGCAAACTGGCCCACTTTATCGGCAACAGACCTGCAAACAGCCTTTCAGGCCCACATTGTCTGCAAACAACCTGTTAAAGGGGCACACCATCTTTAAGCAGTTGATCTTTAAGTTCCTGTGACCTCCCTGGTGGTAACTGTCCCCCGAGAAAGGCCCGGATTTCGGTCGGTTTAACGTTGATCAGCTGCGCCAGCGACCTCACCGGGTAGCCGTGGCGGATTAAGTGGGGTTCTGGATCATTCAAACGAATGGCCAGGACACTGTTGACGATCTCAGCCGTGACGGGCTTCTGACCGATCTGGAACGCTTCCTCAAGGGCGCGCGTCAGGTAGTGGCCCAATTGGAGGGGCGTCACCAACCGCTCGGTCAATACGTCCAAAGCCTCGTCGGTGATGATCGTTTCGGACTTCACCTGGCTCGCAGTACACTGAGCCAGTAGCCAAACGAGGTACTCACGCTGCTGACCCTGGATGCCTTCCAAGGTGAAGATCTCAGTACGCGCGCCAATCTCCTCTAACGTCGGACGGCGTAGATCATTTTTCAGCTTGGGATGACCGGCCAAGACGATCGAGAGCATCTCCCCTTCATCGCGAACAATCTCGGTGAGCCGCTTCAAACCGGCCAAGGTACTGGCATGCAGGTCATGGGCGTCATCGCAAAAGAGCACCGTCGGTTTCTTGTGTTTTGCGATTAACTCAATGACGCGATGTTCCCGGTCTTCGGGTTGTTTCGGCAAATTGACCGCTTTGTCATCGGTCGCCAACGCATACGCGATCGCCCGCATCAACACCGCCAGGTTGACCCGCGTTTTATCAACCGCCAGGGAGCGCGCGACCATGACGGCATTTTCCTGCTTGAGCGCACGACGCCATTGTTGGAGCAGTTTGGTTTTACCGCAGCCGACTATGCCGGTCAGTGCGATGATGCGGCCTTTCTTGATCGCTGCGGTCATCTCCTGACTCAGATAACGATGGTTTTCCGTGTCGTAGTAACCGGCCTGATCGAACTCATTCCTGAGGTTAAAATAGTTCATGACGTCGCTCAGCATGGTGACTTCCTTCGCAAGACGCTGAAATAGTTGCGGACTTGCGTCATCACTTCATGTTTTTCCAAGGTGTTGGCAACGAGCGTGTTGATAAAATCGAGTTGTTCCGGCGGCAGTTTGGCCAGTGGCAGGGCCAGATAATCCGCAATGGCTTTTTTGGCGGCGATGGCGTTAGCGAACGTCAGTTCTTGAAACGGATCAGGATCCACAAAGGGTTGGGCCGGCAAGGGCG
>ERZ795053.2088-NODE-2088-length-24604-cov-31.933847_pt1 | contig 24604 bp, 20 predicted proteins | sample MGYA00375137_ERZ795053 | MGnify/ENA primary metagenome ERZ795053 (study PRJEB30182, sample SAMN05720284) | activated sludge metagenome | isolation source: Anaerobic digester | place: Hong Kong | collected 2014-12-17 ...
GCGACGACTATTTCCTGCGTCATTCCGCCGACGAAATTGCCTGGCATACTCGCGCAATTCTCAAGAAAGGATACCACGAGCGACCGCTGGTCATGGCCCGCGACGATCCCGGCCGGGGCGGCACCGAAGTCTTTATCTACACCCGCGATCAGGACAACCTGTTCGCGCTGATCACCTCCATCCTCGACCAACTGGGACTGACCATTCTCGATGCCCGCATCATCACCGGCCACAGTGGTTACACCCTGGACAGCTTCACGGTGCTGGAGGACTCCGGCTCGCCGATTCGCGACCGACGGCGGATCAAGGAAATCACCTCCGCCATGCTGCACTACCTGAGCCGACCGGACAAAACGCCGCCAGTGCCCAGCCGACACATTTCCCGAATCCAGAAAGCATTTCAGATACCCACCTGGGTTTCGTTCCGAGAGGATCAGGCCAACGGCCGCACCTTGGTGGAACTGGTGTCCTGGGACCGACCGGGGCTACTGTGTCAAGTTGGCCAAGCATTCATGAAATGTGGGGTACAGGTGCATAACGCCAAGATCGCCACCATCGGCGCCCGGGTCGAGGATGTATTCTTCGTCACCGACCAGGACAACCGGCCATTGAACAACCCGGCAAAATACGCGGCGCTGAGAACGGCGCTGGTCGAACAACTGGATTCGGGCGAAGAGTAGGAAGCCGTACAACCCCTCCTCTCCTCTTGAGGGAGAGGAATTTGGGCAAGAACGCCGCCTCGGCACCGAGGCGGCATGAGCATCGCCCTCAGCACCCTGGGCGCCCATTATTTGGATCTGGCCAACGCGGTCGGCATCAGTCCGGAACTGCTGCACCGAGTCGCGGTAATGTCCTCCGGCAGTTTCGACTCGCTGCCCCATAACGGCGCGGTGATCACCCTGTTGAGCATTTGCCGGCTGACCCACCGGCAATCCTACTTCGATATTTTCATGGTTTCCGTGGCCATCCCGGTGAGCGCTCTGGTCGTCGTCATCACTCTGGAAACGATGTTTGGCAGTTTCTGAGCCTGGCCTGCCGCCCGCGACCACGGGCGGCGGTTCCCATTAAATCAATGAGGGACATCTCATGCCGCATCCCCTGCTCACCTCCCTGCATATCCCCGAACGCGGCAAGGTCGTCAATGCCCGCGAGGCCGTGAGTCTGATCCGCCCCAGCGACACGGTGGCCACCAGCGGCTTTGTCGGCACCGGTTTTGCCGAGAGCATCGCTCGTGCCGTGGAGGAACTGTACCTGGCCCCCGACGTGCCGGCGCTGGATAAACCCCACAATCTAACTTTGGTCTACGCCGCCGGTCAGGGCGACGGCAAATCCCGTGGTCTCAATCACTTCGGCCACGAAGGGCTGGTCAAGCGCATCATCGGCGGGCATTGGGGGCTGGTGCCGAAGCTGCAAGCACTGGCGGTGGACAACAAGATCGAAGCCTGGAACCTGCCGCAGGGCGTGATCACCCATCTGTACCGCGATATCGCCGCCGGCAAGCCGGGGACCTTGACCCGGGTCGGATTGGGCACTTTCGTCGATCCGCGCCACGGTGGTGGCAAGCTCAACACCCGCACCGAGGCGGATCTGATCGAACTGATGGTGATCGGCGGTCAGGAATATCTGTTTTACAAGGCGTTTCCGATCAATGTCGGTATCATCCGCGCCACCACCGCCGACGTCGATGGCAATCTGACGATGGAAAAGGAGGCACTGACGCTGGAATCACTGGCCATCGCCATGGCGGCACGCAATTCCGGCGGCATCGTCATCGCCCAGGTGGAGCGAGTGGCCGAGCACGGTTTCATGCGGCCCAAGGATGTGCGGGTGCCGGGTATTCTGGTGGATTGCATCGTGGTCGCGCCGCCGGAACATCACTGGCAGACCTTCGCCACTCAATACAACCCCGCGTTTTCCGGCGAGATCAAGGTGCCGCTGGCCTCGATTGCGCCGATGCCGATGAGCGAACGCAAGATCATCGCCCGTCGTTCGGCGCTGGAACTGACGATGAACGCCATCGTCAATCTCGGCATCGGCATGCCGGAGGGCGTGGCCAGCATCGCCGCCGAGGAGAAGATCATCGATCTGCTGACCCTGACCGCCGAGCCGGGCGTGGTGGGCGGCATTCCCGCCGGCGGGCTGGATTTCGGCGCCGCCACCAACGTCCAGGCGATCATCGATCAGCCCAATCAGTTCGATTTCTACGACGGCGGCGGGCTGGACATCGCGGTGTTGGGGCTGGCTCAGGTCGATCGGCAGGGCAATCTCAACGTTTCGAAATTCGGCCCGCGCATCGCCGGCGCTGGCGGCTTCATCAATATCAGTCAGAATGCCCGGAAGGTGGTGTTCGCCGGGACATTCACCGCCGGCGGGCTGGACATCGTGGTGGAAGACGGTCAGTTATGCATCCGGCGCGACGGTGGCACCGCCAAGTTCATCGAAGCGGTCGAGCAGCGCACCTTCAGCGGTGAGGTTGCCTATCGCGGCAAGCAGCCGGTGCTGTACGTGACCGAACGGGCGGTGTTCCGTTTGGGTTCGGAAGGGCCGGAACTGATTGAGATCGCGCCGGGAATCGACCTGGAGCGCGATGTGCTGGCGAAGATGGGATTTCGACCCGCCATTAGCTCTCAACTCAAGCTCATGGACGCCCGTGTTTTCCAGGAAGGACCGATGGGCTTGCGCGACCTGATGGCGGCGCGGCCACTCGATCAGCGCCTATCCTACGATCCGGTCAAGAATCGATTTTTCCTCAATTTCGAGGGCTTGGCGATCCGCAGCCACGACGATATCGAACGTATCCGGGCCGCAGTGCGCAATCAGGTCGAACCGTTGGGCAAGAAGGTGTTCGCGATCGTCAATTACGATAATTTCTCGATCACCCCGGAATTGATGCAGGAATACATGGATATGGTGAGCGACGTGGTGCAGCTCTACTTGAGCGTGACCCGCTACACCACCAATACCTTTCTGCGAGCCCAGCTTGGCGATGCCCTGCGCCAACGAGATCTTGCGCCCCAGCTTTACGAAACCGCCGCCGAGGCAGCGGCGCGGCTCGATCCCTCCAAAGCATCCAAGGGAAGCACCTGAGCAACAACGCGAGCCAGCCATCCAGGACGATGCGCTGGCCCGCATCTTTCGTGTCAGTTATCCAAAACAGTACCTTGGAATTTTAACCTGTTACACCAAGGTTTCACTGTATTATATGGAAACAGTCTATTATCTCTGGTTAATGAATATTCAATTATTTCATTATGTTAAATTAAACTAATCCACCTCTGTAGCGGAACGAGTGGCCATCTCCAGTAAGCGCCACATGGTTAAACGACCTATAAACGAAGCACCCTAATGACTCTTCGCATTTGGTGGACAGCCTGGGGCGAACTGGTACGAAAGCTCGTGGCGCTGGGCGCGTCGTTCGCATCAATGGCCGGGCTCCTTGTTGCATTCCTTCCTTCCATGAAAGACTTGCCGTTGTGGGCCACAGCACTCTTAGTATCCGCAGTGTTCTTCTTTCTCATCCTTTTGGTATTGGAGTTCCTCGACTATCGCGGCCATCGCGTTTATGCCAAGGCCGATGCTGAGGGCATTAAAGGGTACATGCACGAATGGATCAAGCACGGTGGCCGAGTCGCTATCTGGACCCGAGACATGAGTTGGGCTCAAAATCCGGAGACACATGGCCTATTGACTGAGAAAGCTCGCCGACAAGAACTCATCCTTTGTTTACCTGAGAGCAACGAATTCTCGACCGAGTTGGAAAGGGCCGGTGCCGAAGTGTGTGCCTACGGGGCAACGCTTCTCGAATCGCCAGCATCACGGTTTACGATCGCTTTTTTCGGAAGGAATGGGTCTCGGGTAGCGGTAGGCCGAGCGGAGGGCGATACTCATGTAATTGATGAGTTTAGTACCAGCGATCACCCAGCGTTCTACCTGGCGGCGGACCTAGTTGCTCTCGTGCGCGCCCTACAAGGAAGGCATAACAGATGAAGTCCATCACATCGTGTTCGGCAAAAAGCCACGCCGACCTAGCTCAGGAGTGGAATCAGTTAGCTGAGCAGCGCCATCATCAGATCGTCTCCGGCGAAGATCTCAGCTTTCATCATGTGGTCTCCCCCACCATGTGGCGCCTTTTCGAGGGTGCGGACCCCAATGTCGTTCTAGATATTGGCTCAGGCACGGGCGAATTCACCCTCCAACTTGCCCAGATTGCAGGACAAGTTATTGCCGTCGAGCCCTCGCAAGCCAGTATGAAGATAGCGCGCCGGGTCTGTGCAAGCGCACATAACGTGAGCTATGTCGAAGCGTCACTTGAAAAGGCGGCATGTATCCTCGACAAGGAACCGGCGACAGCCGCAGTCGCTGTAATGACCTTGATGACGACACCAGACCTCCGAAGATTCGCGAAGGCGCTCGCTGCACTTTTGCAGACCCGCGCGTGGTTCGTAGCTACCCTTACACACCCTTCTTTCTGGCCGAGGTACTGGGGCTATGAAGAAGAGCACTGGTTTCATTACGAGCGCGAAATATTCATAGAGGCCCCATTTGTAATTTCAAAGAGCCGCACCGAGGTCAGAACCACCCACATCCACCGGCCCATCGAACAATACGTAAGCGCTTTTGCAGAACACGGATTTCGCCTCGACGCACTCGCAGAGCCGATGCCAGCGCTAGAGATAGAGGCGCTCTATCCGAGAACTTGGAAATTCCCAAGATTCCTCGGGCTGCGGTGGGAAAAGGTCGTCTAACAATACTTAACTCGACTGTCGGCTCATGTCCGCTCACCGCAACCGGTCAACATGAGCGTTACCTTCATGTCACGCACCATGCTCACACTGGCAACCAGTGTCACGTTTATTTATCTCGGATTATGCGCCGCCCTGTTCATTTTCCAGCGTTCACTGATCTACTTTCCGCAACCGCGATCGCTTGACCGTGGCGTGGTCATGATCACCTTGCAAGTAGACGGAGCCGAGGTGCTCGTCACCACCCGCCCGCACAACGGCCCGAATGCGCTTATCTACTTCGGCGGCAACGCGGAGGATGTCTCCTTCAACCTGCCCAGCCTTGCAACGGCCTTCCCGGACCACGCCATCTACTTGATGCACTACCGAGGTTACGGAGGCAGTTCAGGCAAACCTTCCGAAGCCGCACTCTTCGCCGATGCTCTCGCTCTGTTCGACCAGATCCGTACCGAGCACCCGAACATCGTGGTCGTGGGCCGTAGCCTGGGCAGCGGCGTCGCGGTTCACTTGGCCAGTCTGCGGCCCGTTGCCCGCCTGGTCCTTGTCACCCCTTTTGATAGCATCCAGGAACTCGCCGCACGCCAGTTTCCGTACTTACCTGTGCGTTGGCTGCTGCTGGACAAGTTCGAATCCTGGAAATACGCGGCGCGGGTCGACGCCCCGACGCTCGTCATGGCAGCCGAACACGATGAAGTCATTCCACGCACCAGCACCGAATCGCTATTCACAGCTTTTCGTGACGGAATTGCAGTACTGAAGATTGTCGCTGGCACGAGCCACAACACTATTTCCGACAGTCCTGAATACATTCCGCTACTGCAAGGCCAGTCATCGAATTGACGATGCGTCGATCGAACTGGCGGCGCCCACGGCAAGTTCCAAAGGCACCTGACCCACAAGATGACACGAGCCGGTACTTTGCGGTTTGCGGCAACCCGGACGCTTATAATCCGTTGCCGAACCGTCCTCACCTCAACCGGAAACCCGCATGGATACTCTCACCCTTACCCGTCCCGACGACTGGCACCTGCACCTGCGCGATGGCTCGGCTCTGCGTGCGGTCGCGCCGCACAGCGCCCGCCAGTTCGCCCGCGCCATCGTCATGCCCAATCTGCGCCCGCCGGTAACGACGACCGAACAAGCATTAGCCTACCGGGCGCGGATTCTGGAGGCGGTACCGACGGAACTGGAATTCCAACCCCTAATGACGCTGTATCTGACCGATAACACCCCACCGGCCGAAATCGCTCGCGCCCGATCTTCCGGCCACATCCACGCCTGCAAGCTCTATCCGGCCGGCGCGACCACGAATTCCGATTCCGGCGTAACCGATGTCCGCAAAATCCATCCAGTGCTGGAAGCCATGCAGGCGCAAGGCTTGCCGTTGTTGATCCACGGCGAAGTCACCGACCCGGACATAGACATTTTCGACCGCGAGGCGGTGTTCATCGACCAAGTCTTGAACCCGATAGTTCGCCACTTTCCCGCGCTGAAAATCGTGCTGGAGCACATCACCACCCAGGATGCGGCGGACTACGTGCGGGCAGCACCGGCCACGGTCGCGGCGACCATCACCGCCCATCACCTGCTCTACAATCGCAACGCCATCTTCCAGGGTGGCATCCGACCGCATTACTACTGCTTGCCGGTGCTCAAGCGCGAGCGTCACCGACAAGCGCTGCTCAAAATCGCCACCAGCGGCGATCCCAAATTCTTCCTCGGCACCGACAGCGCCCCGCATCCACGTTCGGGCAAGGAAACCGCTTGCGGCTGCGCCGGTTGCTACACCGCTCATGCCGCGCTGGAGCTGTACGCCGAAGCCTTCGACTCGGTCGGCGCACTGGATAAACTGGAAGCCTTCGCCAGCTTCCACGGCGCGGATTTCTACGGTCTGCCGCGCAACGTGGAAACCATCACCCTGCACCGCCAACCGACGGCCGTACCCGCCTCCTTTCCATTCGACGACGACGAGCTGATCCCGCTACGGGCCGGAGAAATTCTGGCATGGCGTCTGGTGTAGGCATGTGCAACAGTAGGCCCCGCAGCGACATGAGCCACGGAGCCTGGTTCATTTCGGGACCGCTCGGATTCCAATTGGAACCGGGAGCAAACGATCGCCCTTACCGACCGAGAAGCCTTGGGTCGGCTTACAGCGACTTCTTGCAGAAGTACCAGTCAGTGCATTCGTACTCACCCTGACTGACCCGCGCCCGCGCTTCCTCGGCGGTGGCCGGCGGCGGTACGATGACCTTGTCGCCTGGCTGCCAACCCTCGGGAGTGGCGACCTTGTTGGCATCGGAGGTCTGCAATGCCTGGACCAGGCGCAGGAACTCGGCGATGGAGCGGCCGTTGCTCATCGGATAATAAACCATGGCGCGCAGGATGCCGTTGGGGTCGATGATGAAGGTGGCACGCACGGCGGAAGTATCAGCCGCGCCTGGATGAATCATGCCATAGGCCCGAGCCACGGCCATCGATAGATCGGCGATGATCGGGAACTTGATTTCGACGCCAAATTTCTCCTGAATGTTGCGCATCCAGGCCACGTGCGAGTAGTGGCTGTCGATGGACAGACCCAACAACTCGCAATTCAGTTGGGCAAACGAATCCTGAGCCTTGGCGAAGGCCATGAACTCGGTGGTGCATACCGGGGTAAAATCGGCCGGATGGGAAAACAGCACCAACCATTTACCCTGATAGTCAGCTAGTTTTCGAACGCCATGGGTGGTGGGCGCCTCGAACTCGGGAGCGCGCTCGTTCAAACGGGGTAGACCAACGGTCTCTTTCACGGGAGTCATGGTTTCCATGGGATGTTCCTCGGTTAGCAGAATCAATGTTGCAAATCCCCAAAGGAATTCACGCAGACAGAATATTAGTATTTACTTATTTATTAAATTTAATTATCGCTAATAAAGCCATAGGAAAGGGCTATGTTAAGGCTTAAGCCATCACCCGATTCCCGATGCGCCGCCAAACCGCTTGGCCGACGCGAGGCGGCAAACCACCATCCCAAGCTGGGAAAGACCAGCATCCGCCGTCAGCGCCATCAGCATAAACAGCGACCCTTAAGATGCGATGACATCAGACCATGAACATGCCTTCTCCTCCCCAATCTCCGCTTTGGCACACACTGGCCCCCGATCAGGCTCTACGCGAACTGGACACCACGCCCGGCGGCCTGAGCGAAGAGGAAGCCACCCGACGGCTGGACACATACGGTCCCAACCGGCTACGCCCCCCCCAGCGACGCGGGCCGTTCATGCGCTTCCTGCTGCAATTCCACAACGTATTGATCTACCTGCTGTTGGTTTCGGCCGCGATCACCGGCGCGCTGGGTCATGGCATCGACACCGCCGTGATTCTGGGCGTGGTCCTGATCAATGCCATCGTCGGCTTCGTGCAGGAAGGCAAGGCCGAATCGGCCATGGCCGCCATCCGCAAGATGCTGTCGCCGCACGCCATGGTGCTGCGCGACGAGCAACGTCGGGAAATTCCGGCCGAGGCATTGGTGCCCGGCGACTGGGTGTTGCTGCAATCGGGCGATAAGGTGCCCGCCGAGTTGCGGCTGGTCGAGGCCAGGAACCTGCGGATTCAGGAAGCGGTGCTGACCGGCGAGGCCGAGGCGGTGCACAAAACCACGGCTCCCGTCCCGGCCGAGGCGGCACTCGGCGACCGCCGGAGCATGGCGTATTCCGGCACCCTGGTCAGTTACGGTCAAGGCTTGGGCGTGGTGGTGGCCACCGGCGAACAGACCGAGATCGGCCGGATCAGCATCCTGCTGGAGCAGGTCGAGGTCATCGCCACGCCCCTGCTACGGCAGGTAGCGCAATTCGGCCGCTGGCTGAGCCTGGCCATTCTGGTGGTGGCCGGCGCTACCTTCGCCATCGGGGTGCTCTGGCGCGGCCAGACCATGGACGACATGTTCATGGCGGCGGTGGCGCTGGCGGTGGCGGCGATTCCCGAGGGATTGCCGGCGATCATGACCATCATCCTGGCCATCGGCGTCCAGCGCATGGCAACGCGCAACGCCATCATTCGCCGACTGCCAGCGGTGGAAACCCTGGGGTCAGTGACCGTCATCTGTTCGGACAAGACCGGCACCCTGACCCGTAACGAAATGACCGTGCAGCGGGTCGTCACCGCCGACCGGATTTTCGAAGTCAGCGGTGTCGGCTACGCGCCGATCGGCGGGTTCAGCGTCGGGGGTGAACCAATCATGCCGGAAGACGCCGTCGACTTGCCGGCCATCGCCCGTGCCGTGCGCCTGTGCAACGACGCCAATCTGCGCGAGCGCGATGGCGAATGGTGCATGGACGGCGACCCCACCGAAGGTGCGCTGCTGGCTCTGGCACTGAAATCCGGCCTCGACCCGGTGGCCGAGCAAGCTCGGTTCCGTCGTCTGGACAGCATTCCCTTCGAGTCCGAACACCGTTTCATGGCCACCCTGCACCACGATCATCACGGCGAACATGTGATTCACGTCAAGGGCGCGCCGGAACGGGTGCTGGCGATGTGCGCGGACGAACGGCATCCCGACGACCAGCGCCCCTTGCGCCCGGCGTATTGGCATGAACAACTCGAAGCCCTAGCGGCGCAAGGCCAACGCGTGTTGGCGGTCGCCTACCGGTCAGTACCCAAGACCCAGCACGAGCTGACCTTCGCCGACGTCGAGGCCGGCCTGACGCTGCTGGGTCTGCTTGGCATCAGCGACCCGCCGCGCGAAGCGGCGATCCGAGCGGTACGACTCGCTCAACAGGCCGGCATCCGGGTCAAGATGATCACCGGCGACCACGGCGCCACGGCGCAAGCCATCGCCGCCCAGCTTGGCATCGGCGGCAATCGACGAGTGTTGGCCGGACCGGAACTGGAAACGCTGGACGACGCGGCGCTGCGGGCGGTGGTTCTGGACACCGACGTGTATGCCCGCGCCAGCCCCGAGCACAAACTGCGGCTGGTCGCGGCCCTTCAGGACAACCGCCAAGTGGTGGCGATGACCGGCGACGGGGTCAACGACGCCCCGGCACTGAAGCGCGCCGATGTCGGGGTGGCGATGGGGATGAAAGGCACCGAAGCAGCCAAGGAAGCGGCGGAAATGGTACTGGCCGACGACAATTTCGCCTCCATCACCCACGCGGTTGAGGAAGGCCGCACGGTGTACGACAACCTACGCAAGGCCCTGCTATTCACCTTGCCGACCAACGGCGCCGAGGCGCTGGTCATCATCGCCGCCATTCTATTCGGCACGGCCCTGCCGCTCACCCCAGTGCAGGTATTGTGGGTGAACATGGTGACGGCGGTCACGCTATCGCTGTCGCTGGCCTTCGAACCGGCCGAGGTGAACGTGATGCGGCGCCGACCGCGCGACCCCGGCGAACCGCTGGTGAACGGTTTCATGCTATGGCGGATCGCCCTGGTGTCGGTGCTGCTGGTGATCGCCCCGCTGAGCCTGTTTCTGTGGCAGACCGCGCAAGGCGTCTCTCACGAGGCGGCGCGTACCGTGGCGGTCAACGCGCTGGTGATGGGCGAGATCTGTTACTTGTTCAACAGCCGCTTCATGTTCGATGCCTCGCTGTCGCGCCGGGGCCTGCTGGGCAGCCGCGCGGTGCTGCTCACCGTCAGCATCCTGCTGGCATTGCAACTGGCCTTCACTTATTTCCCCCCGGTGCAACGGCTGCTGGGCACCGCGTCGATCAGCGTCGCCGATTGGGGCATCGTCACCTTGGCCGGCCTGGCGGTCTTCCTGCTGGTGGAATTGGAAAAAGTGGCCTGGCGTCGGCTGCGGCCCCTACCGCCCACCGAGGAAACGATCAGATAAAATCACGCGGAGGCGGCGCTTCGGATCAATGGCGCGAATTGGGTGGCGCCGGCGGGAAATCCCGGAAAGAAGGAGCCCGATCCTCGTCCGGTTCCGGGCGAGTCGCCGGACCCATGATTTCCTCGGCCAAGCCGGCGAAATCGGCCGGCTCGTTCGACAGCAACTGGTCGTACAGGGTCGGGTCCCAACACTCGATCCGATGGGCGTAGGCCAGCAGGATCACGGCGTCGAGGATGCCAGCATAGTCCAGCAGCCGCCGAGGCAACAACAGGCGACCGCTGCCGTCCAGCTCCAGTTCGGTCGCGCCGCGATGGAAATACCGGACGAACTCACGGTGCTTCTTGACGTACAAATTGAGGCCGTCGAGTTCGGCGGTTACCCGCCGCCATTCCGGCAACGGGTACAACACCAGGTGTTGTTCGAAACCGCGATTGACCACCAAACGCCCCTCGGCCTCGGGCGGCAACTGTTTTCTCAGCGCGGCCGGCAACGCGATCCGCCCCTTGGAATCGAGCTTGCATTCGAATTCGCCAAGAAAGTTTGCCATGACTTCAGCTTAGCCGCGTTCGACCATCCTTGACAAATCCTTGATCACTCGAAGGGCATGACATTATAGACAAGTCGGCACCCGTTCCGGGAACCGTGGCCGGAACGGGTGAATAGGCGCGCTGCTCAAGGCGCCTTGGGACTGACCGGCGCGGTGGGTGGCGTACCGGCGGTCTGCCCCAAACCCCGCGCCACCGTGCTGTTACCGAGAAAGCCGAAGATGGCCGCCGCCGCCGGCAGCGAAGCACCGGACTCGCCGCCCTCCACCAGCACACTCGGCACCTTGACCGCGTCGGGATTGGCGGCGATGAACGCCAGCACTTCCTTGACCATCGCCAATTGGTAGGTCAACTCCCGGCCCAGCACATTGGCCTGGACCTGTTGGCCGGTGGCGATTTCCTGCAAGCGTAGCTTCTCGCCCTCGCCGCGCAATTGCGCCGCCGTGCGATCCTGCCGGGCCACCTCGACCTGGATTTCCGCTCGTACCAATTCCGGTTGCTGTTCGGCGGTGGCACGCGCCTTTTCGGTCTTGATCCGCTCTTCCTGGGCCTGCTGTTCCTTCTGGAAGGTCGTGATCATCTGCTGAGCCAATTGCTCACGCTTGCGGGCCAGTAGCAGTTCCGGCGGGATGACCGGATCGCCGAAGCGCACCTCGCGGATCGACACGCCAGCGTTGCGCGCTTCTGGAATCAGCGCGTCCAGCACCGCCTGCTCCAACTGCGGCCGCTTGTCCTGCAAATCCAGCACCCGGCGCACGCTTTGCAGATTGCCGCCGTCCTGCCCGGCCGCAAGCGGCGACGTAGACCCTGTGACGTTACGCACGATACTGCGCACGGTCGGGGTGATGATCTTGTCCTCGACCGCCTGTAAATCGCCCACCGAGGCCACCACGAACGGCGCGTCTTCCGGCGTGACCTGGGCCAGCACCCGCAGATCCTGCGGGATTTCCCAGCCCTCGACCCGCAGCAGCACGGCGTTATCAGCGGCGCTTTGTGGCGTCACGATCTCCTCCCGCTCGGCGGTCTGCTCGATCTGTCCGTTCTGATTCAAGGTCAGGTTGATCCGCCGCCGGGCGTACCCACCCTGGTACTGCCAGGTCTGAATGCGGGTATCCACCAACGAAACCTCGTAGGCGCGTCGATTGAGATAATAGGTGCCCGGCAACAGCGGCTCGTTCCAGACCCCGCGGCAACCCTTGGGCACCAACGGAATCGACAGCTTGGTGGCACGCTCGTCGCGCACTGGCTGGCACGCGTCATCCGGTTTCTGCTGCACGTTCGACTTGATCACCGCCACGAAACCGGCGGGAACCGAAGTGGCTCGAAACAGATCTTCCTTGACGTAGACATCGAACAGGTACTGATTCAGTCGATAACGACCCGGCTTCAACACGGTCAGTTGCGGTCCCTTCTGACCCCGCCCCTCGGTCAAAAAATAGTGAGCGTCGAGCATTTTCTGTTCGTCGGGCCAGGCATCGGCCAGAAACTGATCCGCCCGCAGCGGCAAGCCGTCACGAGCGACGAGGTAGCCGTAACGACCGTCTGGAATGACCGTTACCTCTTGCTGTTCGACTTCGTACAACAGGTTCAGCAACGGTTTGAAATGGAAGCCGGGACCGAGAATCTCCGCCTGAGGCCCCGCCTCGCCATCCATGGCGATGATGTGGCCGGGCGGCAATTGCTTGAGCCCGTAGATCAGTTTCAGATGACCGACCTTGTCCTGATCGACGATCACGAACGAGGTCGCCAGAATCATGAACACCACCGCCAGCGACAAGGCAAAGCGCGTGCCGGTTCTGAGCCAGCCCAGCGACAGCGTCTTGCCGCCACGGGTGGTTCGGGTTTCCGGGATCAGACGCGGCACGAAGATCGCGCCGAGCGCGAACAGGATGATCAATAGCAACAGAGTCATCATGCATCTCTTCGATATTGGAAAGAAAAGTCAGGCATGCGGGCGGTAGGCCGGCTCTTCCCCAGCACCGCCTGTTCCTCGTCGCCGAACAGGCATGAACGGATCAAAAAGCGCAATCCTTCCGGCCCTTCCAGGGCAAACATGCCGCCCTGACCCGGAACGACATCGATAATAAGCTGGGTTTGTTTGCCCTCGCCTTCCGTAAGGGTAGACCGTCTGGAGAAATACCGCATGAGGCATCCCCAACCGGCTTGCGGCTCCGGCGCGGCATCGATACCGCAAGTGCCTGCTCGATGTCGGTCGCTGCTCTTCCTCGCCTTCAATCCAGAGGCAATCGCTCTATGCCGCCTTGAAGAATCGCACCCGCACATCGCGCGGCGCGGCATGATAAGGGGCGGATGTCGCAATCATCGCCGCTCCGGCGGCGACATAATCGGCGGCGTTCTCCACACGCACCCCGCCGGCGGCAACCAGTACTGGACGCAACCCTTCCGCCTCCAAGCATGCCCGACAGGCGCTTAATCCAGCGGGCGTGAATTTCTCCAGTTGCAGAACATCGGCTCCCGCGCGCGCCCAGGTCAACGCCTCATCCACCGAAACGACCTCCACCACGATCTTCTTTTCCGGTTGACGATTTCGCAACCGGGCAATGGCCGCGCTGGGGGACTCGTCGAGAAACAGGCGATGTTCGGCGAACACCAGCAGGGTTTCCGACAGACCGAGCCGATGCGCGATCGCGCCGCCGGCCTGGATCGCCTTGATCGACAACGCCTTGGTCCCCGGCGCGTTCTTGCGAGTGCAGGCGACGGGAACCGGCGCGGCGGCCCGTACCAGAGCCGCCGCGCCACTGGCGATGCCGCTGGCCCACTCCATCAAGGTCTGCGCGGTCTTCCACGCCCGGTGCAACGCTTCCGCCGGCCCTTCCGCAGTCAGCAGCAGCGCATCACTCTCCACCGCGACGCCAGAGGGAATCACTAGACAGGCATTGGCCCCAGCCAGCGCGAACAGACGCACGGCCTCTTCAACACCACAGACGGTCATCGCGCCACGGGCATGAAACTCCAGGCGACCCGGTCGCCCTCGCAAACCTAGCGATTCAGTGGTCAAGTCGCCAAACGGGACATCCTCAGCCAACAAACGGCTCAGGGCTTCATCGGATAAGGCGCATGAGTACATACGGTCAGTCATCCTTATTTGGCAGGTTTCAGGTTTGGCGGATAAAGCGAGGACTTGCCTTGCGCCGGCATCGATTCAACCCAGTAGCGCCACTGCCTTGATCTGCGCCCACATCGACTTGCCGGGCGTCACACCCAGATGATCGAGTGAAAAACGGGTGATGCGGGCGATGAGCGGCGTACCCCCTGCATCCAGCCGAACCAGCACATGGGCCGGCGTGTCGGCGTCGGCCACCTCCACCACGGTCGCGGGCAACAGATTGACGATGCTGGTGCCTTCGGCGCGGGCGAGGGCCAAACTGACATCCCGGGCATGGACGCGGAACCGCAGCCGCCGCCCCAGGGATTCCTGGCGGCGGGCGACCACCACGCTGCCTCCCGGGAAATCGAGTCGGGTCAAACGATAGGTTTCGTCATGATCCGCCACGACCGCCTCGATGACCACACCGGCATCCTCGGTAAAGGCGGTGGGTAAATCGAGTCGCGCCATGGTCTCCCGCAAGCCACCCGCAGCCACCACGCGGCCTTCGGACAGCAGCACGACGTGATCCGCCAGCCGCGCCACTTCGTCGGGTACATGGCTGACATAGAACATCGGGATCTCCAACTCGTCGTGCAAGCGCTCCAGATAGGGCAGGATTTCGTTTTTTCGCTTCAGATCCAACGCCGCCAGCGGTTCGTCCATCAGCAACAATTCCGGGCTGGTCGCCAGCGCCCGGGCGATGGCCACTCGTTGGCGCTCACCCCCGGAAAGCCGGTCGGGCATCCGGTCGAGCAGATGTCCAATACCCAGTAATTCCACCGCATGATCCAGTGACACCTTATGCCCACCGTTCACTCGCTTTCGCCCGTAGTCCAGATTCTTCCGCACCGACAAATGCGGAAACAGGCTGGCTTCCTGGAACACATAACCCAGCGGACGGCGATGGGTGGGCCGGCAAATGCCGCGCGCATCGTCCTGCCAGACTTCGCCTTTGAAATTCAGCGAGCCGACACTCTGCCGTTCCAGTCCGGCCAGGCAACGCAGCAAGGTGGTCTTGCCCGAGCCGGAATGTCCGAACAGCGCGGTGACACCGCAACCGGGCAAGCGTAGATCGACATCCAGGTTAAATCCTGGCCAGGCTACCTGAAAGCGGGCATGGATCGCCTTGTCAAATGTCATTTCCAAGTGCTTGTCCCCTTGCGGGAGTAAAGAGCCAACAGCACCAGAAAACTGAACAGCAACATGCCGCCGGCCAGCACATGCGCCTCGGCATATTCCAGCGCTTCGACGTGATCGTAGATTTGCACCGATACCACTCGGGTCTTTTCGGGAATGTTGCCGCCGATCATCAGCACCACCCCGAACTCCCCGACCGTGTGGGCGAAACCGAGGATCGAAGCGGTGATGAACCCTGGTTTGGCCAGCGGCAAAACCACGGTAAAAAAGGCATCCCAGGGACTGGCTCGCAGCGTGGCCGCCACTTCCAGCGGTCGCGCGCCGATCGCCTCGAACGCCTGCTGCAAGGGCTGCACCACGAAGGGCATCGAATAAAACACTGAGGCCACCACCAACCCGGCGAAGGTAAAGGGCAGGATACCCCATCCCAAGAACTGGGTCAGTTGGCCGACCGGACCATGTGGCCCCAAGGCAATGAGCAGATAGAAACCCAGCACCGTGGGCGGTAGCACCAAGGGTAGTGCCACCACCGCGCCGATGACACCCTTCCATTTCGAATGGGTACGGGCCAGCCACCAGGCGATGGGAGTTCCCACGATCAGCAGAATCACCGTGGTGATCGTGGCGAGCTTGAGGGTCAACCAGACTGCGGCAACATTAGCTTCGCTCAGCATGCGCCGATGTTCTCGGAAGCCGTGGCAGAACCCCTCTCCCCGTGGGAGAGGGGCAGAAACAAGAGCGGTTTTCGATCACGTCACAGAGCATAACCGTAAGACTTGATGATGGCCGCGGCCTTGTCCCCTTTGAGGTACTCGACCAGCGCCCGCGCCGCCGGCTGATTCTGGCCCTTGGCGAGAATCGCCGCATCCTGCCGGATCGGCTCATGCAGATCGGCGGGAACGATCCAGGTGGAACCACCGCTCAATTGGCCGTCGGTCATGACCTGCGACAGCGCAATGAACCCCAACTCCGCATTGCCGGTCATGACAAATTGATAAGTCTGCGAGACGTTCTCGCCGGTCACGAATTTTGATTGGAGGGCATCGAACAGCCCGAGTTTCGTCAAGGTGGTCACCGCCGCCGCGCCGTAAGGAGCGGTCTTGGGATTAGTCATGGCCAAGTGCTTGAATTGGCCTTTTTTCAACACCTCGCCCTGCTCATCGACAAAACCCGGTTTGGCCGACCACAGCACTAGGGTCCCGATGGCATAGGTGAAACGGCTGCCTGGCACGGTATCGCCTTCGGCCTCCAGCTTGGCCGGGGTCTTGTCATCGGCGGCGAGGAAGACCTGGAACGGCGCGCCGTTTTTGATCTGCGCGTAGAGCTTGCCGGTTGCGCCAAAAACGAGCAGGGCTTTATGTCCGGTGTCCTTCTCGAATTCAGCGGCAATTTTCTGCATCGGCGCGGTGAAATTGGCGGCGACCGCCACCTGTACCTCGTCGGCCTGGACCGTCAAGCTGGAAACGGCGAGAACCAGGCCCGCCAGCAAGGGAGTAAAACGCGATTTCATGCGCGAGAATCCTGAAGTGAATGCGTCAGTCGTTGACGGCGAGAATGACATGGGAAGCCTTGATCAAGGCGCAGGCGCGTTGTCCGGGCACGAAACCCAACTCGGTCAGCGCTTCCCTGGTGATGATGGCGGTGAGTATCCGCCCGCCGGGAAGCTCCAGCTTGACTTCGCTATTGACCGCGCCAGGGACCACTTCCCGCACCGTGCCGTATAGCCGGTTACGGGCGCTGATACGCAGTTTCTCGTCCGGGGACAGGAGCACGAAGCTCGACTTGATCAACACCATCGTGTCCTTGCCCAAAACCAGACCGAGGTCCTCCACGGCCTCGTTGGTGACGATGGCGAAGATCTCCAGGCCCTCACCCAGGTCCACTTTCACCTCGCTGTTGACCGCTCCCTTTTCCAAGTAACTGACCTGCCCGAGAAACTGGTTCCTAGCACTGGTTTTCATGTTGATTGCCTTCAATAGGTTGTTGATCTGATCGAAATTTTTCACGCCGGCCTCCATGCGGGCCAGGAATCGCCGATGCTCGGCTTCCATGAGCCGGTAGCCGGCGATCACCTGCTTCCCGTAATCGGTAAGCTGGGTTCCCCCGCCGCCCTTGCCGCCGGTCGCGCGCACCACCAAGGGCCGGTCGGCCAGATTGTTCATCGCTTCCACCGCGTCCCAGGCGGTCTTGTAGCTCATCCCCATGCGCTTGGCGGCCCGAGCGATGGAACCACACTCGTCGATATGCTCCAGCAACTCGACGCGACCCGCCCCGAGATAACCGCAGCCTTTCCGGTTCAACCAAAACTGACCTGAAAATTCAAGAGCTTGTGGCTTAGGCATATCCGATCTTCTCCGTTATCGTTATATTTTAATTTATATAACGATAACGGAACGAAGCTGTCAAGCCTGGAGAACGAGACGCGATGCCGTTGGCGATTCTGGCTCGATCAACGATGGGAAAAGCCAGGGAATCTTGAATAGAATGACGCTCGGATGCTGATCAACGAATTATCCGGGTTTCGCTCTTTCATGAATCATGCGGCTTAGGCATCCGTCCACTGGAATATTCCCCATGACCGCTCCCCTGCTCTCCACCCCCGCCCGCTGGCAATTCTGGATCGACCGAGGCGGCACCTTCACCGATGTGGTCGCGCGGCGTCCCGATGGCCGACTGGTGGCTCACAAGCTGCTCTCGGACAATCCCGAACATTATCCCGACGCCGCCTTGCAGGGCATCCGCGATTTACTGGGAGTTTCAGCAGACCAGCCGATCCCCGCCGAACGCATCGCGGCGGTGAAAATGGGCACCACCGTCGCCACCAACGCGCTATTGGAACGCAAGGGCGACCGTATCCTGCTACTGATCACCCGGGGTTTCCGCGACGCCCTGCGCATCGCCTATCAGAATCGACCCAAACTGTTCGCTCGCCAAATCGTGCTGCCGGAGTTGCTGTACGAGCGGGTCGCCGAAGTGCGCGAGCGGGTATCGGCTCAGGGCGAAGTCCTCGCCCCGTTCGATGCCGATGACGCCCGCCGCTCGCTGGAAGCGGCCTGGCGCGCTGGCATCCGCGCCGTCGCCATCGTTTTCCTGCACGGCTATCGCTTCCCGGAACACGAGCGGCTGGCGGCGGCCTTGGCCAAGCAGATCGGCTTCACCCAGATTTCGACATCGCACGAGGTCAGTCCGCTGATGAAGCTGGTCGGACGCGGCGACACCACGGTGGTGGACGCCTACCTGTCGCCGATCCTGCGCCGCTACATCGACCGGGTCGCCAGCGAACTGAGCGGCGCGCGACTGTTGTTCATGCAATCCCACGGCGGTCTGGCCGACGCCCACCATTTTCGCGGCAAGGACAGCATCCTGTCCGGCCCGGCCGGCGGCATCGTCGGCGCGGCGCGCACCGCCGCCCGTGCCGGTTTCGAGCGAATCATCACCTTCGATATGGGCGGCACCTCCACCGATGTCGCCCACTACGCCGGCGAGTACGAACGCGCCTTCGAAACCCTGGTGGCCGGAGTACGGCTGCGGGCGCCGATGCTGCACATTCACACCGTGGCGGCCGGCGGCGGCTCGATCTGCCGCTTCGATGGCGGTCGGCTGCGAGTGGGACCGGAATCGGCCGGCGCCAATCCGGGACCGGCCTGCTACCGGCGCGGCGGGCCGCTGACCGTGACCGACTGCAATCTGCTGCTGGGTCGGATTCAACCGGCCTTCTTTCCCAAGATCTTCGGTCCCGATCAGAATCAACCCTTGGATCAGGATACGGTCGCGGGTCAATTCGCCGCGCTGACCGTCGAGATCGAAGCGGCAAGCGGCGCGCGCTACACCCCGACGGAACTGGCCGAGGGCTTCCTCAAGATCGCCGTCGAAAACATGGCCAACGCGATCAAACAGATTTCGACCCAGCGTGGCTACGACGTGACCGAATACACCTTATGCTGTTTCGGCGGCGCCGGCGGTCAGCACGCCTGCGCGGTGGCCGATGCGCTAGGGATGCCGACCATCTTCATCCATCCGCTGGCCGGGGTACTGTCGGCTTACGGCATGGGTCTGGCCGACGCCCGGCTGCTGAAGGAACGCGCGGTCGAAGCCCCATTGTCGGCCGAGTTGGCGCCGGTGCTGGAACGCACCTTCGGCGAGCTGGAACAAGCGGGCCGGGCCGCCATGCAAGCCCAGGATCTTCCCACCGGCCCGATTCAAGCCCTGCGCGGCGCTCGTCTGCGCTACACCGGTAGTGATACCGCCCTACTCGTCGCCGCCGACGATCCGGACGAACTGGTGGCGCGCTTTACCGACGCCCACCGGCGACGCTTCGGCTTCATCCTGCCTGACAAGGCACTGATCGTGGAAGCGGCACAGGTCGAGATCATCAGCGGTGGCTTTGACCTGCGGGAAGCGACCACGACGGCCACGCCACGCCACGGGCCGCTGGCGCCGACCGCCCAGATCGCGCTGCATCTCGCCGGCGCCGAGCGCGCCGCGCCATTCCACCGCCGCGCCGATCTGCGGCCCGGCGACCGCATCGTCGGCCCGGCGATTCTCGGCGAAACCGGCGCGACCACCCTGATCGAACCGGGCTGGCAGGCCGAGGTTGGCGCCCACGACGATCTGGTGCTGACCCGCCACCAACCCCGCCCGCAACGGGTCGCGGTCGGCACCGACGTCGATCCAATCATGCTGGAGGTGTTCAACAATCTGTTCATGGCCATCGCCGAGCAGATGGGCGTAACCCTGGCCAATACCGCTCATTCGGTCAACATCAAGGAGCGGCTGGATTTCTCCTGCGCGCTGTTCGACCGGGACGGCCAGCTCATCGCCAACGCCCCGCACATCCCGGTCCATCTCGGCTCGATGGGCGAAGCGGTTCGGGCCATCATCGATGCCCACCACGGCCACTTCCAAGCCGGCGACGTGTACGCGACCAACGCGCCCTATAGCGGCGGCACCCACCTGCCGGATGTGACCGTCATCACCCCCGTCTTCGACGACGCCGGTCGAGAACTCCTGTTCTACGTCGCCTCGCGCGGTCATCACGCCGACATTGGTGGCATCACTCCCGGCTCGATGCCGCCGGACAGCGTCCGCATCGACCAGGAAGGGGTGTTGCTGGACAACGTGCCACTGGTGAGCGCGGGTCAATTTCGCGAACAAGATTTGCTGGCGCGACTCGGCGCCGGACCGTGGCCGGCGCGCAACGCCAAGCAGAACCTGGCCGACCTGCAAGCGCAGATCGCCGCCAACGAAAAGGGCGCTCGGGAATTGCGGCGGATGGTGGCGCACTTTGGTTCGGACACGGTCCACGCCTACATGCGCCATGTCCAGGACAATGCCGCCGAACAGGTGCGGCGGGCGCTGGATCGGCTGAGCGATGGCGCGTTCACCTACGAGATGGACAACGGCGCGGTGATTCGGGTCGCCATCCGCCTGGACCATGCCCGACGCACCGCTCGCATCGACTTCACCGACACCTCGCCGCAACAGCCCAACAATTTCAACGCGCCGCGCGCGGTGTGTCTGGCGGCGGTGTTGTACGTCTTTCGCACCTTGGTGGACGACGACATTCCGCTCAATGCCGGCTGCTTGCGCCCATTGGACATCGTGATTCCCCCCGGTTGTCTGCTCGATCCCCGCCCGCCAGCGGCGGTGGTGGCGGGCAACGTGGAAACCTCGCAATGCGTGGTGGACGCCCTGTACGGCGCGCTGGGAGCGATGGCCGCCGCCCAGGGCACGATGAACAACTTCACTTTCGGCAACGACCAGCATCAATACTACGAAACGATCTGCGGCGGCGCCGGCGCGGGGCCGGGATTCGACGGCGCATCGGCGGTGCATACCCACATGACCAATTCCCGGTTGACCGACCCGGAAGTGCTGGAATGGCGATTCCCGGTGCGGGTGGAAGAATTCGCCATCCGCGCCGGCAGCGGCGGCCCGGGTCGCTGGCACGGCGGTGACGGTGTGATACGCCGCATCCGTTTTCTGGAACCCATGACCGCCGCGATCCTGTCCGGCCACCGCCGGATCGCACCCTACGGTCTGCGGGGCGGCGCGCCGGGCCAGGTCGGACGCAATGCGGTGGAACGCGCGGATGGGGAGATCGAGGAATTGCCCGGCACGTCACAGGTGACGGTCCGGCCGGGAGATGTGTTCGCGATCGAAACGCCGGGCGGCGGCGGCTACGGCGCGGCTGACCCGAACTGAAGGCCCCGGCTCACCAATATTGTTGGAAATCCGGCCCTCGTTCCGGCAGCTTGCGCGGCGAGCCATCATCGTTGACCGCCACGTAGACGATGACCGCCTCGGTCACCTGATCCGCCAGCAACTTGCCATCGCGAGCGCGCTGGACGAACACCTCCACCTTGACGGTAATCGAGGTCGAGCCGACTTTCTGAATCCGAGTGAAACAACTCACCAGATCGCCGACGAACACCGGCTTGTGAAATTCCATCGAGGTCACCGCCACGGTCGCCACCCGGCCGCCGGCGTATTCCATCGCCACCACGCCACCGGCAATATCCATTTGCGCCATGATCCAGCCACCGAAGATATTGCCGTTGGGATTGGTATGGGCCGGCATGGCCAGAATGCGGACCGTCGGCTGGCGATCGCGTGGAAAAATATCCCGCTCTTGTTGGGCGCTTGCGGTCATCGATCCTCCTAATGGAACCGAAAATGGATATGGCGACTCGCGCTCGGCTGCATTTCAGCCGACCGGGACGTCATATTTATGTCAAGTTCGGCTATGATACCGCGCTGCGAAACCGACCGTCCCCAACGAGGATCGAGAGTAATGGCGCGAAGCAGAACGGTGGCTGTGTACACCGGTGAAGAACTGGGCCGCTACGGGTTCGAAGACCACCCGTTCGGAGAAAATCGCATTCATGCCTTCTGGGATGAGATGCATATTCGCCACTTCGACTACCAGGTGCGCGTGCTGCATCCCGCCACCGCCACCGAGGAGCAGATCAGACTGTTCCACACATCCAAGTATGTCGAAAAGGTCAAGACCTATTCCGAGGTGGGAGAGGGCTTGCTGGATTACGGCGACACTCCGGCCTACAAAGGGGTATTCGAGGATGCCGCGGTAGTGGTCGGCACGGTGATCGACGCCACTCACAGAATCATGACCAACGAGATCCGGCGTGCCTTCGTGCCCATCGCTGGCCTGCACCACAGTATGCCCGATACCGCTTCCGGTTTTTGCGTGTTCAACGACGCCGGCGTGGCCATCAAGATCCTGCAACAGGAATATGGCCTGGAACGCATCGCCTACGTCGATATCGACGCGCATCACGGCGACGGGGTATTTTACCCTTTCGAGTCCGATCCGACCGTCATCTTCGCCGACATCCACGAGGATGGTCGCTACAACTTCCCGCAGAGCGGCTTTTCGCATGAAGTCGGCAAGGGTCCGGCCAAGGGACGCAAGCTCAATATCCCCCTGTTGCCACTCTCAGCCGACGATGATTTCATGATGATGTGGGACAAGGTCGAAGGGTTTCTACGCCAGTGGGAACCGCAGTTCGTGATCATGAACTGCGGCGCCGATGGGCTGGACGGCGATCCGCTGGCCCACTTGCACTACACCGCTCGTGCCCACAGCCGCGCCGCCCGAGGCTTGTGCCAGATCGCCGAGGAGTTCGCCGAAGGCCGCATTCTCGCCGTTGGCGGCGGCGGCTACGAGCTACGCAATGTCGCCAAGGCCTGGACCGCCGTGGTGGATTCCTTCCTGGAAACCCCGATGCGCTGACCGGTTCGGTCCGCGTCCGCCACCATCGCTGGTGAATCTCCTGCCATCCGTCGGCCACATCGGGTATTATTAGTGGCTTTCCACAGTCCGCCCGCGCTTTCGTCCGAAGCAGCGGGCGCCCGTTTTTGCGGAGGTTGCGAATGTTCAGTCGAGAGATGCGGATCGCCGGATTTGACAATGAATTGTGGGCCTCCCTGCAAAGCGAAAAACAGCGCCAGGAAGATCACATCGAGCTGATCGCCTCGGAAAACTACGCCAGCCCGCGCGTGCTAGAGGCACAGGGTTCGGTGCTGACCAACAAGTACGCCGAAGGCTATCCGGGCAAGCGCTATTATGGCGGTTGCGAGTTCGTGGATATCGCCGAACAACTGGCGATCGACCGCGCCAAGCGGCTGTTCCACGCCGATTACGCCAATGTCCAGCCCCACTCCGGCTCCCAGGCCAATGCCGCCGCCTACATGGCGTTGCTGGAGGCGGGCGATACCATCCTGGGCATGAGCCTGGCGCACGGCGGCCATCTCACCCACGGCGCCAAGGTCAATTTCTCCGGCCGGCTGTATCAGGCGGTGCAATACGGCCTGGACGAGGCCACCGGCGAGATCGATTACGATCAGGTCGAACGGCTGGCGCTGGAGTGTAAGCCCAAAATGATCGTCGCCGGTTTCTCGGCCTATTCGCGGGTGGTGGACTGGTCGCGTTTTCGGGCCATTGCCGATCAGGTGGGCGCTTATTTCTTCGTGGACATGGCGCATGTCGCCGGGCTGGTCGCCGCCGGCATCTATCCCAACCCGGTTCCCATCGCCGACGTGGTCACCACCACCACCCACAAGACCCTGCGCGGCCCGCGTGGCGGTCTGATCCTGGCTCGCGCCAATCCCGAGATCGAGAAGAAATTGAATTCGCAGGTCTTCCCCGGAACTCAGGGTGGTCCGTTGATGCACGTCATCGCCGCCAAGGCGGTGGCTTTCAAGGAAGCCCTGGAGCCGGAGTTCGTCGACTATCAGAAGCAGGTCCTCGCCAATGCCCGCGTCATGGCCGGCGTCTTTATCGAGCGTGGTTACGACGTGGTCTCCGGCGGCACCGACGATCACCTGTTCCTGGTCAGCCTGATCGCCAGGGGCCTGACCGGCAAGGCCGCCGATGCCGCGCTGGGCCGGGCCTGGATCACCGTCAACAAGAACGCCGTGCCCAACGATCCACAATCGCCGTTCGTCACCAGCGGTATCCGCGTCGGTTCACCGGCCATCACCACCCGAGGATTCAAGGAGCGGGAATGCCGCGAGCTGACCGGCTGGATGTGCGACATTCTCGACGATCTCGACAATGAAGCGACCATCGAGCGGGTGCGCGGCCAGGTCGCCGAACTGTGCGCCAAATTCCCGGTCTACGGCTGATCGCGCACTCCACGCGAGACGGCGGCGGTGCATTGTCCGTTCTGTGGCACGCCTGATACCCGGGTGATTGACTCGCGACTATCGGCGGAAGGCGACAAGGTGCGCCGCC
>ERZ795053.2090-NODE-2090-length-24592-cov-8.185353_pt1 | contig 24592 bp, 26 predicted proteins | sample MGYA00375137_ERZ795053 | MGnify/ENA primary metagenome ERZ795053 (study PRJEB30182, sample SAMN05720284) | activated sludge metagenome | isolation source: Anaerobic digester | place: Hong Kong | collected 2014-12-17 ...
GATAACCGAACGTGACTGGAGTTCAGACGTGTGCTCTTCCGATCTCGACGACCCGCCTCGCGCCGACACCCCGGATCGTGGTCCACCTCCTGGCGCCCGACAGCATCGCCATGGACGGGGCCCCCGTCGAGATCGCCCCGCCGGTGGTGATCGCCGACCCGCGGATCCGTCCCGGTACCGCCACATGGCGCGCCACGGAGGCCGGAGTACCGACTGGCGGTGCGCTCCGGCGACTCGCGCTGGCCTGGGCACTCCAGGGACCGGGCATCGCGACCCGGCGGCCGGAACGCATCGACTGGCATCTGGATCCGGTGAATCGTGTGCTGCAACTCATTCCGGGGCTCGGCTGGTCGCTGGAGGGCGTCGTCCAGCTTCCGGCCGGCCCGGCCTGGCTGCTGAGCGGACTCCACCGAGTCGATCGGGCGCCCCTCGGTACCCCGACGGAGGTCGGGGGACGATGGCAGGACGGGTTGCGACCGGCCATGGTCGCCACGGTCGGGGTGCAGGACGGGCTGGTCCGGGCATGGCTGGTCCCGGGGGCCGACTCCCTGGCCGCCGCCTGGGCACGGATCCACGCCCCGCTCGTCGGAGCGGCGACCGACATGCCGACCGAGGTCGCGACGGGGCTGCGGTACCCGAAGGGGTGGTTCCAGGCACAGGTGCAGGCGCTCGCCGCGCGAGACCCGTCGCTCGGGCGGCTGCCGCCACCGGCAGCGTTGGCCGTCGCCGGCGTGTGGCAGGGTGAGCCCGCCTGGTTTGCCACCCTCGTTCGGCCCGACGACGCCCGCCCGAGCGCGATCGTGATCGGCCGGATTGTGGCTGGCTCGCCGGAACTCCGCGTCCAGCGGGTGCCGGACGGCGACGCCCCGAACGGTGAGGAACTGCTGCGCGCCTGGTACCGGATGCCGATGCTGTCGCAACTCCGCGACTCCGTTCGCGCCGCCGGCGACACCCTGCTGCCGGGTCCGCTCCATTGGGCGCTCCGCGAGGACGGCCTCCTCGCCTGGCAGGGATTCGCCTCCGCGGGGCGCCGCGGTGCACCGGCACTGCTCTGGCTGGGGACGATGCGCGGGGGCACCCTCGGGGGTGGCCGGACCGCGGGGACGGCCTGGGACTCGATGAGCCGACCGGTCGGCAGTGCCGATGGCGGGGAGATGGCGGAGATCGCCCGCCTGGAGGCGGTGCGCGCGTGGATGCGCCGCGCGGATTCGGCCCTGCTGCGGCGCGACATGACGGCCTTCGGACGTGCGTGGGAGGCGCTGCGAGGGCTGCTCCTCGAGGGAACTCCCGAGTAGCGACCCCGGGGGCGATCCGCTAAGTTGGCGGGCTGCATCCCGAGTGGCATGTGATGCGGTGCCCGAGCGTGCGCCGCCCTGAATCGAAGTCCCCGGACACCCAGCGAGGATGGCGTGAACCTTCACGAGTATCAGGCCCGCGATCTGCTCAAGGCGGCGGGCGTTCCGATGTTCGACGGCGACGTCGCCGCGACCCCGACGGAGGCCGAGGCGATCGCCCGGCGCCTCGGCGGCACGGTCGTCGTCAAGGCGCAGGTGCACGTCGGCGGGCGCGGCAAGGCCGGTGGCGTCAAGCTCGCCCGGAACCCGGCCGAGGCGGCCGAGTGCGCGTCCCAGATCCTCGGGATGACGATCAAGGGGCTGGTGGTCAACAAGGTCCTCGTCGTGCCGGCGGCCGACATCGCCACCGAGAGCTATGTCGGCCTGATCCTCGATCGCGCGACCCAGCTCCCGGTGTTCATGGTCTCCGATGCCGGGGGCGTGGACATCGAGGAAGTGGCCGCCCGGACCCCCGAGAAGATCACCCGCCTCCCGGTCGACCCGCGCTACGGGCTGCTGCCGCACCAGGCGCTCCAGCTCGCCCTGGCCCTCTACCGCGAGTGGGACCACGTCAAGGCGGCGACCCGCATCCTGCAGCAGCTCTATCGGACCTTCATGGCGAACGGGGCCTCGCTCGCGGAGATCAACCCGCTGGTCACCACGCCCGACGGCCGGGTCCTGGCGCTCGACGCCAAGATCGTCGTCGATGACAACGAGCTCGACCGCCGGCCGGATCTCGCCGTGCTGCGCGACGAGTCGGGCGAGGAGCCGAGCGAGGTCCAGGCCCGCCGGGCCAACCTCACCTTCATCAAGCTCGACGGCAACGTCGGCTGTGTCGTCAACGGGGCCGGGCTCGCGATGGCCACCATGGACCTGGTGAAGTACTACGGCGGCGAGCCGGCGAACTTCCTCGACATCGGCGGGTCGTCGAACCCGGACAAGGTCGTCAACGCCCTCAAGATCATCACCGCCGATCCGGCGGTGAAGGTGATCCTCTTCAACATCTTCGGCGGCATCACCCGGACCGACGACGTGGCCAACGGCATCGTCGAGGCGACGCGCCAGTTCAAGGTGGATGTCCCGATCGTGATCCGCCTCACCGGCACCAACGAGACCGAGGCCTTCCGGATCCTCGAGGGCGTCGGGATGGCGGCGATGAACGACATGGACGCGGCCGTCTCCAAGGCCGTCGCGCTGGCCAAGGAGGCCGCATGAGCATCTGGGTTGATCGCGAGACGCGCCTCCTGGTCCAGGGGATCACCGGCCGCGAGGGGTCCTTCCACGCCCGGCAGATGATCGAGTACGGGACCAACGTCGTGGCGGGGGTCACCCCCGGGAAGGGCGGCCAGCAGTTCGACGGCGGGGTCCCGGTGTTCCACACCGTCGCGGAGGCGGTGGCGCAGACCGGGGCGAACTGCTCCGTCATCTACGTCCCCCCCGCGATGGCGGCCGGCGCCGTCCAGGAGGCATCGGATGCCGGGATCGACCTCGTGGTCTGCATCACCGAGGGGGTTCCGGTCCTCGACATGACCACCGTGATGCCCTACCTCCGGGAGCGGGGCACCCGGCTGATCGGGCCGAACTGCCCGGGGCTCATCACGCCGGGTGCCGCGAAGGTCGGGATCATCCCCGGCTCGATCGTGACGCCGGGCCCGATTGGCCTCGTCTCGAGGTCCGGGACCCTGACCTACGAGGTCGTGCACCACCTGTCGCACGCGGGCCTCGGCCAGAGCACCTGCGTCGGCATCGGTGGCGACCCGATCGTCGGGACCAACTTCATCGACGTCCTCGCGGCCTTCAACGACGACCCGGCGACCGAGGCGATCGTGATGATCGGCGAGATCGGCGGCACCGCCGAGCAGGAGGCGGCCGCCTTCATCAAGGAGCACGTCCGCAAGCCGGTCGCCGGGTTCATCGCCGGGCAGACGGCCCCGAAGGGCCGGCGGATGGGCCACGCCGGGGCGATCATCTCCGGGTCGAGCGGCACCGCGGAGGAGAAGTTCCAGGCGTTCGAGGCCGCGGGCATCGGCATCATGCGGCGCCCGGTCGAGGTGGTGGACATCCTGAAGGGGAAGTTGAAGTAGGATCTCAGCACGACATCGCAAGCGGTTTTGTATCAACAACTTGAGCGGCGGCAGTGAGGTCGCCGACAACTTCTTTCGCAGGGGTTCGGCATGGCTGGCAGGATGACGTTCGCGATGATCAAGCCCGACGCCGTGACGGCCGGGAATGCCGGGAAGATCCTGGCGCACGTGGAGGCCAGCGGCTTCCGGATCCGCGCGATGCGGCTGGTGTGCCTGAGCGAGGGCGAGGCGCAGGCGTTCTACGCGGTCCATCGCGAGCGGCCGTTCTATGGTGAACTGGTGGAGTTCATGTCGTCCGGGCCGGCCGTGGCGCTGGCCCTCGAGGCCGACAACGCCGTCCTCGCGTGGCGCGAGGCGATCGGGGCGACCGATCCGGCGGAGGCGGCCGAGGGGACCATCCGGCGCCTCTTCGCGGAGTCGAAGGGCCGCAACGCGGTGCACGGCTCGGACAGCGACGAGAATGCCCTCCGCGAGATCGCGTTCTTCTTCCCGGAGCGTGAGTTGGCCACCCTCGGCGTGGCGGTTCCTGCTTGACCCGCTGGGGGCAGATCGGATATTCTTGATGGCTATGCTCCGAGTGGACATCCGCCAGATCGGGCCGGCGGGGGTCCAGACCCGGGGGGCCCTGGCGCCTGACGATCCGGCCTTCGAGGGGCTCGCGTTGCCCTTCGTCGGACCGGTCGAGGTGGACGGGGTGCTGCGGGAGTCGGAGGGAGGGAACTTCATCTGGCGGGCACAGGTGCGGGCCACGGTGGCGGGGGAGTGTCGCCGCTGCCTGACCCCGGTCCACCAGGAAGTCGCTGATCAGGTCGATCTGGTCTTCTCGTCGGATCCGGACCTGCTCGACGATCCGAGCGTGTATGCCCTGCCGCCCCAGGCGGTCCGGATCGACCTCGCGCAGGCGGTCCGGGAGGAAGTGACCCTGCGCGCATCGGCCTTCCCGCTCTGCCGGGAGGGCTGCCAGGGCCTCTGCCCCGAGTGCGGGGCGGACTTGAACGCCGGGCCGTGCCGATGCGCGGCGCCCGGCACGACGAACTGAGGCAGCAATGGCCGTCCCGAAGCGCAAGCTCTCGAAGTCCCGCAAGCGGCTCCGCCGCGGGCATCACTCCGCGAAGGGGATCCCGACCCAGGCGTGCCCGCGGTGCAGCTCCCCGCGCCTGCCGCACCGGGTCTGCCCGTCCTGCGGCTACTACGCGGGCAAGAAGCGGCTCGAGGTCGAGGACAACTAGGCCGTGATCCGCGTCGCGATCGACGCGATGGGCGGTGACAACGCCCCGTCCGCCGAGGTGGACGGGGTGGCATTGGCGCTGCGCGACCTGCCGCCCGGGTTCCGTGTGGTCCTGGTCGGCCGCCCCGAGGTCATCACGCCGCATCTCGAGCGCCACGCCGATCTCGACCGGTCTCGCATCGACCTCGTCCCGGCGACCGAGGTCGTGACGATGACCGATCGCCCGCTCCAGGCGGTCCGCCAGAAGCGCGACTCGTCACTGGTGGTCGGGCTCGGGCTGCACGCGCGCGGCGACGTCGACGCCTTCGTCTCCGCCGGCAATACCGGGGCGATCCTCGCCGCCTCGACCGTGCTCCTCGGCCTGCACGAGGGGGTCGATCGCGCCACGGTGGCGTCCCACTTCCCGACACCGGACGGGCCCGTCCTGGTCCTCGACTCCGGGGCGAACCTCGAGTGCTCGGTCCGCGAGCTGGTCAACTTCGCCCACCTCGGCTCGGTGTACATGCGCGACGTCCTGCGTCGCCCGAACCCGAAGATCGGGCTCCTCAATGTCGGCGAGGAGGACGAGAAGGGGACCGCGATCGTGCGCGAGGCCCACGCCATCCTCCGGGCCGACAGCCGGCTGCACTACGTCGGCAACGTCGAGGGGCGCGACATCGTCGTCCCGCACCCGGTCCACGGGCAGCTCGATGTCATCGTCTGCGACGGCTTCACCGGCAATGTCGTGCTCAAGTTCTACGAGTCGATGGGTCGCCTGGTGCACACGCTCCTCTCGCGCGAATCCCCCGACCTGCTGCAGTCGCCGGCGTTGCGTCCGCTGATGCGCTTCCTCGACTACGGCGAGTACGGCGGGGCCCCGCTGCTCGGCGTGCAGGGCGTGCCGATCATCTGCCACGGCAGTTCGACCCCGCTGGCGATCTGCAATGCGATCCGGCGGGCGGTCGAGTCGGTCGAGGGCCGGCTCAACGAGCACATCGCCGCCGAGATGGCGGTGCTGGCGTGACGCTCGCGCGCCCGGTGGGGACGATCACCGGCCTCGGCGCCGCGGCGCCGGAGGGACGGCTCACGAACGCGGACCTCGAGCGCTATCTCGACACCTCCGACGAGTGGATCGTCGAGCGCACCGGCATCCGCGAGCGGCGGATCGCGGCGCCCGAGGAAACGCTCACCTCGTACGCCGCGGAGGCCTCGCGTCGCGCGATGGCGCAGGCCGGGGTGACTGCCGACGAGATCGACGGCATCGTCTTCGCCACCGTGACGCCCGATCGGCGCCTCCCGTCGGCGGCGTGCGATCTCCAGGCGGAGCTCGGGGCAAAGCGGGCGTGGGCCTTCGACCTGGTCGCCGCGTGCCCGGGATGGGTGTATGCCCTCACCGTTGCCGAGGGACTCATGGCGACGGGCCAGGGCGACACCCTCCTCGTGGTCGGGGCCGAGAAGCTCTCGAGCATCACCGATGCGCAGGACCGGTCGACCGCCATCCTCTTCGGCGATGGGGCCGGCGCCTGCATCCTCCGGCGCACCCCCGAGGGATCCGACCGCGGCGTGCTCGCGACCTACCTCGGAGCCGATGGTGACCTCGCCGAGCTGCTCTACATCCCCGCGGGCGGCTCCGCCGAGCCGTTGACGCCCGAGGTTCTCACCGATCGTCGCCACCTGATGCGGATGGCCGGGCGTGAGGTGTTCAAGGCGGCGGTGCTGGCGATGAGCCGAAGCACCGATGAGGCGATTCGTCGCGCCGGCCTGCCGGCCGAGGCGATCGAGTTGCTGGTGCCGCACCAGGCGAACCTCCGGATCATCGAGGCGACCGCCAAGCACGCCGGGATCCCGATGGCGAAGGTGATGGTCAACCTCGACCGCTACGGCAACACCTCCTCCGCGAGCATCCCGCTGGCGCTGGCGCAGGCCCAGGAGGAGGGACGCCTGCGCCCGGGAATGATCGTGATGCTGGTGGCCTTCGGGGCCGGCTTCACGTGGGGAAGCGTGGTGCTCCGGTGGTGACGATCCTGCTCTTCCCGGGCCAGGGATCGCAGAAGGTCGGGATGGCCCGCGACCTCGCGGACCGGTTTCCCGAGGCCGCCGAGGTGCTCGCGGCGATCGACGGCGCGCTCGACACGGGGATCACGCCGGTGATGTGGGAGGGGAGCGAGGAGGACCTCACGCTCACCCACAACGCGCAACCGGCCATCCTCGCCCACAGTGCCGCGGTGCTCGCCGTGCTTCGCCCGGCGCTCGGCAGCGAGGTCGTCGCGGCCGCCGGCCACTCGCTCGGCGAGTACAGCGCCTGGCTCGCGGCGGGTGCCCTCGAGGCGCCGGCCGCCGCGAAGCTGGTGCGTCGTCGCGGTGCCCTGATGTACGAGGCAGGGCAGGCCCGTCCCGGGGCGATGGCGGCCGTCCTCGGACTCGAGGCCGCGGCCGTGGAGGCCGCCTGTGCCACCGCGAGCACCGAGGCGTCCGCCGTCGTCGCCGCGAACCTCAACGCGCCGGACCAGACCGTCATCTCCGGGGACCCGGACGCGGTCGAGCGCGCCGGTGCGGCGTGCCGCGAGGCCGGTGCGCGCCGCGTGCTGCCGCTCAAGGTGAGCGGTGCGTTCCATTCCCCGCTGATGCAGCCGGCGGTCGCCGGGCTCCAGGAGGCGCTCCGCGTGACGCCGTTCGGGGATCCGGCGTTTCCCGTCGTGGCCAACGCCACGGCCGAACTCGTGCACGATCGCGACGGCGCGGTGGCGATGCTCGCCGAGCAGCTGACGGCGCCGGTGCGCTGGGTCGCCTCGATGCAGCGACTCGCCGCCGAATGGCCCGACGCGCGCTGGCTGGAGATCGGTCCCGGTTCGGTCCTGACGGGGATGCTCAAGCGGATCCTGCCGGGCACCACGTGCACCCCGATCGGCAGCGCCGACGAAGTGGCGGCCTTCCTGGAGGCGAATCCGTCATGAGGCTCTCGCTGGAGAACCGGGTCGCCCTCGTCACCGGCGGCACCCGCGGCATCGGCCATGCGATCGCGACCGCGCTGCACGAGGCCGGGGCGCAGGTCGCCCTCACCGGTCGCTCGGCCGAGACCGCGGCCGCGGCGGCCACCGGCATCGGGGATCGCGCGCGTGGCTATGCCTGCGACCTCTCCGCGCCGGAGACCATCCGCGCGGCCGTGACCGCCGCCGAGGCGGATCTGGGGCCGATCGACATCCTGGTGAACAATGCCGGGCTGACCCGCGACACGCTGCTCCTGCGGATGAGCGAGGCGGAGTGGTCGGAGGTGCTGAGCGCCAATCTCGGCGGGGCCTTCCACGCGACGCAGGCCGTCCTGAAGGGGATGATGAAGCGCCGCGCGGGACGGATCATCAACATCACCAGCGTCGTCGGCCTCACCGGGAACGCCGGCCAGGCGAACTACGCCGCCTCGAAGGCCGGCCTGATCGGCTTCACGAAGTCGGTCGCGAAGGAGTACGGCTCGCGGGGGATCCTCGCGAACTGCATCGCCCCGGGCTTCATCGAGACCGACATGACGGCCGCCTTGCCCGAGGCGGCACGCGCGGCATTATTGGAGTCCATCCCGCTCGGGCGGCTCGGCCGTCCGGCGGACATCGCAGGCGCGGTACTCTATCTCGCCTCGGATCTCGGTGCCTACGTCACGGGCCAGGTGCTCGTGGTCGATGGCGGCATGACCGGCTGACCGGGGCACGCAATTCCACCTGGCGACACGAGGCAACAGATGAGCGACGTCGAGGAGAAGGTCAAGGACATCATCGTCGAGGAACTGGGCGTCGAGCGCGAGAAGCTCGCCGCCGAGGCGTCCTTCATGGAGGATCTCGGCGCGGACTCGCTCGACACCGTCGAGCTCGTCATGGCGTTCGAGAAGGAGTTCGACATCGACATCCCGGACGAGGAGGCGGAGAAGCTCCGCACGGTCGGGGACGCCCTGAAGTACCTCCACGACAAGCTGGGCTCGTGACGTGAGGCGCCGCGTCGTCATCACCGGCCTCGGGCTGGTGACCCCGCTGGGGCTCACCGTCGACGAGACCTGGACGAACCTCCTCGCCGGCACGAGCGGCGCGGCCCCCATCACGAAGTTCGACGCCTCGCGGCACCAGGTCCGGTTCGCCTGCGAGGTGAAGGGGTTCGATCCCCTGCCGTACATCGACCGCAAGGAGGCGCGGCGGTTCGACCTGTTCGCGCAGTACGCGATCGCCTCCGCCCACCAGGCCGTCACCCAGTCGGGGCTCGACACCGCCGCGGTCAACCACGACCGGATCGGTGTCGTCATGGGCAGCGGCATCGGCGGGATGCAGACCTTCGAGGAGAACTGCGGCCTCTTCCTCGAGAAGGGGCCCGACCGCGTCTCGCCGTTCTTCGTCCCGATGTTCATCCCGAACATGGCGCCGGGGCTCGTCTCGATGCGCTACGGCTTCCGCGGGCCGAACTATGCCCCGGTCTCGGCGTGCGCGTCCTCCGCGCACGCGATCGGCGAGAGCTACCGGATGATTCGTGACGGCCTCGCCGACGCGATGATCTCGGGCGGCTCCGAGGCCGCGATCACCGGGCTGACCGTGGCGGCATTCGCCAACATGAAGGCGATGTCGACCCGCAACGACGACCCGACCGCCGCGAGTCGGCCGTTCGACGCCGACCGGGACGGCTTCGTGCTCGGGGACGGCGGGGCGGCGGTCGTCCTCGAGGCCCTCGAGCACGCCGAGGCGCGCGGCGCCACGATCCTCGGGGAGGTGCTCGGCTACGGCCTGTCCGGCGACGCCTACCACATGAGCGCGCCGGCACCCGAGGGCGAGGGCGCCCAGCGCGCGATGCGGATGTGCCTGGCCGATGGTGGCATCGATCCGGCGCGCGTCGGCTACATCAACGCGCACGGGACCTCGACGCCGCTCGGTGACATCGCGGAGACCGAGGCGGTGAAGGCGGTCTTCGGTGCCCATGCGCGCAACCTGGTGTTCGGGTCCACCAAGTCGATGACCGGGCACCTGCTCGGTGGCGCGGGGGCGCTGGAGTTCGTGGTCACGCTGCTCGCCGCCCGCCACGGCGAGATCCCGCCCACGATCAACCACCAGACGCCCGATCCGGCGTGCGACCTCGATTGCGCCCCGAACCGGAGCGTGCGACGGAGCATCGACGTCGGGCTCTCCAACGCGTTCGGTTTCGGCGGCCACAACGCCGCGTTGGCCGTCCGGGCGGCATGACCCACTCGGGACGCGACGAGGCCCTCCCCGGCTCCGGCCGCGGGAGGGTCTCGTCGTTCTCCCCCCTGGCGGTGGCACTGGTGGTCGCGGTGGTGTTCCTCCTTGGCGGGGCGGCGTTCGATCGCTGGGATGACCGGGTCGCCATCAGCTACGCCCGCGGCGAGGCGGTCGGCCGGCTCTCCCGCCCGCGGGTCGCGCTGGAGAACCGGATCGCTGCGGGCTTTGCCCCACTCCCCGGGCTCGCCTCGATGGTGGCCATGCATTGGGGTGAGCCCGACCTCGCCGGGCGCTTCGACGGGTATGCGGAAGGGCTCCGCCTCGAAGAGGGGTCAGCGATTCGCAGCCTGCAGTGCACCGAGGACGGGATCATCACCCATGTCTGGCCCCTCGCCGGCAACGAGGAGGCCCTCGGGAAGGATCTCGCGGCCGATCCGCGCGCGGTGGTGCGGGATGACTACCTGCGGGCGGTCGGACCGGATGCGCCGCCGCTCGCCCTCTCCGGACCGCTGCCGCTCTTCCAGGGCGGACAGGGGCTGATCGGCCGCCGGCGCGTGGTCCTTCCCGAGGGCAGTCCCGTGGTGCTCGTGGCCGCCGTGCTCGACCTCCCGACCGTGCTCGCGCGAAGCGGGCTGACCGACACGCTCGGATTGCGGTGGCTGCTCCGGGACGAGGCTGGTCAGCGGATCGCCGGGGAACCGGAGGAGGCGATGGCGGCGCTGGCGCCGGTCGCCCTCCCGGTGCGACTCGGCGATCGCGCCTGGCGACTCGAGGCCTCGCCACGGGAGGGCTGGCCGGCGATGATCGCCCCGCGCACCAGGAGTCGTCGCATCGGCATCCTGGGGGTGGTGCTGCTGGCCGGGGCCTTCGGCTACCTGTTCCAATCGCGGCAACGGACTCGGCTGGAGACCGAACGACTGCGCGAACTGCACGACGCGGAGGCACACTTCGCGCTCCTCTTCCAGCTGGTGCCCGATGGGGTGGCCCTGATCCGGCTCGCCGACGACCAATACGTCCAGGTCAACGACGCCTATTGCGTGGTGACCGGCCGCGCGCGGGAGGAGCTCGTCGGGAGGACCGTGGCCGAGGTGGGGGTCTGGGCGGCGCCGGAGGAGCGCGCCAGGGCCCTCGAGATCGCCCGGGAGCACGGACAGCTGGTGGACTTCCCGTTCGTGGTGTTGCGGCCCGATGGCAGTCAGCGCGAGACGCTCGTCTCGTGTCGCGAGATCGAGCTGGATGGGGTCGCGCACTTCCTCTCGGTCGTGCGGGACGTCCACGATCGCGTCGCCCTCGAGCGTCGACTCGTCGCCAGCCAGCGGCTGGAGGCGATCGGGCGACTCGCCGGCGGCGTCGCCCACGACTTCAACAACCTCATCACCGCGATCGGCGGCTATGCGGGACTCGCGCTCGGGGAACTGCCCGACGGCGATCCACGGCGCGAGGACATCTTCGAGATCCAGCGGGCCAGCAACCGCGCGGCCGAGCTGACCCGCCAGCTCCTGACCTTCGCGCGCCGGCAGGTCGTGATGCCCCGCCGGGTGGACCTCGGTCGCCTGGTGGCCGGGATCGAGCCGCTGCTGGCTCGACTGCTCGGGGAGCGCCACCACCTCACGGTGGTTCACGAGGCCGATCCGGTGCCGGTCCTCATCGACCCGTCCCAACTCGAGCATGCCCTCGTCAACCTTGCCGTGAATGCCCGCGATGCGATGACGGGCGGTGGCGAGGTCCGGATCGTGATCGGGTTCCGCGACGAAGCGCCGATCCTCGAGGTCACCGACACCGGCGTGGGCATCACCGCCGCCGCGCGCCCGCACCTCTTCGAGCCGTTCTACACCACGAAACCGCCCGGGCGAGGCACCGGGCTCGGGCTGGCCACGGTGTACGGCATCGTGGAGCAGGCGGGCGGGACGATCGAGGTGGAGAGTGTCGTGGGGGAGGGGAGCACCTTCCGGATCGTCTTTCCCCCGAGCGGGCACGACCTGCCACCCGATCCCGCCACGCCCCGCCGCGAGCTCCCCACCGGGACCGAGCACGTGCTGGTGGTCGATGACGAACCGCAGATCCGCGACATCTGCTCGCGGTTGTTGCGGCGCCTGGGGTATGTGGTCACCACCGCGAACGAGGGGGCCGAGGCACTCGCCGCCCTCGACCGACCGGCCGAACCGCCGATCCGGGTGGTGCTCTCGGATCTCGTCATGCCGGGCCTCGGGGGGCTCGAGCTGCAGGCGACGCTGGCCGCGACGCATCCGGGGCTCCCGGTGATCCTCATGTCGGGGTACAGCGAGGAGGTGATGGCGATCGGCGTGGGAGAGGTCCCCTTCCTCCCCAAGCCGTTCACGGCGGAGGAACTGGCGGTGATCCTGCGCGAGACGCTCGACGGGGTCGCCCCACCGGGGTGAGACGCACCGGTACCCCGGAGGGTCGGCACCCGGTAGATTCCGGCATGACCGCCACGCCGCCCATCCGTCCGGCGCAGGGGCCGTCCGAGCTTGCCAGGGACCGCCTCCGCGACCCCGCGCTCCTCCCGATTGCCGACAAGGTCGCCGCCGGCCACCGGCTCGACCCCGCCGACGGGCTCGCCCTGTATGCGAGCTCCGACCTCATCGGGATCGGCACGCTCGCGGACCACGCCAATCGCCGACGCAACGGCGACCGGGTCTGGTTCTCGGCCAATCAGCACATCAACCCGACCAACGTCTGCATCCTCCGGAACACCTGCACCTTCTGCTCGTTCGCGCGGATGCCGAAGGAGGACGGGCACTACACCCGGAGTCTCGAGGAGGTCTTCCACGAGGCCGAGCAGGCGACCGGCGCGCCCACCCGCGAGTTCCACATCGTGGGCGGCCTCCATCCGAAGCTCCGGCTGTCGTACTACGTCGACATGATCCGGGGGCTTCGCGAGCGCCACCCCGAGGTGCACATCAAGGCGCTGACGGCGGTGGAGATCGCCCACATCGCGCGGGTGGAACGCTGCAGCAGCGTCGAGGTCCTCCAGGCGCTGAAGGACGCCGGGCTGACCTCGATGCCCGGCGGCGGTGCGGAGGTGTTCAGCACCGCCGTCCGGGCGACCATCGCCGAGCGCAAGCTCTCGGGGAAGGAGTACCTGCGCGTGCACGGCGAGGCGCACGCGCTGGGCATCCCCACCAATTGCACCATGCTCTACGGCCATGTCGAGACCGCGGCGGACCGGATCGCGCACCTGACGATGCTCCGGGAACAGCAGGATCGCAGCGGCGGCTTCCTGACCTACATCCCGCTCGCCTACCACCCCGAGCACAACGAGCTGGGTGAGGAGCTCGGCCGCGTCGGGACCGCCACGACCGGCTTCGAGGACCTCAAGAACATCGCCATCGGGCGGCTCTTCCTCGACAACATCCCGCACGTGAAGACGCACTGGCCGATGGTCACCCCGTTCATGAGCCAGGTGGCGCTCGCGTTCGGCTGCGACGATGTCGAGGGGACGGTCGTCTTCGAGCGCATCTACCACGACGCGGGGGCGACGACCGACCTCGGGATGTCCTACGCCTCGCTGGTGGCGCTGATCCGCGACGCAGGGAAGGAGCCGGTCGAGCGGGACTCGCTCTACCGCGCGGTGCGCACCGACTTCAGCGACCTCGAGCTCGCCCGCGGGGGCGAGGTGCGCCGCAGCCTCCCGGTGGTCCACGCCGCATGAGGCTCGGCCGCATCCCGTGGATCAACGCCGCCCCGGTCTACGCGGCGATGGACCGGGGGCTGGTCCCCGGGCCCGAGCTGGTGGTCTCCGCGACGGCGGCCGAGTTGAACGACCTGCTCGCCGCCGGCGAGCTCGACCTCAGCGTGATCTCCGCCGTCGAGTACGCGCGCGACGCCGACCGCTACCACCTGCTGCCCGACCTCGCGATCTCCTGCGACGGGCCGGTGCACTCCGTGGCGCTCTTCGCGCGCCGACCGGTCCACGAGCTCGATGGGGCCACGGTGCTGCGCACCGCCTCGAGCCGGACGTCGGTCCTGCTGCTGGAACTGCTCGCTCGGCACGTCTGGGGCATCGCGCCCAGCTACGCCACGGTGCGGGCCGAACCGGCGGACCTCGCGGCGCTGGAACACCTCCCGCACGACGCGGTGCTGGTCATCGGCGACGCGGCGCTCCACCTCCGGGACAGCGGGCGCTACCCGATCTGCGAGGATCTCGGGGCCGCCTGGAAGGCATGGACCGGGCTCCCGTTCGTGTTCGCGGTCTGGGCGGCGCGGCGCGACACCGACCTCGAGGCGGCGCGCGCGCTCCACGCCAGCTTGCTGGCCTCACGCACGTGGGGCCTCGCGCACCTCGACCGGCTCGCGGCCGAGGCGGGCGAGCGGACCGGCATCCCGGTCCCGACCGTCCGGGCCTACCTCGGTGACCTCGACTACCGCCTGGCGCCGCAGCACCTGGCCGGGCTGACCACGTTCTTCCGGCGCCTCGCGGAGGACGGGCTGGTGCCGGATGGCCGCCTGTCGTTCCTGAGCGCGGCGTGAGGTGATGATGATCGATCGCACGAGTCCCGCCTTCGCCGAATACCTCGACCTGTACGAGCGGGCCCCGCTGCTGGAACTCGGGGCCCTCGCCGACGCGGAACGGTGGCGGCAGCATCCCGAGCCGGTGGTGTCCTACATCATCGATCGCAACATCAACTACACCAACGTCTGCGTCGCCGACTGCGCGTTCTGCGCCTTCTACCGCCGCCCGCGCGATCCCGAGGGGTACGTGCTCTCCTTCGAGGCGATCGGCGAGAAGATCGAGGAGTGCAAGGCGCTCGGCGGGGTGCAGATCCTCCTGCAGGGCGGGCACAACCCGTACATCCCGTTCGAGTGGTACCTCGAGCTGATGCGCTACATCAAGGCGCACCACCCGATCCACATCCACGGCTTCTCGCCCTCGGAGGTGGTGTTCTTCAGCGAGCGGTTCCGGATCCCGATGCCCGAGGTCGTCCGGCAGCTGCGCGAGGCCGGCCTCGACTCGATCCCGGGCGGCGGGGGCGAGATCCTGGTCGACGACATCCGCGAGCGGGTGGCGCGGAAGAAGGCCCAGACCGACGACTGGCTCGGCGTGCAGGAGGAGGCGCATCGGCAGGGGATGAAGACCTCCGTGACCATGATGTACGGCCTGGGCGAGAGCACCGCGGACCGGATCGAGCACCTGCTCCGGATTCGCGAGGTGCAGGCGCGCACCGGGGGGTTCACCGCCTTCATCTGCTGGCCGCTGCAGCCCGAGGGCACCGCGATGGCCGACCGGGTCAAGACCGATGCCGTCTCCTACCTTCGCACGCTCGCGATGGCCCGGATCATCCTCGACAACGTGCCGAACCTGCAGTCGAGCTGGGTCACCATGGGCCTCAAGATCGGCCAGGTGGCGCTGCGTTTCGGCGCGAACGACTTCGGCTCGCTGATGATGGAGGAGAATGTCGTCTCGGCGGCGGGGACGACCCATCGCGCCACGATCGGCGAGATGGAGCGCGCCATCCGCGATGCCGGGTTCACGCCGCACCGGCGTCGCCAGGACTATTCGCTCCTGGAACCCGCCACGGCGGCGGCCTGATGCGCGTCGGCATCGGCTACGACTCGCACCGCTTCGCGTCGGGTCGACGGCTGGTGCTCGGGGGCGTCGAGATCCCCCACGACCGCGGGCTCACCGGCCACAGCGATGCGGACGTCCTCGCCCACGCGCTGACCGATGCCATCCTCGGTGCGGCCGGGGCGGGCGACATCGGCCGGCTGTTTCCGGACACCGATCCGACCCACAAGGATGCCGATTCGATGCGGCTCCTCGCGGCGGCCCACGAGCGCGTCCGCGCCGGTGGCTGGACCCTGCAGCAGGCCGACCTGACCGCGATCCTCGAGGCGCCCAAGCTCGCCCCCCACATCCCGGCGATCCAGCGTCGACTCGCCGAGGTGCTCGGGGTCGCGGAGGGCGACATCTCCGTGAAGGCGAAGACCAACGAGGGAATGGGCTTCACGGGGCGCGGCGAAGGGGTCGCGGCGATCGCGGTGGCCACGCTCCGTCCGGTCGAGGCCGCGCCCCTCCCGTCGCCAGCGCCGGCGTCGACACCGCAGCGCGCCTGAGCGCCCGCCGATGGTCGAAGCGCTCCTCGCCTGGCTCGGCGGGCTCCATCCGCTCGCCATCTATGGGGTCATCGCCTTCCTCGCGGCGATCGAGAACGTCTTTCCACCGTTCCCGGCCGACACCGGAATCGCCCTCGGCGCCTTCCTCTCCCACCGGGGCCTCACCGACCCGTGGCTCGTCCTGGCGGTCACCCTGACGGCCAACCTCGGGGGGGCGATGGGGATGTACTTCCTGGCCGCACGCCACGCCCCGGCGCTCTTCCGCAGCCGGATCGCCCGGCGCTACCTCACCGATGACGGGATGGCCTTCGTGCGTCGCGAGTACGAGCGATTCGGCGTCGCGGGGCTCTTCCTCGGCCGGCTGCTGCCGGGGTTTCGCGCGGTGGTCGCGCCCTTCGCCGGCCTGATCCACCTCGGTCCGCTGCGTGCCGGCGTCCCGATGCTGCTCGCGTCCGCCCTCTGGTATGGCGCCATCATCTTCGCGGCGGCGCAGCTCGGCCAGCATCTCGAGGCGGTGCTCGGCGCAGTCGGCGAGGTCAACCGGGTGCTCGCGCTGGTCGCGCTCGCGGTGGTGGTCGGCCTCGCCACGTGGGTCTGGCGCCGGTGGCGGCGAGGTCCGCGGTGACCGGCGACGCGGAGGTCGCCGAACTGACCCGACAGTTCCACCTCGTGGCGTTCTGTGATCACCTCTCGCTGGAGGCCGGGCACAGTCCGCACACCATCGCCGCGTACCGGCGCGACGTCCTCCGGCTCGCCGCGTTCTGTCGCTCGCGCGGGGTGACGTCCCCGACCGCGATCGATGCGGCCCTCCTGCGCGACTTCGTCTTCCTCCTCAAGGATCTCGGGCTCTCGGGAGCCACGATCCGGCGGACGGTGTCGGCGGTCCGGACCTGGTTCGGGTTCCTGGCGGGCGACGGCCTGGTGACGCGCGACCCCAGTGACCGGCTCGAGACCCCGGCTCGCTGGCGGACCCTGCCCGAGACGCTTTCCGTCGAGGAGGTCGAGCGACTCCTGGAGGCCCCGGGCCTTGAGGATCGCCTCGCCTGGCGCGACCGGGCCCTCCTGGAGCTCGGCTACGGCGCCGGCCTCAGGGTCAGCGAACTGTGCGGACTCGTGCTGTCCGACCTGTTCCTCGGTGATGGACTCGTGCGCGCGTTCGGGAAGGGACGCAAGGAGCGACTGGTCCCGATCGGGCGCACGGTGATCTCCACCGTCGCGACGTACCTCCACACCCTCCGTCCGGAGCTCGACCGGGGAGAATCGGCGCAGCGGGTCCTCCTCAACGCCCGCGGGAAGCCGCTCTCCCGCGCCGGTGCCTGGGGCATCGTGCGCGCGCGGGCAGCCGATGCCGGGATCACGAAGCGGGTCACCCCCCACACGTTGCGGCACTCGTTCGCGACCCACCTCCTGGAGGGCGGCGCCGACCTGCGCGCCGTCCAGGAGATGCTGGGGCACGCCGACCTCGCGACCACGCAGATCTACACGCACGTCGACCGGGAGTACCTGCGCAGCGTCCACCGGCAGTTCCATCCCCGCGGCTGACTCCCCGTATATTCGCGCCATGGTCTTCCTGCTCGACAACTACGACTCCTTCACCTGGAACCTCGCCCAGGCGCTCGGCGCGATGGGCGCCGAGCCCGAGGTGGTCCGCAACGACGCGATCGACGTCTTCGGCGTGCTCGCGCGGCGCCCAGAGGCGATCGTCATCTCCCCCGGCCCGGGCACCCCAGCGACCGCCGGGATCTCGGTCGCGCTGATCACCGCGGCAGCGGAGGCGGGGGTCCCGCTGCTCGGGGTCTGCCTCGGGCACCAGGCGATCGGGGAGGCGTTCGGGGGGCGGGTGGTGCGCGCCGATCGGCAGATGCACGGGAAGGTCACCCGCGTGATCGCGACCGACGCGGCGCTCTTCGGCGGGCTTCCGGCGCCGCTGCCGGTCATGCGGTATCACTCCCTGATCGTCAGTCCCACCGACCTGCCCGCGGAACTCGAGGTCACCGCCTGGTCGGAGGACCGCCCCGCCGGTCAGGAGATCATGGCGCTTCGCCACCGTCGGCACCGCGTGTGGGGGGTCCAGTTCCACCCCGAATCCGTCGGGACGCCCGATGGAGAACGGTTGCTGCGGAACTTCCTCCACCTCGCGGGAATGTCGGCGTAAGGGGCCTTCCCCCAAGCGGTTACCGGATCGCGAACGGCAGCGGCACGCATTTTGACAGCGGGGGTGCGCCCGGATAGCTTGTATCGTGCCTGTCCTGATCGTGATTCCCGCCCGCCTGGGCTCGACTCGCCTGCCCAGAAAGCCCCTCCAGTTGCTCGCGGGGGCACCCCTCATCACCCGCGTTGCCGAACGTGCCCGAGCGCTGCCGGGCATCGACCACGTCGTGGTGGCCACCGATGCGGCGGAGGTCGCCGACGTCGTGACCCCGCTCGGGATCGAGGTGGTCATGACCCGCTCCGACCACGAGAGCGGGACCGACCGGGTGGCGGCCGTCGTGAACCGGGAACCGTTCCGTGGCTTCGACCTGATCGTCAACCTGCAGGGGGATGAACCGTTCCTCCCCGCGGCCGCGATCCAGGGGGCAATCGACCGGGTCCGCCGGGGCGACGCCATCGGGACCGCGGCCGCCCCGCTCGACCCGGCCCGCCGAGATGATCCGGGGGTAGTGAAGGTGGTGTGCAACGCGCAGTCGCGCGCGATGTACTTCTCCCGGCTGCCGATCCCTGCGGTCCGCGATCCGGCGGACCTGCCGCATGGCCGCTGGTGGCAGCACCTCGGCGTGTACGCCTTCCAGCGCGACGTGCTGCTGCGGCTCGCGGCGATGCCCCCGTCCCATCTCGAGCGGGTGGAGCGCCTGGAGCAGCTGCGGGCGCTCGAGGCGGGCTTCCCGATCGGGGTCGCGTTCCTTGATCGCCCCGCCGCCGCCGGGATTGATACCCCAGCCGACCTTGCCGCCGCCGAGGCGCGGTGGTCCGACCCAGCCGAGGCCCTGCCATGAGCGATCGCAGCCGGAACACCAAGTACATCTTCGTGACGGGCGGGGTGGTCTCGTCGCTGGGCAAGGGAATCGCGGCGGCATCGCTGGGGCGCCTCCTGGTCGAGCGCGGCCTCTCGGTCACGATGATGAAGTTCGACCCCTACATCAACGTCGATCCGGGCACCATGTCGCCGTACCAGCACGGCGAGGTGTACGTGACCGACGACGGCGCCGAGACCGACCTCGATCTCGGCCACTACGAGCGCTTCATCGATCGGTCCCTGTCGCAGCAGAACAACGTCACCACCGGGCGGATCTACCAGACGGTGATCAGCAAGGAGCGGCGCGGCGAGTACAACGGCGGCACCGTGCAGGTGATCCCCCACATCACCGACGAGATCAAGCACGCCCTCCGGCGCAGCGCCCCCGGCGAGGACGTCGTGCTGGTGGAGATCGGGGGCACGGTCGGCGACATCGAGTCGCTGCCGTTCCTCGAGGCGATCCGGCAGTTCCGGCAGGACATCGGTCGCGAGAACGCGATCTTCGTCCACCTGACGCTCGTCCCGTGGATCGCCGCGGCCGGCGAGCTGAAGACCAAGCCCACCCAGCACTCCGTCCGCGACCTGATGCAGGTCGGCATCCAGCCCGACCTGCTGATCTGCCGCAGCGAGCAGTCGCTCGGCTCCGACATCAAGCGCAAGATCGCCCAGTTCTGCAACGTGGACTTCGCGGCCGTCATCGAGAGCCCGGACGTGGCGAGCATCTACGAGCTGCCGCTGCGCTTCTTCGAGCAGGGGTTCGACCGGGAGGTGTGCAGTCGGCTCGGCCTCGAGACGCCCGAGCCGGACCTCGGCCCGTGGCGCACGATGGTGGAGCGGATCCTCCGGCCCTCGCACCGGGTGCGCATCGCCGTGGTCGGGAAGTACACCGCGCTGCACGACGCCTACAAGTCGGTCGGCGAGGCCCTGCTGCACGGCGGCATCCCGCACGACGCCGGGGTCGAGATCACCTGGATCGAGAGCGACGAGTTCACCTCCGCCGCCGAGGCCGCGCGCCTCCTGGCCGGGTTCGACGGCCTGCTGGTCCCCGGTGGCTTCGGCGACCGGGGGATCGAGGGGATGATCTGCGCCATCGAGCACGCGCGGACGCACCGGCTGCCGTTCTTCGGCATCTGCCTCGGGCTGCAGGTCGCGATCATCGAGTTCGCCCGTCATGTCGCCGGGATGCCGGAGACCACCTCGACGGAATTCGCCCCGGACTGTCCCGATCCGGTGATCGCCCTGATGGCCTCGCAGCGTGACGTGAAGGACCTCGGCGGCACGATGCGGCTCGGGGCGTACGCGGCACGTCTGCGGGAAGGGAGCCGCGTCGCCGCCGCGTACGGCACGGTCGAGATCTCCGAGCGGCACCGCCATCGCTGGGAGGTGAACAACGCCTACCGCCATGTCCTCGCGGAATTCGGGATGCGGTTGTCGGGTCTCTCGCCCGATGGGTCGCTGGTGGAGATGATCGAGCTGCCGGATCATCCCTGGTTCGTCGGCTGCCAATTCCATCCCGAACTCAAGTCCCGCCCCACGCGGCCGCACCCGCTCTTTGCGGCGTTCATCGGCGCGGCGCTCGCGGGGCAGGCCCGGCCCGAGGCCCCTCCGGCCGCGGCGGTCGCGGCGACCGGTGCGGATCGCGCGTGAGCGGGTTCCGCTTCGCCGGCACGCCGTTCCTGATCGCGGGTCCGTGCGCGGTCGAGGCGGATGCCGTGATGGACCGGATCGCGGACACCCTCGCCGAGCTGGGTGAACGCCACCGCCTCCGCGTCTGCCTCAAGGCCTCGTTCGACAAGGCCAACCGGGCCCGCCCTGATGCGCCGCGTGGTCCCGGGCTCCAGCGCGGACTCGCGGCGCTGGCGCGCCAACGGGAGCGCACCGGCCTGCCGATCCTGACCGATATCCACGAACCGTCGCACGCCGCTCCCGCGGCGGCCGTCGTCGATGTCCTCCAGATCCCGGCCTTCCTCTCGCGGCAGACCGACCTCCTCGTCGCGGCGGGGCAGACCGGCCTGCCTGTCAACGTGAAGAAGGGGCAGTGGATGGCGGCCGATGCGATGGCCGGGGCCGTCGCCAAGGTCCGCGCCGGCGGCAGCACCGACGTCGCCGTGACCGAGCGCGGCACCTTCTTCGGCTACGGCGACCTCGTGGTGGACCTGCGCAACATCCCCCGCCTGCGCGCGGCCACCGGGGCGCCGGTGATCCACGACGCGACCCACAGCGTCCAGCAACCGGGACAGGCCAGTGGAGGAGCCAGCGGCGGGCTGCGCGAGTTCATCCCGACCCTCCTCCTGGCCGCGGCGGCGGCGGGGGCCGACGGATTCTTTATCGAGACCCATCCCGAGCCGGCGAGTGCGCTCTCGGATGCGGCGACCCAGTGGCCGCTCGACCAGCTGGACGCCCTGCTGGCGCGCACCCTCGCCGTCCGCGAGGCCGCAATGGAGCGAACCGGTGCTTGACCGCGACCGCGCAAGCGCCATCCGGCTCCTCGGCCTCGACGTCGACGGGGTCCTGACCGACAACGCCGTCTTCCTTGGCGCCGTGGGCGGGGAACGGGTCGAGTTCAAGCGGTTCGACATCCAGGACGGTCTGGGTCATGCCCTCCTCCGGGGCTCGGGGATCGAGGTGGCCTGGATCAGTGGCCGACAGTCCGAGGCGACCACGCTCCGCGGCGCCGAGCTGCGGGTCGAGACCGTGCTGCAGGTGCACCCCGCGACCAAGGTGCCCGCCATCGAGCAGTTGCTCGCCGCCCGTGGGCTCGGGTGGGAGGCGTTCGCCTTCGTGGGCGATGACTTCGCCGATCTCCCCGTCTTCGAGCGGGCCGGCCTCGCGATTGCGGTTGCCAACGCCCGACCCGAGGTCCGCGAGCGCGCGCATTACATCACCACGGCGGCAGGCGGCCACGGGGCGGTGCGCGAGGTGATCGACCTGTTGCTGCAGGCCTCGGGGCGCTGGGATGCCGCGACGGCCCGCTACCTCCAGTCGGCCGAGGCCAGGTCATGACCGCGGTCGCGAGCGCCAGGCGCACCCTTGAACTCGAGGGGCGCGCGGTGCTGGCCGCCGCCGACCGGCTCGACGACGGCTTCGCCGCCGCGGTCGACCTGCTCGCCGCCGCGGATCGCGTCATCGTGAGCGGCGTCGGGAAGAGCGGGGCGATCGGCCAGAAGATCGCCGCCACCCTGACGTCCACGGGGACCCCGGCATCGTGGCTCCACCCGGTCGACTCGCTGCACGGGGACCTCGGCCTCGTCGGCCCGGCGATGGCCGCCATTCTCCTCACCAAGAGTGGCGAGACCGAGGAACTGTTCGGCCTGATCGCCGCCCTGGCGCGCCGCGAGGTGCCGATCATCGCCATCACCGGCGCGCGTGATTCCACTGTGGGCCGGGCCGCGGCCGCGGTCCTCGACGCCTCGGTGCGCGAGGAGGCGTGTCCGCACGACCTCGCGCCGACGACGAGCACGACCGTCGCCCTCGCGCTGGGCGATGCGCTCGCCGTCGCCCTGCTGGAGCGGAAGGGATTCCGGCGCGAGGACTTCGCCGCACTCCACCCGGGCGGCCGGCTCGGGCGTCGACTCCTCCTGCGCGTGGAAGAAGTGATGGTGCCGCTGGTCGCCGAGCTCGGCCCAGACGCATCCATGCGCGACGCCATCGTGGTCCTCGCGCATGAACGCGGCATCGCGGTCATCCGTGAGGAGGGGCGGCTCGCCGGGGTGATCACGGCCGGGGACCTGACCCGCCTGGTCGAGCGGGGCGCCGACTACCTGCAGCAGGGCGTCGCCACGGTGATGACCCGCGCCCCGAGGACCATCGCGCTCGGCGAACTCGCGGCCACCGCGGTTGCCGCCCTGGAGCGCCACCGCATCCTGGCCGCCCCGGTGCTCGACGCCGACGGCATCGTCCGGGGCGTGGTGCACCTGCACGACCTCCTCCGGGCCGGTGCCGCATGAGGGGCCTCGCCGTCGTCCTGCTCGTCGCGCTCCCGGGCATCGCCTGTGTCGATCGCGGGGTCACCCCGCAGCGCGCCGCCACCGCCGACACGGCGGATCAGGTCATGACCGGGATGACGCGTGGCATCACCCGCGACGGCATCCGACTCACCGACGTGCAGGCCGAGTCGGCCTGGGTGTACAACGCGGCGGACATCACCGAGATGAAGCAGGTCGGCCTCACCTTCTACGACGCCAGCGGAAAGGTGCGCTCGACGGTGACCGCCGACAGCGGCGTCCACTACGTGCGCACGGGCGTCCTCGAGGCCCGCGGCAATGTCGTCGCGACGACGCCACCTCCCGACGCGAAGGTCCTCAAGACCGAGCACCTCATCTTCGACAAGTCCTCGAACCTGATCCGCTCCGACACGGCGTACACCTTCACGTCGCCGAGCGGCAACGGCAGCGGGCAGAGCTTCGAGACGGACCCGGACTTCCTGCGGTTCCGCAGCTGGCAGCCGAAGGGCTACCAGAAGGGGCAGGGGTTCCTCCTGCCGGGCGAAGACACCACGGGGACGCGATGAGGGCGGTCCTCACGGTGCTCCTGTTCGGGCTCCTCGCCGTTCCCGCCGGCGTCGGGGCCCAGCGGCCCGCCGAGCGGCGCTGCCAGCTCGAGGTCGTGAACGTCGATCGCGAGGGCGTGCGCCAGGCCTTCCAGGGTTCCGAGAACTACTTCGCCGGCGGCACGCTGCGGCTGCGCTGCCGCAACCAGCCGGAGGTGACCCTCGCCGGCGATTCGCTGGAGTCCTACACCGCGCAGATCGTGCGGCTGCTCGGCAGCGCGCGCTACCGCGACGACGACATCGACATCCAGGCGGATTCGATCTTCTACACCAAGGCCGACGAGCGACTGCAGCTCCGGGGCAACGCCGTCGTGACCAACCGGATCAACGGATCGACCCTGGCCGGGCCGTGGATCGACTACCTGCGCGCGGTGCGGGGCATCCGCGATTCGGCGGAGACCATCGCCCTGCAGCGCCCGACGGTCACCTATCGGGTGGCGCGCGCCGAGGGTGACACGGTCGATCCGGCGCCGTACGTGATCACCGGCGACGGGATGAAGACGCGCGGGTCGTCGTGGATGGTGGCCTGGGGACAGGTGCTCGTGGATCGCGATTCGCTGCACGGTCGGGGCGACTCGCTGATCTACATCCAGGCCGACGAGGACGATGTCACCCTCGTCGGCGGACCGGCCACGCTCGCACGCGGCGGCGAGGACGCCTTCGACGTGATCGGGCAGCACGTCCGGCTCGGTCTCCGCGGCGAGGAGTTGCGCTCGGTCGAGGCGTTCGGCGGCGGGCACGTGACGACCGCCTCGGCCGACGTCGTCGGTGACAGCGTCCGCCTCGGCTTCGTCGATGGCCAGCTCGAGGCCACGCGCGCCTGGGACCGGGCGAACGGCGCCACCGTCCTCGCGGAGGGGTATGACGTGCGCGGGGACTCGATCGCGATCGACACACCGGGGGAGCGCCTCCGGGAGCTGCGCGTCTTCGGACGCGGCACGCTGCTGGAACCCGAGGACACGGCCGGCACCGGGGCGGACTCGCTCGCCGTCCCGGCCGACAGCGCGGCCACCGACACGCTGCCGCCGATCCGCAACACCATGACGGGGGCCCGGCTCACGGCGCGCTTCACCGATGCGGATTCAGCCGGCGTCCTCCTCACCCGGCTGGTGGACATCGTGGCCACGGG
>ERZ795053.2091-NODE-2091-length-24585-cov-6.339788_pt1 | contig 24585 bp, 20 predicted proteins | sample MGYA00375137_ERZ795053 | MGnify/ENA primary metagenome ERZ795053 (study PRJEB30182, sample SAMN05720284) | activated sludge metagenome | isolation source: Anaerobic digester | place: Hong Kong | collected 2014-12-17 ...
TCACCTGCTCAATCCCATGTCGCCGTTTCTTAAAAATTCTGATTTGGTGCTTGCACCGGTTGTGATGGTCGTTTTAAAGAAAGGGCCTACTACACCGAATTCGCTGAAAAACTTCCAAAAAATACGGTCATTCTTACAGCAGGCTGTGCCAAATATCGTTACCATAAGCTGCCTCCCGGAGATATAAACGGAATACCTCGTGTACTTGATGCCGGACAATGCAATGATTCCTATTCACTGGTAGTGATCGCACTGAAACTGAAAGAGATTTTCGAACTGAATAACATCAACGAGTTGCCAATTGCCTATAATATCGCATGATATGAGCAGAAAGCAGTTATTATTTTACTTGCCTTACTATATCTTGGGGTAAAAAATATCCACCTTGGGCCTACATTGCCAGGATTCCTGTCACCCAATGTTGCAAAAGTACTCGTCGAAAAATTTGGTATCGCAGGAATTAAAACCGTTGATGAAGATCTGAAACTCTTCCTCAACTAATCTGTTACTAATCATCCCGGAAGACCTTTAATCTTCATCAGGAGGTTTCGCTGACACATCCTATTTAAGAATCATACCCCTGCATATTTTTGCTGATCGCAGATTGATCAGGTAAAGTGCAGGCAGGGTTTACTTCAGCACAAAGCTGCCTAAAAAATTTATCGTTACAGAAAAACCATGTCCTCTTTTGACGTGGTTTTTTCACAGTAATGACAACTCAGTTTCAGCGTATCGCCATCCAGTATCACATCAAATTTTGTGGGGATATTTTCGTGATTGGTAATACAGTTGGGGTTGAAACACTTAACAATTTTTTCAACATGTTTTGGGATTTCTACCTGAGTTTTGCTGACAACCTGGTAGTTTTTGATCACAATAAGTGTTGCAGTGGGTGCCACAAGTGCTATTTTATTGATTTCCTCGCTTTTAAAAAAAACATTACTTACTTTGATGATTCCTTTCTTGCCATATTTTTTGCTGTCGAGATTGGTTCCAAAAAGAATCTGATCTTCGAGCCTGTCAAGGCGAAGTATCCGAATCACCCTGAAAAGACTTTGGGCAGGAATGTGATCAATCACGGTACCATTTTCGATGGCTGATACCTTGAGTTCTTTTCTTTGATTTGTACTTTCCATAATTATTTTTCTTATTGTTTTATTTTTTTACTCCAAGAATTGATGACAGCAGTGCCTGACGGACAAAAACCCCGTTGAGGGCCTGCTGAAAATAATAGGCTTTAGGGTTATTATCCACGTCTTCGGCTATTTCGTTAACTCTTGGAAGGGGGTGCAATATCCGCATGTTTGAACGAGCACCGGTAAGCATGTCATTATTAAGATTGTAGGCATTCTTTACCTTTTCGTATTCCATTGGATCGCTGAAACGTTCACGTTGAATACGTGTCATATAAATAATGTCAACTTTTGGAATAATTTCCATCAGATCAGTGTATTGATAATATGCCAGATTTTTTTCCTTTATGTGGCGCTTCACATAACTGGGTAATTTTAGCTCAAGTGGCGAAACCAGGTGAAAAGTTGTATTGAACTGGGTAAGCGCCATGGTGAGAGAATGCACCGTCCGTCCATATTTTAAATCGCCTACAAAAGCCACTTGAAGGTTGTCCAGGGTACCTTGTGTTTTTTGTATCGAATACATGTCAAGCAATGTCTGCGTCGGATGTTGATTTGCTCCGTCACCGGCATTGATAACCGGTACAGGCGATACTTCGGCCGCATATCGAGCACTCCCTTCCCGCGGATGCCGCATTACAATGATGTCGGAGTAATTGCTGACGGTAAGAATTGTGTCTTTTAAAGATTCTCCCTTGGTAACGCTGCTCGAAGCTGCCGAAGAAAACCCGATGACTTTGGCACCAAGTCTTGATGCAGCACTCTCAAAACTGAGCCGGGTGCGCGTGGAGGGTTCAAAAAATAATGTGGCCACCACAAAATTCTCCAGAATCTTCTGTGTGGGTTGCTGTTCAAATTCGGCTGCCAGCTCAAGAATGCGAAGCTGCTCCTCCTTCGAAAAGTCGTTGATTGAAATCAGGTTTCTGTTTTTCATTTTCCGTTATGATTTGATATGATTTTGCATTTTAAGGACAAAAAAAAGAAGTACCTCTCCGGAGATACTTCTTGTCTTGCCTGGGAAACAAACCTTATTTTGATTAATAATCATTTGCTTTTTTAGCATACAAAATTAAACCGAAAGGGATTGCGCACCAAATTGTTTTTTAAGATTTTTTCAACAGGCCTGTTTTTTTATCAGAATTGAGCATCAGGATTGCGGCGATCAGGTGATCCTGTGTTTTTTCGGGTAATCCGATCTCCCGTGTAAGCTTATATAATTCGTTTTCATGTCATTGCATAGGTTTTAACGGCTTCGGAAAATGCAGTTTCAAAAGCCTGAGGATCGAGTTGGAGCTGAATGTTTTTCTCCTTGCAATAATCAATCAGAAATTTTGTATTCAAATTACCAACCAATTCATAACCAGCCATAGGGCATCCACCTATTCCCCCCATTACACCGTCGAAACGGCGGCAACCATTTTGATAAGCTGCATCAACTTTTTCGTGCCAGGTATGCATATCAGTATGCAAATGAAGACCTATTTCAGATTTTCTGACTTCATGCAAAACATCCTTTATTACCTTTCCCACCAAAGCGCCATCAGCAACACCGATAATATCTGAAAGGGCAATAATTTCTATTTCTCGCTCCTCCAGATATTTCGCCCATTCCACAATCATTTCCGGGCTCCACAGATCGCCATAAGGATTTCCGAAAGCCATCGAAAGATAAACAAGCAGCTTTTTGTTATTTTTCTGACAAATTTCTTTTATCTCCTCAACAGTTCGACATGCTTGTTTGAGTGTGGAATTAATATTTAAACGAAGAAAAGTTTCAGAGAAAGAAAAAGGAAAACCCACACAGGAAATTTCGTCAAAATCAGCAGCTCTTTCTGCACCCTTCGAATTTCCGACAATAGCCATCAGTTGTGATCTCGTGTTGCTCATATCAAGCAGTCTGATTACCTCGGCTGTGTCGCTCAATTGAGGAATAGCTTTAGGGGAAACAAAACTACCAAAATCAATAGTATCGAAACCTACCTTTAACAGAGCATTGATTAATCGGGCTTTCTGACCGGTAGGAATGAATCTTTTTAGTCCCTGCATAGCATCGCGGGGTGCTTCAGTAATTGAAATTGATTTATTCATGCGCAAAGCTGGTACTTGAATTTATCCCGAAACAAACATTTTTCATTTTAATAACCACTATATCAGTATTTTTGTTTAACGGTTTTGCTAAAGTTCTGGTTTGTATCTTACAGTAAGGTTAAGTTGATTTTCGCTTATCTTCGCCTAATAATTCGAAAAAAATTATATTTGCCGTAAAATTCATCATTCCAATAACCCTCAAAAATATGAATATTGAAAAATACCTTCCGCTGCTAATTGCTCCGCTTATTTTTTTCATTCTGATACTTTTGGCCCGGAAAATAATGGAAAAAAAGGTACTCAATCTTTTTGTAAGCACCTATTTTGTCGGCCTACTCACAGCGATTCCCATGATTTTGGCGCTTTATTTTGTTTCTGAATACTGGCTTACCCACGTACATAGTTTACGCAGAATAATTTTTTACTCATTTGTCCTTATTGGATTTCTTTCCGAGTTTTCAAAATTTGTTCTGCTTCGCTTCTATTATCTGCCCAAAGAATCTTTTACCAAACCATTTGATGGCATACTTTTCTCGGTGATGCTTGCAATGGGTTATACCACTACTGCAAACAGTTTTTTCCTGTATGAATGGAATTACAGTGATAACGTGCGTCAGGTATTATACACCATGCCTGCAGCCAACTTTTTTATTGGAATCATTTTGGGATTTTTTACCGGAATGTCAAAATTTCGGACCAATTATTTTGATTCGTTAACAGGATTGGCTGCAGCTCTGTTTCTTTACGGATTTTACAGCTTTTGCCTGATCTCCCAGGATAATGTGTTACTGGGATTTCTTAGTGCAGGCATAGTCATTATTTCCCTGATGCTCGCAGCTAAATCACTCAATACAGACGTGAACAGTATTCTGTAAGTTTTTTCCAGGTGTAGCCTGTGCGTTGTTAATATTTCATAAATTGTGTTTTGACAAAAAGAACGAAAAATCCTTTTAAAAGGAATTGGTATTTTTGCATTTCAATTTGTTTTTCAATCAATTAGGTAAATTACGCAGAATTAATCACTAAATTATGGAAAGAATAACCGTTGTAGGTGCCGGCAATGTTGGAGCCACCTGTGCAAATGTAATCGCGCATAAAGACCTGGCCAATGAAATTGTACTTGTTGATATCAAAGAAGGAGTAGCCGAAGGGAAAGCACTTGATATTTGGCAAACATCCGCCATCAATAATTTTGATACCCGTTTAGTTGGAGTTACCAACGACTATTTGCGCACCAAAGGCTCCGGAATTGTTGTCATCACTTCAGGGTTGCCGCGCAAGCCAGGTATGAGCCGCGACGACCTTATCCGTACCAATGCCAAAATTATTGTCGAAGTTACTGAAAATGTCATCAAATATTCTCCGGAAGCAATTATTATCGTCGTTTCCAATCCACTTGACGTAATGACCTATGCCGCATGGAAAACTTCGAACAAACCAAGCCGTAAAGTATTTGGAATGGCCGGAATACTTGATACCGGTCGTTACACTGCTTTTCTTGCCGACGCACTCGATGTTTCACCAAAAGATATTCACGCATTATTGCTTGGCGGTCATGGTGATTCTATGGTACCATTGCGCAGGTACACTTCGGTTAAAGGAATCCCCATTACAGAGCTCCTGACAAAGGAACAAATCGATAAAATTGTTGATCGCACGCGGAAAGGAGGAGGAGAACTGGTCAACCTGATGGGAACCTCCGCCTGGTATGCTCCGGGAGCTGCTGCAGCTCAAATGGTCGAAAGTATTGTAGATGACCAGAAACGAATTTTCCCGGTTTGCGCACGCCTAACAGGTCAGTATGGAATCAATGACCTCTATATCGGTGTACCTGTTAAACTCGGAAAAAACGGCATTGAAGAAATCTTTGAACTCAACCTCAACGACAAAGAGTACCGACTTTTACACGAATCAGCCGAACATGTCAAAAGCGTTGTTAAAGTGCTTGACGACATGAGTTTATTCCCTCACTGAAAAAGAAGAATCTTAATTTTGCCGGCATCCCGGAATTCTCCCGCGGGATGCTTCTTTTATCCTTCTTTTCTGCATTTATTGAAAGATCAGATTATGTTTAAATAAATCGTTGCATTTTTTATCAGAAGTGAAAACGGGAAAAAACAAAAAATAAAGGGTTATCGCTGTATTTGCAAAAAGCATGAAAACAATAGTAGTACTTACCGGAGCCGGAATCAGTGCCGAAAGTGGTATCAGAACTTTCAGGGATGATGATGGACTTTGGAAAACCCATCGTTTTGAAGAACTTGCCAGTCCGGAAGCCTGGGAAAAGAACCCGGAACTGGTACTTGATTTTTATAATGCCCGACGCAAACAAATGCTTGAAGTAAAACCCAATGCAGCACATTTTGCCCTCGTAAAACTGGAAGAAAAATACAATGTGCAGATAATAACTCAAAATGTTGACGATTTGCACGAGAGAGCGGGCTCACAAAAAATACTGCATCTGCACGGTGAGCTTAAAAAAGCAAGAAGTACTGCCAATCCGCATTTGATTGTTGATATTAAGGGATGGGAACTGAAACCGGGAGATAAATGCAGCCTGGGCAGTCAGCTCAGGCCACATATCGTCTGGTTCGGAGAACCCGTTGAAGAGCTTTACAAAGCTATTCAGATAGTTCAAAGTGCTGATTTGTTGCTAGTCATTGGCACATCACTGGTGGTTTATCCTGCAGCAGGCCTGGTTACCTACGCACGTCCGGACATCCCGCGATACCTTATTGACCCGGGTGAGCCAAAACAAAATGCCGAAGACCATTTCATTTTTATCAAAGACAAAGCAGCCAGCGCTGTTCCCGTATTGGTCGAAAAATTATTAACCAACGAATTTTGAAAAATACATTGAATTACAACGAATTTTTAGGCAAAGCAAAAAAATATTGCGCAGCTGCTGAGCATTGTAAGTCAGAAGTATGGCAAAAGCTCACTGCATGGGGAGCACCTGAAGATATAAAAACAACCCTCATTAATCAGCTTGAGAAAGAAAACTACATTTCCGAAAAACGTTATGCCGACCTTTATGTGCGCAGCAAAGTGAACCAGAATAAATGGGGCGTGCTAAAAATTTCTTCAGGGCTTCACGCCCGCCGAATACCTCATGAAATAATCGTGGAGGCATTGAAGCAAATTGACACAGAGCAGTACAGGAAAAACCTGCAACTGCTTATTTTATCAAAATCAAAAGAACTAAAGGAAACAGAACCTTTTATAAGAAAACAAAAAATATTGGCGTTCTTATCCGCCAGAGGTTACGAAATCGATCTGGCTGAAAAATTTTTAATTAATGAAAAAACAGAATCATGACTTTACCTGAAAACATCAAAGAGCTCGAAAAAAGAACAGAAGCCCTGAGGAGGTATCTTTGACATCGATAATAAACTAAAGCAAATCAGCGAAAAAGAAGAAATCACCCATAAGGAGGATTTCTGGAAAGACCCGAAAAAAGCCGAATTGGTCATGAAAGAAATCCAAAGCATCAGGTCATGGACCTCGGCGTATGAAAAAGTTAAAAATGCCTGCGACGACCTGATGGTAATCTATGAATTTTACAATGAAGAAGGTGCCACCGGTCAGGAGCTGGAAAAAGCCTACAAACATGCTCTCCGGCTTGTCGAAGACCTTGAGTTCAGAAATATGCTGAGTGACGAAGAAGATAAACTCAGCGCCGTGGTACATATCAACCCGGGGGCAGGAGGCACCGAAAGTCAGGACTGGGCACAAATGCTGATGAGGATGTACATACGATGGGGTGAGCTGAACAAATATAAAGTAACCGAACTTGATTTTCAGGAAGGCGAAACTGCCGGATTAAAATCAGTATCACTGGAATTTGAAGGGGAATATGCTTACGGCTATCTGAAGTCGGAAAACGGTGTGCACAGACTGGTAAGACTTTCTCCATTCGATGCAGCCAACAAACGGCACACTTCCTTTGCATCAGTTTATGCTTATCCGCTCATCGATGAATCCATCGAAATTGTTATCAACCCTGCCGACATTTCCTGGGATACCTTTCGGTCGAGCGGCCCGGGAGGCCAGAATGTGAACAAACTGGAAACAGCTGTTCGCCTCAGACATGCACCTTCAGGAATTATTGTCGAATGCCAGGAAACCAGGTCGCAGGCACAAAACCGTGATAAAGCTATGCGCATGCTCAAATCACAACTTTACGAAATTGAGCTTAGAAAACGCCGGGAAACCCAGGCTGAAATTGAAGACTCAAAACGTAAAATAGACTTTGGTTCTCAAATCCGTTCGTATGTGATGCACCCTTACAAACTGGTAAAAGACCTACGGACCGGGTATGAAACAGGAAACGTTCAGGCTGTAATGGACGGCGAAATTGATGATTTTATCAAAGCCTATCTTATGGAATTTGGTCAAAAAAAACCAGTGAAATGAACATCTTAGGAATTATACCGGCAAGATATGCCTCCACCCGGTTTCCGGGAAAACCTTTGGCCGACATCATGGGAAAATCCATGATCCGCAGGGTGTACGAACAATCAAAAAAATCAGTCCTGCTCAATAAAGTAATTGTCGCCACTGACGACCAACGTATCCTTGAGCATGTTGAAAGCTTCGGCGGGCAAGCAGTAATGACTTCTCATGACCATCAAAGCGGTACTTCCCGTTGCTTTGAGGCAGTGAACAGGATAGCTGCACCACTCCCCGACATTGTTATCAACATCCAGGGAGATGAACCTTTTATAGACCCTGATCAAATAAACAAACTCGCTGAACTTTTCAGCAATGAAAATGTTCAAATTGCAACCTTAATAAAAAGAATCAGTTCAACTGAAGAACTCTTTAATCCAAATATAGTCAAGGTTGTAACGGATCTAAATTCAAGGGCGGTTTTTTTCAGCCGGTCACCAATACCTTTTGTCAGAAACGAAAGCCAGCAGAACTGGCTTAATAAAGCCAACTTCTACAAGCACATCGGCATTTACGCCTACCGCACAAAAATGCTTGAAAAAATTGTCCGGCTGCCTGCCTCAAAACTCGAAACCGCTGAATCGCTCGAACAACTTCGCTGGATCGAACATGGTATGACCATTCATACTGCTGAAACTGATAAAGAAGGATTTGCCGTTGACACCCCCGATGATCTTAAAAAATTATCAACATTTTACCGTTCCTGAAAATTTTTAGTATAACTTAGCACGATAAAAAAAATCCGTCGGATCATGGAAATCAGTAAATATATCGCCGAGCTCCTGCATGATCATGATTGCGTGATCATCCCCGGGTTTGGCGGATTTGTGTGTAATTATCAGCCGGCACAAATCCATCCCGGGCAACATTCATTTTATCCCCCCGCCAAAAAAATCCTTTTCAACAAAGAACTCAGGGCAAATGATGGATTGCTGGCAAGCCATGCAGCCATCCGTCAAAACATTTCGTTTGAAGAAGCAGTAAGGCAACTCGAAGAAACTGCCCAGGATTTTATTTTCAGGATCGAATCCGGGGAACGGATAAAACTGGAAAAAATCGGAGTTCTTTTTCAGGACATTGACGCCAATATCCAATTTGAACAGGATTTTACTGAAAATTACCTCAAAGATGCTTTTGGGCTCTCCACCTTCATTTCACCACCCATACAACGTTCATTGCGGCATACAGCACCAGCTTTTACTGCACCTGTACCTTATACCGAAAAAAGTAACAACCTCCGCCGTGCAGCATTCTGGTCAACAGGAATTGCAGCTGCATTTCTGATCTTCGGGCTGATGGTTATCAATTTCAACGGAGTAAATCAATTCATTAAAAATGAAACAGGTCTTTTCCATTTTTATCAACCATCCGGTGAAAATCAGACCCACCTCACAGAGCCTGTAAACAATCCTGGCCAGACGATCAGCTTACCCCTCACCTCAAAAAGCGTAGATCAGACAATTGAAAATAAACAGGAAACCATACCGGCATCTTCTGTTGAAAAAGAAATACCTGACGATGTAGTTGAAAACGCAACAACAGATCAGCATGAACCGGTTGCAATAGCTGCAACCTCTCCGGCTCCAGAAGCCGAACCAATCAATCCACCCGAAAAAGTCAACATCAGGATGTACCATCTGATCGCCGGCTCATTTGAAAAAGCTGAAAATGCTGATGAACTCATTACAAGCTTTGCAGCTGACGGTTATGATCCGAAAATTATCGGCCAGGCTGCAAATGGATATTACCGGGTGAGCATAGCTGCCTACCTCAAAAAAAATGATGCACTTGACGAGCTGGAAAAAGTCCGGAGAAAATACAATCCCAATATCTGGCTGCTAAGGCAATAAATAATCCTGCACATAACCTTAGCGCAATCAGGAGGAAAGGTGACCAAAAAGAAACTTCAACATTTTGCTGAAAATGCTACCTTCCCGCATTTCTTTCAGCCCGGCTTTGAATTGCTGAAAAAAGGTTTCCCGCTAAAAGGAAAATGGAAAAATGATTTTTTTCACAACAATCATTCATTGGTTGTTGAGCTGGGCTGTGGAAAAGGAGAGTTTACCACAGGTCTGGCAGCCCGTTACCCTGAAAAAAATTTCATTGGCATTGACCTGAAAGGTGCCCGAATGTGGCGCGGGGCCAAAACAGCCCATGAATCCCGGATGAAAAATGTGGCTTTTGTAAGAATACAGGTTGAGCTGATAGCAGACATTTTTGCCCCGGAAGAAGTAGATGAAATCTGGATTACTTTCCCTGACCCTTTTCCGGAAAAACCAAAAACAAAAAAGCGACTTACCTCACCTCAATTCATGGAACGATATCGCCAGGTGGCATCAACCAACACGATCATTCACCTGAAAACCGATAATACCTCATTTTTTGACTATACTTTAGGGGTAATTCAACAAAACGGTCTTTCGTTACTTTTTCACACTTACGATGTTGACCAGCATTCAGAAAACAGTGATTTCGTTTCGATCAAAACCTTTTATGAAGAAAAATTTCGCCAGAAAGGAGAAAAAATTAAGTACTTAAAATTCCTGCTTAATAACACTTCCTTTGAGTGACTTTTTGCAAAATGATCCAGGAGCAAAAGGTGATTGTTCCGGTAACCAATTCCAATATATCTGTAGTTCCTCAGCATAAAATGCCTACTTCGGTGCCATGCGGATCAAAAAAATACTCAGTACACCGTAGATAATGTTGGGAATCCAGACGGCCAACAGGGGAGGTACACCTCCAACTGCAGCAAAAACCTGACTTACCTGCATTAACATAATGTACGAAAAGGCCAGGGCAATGCCAACTCCAAGGTGCATACCTATCCCGCCACGTACTTTTCGACTCGACAGCGATACTCCGATCAAAGTTAAAATCAGTGTGGAAAAAGGAAAAGCATAGCGCCTGTACTGCTCTACTTTATATTCACTTACTTTTGGTGAACCCCGCAGGCTTTCCTTTTCGATAAAGGCTTTCAGTTCGAAATAATCCATCGTTTTGATGTCTTCCTTAATTATTGTGAACTCCGAAGGATGCAAATTCAGCAGGGTATCCTTTTCCAGCCCTTTACCAAGTATTTCCCTGTCTTCGAGAAGATAGCGATAATAATAATTGTTGATCCTCCATTTTCCGCTTTCCTCGACCCAACTGAAACGATCGGAATTGAGCTTGTAAACCATCCGGCCCTCGTCGTTAAACTGCTCCAGCGAAAATTTCTGGCCGATTTTTGTAAACGTATTAAAGCTTTCCACATAAATAAAAACTCCCGGATCAATCTGCATGTGGATGTTCATGTCTTCATTCCTGATAGGATTTTTGATATAGGTTTTTTCGAAGTCCCACATAACTTTGTTGGTATTCGGGATAAGGAAATTGGCCATGTAGAGTGAAAGAATCCCGATGAGGGTTGCCGAAATAAAATAAGGCCAAAGAAACCTGCGAAAACTGATACCGCTACTTAGTATGGCAACAATCTCGGTATTTCCGGCCAATTTTGAAGTAAAAAAAATAACAGCAATAAAAGTGAACAGGTAACTGAACATGTTCACGAAAAAAGGGATAAAATTCAGATAATAATCAAAAATAATGGCACGAAGAGGAGCTTCTTTTTCGAGGAAGTCATCAATTTTTTCAGAAAGGTCAAAAACAATGATTACCACCGACAGCAGGGCAATGGAATAAAAGAAAGTGCCGAGAAACTTACGGATGATATAACGATCGATGATCTTCATTGGCCTTTGATGGATAGTTAACTCAAATGAACGGGTAAAATTATAACCTGTTGTTCAATTTTGGAATTATCCTCTTTTTCCATTCGCCGAATGTACCGCGGATGATTTCCTCTCTGGCTGTTTTGACCAGCCACAGATAGAAAGCAATGTTATGCAAACTGGCAATCATCGGAGCTAAGTATTCGCCGGAAATGAAAAGATGACGCAAAAAAGCCTTGTTGTAGGCTTTATCAACAAATGATGTCCCATTGGGATCAATCGGAGAAAAGTCGTTCTTCCATTTCTCATTTTTCATATTTAGAACTCCCTCGCTGGTAAACAGCATAGCATTTCGCCCATTTCGTGTAGGCATCACACAGTCGAACATATCAATGCCCAGTGAAATACTTTCGAGAATGTTTACCGGAGTGCCTACACCCATCAGATAACGCGGGCGATCTTTGGGCAAAATACTGCATACCAGCTCAGTTATTTCATACATTTTTTCGGCGGGTTCACCTACCGACAAACCACCGATTGCATTCCCCTCAGCATTTTTCGATGCAATGTATTCAGCTGAATGTTTTCGGAGATCTTCAAAGGTGCTTCCCTGCACAATCGGGAAAAGTGACTGATGATGACCATATTTGGGCGAAGTATTTTCAAAACGGCTGATACAGCGATCGAGCCAGCGATGCGTAAGCTCCATTGAACGGCGGGCATAATCATAATCGCAGGGCCAGGGCGTACATTCATCAAAAGCCATCATGATATCGGCACCGATAATGCGCTGAATGTCGATGATATTTTCCGGGGAAAAAAAATGCTTTGACCCGTCAATATGCGACCGAAAATGAACACCTTCTTCTTTTATTTTACGTTGTGCCGAAAGAGAGAAAACCTGATATCCCCCGCTGTCTGTCAACAATGGTTTACGCCAGCCATTAAAATGGTGAAGTCCGCCCGCCTGTTCCATAATCTTCATTCCCGGTCGCAGGTAAAGATGATAAGTGTTTCCCAGTACAATTTCGGCTCCGGCATCCTCACTTATATCTCTGAAATGTACAGCCTTTACTGTTCCTGCTGTACCTACAGGCATAAAAATCGGAGTGTGAATGATTCCATGATCGGTGGAAATTATCCCGGCTCGTGCCATGCTTTGTTTATCAGTGGTTTCTATCTTAAATTCCATCAGATCATCTTCATTTTAAGCCGGCAAAGATACGGTTTTTGGGGTGGTTGGTAAAAATGCTTTTATTCGAAGAACCGAAAGGAGTTCAAAAGATAGGCCAATGCAGCTGACACTGAAAAAACTAATCGGGTATAAGTCAAGTCTGACAAAACTGGCCGGATATCAACTGTAGCAGAAATGGAAAATGTGACCCCAGCGGGATTCGAACCCACATCGTCAGAACCGGAATCTGAAATTCTATCCATTGAACTATGGGGCCAATTCTTTTAATCCGCACAAAAATAGAGATTTTGCCTAAAACCGGATATTTAATTTATTCTGTATTTTAAATTCAGGAAGAAAGTCTCCTGAATATAGTTCATCAACAAAATAAAAACTAAGATGCCAGTTGGCTTTGAATTTGTTCCCTCACCACCCTGCTGATTGACTGATATGTTTCTTTGCCCGGATGGATAGGTTTAAGAAAACTAACCGTTATCTGCCTGAAGGGTTTCGGGAAAAAACTGCCTCTCGGAAAAGCATGCCAGGCGCCGTTAATGGCTACCGGAACCACCGGCACTCCGAGTTCACGGCTCAGAATGGCAAAAGTATCCTTAAACTGACCGACAGCACCGTCTTTGGTTCGTGTTCCTTCCGGAAAAATGATGATGTTCCGGTTATTTTGCAATGCTGTGGCCATTTTTTGCAGGGAAAGACGAAGATCGTTGTTCAGATCAACGATGATGATATTGTTATGTCGGGCTAAAAATTTCATCCATCTGGATTTCACATGCTTTTCCTTTGCGTAAAAATAGGTTCTGCTGAATATTTTGCGCTTAAGAAGGGAAGCGATAATGAAACCATCAAAGAAACTCTGATGATTTGCTGCCATGATAAAAGGCGCCTGAGGGAGATTTTGCAAACCGTTGTACGAAAGCCTGAAATAAACTTTATAAATATATTTCGAGAGCTTAAGCATCAGGTGGCTGGCATACCAGCTCCCCGGAAAATGAATGTGTACTTTTTCCTTTAAAATATCGGACCAGTTGATGGTTTCATGGCGAAATCCCGACTTTTTTTCCCGAATATACTCAGCAAGCTTGACCACTGAAGGGAATTTGACCAAATGTTCACCTTTCAGGTCCACTCCAAAAGATTTTTCAAGCCATGTCTGAAAACTGACCTTATCAAGGGAATCGAGGCCAAGATCAAATTCAAGATGGTCATCCGGTGATACTTCAATGGATTTTTGCTCCTGAAGATAGGTTTTTATTATAGCATATTCTTCGAAATCAGCTGGTGATTTTTGTCTCTCCTCACCTGACAGTGTTTTCAACAGTGCCTGAAGCCTGAAGCGCTGGAGTTTACCCAGCCGGGTTCGCGGAAGTTCACTCTCGGAAATAGTAAAGGAAATGATTTTCTTGTGCGGACTGACATCTTTGTTGAACCGGCTGATGAGTTCTTCCCTGAAATATTTTTTCATATCCAAAACAACTGCTTCACCGAGTTTCACATGATCCGGCCTTATGATTGCATGTAGCTTTTCGTTGTTCAGCAACACCCCTACTTCGGCAATACCATTTATTTTTTCTTCGATTGATTGTTCCAGTTCAGCCGGATTAATGTTTTTTCCGCTTGAGGTTACAATGATTTCTTTTTTACGGCCTGTAATTTTCAGGTATCCTTTTTTGTCAATTTCGCCAAGGTCTCCGGTATGCAACCATCCGTCCTGAAGAATTTCAACAGTGTCGTCAGGTTTGTTATAATAACCTTGCATGATATTTTTACCGCGGGCAACAATTTCTCCATCTTTTATTTTTGCTTCAACGCCTGGCATAATTTTACCGGCTGCACCAATTTTCCAATTACCTGGTCGTGTAAATGAAATCATTGGTGCTGCTTCTGTCATACCATAGCCCTCAAGCATTTCAAAACCAAGTGTTTTGTAACTTCTGGCTACTTCAGGATCAAGGGGAGCACCACCACAAACCATATATTTTATATGACCGCCAAATTTTTCATGAACTGATTTAAATATTGTTTTTGAAAATTTGCGGGAGTTGAGTCTGCTGGCCAGTAAAAACAGCGACCGGGCAATCCCGCTGGCGTTTATTTTATCCATGATACCTTTGCGCATAACAGCATACAGGCGTGGCACCCCAATAATGATGGTAACCTTGTTTCGTTGCAGCGTCCTGAGGATATCTTCGGTGTTGAGTGATGGAGACATGGCCGTTTTACCGCCAACCATCAGCGGAGCTATCAATGAGCCCAGCAAAGGAAAAATATGATGCAGCGGCAGCAGAATCATCACGGTCTCTGTAGAAGTGAAAATAGGAATATCTCTGGAAACAGCAGTGATGTTAGCAATTAAATTTTCGAACGACAGCATCACTCCCTTTTGGCTGCCAGTGGTTCCCGAAGTGTAGATAATCAGGGCTGTTTTTTGAAGATCTGGGATTTCGAGATTCTGTTGTTTCCGGCCTTGCGGGAAAACATTCAGGTCTTCGAAAACCAGCACGTGGGGAGAATCAGACAACGATTGCAGGGCTTTGTCCACTGTTTCTCTTTTGGTCTGCGAACAAAAGATCACATCCGGCCTGCAGTCATTGATCATGTAGCTAAGTTCAGCTGCAGTAGCCATTACATCAGCCGGTACTACTATAGCCTGATGAAGCCACGCACCATAAAATGCAAACAGCCACTGGGGTCTGTTTTCAGCGTAAATCATTACTTTTTCTGGCGCGAAAGGCCGGAGTAATTCGCTGAATGCGGCAGATTGGTCAAGTAAGTCTGAGTAGGAATAATTCTGGTCTTTATAGGTTAAAGCCAGATTGTGGTTAGATTGTAAAATTATCATATTCAGTAATAAACGGCAAAAGTATTAAAAGGAGGACTACCCCCGTTCATTTTTATACTTTATTCACTTTTTAATCAGCCAATCAGCAACCTGATCAGGAGATACCAACCCGATATCCACCAGTTTTACCTCTCTTAACCCGAATTTACGAATGACAACATCTACCAATGATTTACGAACAACCCACAAATATTCAAAATCTGATTTATCAAGCAGTGGAATAATGGCTTTTGCCCATCCTTTATCCTGCAATTCAAGAAGGCCTATTTCATCGATAGCTACAAAATCACAACCTTTAAGATGATTGTATTCAAGCGCTTTGTAGCCAAAAGTGAAGGCGGAAGCGGAAAAAGTGAACGGCCCGATCTTTTCACCTTCGGTAAAATGGACCGAGCATAACGGCATGGAATCTCCGGTTTTTATATCAACTATCGTAAAAGACACCCGCTGATCGTTTTCAAACTGTCCCGGAGCAATGATCCCTCCGGTTGTAAATCCTTTTAGTCTGAGCAGTCTGATCAACTCATCGAGAAAAGTGGTTTTGCCCTGATGTTTTTCACCGGTGATTATTAAAATACCCGGGCACCCGCTGTTTTTTCTGAAATAATCCAGTAAATTTTCAGCACGATGCAAAAGGTTAGCAAGAGTTCGTACCGGTGATTTGATTAAAACAGCAGGCCTGGCCAGTTGTCCGATTAAAACCGGAAGTACTGAGAATGAAGCTCCTAAAACCATGTACAGTTGTGATAAACCATTTTTTGCTAAAACTGCTTTTACAACAGGGTTTTTCAGTTCAGCACCGATCGCCGAAAACCCTGCAATGACAAGGATCGCCCTGACATTCATTTTCAGTCCGACCATTAGTCCGTCGTGATCGAACGGATTGCCTGTCTGAAAACCATTAAAAAAGAGGGTGGCCAGTAATGTAATAATAAAAACCTGTACCCACAGCAAAGGTTTTTTAAGGTGATTCATCGTTCGCTGATATCTCAGAACAGAAGCAATGACATAAATCCCGATAATGACAACAGCTTGAATCAATGGAAGAACATTTAAAACAATGAAGCACAACACAATGGCAACTAAATGAAAAATCAGTGCTGCTATAGAATGCTTAACATTACACTGACGATTAAAAGTAAGTATTTCAGGTTTTATTTCGGTTGAATAATCAGGCAGTAAAGTCACTCTTCTTTTTTTGACATTGCGAGCAATTACTATTCCGGCAACTGCCGAAAAAGAACCCAGCAAAAAATAAAGCGCAAAAAGAATACTTACCGCCTGCCAGACTTTCAGGTTTTCCATTCCGATCTGCTGAATACTGAATTTGTAAAAATTGATGAGTACCACAACCACATCAAATCCATATTTTACGAGCATGTTGATTACTTTCAGCAGAAGGTTAATGGCAACTGCAGCTGCCCCTCCGATCAGATACCCGGCATAATTTTTACCCAAAACACTTATGGCTCCTTCCATCAACAATGCCTGTAAAAAAATTCCGATCATCGGGCCTATTAAAAATGCGCTGGGAGCAATTGACTTCATCAAAGCACAAATCAACCCGGCCCGCCAAAAAAGGCCCTTTTCACTCCATAACTGATGAAAGGCAACCAAAATTAAAACGCCGGTCATTGAAAGCATTGTGCCGGACATTGGCAATTGCATGTTATGTAAGAAACTGCCAATTACTATTTCTATTGATGCCCACAAACTACCAACAACTCCGGCTTTGAGCCAGATATCGTTTATTTTGTCTGAAACACTCAAATCAACCTGTTTTGCCGGCAATATTACAAAAAAAACGCTCCCGGTATTGGCATGCCGGGAGCGCTTCTCGCTATAAAATGATTTGTTTATTGAATCCGTTTAATTTCAACACGTCTGTTTTTAGCTCTGCCTTCAGGTGTATCGTTTGTATCAATTGGATTATTGATTCCAAATCCATCAACAGTCAGCCGATTGCTACTGATTCCTTTGCCTTTGAAATAAGTGGCAACAGAATTTGCCCGATCTTTTGACAATTGCAGGTTGAAGTCTTTGGGACCTGTATTATCGGTATAACCATAAACGGAGAATTTTGTATCCGGATAATCTTTCATGATCTTCACGATTTCATCCAGGTTTGCAAAGGAAATTGGTCTGATGGTTGAACTCGAAATATCAAAAAAGACATTTTGGGAATTGAATTCCAATGCTTCAATGGCTTGCTCAACCATCGGACATCCATTGTTGTTGGTCAATCCTTTTTCGTTGGGGCATTCATCCAAATGGTCAACAACACCATCACCGTCAGTATCCGGGCAACCTTTAAATGCAGGAATGCCGTGTACTTCAGGGCAATCATCCCGGTTGTCGGCTATACCGTCGCCATCGCTATCGGTGCAGCCTTTGAACTGAGCCGGACCGGCTACTTCAGGACAGTCATCCTTGTGGTCAGCTATACCGTCACCATCTTTGTCGGGGCAGCCTTTGAGTTCGGCCAGGCCGGGTGTATCCGGACATTCGTCATCAATATCAGCAATGTTGTCACCATCGCTGTCCGGACATCCTTTTAATGTTTCATTTCCGGCTTTATCAGGGCATCTGTCAAGATGATCTGCAATACCATCACCGTCGGCATCCGGACAACCTTCAAGTGTTTCTAATCCGGCAATTTCAGGACATTTATCCAGCTTATCGGCAATACCATCACCATCCATATCAGCTTTTTTGCCAATGCGGAATACAAGTCCGGCTGAATAGTGAAAGTAATCGTTCCAGTCGAACATATAGTCGTAAGACCCTTCGAAATTCAATCCTGCCCAGTCGGCCAGCCAGATATTAAATCCCAGGCCTGTGTTCTGAGCTAAATAGGTTACCTCATTCACATTTGTTCCTCCCAACCCCAGGAATAAATAAGGATCAAAGCGACATTGCTCTTTTAAAATATAGCCATTGGCCAGTCTGTATTCAATCTGACCGGCTATTCTCCAGAATTTATCGGTAGTAACCTCACTGTTAACCGGAATCAGATTCAGTTTTTCCGGTTCAAGTTCTACAATCGAAAATTCAGCTCCCAGTGAAAAGGATTTGTTCAGCAAACGGGCTACTTTTAACTGAGAAGGCATCGTTTCACCCATCCAGTTAGCATCAGTTAACTGATCTGTAAACTTCATTTCAACAGCATTAAAATCAGCATAATTGGTACTGATTCCAATCAACCATGGCCGCTCTGAATTCTGAGCATTACTCAGTGTAGCGACCAGACCAACAATTACTAAAAGTATTAATTTTTTCATGTGCGCAATTTTTAATTATTACAATAAATCAATTTTCAACAAATATAAGGTTCTTTCTGAAGAATTATAGTATTCGTGATGCCAATTCTGAAAGAAATTAACAATTTTTAGTGGATGGCAAAAAACGAAAGGTATTCACCCATTCAAACCTATAAAATCAATTTGAAGAAAAAGTGAGTGCCTTGCTCAAGGAAAACAGGCAATCTCAGCAGAAAAATTACCTATTCGGGTTTACCGCTTCCACTGACCGGATTTCAGGAATTGCTCTTTTCATGGCATTCTCAACCCCGTTTTTTAGGGTCATGGTACTGTATGGGCATGAACCGCATGCTCCCAGAAGACGTACATTTACGATGTTGTTATCGGTCAGTTCAATAAATTCGATGTCTCCGCCGTCACTCTGGAGATACGGTCTGATCTGATCGATAACATTTTTTACTTTTCTTGTCAGTTCTTCTTTATTTGCATTCATCGTTTAAATTTTGGTCAAAAGATCGTTAAGGTATTATTTAAGTGATTCAATGCGTCGGATGACATTCTCGGCCAATTGTGAAAAAGCAGTCTTCACCGGATGGTTATCCTGTGCCAGAGCAACCGGCTTTCCTGTATCTCCGGATTCGCATATACTTTGTACAAGGGGTATTTGTCCCAGCATCGGTATGCCGGATTCTTTGGCAAGGCGAATACCTCCTTCCTTTCCAAAAATGTAATACTTGTTTTGCGGCAGTTCGGCCGGAGTAAACCAGGACATGTTTTCAATCAATCCCAACACAGGTACCTTGATTTTTTCAGAATTGAACATACTGAAAGCTTTACGGGCATCTGCAAGTGCCACTTCCTGCGGTGTACTTACTATGGCTACGCCTGTCACCGGCACTTCCTGCACCAATGTCAGATGGATATCACCGGTTCCGGGCGGCAGATCGACCACAAGATAATCCAGTTCACCCCAGTCAGTATCGAACAGTAACTGCTTTAGTGCATTTGAAGCCAACGGCCCCCGCCATATCAGCGCCTGATCAGGGTCAACGAAGAAGCCGATAGTCATCACTTTCATACCGTATTTTTCGATCGGAATAATGATGTCCTTTCCATTACGCTTTTCAGTATAAGGACGTTCGCCAACAATATCAAACATGAGTGGCAAAGATGGCCCGTAAATATCTGCATCGAAAATCCCGACTCTCTGACCCATTTGGGATAATGAAACAGCAAGGTTTACAGCTATGGTGGATTTCCCAACGCCTCCTTTTCCGGAAGCGACAGCCACGATATGCTTTATTTTTTCAAATGGCCTGGCAACTTTTGCTTTTCGCTCAATGCCGGTAATTTCTATGGCAGTCCCAAAATGCTTTTTAAGCGCTTCTGTGCATCCCTTTTCAACAATCTCTGCATTTTTTGCTTTCGGATCATCAAAAAGCAGGGAAAAACTTACCCTGTTTCCTTCAACCGTGATTTCGCTCACCATGTCAAGCGCTACAATATTATTTGCTTTGGGGAAATAGATCACTTCTTTAAGTGCCTCTAAAACTTGTTCTTTGGTTATCATGTGTTATTAAAATTAATAAAGCGTTGCAAAAGTAGCAATTTACATAATCAGGTATTGAAATGTAATAAAAAGAAAAGGGGGAAAATCCTCCCCCTTTCGATGGTGTCTTGAGTATGATTAAATACTTTTTTTTGCCAGGTAAAAATCTATCATTTCATAATCGCTTTTCTCACGCTCTACCATTTCGTCAACGGTCTTTGGCGGGGGAACAATCGCTTTTTCACCGGGTTTCCAGTTGAGTGGCAGCGCTACGTTATGTTTGTCGGAAGCCTGTAAAGCTTTGAGCGAACGCCATATTTCGTCCATATTGCGGCCCACATTGAGCGGATAATACATAATGAGTCTGATTTTTCCATTCGGATCGATAAAGAAAACTGCACGTACAGCTGCGGTTTCACTTTCACCTGGTTGCAGCATTCCGTAAAGCTTTGATACTTTCATGTCGATGTCGGCAATGATTGGGAATTTCATCAGAATACCCATGTTTTTTTTCACATTGTTCACCCAGGCCACATGTGAATGGATGCTGTCGATGCTCAATCCCATGAGCTTGGTATTGTATTTTTTAAATTCCTCTTCTTCAAGAGCAAAACCCGACATTTCGGTTGTACAGACCGGTGTAAAATCAGCAGGGTGCGAAAAGAGAATTACCCAGCTTCCTTTATTGTAATCCGAAAATTTTAATTTTCCAACTGTTGTTATGGCTTCAAAATCAGGCGCTACGTCTCCTATTCTTGGCATTTGGGTTACTTCTATATTTTCCATTGTTAATTTGTTATTTGAATGTATTAAATTTTCACTAACAATCAAACAGCACTCCGGGCAAATTGTTTATGGAAACCATCAACCAGCCTGAAAAATTTTCTAAATATTTGCTACTTGTATTGCAGGATCCCAAAAAATTTCCTCAAAATTCTTCACCTGATCGTTTTCTACCACCACGCCCTCGTTTTCAAGAAGCTGTTGCATCAATCCGGGACTTCCAAAGTGGTGTTTTCCGGTGAGCATCCCGTTTCGGTTTACCACCCTGTGAGCAGGAATGTTTTCCGGATAATTGTGAGAAGCGTTCATTGCCCAACCTACCATCCTGGCAGAACCTTTTGAGCCGAGGCACATGGCTATTGCGCCATAGGAAGTAACCCTGCCGTATGGAATGAGCCTGACTATCTCATATACTTTTTCGAAAAATGACAGATCATTTACCATGTTTTTAAAATAAAAAGTCCCGGAAAAATCCGGGACTTTTCAATTTTTTATCAGATTAAAAAATTATTTAATCATCAGTTTCCGGCTGGTCCAGCCTTCACTTGTTTCGGCCTGGAGCAGATACATTCCGGCAGGAATATCGCTGGTATTGATGGTAGCATTCATTCCATCAATGGCAGTTTGATAAACAACCTGTCCGGTGTAGTTCAAAATCCGCATTTGTTTGATGTTCATCTGGCTGTTGATGGTTACCATGTTGGTGGCAGGATTTGGATAGAGGCTGAAATTTGAAGCGTTTACCTCATCAACACTAACATCCAGGTAAGTTTCAATTTTTATGTCATCAATCATGAAGACAAAAGCATCCTGAGAAACGCACTGAATGCCGACATAAACGGTTTGTTCGTCATAAGCTGAAAGATCAAATTCTTTTTCTTCCCAACCTGTTGCAGGTGCTTCCAGATAAGGCAGCGTAGAAATGATGGTGAAATCAGCAGGGTTGGTTCCTGTGGTTGACACACCGATTTTGTATCTTTCAAGACCGTATTGTGCAGTGTATGATTTTACCCAAAGAGTAAGTTTGGAATCAATTCCAAGCTCAACTTCCGGCGAAATCATCCAGTCGTTATTCCATGGAGCTGCTGTTGATGCCATGCTGGCGCCAAAGCGATCGCCTGCATGCGGTTGAATTTGCGGATCACTGGTCATTGGAGGTTCAGTAGTTTCCGGATTGAAGGCAATATAGGCCATTGGCTGGTATGCATTCGGGAAAGTAATTCCTGTAAATCCGTAAGTTGCAACCTGATCTACGTCCAGAGCAAGCCATGGGTCAAAAGTAAGCGACCAGTCGGCCTGATCTTCAAAATCCAGGTCGGCAACTACAATAAGCTGTGGGGGTGTTCCGCCTGAAATAACGAGGGTTACCGGAACATCAACGACCGGAGTTGCAGGATCGTTGCTCGAAATACTGATGTTAGCTTCATAAGTTCCCTGTGCCAGACCATCGGCGTCAAAGTTAACACTGATTGTTTGTGATTCGCCGGGTAAAACAGTTCCCGTCATCGGGTCAACACTTAACCAGGCCTGGATTGGTTCGCCAACCAGTTTAGCGCGGATATTCCAGTTGTAGTTCAAGGCAGGATTGAGAACGGATAATTTTGCCCAGGTAGCACCTGTTTTAATCCAGTCGCCATTCGCATTAGCAGGGCCTGCATCAGTACCTGCAGGATAAACACCGGCAACGTTTTGAACAATTTCGTAGGCTACCCACAAATCGCCACCTGAGTTAACCAGCGGGGTGTAGAGGGTAATGGTATTCCACGACATTGATGTAGCTGAGAAAAGCTGTTCGTAGAGCAAAGCACCCGGAACGTTGGGCAGGTTTTGTCCGTAGATTTTCAGTTTGTATCCATCAGCCGGATCATTGATATAGACCTGAACTTCGGTAATTTCCATTCCGATATACTGACCAACCATGTCAGCCGGGAATTTTGCAGCTACTTCATAGGTTCCTCCGTTGGTAAGCCCAACTGCTGAGGAGTTTTCGCCATCGTAGTGAAGGATTACTTCTTCTTCGGTAGCTTCAGGAGCAGCGGGGCTGTTGAGTCCGTTTACGGCGGCTACATCATCAGCATTGAGCGTAACAGCTTCGAGTGCAGCAGCTTCTTCGGCTGTGATTCTGTCGGTATGTCCGCCAGAAGTTGCATCCAGTGCGGTAACAAATGAAACGAGAATGCTGTAATCCAGGTCAGCGACACCGGTATTTGAAATAGTAAGCTGTTGTGTACTGGTTTGTCCGGCCTGGAGCTCTTCATTAAGTTCGGCGGGAGTAACACCAATGATAGGATCGCCTCCCGGAGGAGCTGTCTGTGTCAGGCTGAAATCATCGAAATAAGCTTTTGGAGTTCCGTTTTCGTTCCAGGCATAGAGATTAATTGCAGCGAGTTGAAGCAGGTTACCCGATCCGAATGCACCTGTACTCCATACCCAGGTTACCACGGAAGTACCGTTGATAAAAAGTTCGGCAAAGTCGTTATTCAGGTCAATGTCGCATTTTACGGGAATCCAGGTATCATAGGCGAAGGTGAAAGCACCAGCTCCGGCACCACCTGCATCAACAAGACCAAGTCCGCCGACGTCAAAATATGTCTGCATTCCCCATTCACTGCTGGCTCCGGCAAAAGCCTGCAAAATATTGAAATAACCAATGAAACCTGTTGGAATAAAAACCTTAAACTCAATGGCATAAGCACCGGAAACCTGATCGCCAAGGAGCAATACAGCATCGTTGGTACCTGCGATAACAACAGAATTTGCACCACTTACTGACTGGTCGGCCGATACCATTGGGTCTTCGGCGCTTCCTGGTAAATTACTCCAGGTTGTCCAGTAATCTTTTCCCTGGCCAACTGCCTGTTGAACCAGTTGCTGGCCGGCTATGTAGGATTCAAAATCTTCAGTTAACATGGTTTCGGTAACCATTTCAAATACTACATTATCAATGTAATAAAGCGGGTTTCCGCCTTCGTTCCATGCATAGAAGTTTACACCGTCAAGTTTCAGCATACCTGTGCCAAAAGTACCGTGGCTCCAGATATATTCATGTACCAGGACATTGTTAACATAAAACTCGCACCAGTCTTCTTCAAGGTCAACAAAAACCCTCAGGTCGATCCATTCATCATATCCGAAAGTAAAGCTGGCAGCACCAGCACCGTCACCATCAACCAATCCTAAGCCACCCAGGTCGAAATAAACCTGAATGCCCCAGGTGCTGCTGGTTCCTGCAAAATCCTGCAACATGTTGAAATAACCAAGATTACCGTCAGGAATGTACATTTTAAACTTCACATTGTACTTGCCATCGGTTTTGTCTTCAAGCATCAAAACAGCGTCGTTGGTGCCTGTAATTTTAACCGAATTGGGATTGGTGTTGGAATAATCATCCGAAATCACCGGGTCTTCGGCACTACCGGGGGAGTTGCTCCAGGTAGTCCAGTTGGTTGAATTTTCAAGGACAAGCTGTTCTCCGGTTGTGTAGGAGTCGAAGTTGTCTTCGTAAATCGTAATCTGACCCATAGCAACGTATCCAAAGAAAAACATCGCTAAAATTGAAAGTAGATACTTTTTCAT
>ERZ795053.2095-NODE-2095-length-24562-cov-19.858612_pt1 | contig 24562 bp, 21 predicted proteins | sample MGYA00375137_ERZ795053 | MGnify/ENA primary metagenome ERZ795053 (study PRJEB30182, sample SAMN05720284) | activated sludge metagenome | isolation source: Anaerobic digester | place: Hong Kong | collected 2014-12-17 ...
TGATGAAGAGGCGATGGGAGAAGGGGCCGGCGGTGTCGTCGGGGATGCTGAAGGGGGTGACGGATCGGCTTTGGAAGGTGAGCGATGTCTTGGGAGAGCGGATCTTCCGGACACGGGTTGAGCTGCCGGAGGTATGGGCTCGGTACTATGAGCGATCAGTTTCGACGGTCGGGCTTGATCGGAATCGTCGACATACCCTGAAGTACGCCTATTGAGGAAGGCGCCCACCCGGAGGTGGACGCCTTTGGAGACCTCAGGAACAATTTCGGTGGCACAACTTACTAGGTCGGCCCGTCGCGGCGTTCGCTGTCCTTCACCTTCTCCCGCCCCTTCATGGTCACCTCAGCCGCCGACACCCGCGTACGCACCACGTGCCGGTGCTCCACCAGCTCCACGGCGGGGTGCTCGTGCTGGAACATGTCCTGAGGCATCTTGCCCGTGATCCAGGCCGGGTTGCCCGGGTAGACCTCGGGGTTGAAGATCACGCCGTACATGTGCCAGACCAGGATGGCCAGGAAGGCCAGCCAGGCCTCGTAGTAGTGGACCACCAGGATCACGTTGAGCACGTCGCGGCTCACCCACTGGGCCACCACGTTCTCGTACCACAGGCCGAAGCCCGTCAGCACCATGACGATGGTGCCCCAGATCAGCGCCCAGTACTCCGCCTTCTCCACGTAGCTGAAGCGGCCGAAGCGGGGCGGCGTCTTGGTCAGGCCCAGGTTGAAGCCCATCTTCTGGAAGGCCTGCTTGGCGTCGTCGATGTTGGGGGCCATGTCCTTGATGAACTCGCGGCCGCGGGGCGTGAGGATCACGTAGAACAGGTGCCACACGGCGCCGAAGATCATCACCAGGCCGGCGCCGCGGTGGATCCAGCCGCGGATGTGGAAGCCGCCGTCGTGGCCGAAGAGCAGCTGGCTCCACCAGGTCTCGTTGAAGCGCAGGGCGAAGCCGGAGATCACCAGCACCGTGAACGACAGGGCCAGCAGCGTGTGCTGGAACACCTCGCCCGGCTCCATGCGGCGCACCTGGGGCGTCTTGTTCAGCACGGCCCGGTACTGCTTGATGAAGTCGATGAACCAGTGGAAGAACATGCCGCCGATCACCGCGAAGATCAGGCCGATGTAGATGGTCCGGATGATGCCGGCGATGCCCTCGTTGTCCGACGCCCGGTTGTGGATGGGACGCTGGGCCACGTCGGAGGTGATGCCGGTGTGGCACTGGCCGCAGGTGTTGACCAGGTTGTCCGGGTTCACGCTGGAGCGCGGGTCCGCGGGCGGCAGGATCAGGTGGGCGCCGTGGCAGGAGGCGCAGTTGGCCACGGACTTGTCGCCCTCGGAGCTCTTGAGGCCGTGGTAGGAGTCCACGTGCGTGCGGAGCTGGCCCGTGGGGACCTCGTAGCGGTCGTTCAGGGCCGCCGAGTCGTGGCAGGGCGTGCAGGTGGCCTCGGCCAGGCGGGCCTTGTTCACCGGCGACCGCGGGTCGCTGGTCTCCAGGATGCCGTGCTCGCCGTGGCAGTCCGTGCACGTGGGGGTGTTGACCTTGCCGTCCAGCAGGAGCTGGCCGTGGATGCCCTCGATGTACTGCTGGGCCACCTCCTCATGGCACTGGCCGCACGTCTCGTGGATGCGGAAGTGCGAGATGGGCGACTCGGGGTTGTTGGCCGGCAGGATGGCGTGGGCGCTGGCGTCCACGCCGTGGCAGTCGTTGCAGCTGGCTGCGGAGAAGTCCTCGCCCGCCACCGCCCGGCCGTGCACGCTCTCGGCGTAGACGCGGATGGGATGCTTGAAGGCGATGTCCGCGTGGGCCGTGAGGGTGGAGTCCTCGTGGCAGTTGGCGCACATGTCCGCCAGGTTCTTGGGATAGGTGCGGGAGAGCGGATCCTCGGAGGAGCGGATGCCGTGGGAGCCGTGGCAGCTCCAACAGGCCGGGATCAGCTTGCTCTCGCCCACGATCCCCTTGCCGTGCATCTTGTAGTTGGCGACCACGTCGTCGTGGCAGGCGCCGCAGTTGGCGGGTGCGAGCTCGTCGTGGGGAAGATCCGTCACGTCGGTATGACATTCCATGCACTCGAAGTCCTCGTGAACGCTGCCCACGAGACTGGCCATGGACACCTCGGCGGGGTCGCCGCCGGAATCGGTATGGCACTCGGCGCAGTCCTGGCTGGTCCACTCCTGAGCCTGCAGCGGGAGGGCGGCCAGCATCAGGAACAGCAGGACGAGGAGCCGCTTGGGGACGGCGTAGATCGACATGGGGAAACTCCTCCAAAGAGAGTGGGCCACGAGGGTCGGGGTCACGGTCCGATAAACGCACATGTAGTAGGAAAATCAAGTGCGAAGTCCCATATGCGACTGGAATACTTGAGTTTATGAGATTCGGTATCAATGTCAGAACATTGACAATTCCAATACCCAGTGCCTTACCCTGAAATACCCTACAAAATGTATCGCATTGCTGCTCAAGCAGTTAGCGACAGCGTTGCGAGATTTTGAATCTATTATCAACTGATTGAATGACAACAAGTTAGGTGATTTTGTCATTGACTGGTCACGACGGAATCTCTACCATCGCCTCATCGATTCCCAGAGACCCCGATCCCACCCGACGCGTCGTCCCTCCAGGGCCGGGAACCGCGCGCCAGGAAAGGAGACCAGGCCCCACCGCCGCCGGCCGCACGCGAGCTGTCACGCAGGCTACCGGCCGTTCCGCTCGAGCGGCTCCCCGGGTGGGGAGCCAACACCCGAACCTACGAGGTGAAGAAGTCATGAACCGCTGTACCATTCCCAGGCTCGCCGTTCTGGCGCCTGTGCTGCTGGGGATGGCCGGTCTGATGACCGCCACAGTGGCGTGGGCTTCGGCGGGCTACGTGGGCGCGGAGACGTGTCTGGACTGCCACGACGACGTGGCGTCCGCGATGCGGACCGGCGTTCACGGCCGCTTGGCCGAGTATCAGTACCCCACGGACATCCAGGGCTGCGAGACCTGCCACGGTCCCGGCGAAGCCCACGTGGAGCAGGAAGACCCCAGCCTCATCATGGTGCCCGACGCCGAGGCCGGCGAGGAGGCCAACGCCTCCTGCCTGGCCTGCCACAAGACGGGCGTGACCATGAGCTGGGGCACGAGTTCCCACGCCATGGGCGATGTGGCCTGCGTGAGCTGCCACAGCATCCACGGCGAGGGGCTGCTGGTCACGGAGACGCAGGAGGAGCTCTGCTACTCCTGCCACATGGACAAGAAGGGCAGCATGGGCCTCCCCTCCCACCATCCGGTGAAGGAAGGCTTCATGGGCTGCACGGACTGCCATGACGTGCACGGCGGCGGCTTCACGGGGCAGCTCGCTGGCGAACCCGGCCGCGAGCTCTGCCTGTCCTGCCACACCCAGCATCGGGGACCGTTCATCTTCGAGCACGCCCCCGTCGAGGAAGACTGCATGATCTGCCACGACCCCCACGGGACCGTGGCCAACAGCCTGCTGGTGCAGAACGAGCCGTTCCTGTGCCTGCAGTGCCACCAGCCGCACTTCCATTCGGCCCTGATGTCCGCCACCGGCGACTTCGACATCCCGGGACGCGTGGGCGACGTGGAGACCTACCCCGACAACGCCAGCTCCGATTACACGGACTGGTCCATGCATTCGGAGTCGGACTCCTTCAAGCAGGCCATGCTGACCAAGTGCTCGCAGTGCCACCAGTCCATCCACGGGACGGATCTGCCCTCGCAGTCCATCCCGGGACAGGGACGGGCGCTGAACCGCTAACGTCCGCTACGCGGGCGGCGCCCGCGGCTCGGACCCGACCCGAGAGGTTGGACCATGAACCGATCGATCCTCACCTGCCTCGCGCTGGGCGGCCTGCTGGCCGTCGCGGCCGTGGCCGCGGCTGGGGAGGACACGCCCGTGGTGAAGGGCGAGTCCTGGATCGGAGCTCATTACCTGGAGGCGAACGGTCATTTCGACAAGGTTGGCGAGTACTTCAGCGACGCCAACGCGGGGGAATTCCAGGCCCACGGGTTCTTCGAACTCGGCGGCGCCGCGGACGGCACCCTGTTCGATCTGTTCGGCTTCTACCGTGACCGCGACACCAAGGGGTTCGGGCTCGACCTGAACACCGACGGCCGCGTGAACGCGAGCTTCGATTACCAGCAGTTCATCCATCATCTGGACCACGACCTGCTCATGAACATGCAGGCCCGCGAAGGCATGCCCAACGACGCCCTGGGCGGCAAGCAGGTCTACAACCACGACATGGATCCCATGGGGCGGTACTGGCTCGAGTATCAGAAGCTCGAGTCCGACCTCTCCTACGATCTGGAGGGCGTGGAGAACGGCAAGCTCTACGTCCGCTACCGCGACCAGCACAAGAACGGCTGGAAGCAGTCGCTGACCCTGGACCACTGCGCGACGTGCCACGTCGAATCCAACCGGCGCGAGATCGACGAGCAGACCCGCAGCTGGGCGGCCGGCGCCGAGGGCACCCTCGGCAACGTGACGTTCAACTACGAGTTCCAGGCCCAGGACTTCACCGACTTCACCGAGGCCAACACCCGCAAGTGGACCACCGCGATGCATCCCACGCTGGGGACCCGGAGCCTGGACGGCACCAGCAACTACAACGTGGAGTTCGGCTCGCGGCTCAGCTTCAACGACGTGGTCCTCCCCTACCAGGTGGGCCCCACGTCCGAGAAGCGGTCCCACGAGCTGGGCCTCAAGGTGGACGTGAACGAGTAGAACCAGGTGAAGGGCTCGTACAGCCACGCCCGCACGGACAACACGGGCAACGGCCTCAACGCCGACTTCGACGCCTTCGCGGCGGGCTGGGTGGCGCGTCCCAACGCCAGGACCCGGATCACCGCCCGCGGGCTGATCTACGAGGTGAAGGCCGACGACGCGTACGTGGACCTGCTCCCGTACCGCGACGGTCGGGCCGGCGGCGACCAGGACTTCGACTGGACCCGGATCTCCTCGGCCAACCGCGAGGTGCTCCAGGCGGACCTGGACGTCCGCTACAAGCTGGCCAAGGCGACCAACCTGGGGCTGAGCTGGCGCCACAAGACCGTGGATCGTCCGGCCATGAACCAGACGCAGACGTCCTACGACAACGTGGACGGCGTGGCCGTGCTGGATCCGTCCGAGGCCATCGCCCAGAAGACCACCACGGACCGCCTGCGGCTGACCCTGGACAAGCGCTACGGCCGGCAGGGCAACGCCCGCCTGACGTACACCTACACCCAGGTGGACCTGCCGTTCATGAACGTGTACGGGATCTGCGAGGAGGGCCTGAACGGGGACGACCCGCGCCTGCCCTCCAACGGGTTCGTGTACTACTTCCAGCGCGACCGCGTGGGCAACGCCACGAGCCTACCCAACGCCTCGCACAACGTGGCCCTGCGCGGCTCGTGGCGCTTCTCGCCCCGCGTGTCCATGACGGGCTACCTGAACTTCGCGGACGAGAAGAACGACGAGCTGAACAGCTACGAGTTCGCCCGCACCATGGTCAGCCCGGGCGCGAACCTCTGGATCGCTCCCAACGACAAGCTGATGCTGACCATGGGCTACTCGTTCAGCAGCATCGAATCGAACGCCAAGATCTGTCCGCCGCTCTTCGGCGGCTGAGCGGGCCACATCGAAGATTCCCCCAGTTCGGGGGACGACGCGTACACGCCCGAGCATTTCGATTCCGCCGAGACCATGAGCGAGTACACCACCGAGACGGACGTGCTGTTCTTCACCGCGTCCCTCAACCCGTCCGAGAAGTTCAGCTTCTATCTCGATGGAAGCTGGACCCACTCCGAGGCCGCCTTCGATTCCTGGGGCGTCCTGGAGGCCGAGGAACAGGTCGTCAACCAGGACCTGGACTACACCCTCACCAACACGTACAGCGATCTCGACTTCACCCTGCTCGAGCTCACCTACGGCATGTCCTTCCTCGTCGACCGGAACACGAAGGTCTACGGCGCGGTCACCTACATGGATCTGACCGACGACCAGCCCTACGTGTACGGCGACCAGGACGGCGACGTGACCGTGTACAGCGCCGGGATGTCCGTGGGGTTCTAGGCCCGCGGATCCTTGGTGTCGCATGACAGCCGGAGGGGGGAGCGTGGAAGCGCTCCCCTTCTTCGTGGCGGGGTGGGCCGTGGTGAGCCGAGAAGACACGCGCGCGCGATCCGCTCATGCGTCCCGAAATCGCGGATCGCGCGCGCGTGTCTTCTCGGCTCGCAACCGCCGCACTCCGGACGAAGAAGGGGAGCGTTTCCACGCTCCTGGGCGGTCATGGGGAGGGGAGGGGGGATCCGCGGGGCTTGTCCGGTACGGTGGGGGGGGGTTATTTTGGGCGATCTTGTGGAGGTGGCGGATGGATTGGAGAGAGCTGGTTGGGTATGCGGGGAGCGTGATCATCCTGATCTCGCTCGCGTTGAGTTCGATCGTGCGGCTGCGGCTGGTGAACATGATCGGCGGGGCCACGTTCGCGCTGTACGGGTGGCTGGTGGGGGCCTGGCCGGTGACCATCCTCAACAGCCTCACGGCGACCATCAACCTGGTGTATCTGCTGCGGATGCGGCGGGAGCAGGGGGCGCCGTTCGAGCTGCTGCGGGTGGAGCGCGACGATGACTCCGTGCTGCAGCGGTTCCTGGAGTTCTACCGCGAGGACATCGCCGGGTTCTTTCCGCGCTTCGTTCCGGACCAGCTCCGGGGCGCCGACCTGGACTTCATCCTGCGCGACATGAAGCCCGTGGGCCTGGTGGCCACCCGCCCCGACGGCGCCGACCGCCTGGTGATCCTGGACTACGTGATCCCCAGCGACCGCGACTTCCGCTGCGCCCGCGCCTACTTCGACCAGCGCGCCCCCGATCACGCCGCCCAGGGCGCCACCCGCTACGTCGCCACCGCCGACACCCCCGCACACGCCGACTACCTCGAAACCCTCGGCTTCACCCAAGGCCCCGAAGTCTTCACCAAACCCATTCCCCAACCCCAGGGATGACCTGGTCCGCGGTCGCGGCCGGTGTCTTCCTGCCGCCTGCTGAAGTGAGGCGGGCGCGGACCTGACAGACCCACCCCCTTGATCCGCGATTTCGGGACGCATGAGCGGATCAAGGGGGTGGGTCTGTCAGGTCCGTTCTCGGCTCAGTTCACCAGGCTCGACAGGAACACACCGGCCGCGACCGCGGATCCGATCACCCCCGCCACATTGGGCGCCATGGCATGCATGATCAGGAAGTTCTGAGGATCCTCCTTGGCGCCCACCATCTGGCAGACGCGTGCGGAGTCGGGAACGGCGGACACTCCCGCGGCGCCGATGATGGGGTTGATCTTGTCCTTGCTCACCAGGTTCATGCCCTTGGCGAAGAGGATGCCCGCCGCGGTGGCCACGGCGAAGGACGCCGCGCCCAGCACGAAGATCTTGATGGAGGCCGGCGTGAGGAACACGGTGGCGTCGGTGCTGGTGCCCACGCAGAGGCCCAGCAGGATGGTGATGGTGTCGATGAGCGCGTTGCGGGCCGTCTTGGCCAGGCGCTCGGTCACGCCGCTCTCCTTGAGCAGGTTGCCGAAGAAGAGCATGCCCAGCAGGGTGATGGCTCCCGGCGCGATCATGGCCGACAGCAGGAAGGCCAGCACCGGGAACATGATGCGCAGCCGCTTGCTCACCGGCCGCGACGGCTTCATGCGGATCAGCCGCTCCTGCCGCGTGGTGAGCAGCTTGATGATGGGCGGCTGGATCACCGGCACCAGCGCCATGTAGCTGTACGCGGCGATGGCGATGGGCCCCAGGAACTCCGGCGCCAGCTGGCTGCTCAGGAAGATGGCCGTGGGCCCGTCGGCGCCGCCGATGATGCCGATGGCCGCCGCCTGGTTCACGCCGAACCCCAGCCACAGCGCCCCGAAGAAGGTGACGAAGATGCCCGCCTGCGCCGCGGCGCCCAGCAGGATCAGGCGCGGATTGCTCAGCATGCAGCTGAAGTCCGTCATGGCCCCGATGCCCAGGAAGATCAGCGGCGGGTACCAGCCCTTGCTCACGCCCTGGTAGAGCACCGAAAGCACGCTGCCCTCTTCATACACGCCGATGTTCATGCCCTGGGCGAAGGGGATGTTCCCCACCAGGATGCCGAACCCGATGGGCACCAGCAGCAGCGGCTCGTAGTCCTTGACCACGGCCAGGTAGATGAAGAGGCAGCCCACGAGCAGCATCACCAGGTTGCCCCAGGTGAAGTGCCCGAAGGCGCCGACCTGCACGAATTCCCAGAGGACGTCCATGACGGCCGCCTAGTTGAAGTCCACGAGCTGCTGGCCCTCGCGCACGCTGTCGCCAGCGGCCACCAGCACCGCCTTGACCGTGCCCGCGGCGGGCGAGGCGATGGACGTGTTCATCTTCATGGCCTCGATGATCAGCAGCTCCTGGCCCTGGGCCACCGCATCGCCGGGCTTGCACTTGATCTCGATGACCAGGCCGGCGATGGGCGACTGCACGCCCGCGCCGGAGCCGCCGCCGGCCGCGGGGGCCGGAGGCAGGGGGCCGCCGGGCGCCGGCGCCGCGGCGGGCGCGGCGGCCGGAGCGGTGGTGGTCATGGGCGGCAGGGCGCCGGTGGGGCCGAACTCGTCGCGCTTGGCGTCCAGCACCTCCACATCCACCTCGTAGGCCACGCCGTGGACGGTGATCTTCAGCTTCATGGCTCTCGCTCCCTAACGCTTGCGCTCGACGACGTGGGATCCCTGCAGCTGGGACCGCCCCTGGGCGGTCCACGGGCTGCGCTTGTGGTCGGTCGGCATGAGCCGACGGATGCTGGTGATGCGGTAGCGTCCCCGCAGCACCGTGGCCGCGGCGGCGGCCACGAGCACCAGCGTGGTGTTGTCCACGGTGGGCTCGCGGTCCAGGGCCTGGGCCGTCTGGATCTTCTCCTGGTGGCGCCACTTCTCGTCGAGCTGGCGGATCAGGCTGATCACCAGCGCGATGACGGACAGCACCGCGAACACGATGAGCAGACCCACGAGGGCCAACGGCAGGTTCTGCTGAATGGTCTCGGGCATGGTCGCTCCTCTACAGCGGGATCAGCCCGTGCTTCTTCTGCGGCCGGATCTCGCGCTTGGCCCGCAGGATGTCCAGGGCCTGCGCCACGTAGATCCGCGTCTCCGCCGGCTCGATGACGCTGTCCACCAGCCCGCGGCCCGCGGCCACGTACGGGTTGGCGAAGGCGTCCTTGTACTCCTCGATGAGCTCGCGGCGCGCCGCCTCCGGATCCGCGGCGTCCGTGATCTCCTTGCGGTAGAGCACGTTCACCGCGCCCTCGGCCCCCATCACGGCGATCTCGCCGGTGGGCCAGGCCGCCACGCGGTCGGCCCCCATGTCCTTGCCGCACATGGCCAGGTAGGCGCCGCCGTACGCCTTGCGCACGATGATGGTCACCTTGGGCACCGTGGCCGCCCCGTAGGCGAAGAGCATCTTGGCGCCGTGGCGGATGATGCCGCCGTACTCCTGCTGCACGCCCGGCATGAACCCCGGCACGTCCACGAAGGTGAGCAGCGGGATGTTGAAGGCGTTGCAGAAGCGGATGAAGCGCGAGGACTTGTCGCTGGAGTCGATGTCCAGCACGCCGGCCTTGTGCATGGGGTTGTTGGCCACCACGCCCACCGTGGAGCCCTCGATGCGCCCGAACCCGACGATGATGTTGGGCGCCCAGTGCTCCTGGATCTCCATGAAGTCGGCGCCGTCCAGCACGAGCCGCAGCACGGTGTGCATGTCGTAGGGCTGGCGCGGGTCCTCGGGCACCACGTCGTTCAGCGCCGGCACCGGCCCCACCACGTCCTCATGCAGGTCCGGGTACACCGGCGCCTCGTCCGTGTTGTTGCTGGGCAGGAAGGACAGCAGCCGGCGCGTGATCTCCGCCGCCTCGGCGCCGCTGGACGCCTCCAGGTGCACCACGCCGGAGTAATGGGTGTGGCTGTACACGCCGCCCAGGTCCTCCGCGCTCACCTCCTCGCCGGTCACCTGCTTGATGACCTGCGGGCCGGTGATGAACATCTGGCCCTCGCGCCGCACCTGGATGATGAAGTCCGTCAGGGCCGGCGAGTAGGCCGCCCCGCCGGCGCAGGGCCCGCTGATGATGCTGATCTGCGGCACCACGCCCGACAGCAGCACGTTGCGGTAGAAGATGCCGCCGTATCCCGCCAGGGAGTCCACGCCCTCCTGGATGCGGGCGCCGCCGGAATCGTTGATGAAGATGAAGGGATCGCCGGTCTTCAGGGCGTCGTCCATGACCGACTGGATCTTGCGCGCGGTGGCCTCGCCCACGGCGCCGCCGGCCACGGTGAAGTCCTGGCTGGCCACGTACACGGGCCGCCCCTGGAGCAGGCCGCTGCCGGTCACCACGCCCTCCCCGGGGAACTCCTTATCCTGGAGCCCGAAGTTGGTGCAGCGGTGCTTCATGAACAGGTGGGTCTCCTGGAACGTGTCCGGATCCAGGAGCATGCTCAGGCGCTCGCGGGCGGTGTGCTTGCCCTGCGCGTGGTGCTTGGCGACGCGCTCGTCGCCCCCGCCCTTGTAGAGGCGCTCGCGCTCGGCGAGCAGGCGGTCGATCTTGGATGAGCTCACGGGTCCTCCCGGTGCGGCGGCGTGCGCGGCGGTGATCGCGGTGTCTAGGGGTTGGATATGGGCCCTGGGACGCCATTTGTCAAATGATTGACAGGTCTCTTTTCCTGCTCGCCCATCCATCGCAGCGACAACGGGTTATGATCCTGGACGTTCAGGAACAAACGGAACCCGGAAGGAATCGCTCCCCCCGGGTCCCAGCATCCCGCCATCCCGCGCCTGCGTCAAGGACGTCGGCGCGGCCCGGTTCTACTTCCTCCGATCCAACGGCACCACCCCCGCCATCTCCCCGATGACGTTGATCAGCTCGCCGTCCGACGGCAGCACCACCTTGGCGTTCTGCGACAGCGCCTTCTCCACCGCCTCGATCTTGCGCAGCACCTGGGCGTTGCCGATGAAGTAGCGCTCGGCGGCCTCGTTCACCAGGCGGATGGCCTCGGCCTCGCCCTCGGCGGCCAGGATCTTGCCCTGCTTGATGCCCTCGGCCTTCTTGATCTCCGAGCGCTTCTCGCCGTCGGCCTGGCGCTCCAGGGCGTTGGCATAATCCAGCGCGGCGATCTTCTCGTTCTCCGCCTTGACCACCTTGTTCATGGTCTCCTGCACGTCCTTGGGCGGATCGATCTCCTTGAGCTCCGTGCGCACGATCTCCATGCCCCAGTTGTCGGTCTCCTTGGCCAGCGTGGTCAGCAGCTCGCCGTTGATCTTGTCGCGCTCGCTGTTGGCGGACTTCAGCGTCAGCGTGCCGATGATGTTGCGCAGCGTGGTGCGGGCCAGGCTGACGATCTGGCTCTCGTAGTCGTTCACGTTGTACTGGGAGTGCTTCACGCTCTCCTCGTCGGCCTTCACCTTGAAGTACACCTGCGCGTCCACGCGGGCGTTGAGGTTGTCGAAGGTGATGATCTCCTGGGGCATGGCGTCCACCATCTGCTCGGTGACGTTCACCATGACCATGCGGTCGATGACCGGGATGACCCAGTTGAAGCCCGGCTGCGCGAAGCGCTGGTAGCGGCCCATGCGTTCCACCAGGCCGCGGTGGGTGGGGCGGATGATGCGGATGCCGGCGAGGAAGAACAGGATGATGACGATGACGACGGGAGCGTAGAGCATGGCGACCTCCGTATGTTGGACCATGGCGGCGGCGGGAGACGAGCCCGGCGCCGGGAATCTCCTACGTGATCCAGCGAAAATGGTTGTGCAACAGGAACCGGTCCCGCCTCACGCCTGATACAGCGCGCAATGCGCCCCCGCCGGATCCCGGATCACGGCGTAGCGCGCCTCGCCCATCTTGCGCACCTCTCCCACCAGGGCGCCGCCGCCCGCCGCGCAGGCCTTCAGCGACGCATCCAGGTCCTCCACCACGATGTACATCATCCACACCGGGGGCAGGTGCGCGTTGCCGCCGCGGCGGTGGCAGACGCCGGCCACGGGGTCGCTGCCTTCGGCGGGGCCCACGCAGTAGTCGTCGTATCCGCCCATGGACAGGGGCGTGGCCTCCCAACCCACCACCGCGGCGTAGAAGTCGCGGAGGCCGGAGGCGTCGTCCACGGTGAGGTCGATCCAGCCGATGGTGCCGGGGGCGGGCTTCGGGTCGGACATGGACAGCTCCTGGTTGGGGTCCGCGGGGATGGTAAGGGATGGGTGCGGTCCGGCCCCATGAAAAAAACGCGGGAGGACCATCGCCCTCCCGCGCCCGGGATGTTCCGCGGCGGGTCCTACGCCCCGCGCATCCGGTCCCACCACCAGCCGATGAACACGGCCCGCAGCCCCCGCTTCAGCGGGTCCAGCGACGAGTACATCACCGGCACCACCACCAGCGTCAGGAACGTGGCCACGGCCAGGCCCCAGATCACGGCCACGCCCATGGGTCCCCACCACTGGCTGCTCTCGCCGCCGATGGTGAGCACGGCGTCCCAGTTGCCCGCGAAGATCTCGTTGAAGTTCACGGACACGCCCGTGGTCAGCGGGATCAGGCCCAGGATGGTGGTCACGGCCGTGAGCACCACCGGTCGGAAGCGGGTGCGGCCCGCCTGCAGGATGGCCTCGCGCTTCTCCATGCCGCGGGCCCGCAGCTGCTCGATGTAGTCCAGCAGCACGATGGCGTTGTTCACCACGATGCCCGCCAGCGAGATCACCCCCACGCCCGTCATGATGATGCCGAAGGGCGTGCGGTGGATCATCAGGCCGAAGAGCACGCCGATGAGCGACAGCCCCACGCTGTTGATGATGATCAGCGGCGTGGTCACGGAGCTGAACTGGCTCACCAGCACCACGAAGATCAGCATCACCGCCAGGGCGAAGGCGTCGCTCAGGAACTTGGTGGCCTCCGCCTGGTCCTCGCTCTCGCCCGTGTAGTCGATGGCGTAGCCGGGCGGCAGCGCGAAGTCGGCCAGCTCCTGCTGCACCTGCGCCAGCAGGGCGTTGGCGTTGGCGCCGGCGGCCACCTCGGAGCTCACCGTCACCACGCGCTCGCCGTCGATGCGATTGATGGCCGCCAGGCCCGTGGTGAACTCCGTGGTGGCGAAGGACGACAGCGGGATCTGCTCCCCCTCGTAGAACACGTTCAGGTTCTCCAGGTCCTCCACCTTGGCGCGGAAGGGCTGCTGGTAGCGCACCATCACGTCGTACTCGTCCTCGCCCATGCGGAACTTGGCGGCCTCCGCCCCGTGCAGCGCCGTGCGCACGGTGCCGGCCACGTCCCAGGTCCGCAGGCCGTAGCGGCCGGCCTTGTCCACGTCCTGACGCACCTCGATCTGGGGCAGGGCGTCGTCGTAGTCGTCCACGATGTCCACCAGGCCGTCGATGCCGCGGATGCGCTCGCGCACCTGCGAGGCCAGCGCGCCCAGCACGCGGAAGTCGTCGCCCGAGATCTCGATGTTCACGGGCTTCCCGGTGGGCGGCCCCTCCTCCATCTTGTCCACCACCAGACGGGCGCCGGTGAAGCCGGCCAGCCGCGCGCGCAGGTTCTCCAGCGCCTGGCGCGAGCTGTACTGCCGCTCCGTCATCTTGATGAACTCCATGGTCACCAGGCTCTTGTGCGCCGGGGCCTGGCTCGCCGAGAAGGCGCCGTTCTCCGCGCCCACCTGCCCGCTGTAGGCCTTCAGCTCCGGCACCTCGGCCACGGCGGCCTCCACCTGGCGCGTGTACTCGTCGCTCACCTCGATGCGGGTGCCCGACGGCGCCTCGATGCTCACGTAGGCGATGCGCGGATCCACGTCCGGGAACAGCTCCACGCCGCTGTTGAACCGCGTGAAGAGCAGGGCCGTGACGATGAACACCACCACCATGCCCGCCTGCACCAGGAAACGGTGGCCCAGGGCCCAGATCAGCACCGGCTCGTAGGTGCGCAGGCCGAAACCCATGAGGCGGTCGCCCAGACGCTCGCGGTCATGCTCGCCGCGGGGCTTGGGCACGCTCATGAAGCGCGCGCAGAGCACCGGGTTGAAGATCAGCGCCACCAGCAGCGACGACGTGAGCGTCACGATCAGCGTGATGGGCAGGTACTTCATGAACTCGCCCATGATGCCCGGCCACAGGACCATGGGCCCGAAGGCGCACAGGGTGGTCAGCGTGGACGCCACCACCGCCCCGGACACCTGGCTGGCGCCCAGGTCCGCGGCCTCCACGGAGCCCTTGCCCCGCACCCGGTGCCGGAAGATGTTCTCCACGATCACGATGGCGTTGTCCACCAGCATGCCCAGCGCCAGGATCAGCGAGAACAGCACCACCATGTTCAGGGTGATGCCCATGGCCCGCAGCACGATGAAGCTGATGAGCATGCTCAGCGGGATGGCCGCCCCCACGAACAGCGAGTTGGTGAAGCCCAGGAACAGCAGCAGCACCGCCACCACCAGGATCAGGCCGCTGATGATGTTGTTCTCCAGCTCCGTGACCATGTTGCGGATGTCCACGGACTGGTCGCCCACCAGGCTGACCTCCACCCCATCGGGCAGCACGGCCTTCTGCTCCTCCAGCAGCACCTTGATGGCTTCCACGATGTGGATGATGTTCTCGCCGCTGCGCTTCTTGACCGACAGGATCACGGCCTCCATGCCGTTCACGCGGCTGATGGTCTCGCGGTCCTTCAGGCCCAGGCTCACTTCGGCCACGTCGCGCACGTACACGGGCTGCCCGGCGCCCACGTTGATCACGAAGTCCAGGATCTCCGAGACGTCGTCCACCTCGCCGGGCACGTTGACCTGGTAGTCGTACATGCCCAGGCTCAGCTCGCCGCCGGGGATGGTCATGTTCTGCAGGCCGATGGCGTCCTGCACGTCCACCAGGCTCAGGTTGTAGAAGCGCAGGCGCTCGGGATCCACGTCCACGCGCACCTCGTGCTCCACGCCGCCGGTGAGGTCCACCTCCAGCACGCCGGGCAGCTTCTCGATCTCCTCCTGCAGGTCCTCGCCCGCGTCCTTCAGCTCCGCCGGGTCGATGTTCCCCGCCAGGTTGATCTGGATGATGGGCCAGTCGCTGGAGCTGAGCTCCATGATGATCAGGTCGTTGCGCGGGTCGTCCGGCAGCTCGGGCTTGGCCAGGTCCACGCGGTCGCGGACCTTGGACAGGGCGTCGGACATCTCCACGTCCGTGTCGAACTCCAGGGAGATGCTCGACGCGCCCTCCACCGAGGTGCTGACCATCTCCTTGAGGTCGGCCAGGCCCTTGAGCTCGCGCTCCAGCTTCCGCGTGACCAGGTTCTCCACGTCCTCCGGGCTGGCGCCGGCGTACGGCGTCATGACCAGCACGAAGGGGATCTTCACGTCGGGCGACGACTCGCGCGGCAGGCTGCGGTACGAGTTCACCCCCACGATGGTCAGGATGACCATGAACGCGAAGATCATGGGATAACGGCGGATGGCGCCGCTGGTGATCTTCATCGGGAGGCCTCCTCGCCGGCCTCGCGTCCCGCCGAAGCCTCGGTCACCTCGGCCGGATCGCCGTCCGTGCCGCCATCGCGACGGGTGGCGCGTTCGGTGACGTCCACCAGCGCGTTGCGCACCAGGTCGCGGTGGCCGCGCACCACCAGCAGGTCGCCGGGCGCCAGGCCCTTCTCCACCGCCACCATCAGGCCCTGGTCCGGACCCAGCTGCACATGCTGCAGGTGGGCGCGGTCGCCGCTCACGGTGTAGACCGCGGCGCCCTCGGCTGTGGTCAGCACGGCGTCGCGGGGGATGGCCACCACGTCGCGCAGCACGCGCCGCTGCACGCGCGCCCGGCCCACCACGCCGCTGCGCAGGGCCAGGTCCGGGTTCTGCAGGCGGATCTCCACCTTGAACTTGCCGCTGGCGGGATCGGCCTCGAAGCCCACCCAGTGGACCACGCCGTCCACGGGCGCATCGTGCCCGTCCAGGGTGACGCGGGCCGGGGCGCCCTCGCGGATCCAGGCCACGTCCTGCTCCGTCACGGCGCCCTCCAGCTTGAGGGTGTACGGATCCAGCACGCGGGCCACCACGGCGCCGGGAGCCACCAGCTCGCCGGGCTCCACGTAGCGGTCGGTCACCAGGCCGTCGAAGGGCGCGGGGATGGCGGTGCGCTCGCGGCGCACCTCCAGGGAGCGCAGGGTGGCGCGGGTGCGGGCGGCCATGGCCTCGGCCTCCAGCAGGGCCTGCTCGCTCACCTTGCCGGCCGCTCGCAGCTCGCGCACGCCGTCCACGTTGTGGTCCTGGGCGGCGAGCTCGGCGCGCACGGCGTCGATCTCCGCATCCAGGGTGCGGCGGTCCAGGCGCAGCAGGGCCTCGCCCCTGGCCACGCGGGCGCCGCGGTCGCGGACCACCTCCAGCAGGCGGCCGCCCTCCTCGGCGCTGATGTCCGCCCCGCGCACGGGCTGCACGGGGCCGGTGATCTCCACGCTCTCGGCCAGGTCGCTCACGCCCACCTCCAGCACGCGCACGTTGCGCGCCACCTCGACGGGTCCGGACGCCGTCTCGGCGGGCTGGGCCGACGGCTGCTCGCAACCGGTCAGCAGGGCCAGCAGGAGCGGCAGGGCCGCCGCCAGGATCGCCGCGGCGGACCGCGGGCGGAGACGTCGCATGGTCACGGAGTTCTTCATTCCGATGCTCCTTCCACGAGTCCGGCCAGCGCGGCCAGGGGCGTGGCGGGCGACACGCCCACCGCGGTCTTGAGGGACGCCGTCAGGGTCAGCACGTCGTAGCGCGCCTGGATCAGGTTGGTGCGGGCCACGGCGCGGCCCGACTCGGCCTGGAGCACGGTCAGGTAGTCGGCCTGCCCCAGGCGGTACATCATGGCGGCGTCGTCCTGCAGGGACTCGGCGCGGGCCAGGTTGAGCTCCGCGGCGGCCAGGTCGCGGCGCGCCACGTCCAGGGAGTCCAGCAGGTCCAGCACCTCCACGCGCACCCGGCGCACCAGGCCGCGGCGCTCCACGGACGTGCGCCGGATGGACGCCTCGGTCTCCTTGACCAGGCCGTGGGTGAGCATGCCCGTCCACAGGGGCACGTTCAGGGCCACGGTGGCGCTCCAGAAGTCGTGGCCGGTGTCGTTCAGGTCCGCCACGCTCTTGCCCACGTAGCCGTAGCTGCCGTTCATGGTGAAGTAGGGGCGCGAGTCGGCCTTCTGCGCGCGGCGGTTCTGCCGCAGCAGGTCCTCCATCACCTCCAGCTGCTGCACGTCCGGCCGGCGCAGGGCCAGGGCCAGGGCGGCGTCTCGGTCCAGGGGCTCGATCTCCACGCCCTGCTCGCCCAGCACGCTCAGCGGCGCCTCCGGGTCGCGGCCCAGGGCCGCGTTGAGCTGCGCGCCGGCGGTGAGCAGCGCCTGGCGGGACTGCCGCACGCGGGGCTCCGTGTTGGCCACGTTCACCGCGGCCTGCAGGGTGTCCAGGGTGGTGGCCTGGCCCTGCCGGAAGCGCAGCCGCGCGATCTCCAGGAACTCCGCCTGGTTGGCCAGCTCCGCCTCCGCGGCGGCCACCTGCTCCTGGGCCAGCACGATGCCGTGGTAGGCGGCCATCACGTCGCGCTCCACCTCGTTGCGCACCTGGTCCATGATCAGCTCCTGGCGCCGGATCCCCTGCCCGGCCGCGCCCACGGCGCCCAGGATCTTGGTGGGGTTGAGCGTCCAGTTCAGCGCCAGGTTGGCCCGCCAGAAGGTCTGGGCGGGGATGTCTTCCGGCGACGGCAGGAAGCTGAAGTTGTTCAGCAGGTTGTCCAGCGTGGGATCGCCCGTGCTGATGGGCTCGCCGGTGCCGCCGAAGCTCTCGTCCAGGGCGAAGCTGGGGTCGCGCCCCCGGTTCCAGGTGCCCACGGCGTCCAGGGTGGGCAGGCCCGTGCTCAGAGCCTGGTCCATCTGGCCGTCCAGCTCCTCGCGCCGGTGGCGTTCGGCCTGGATGCGGTCGTTGCCGTCGCGGGCCAGCCGCAGGCAGTCCTCCAGGCTCAGCACCTGGTCGGCGCCCGGGCGGACGGTGACGGTGGTCGACGGAGGCGGCGCGGCCGTCGCGGCGGCGGCCCAGGCCGCCGTCAGCAGGATCAGCGCCGTGCGGAAGATCGTCATGCCGTCCCTCTCTTGGCGGACGCGGCCGCCGGTTCGTCCCCTAGCGGGCCAGGAGACCGTGAACGATGAACGCCTTCATTTCCCGGACGAAGGCCTCGTCCGTCTCGATGCGGCACTCGCGGAACATCTGCGGCAGGATGATGAACACCGAGTCCAGCAGCAGGCCGATGATGCGGGCGGTGATCTCCGGGTCGTGGGGCCGCAGCTCGCCCGTGGCCATGCCCTGCTCCATGACCGGCACCATGGCCGCGGCCAGAGGCTTCACGTTCTCCACGGTGAAGGCCCGGTCCACGGCCTCGCGGGACTCGTCGTTCTCGAACATGCACTGCAGCACAGGCGTGTGGATGCAGGCGTGGATGTACATGTCCACCAGCGCTTCCAGCCGCGCCGCGGCGGTGGGCTCCTGGGCGGTCTCCTCCCGCCAGCGGTCCAGCAGGCCCAGGGCCTGGTGCAGCACCAGATGCCCGAAGAAGTCCGCCTTGTCGCGGAACTCCTCGTAGAAGGTGCGCTTGCTCATGCCCGCCTCGCGGCAGATCTCCTCCACCGTGGACTTGCGGTAGCCGAAGCGCTCGAAGATTGGCAGGGCCGCGCCGAAGAGCTGGGCGCGGCGCTCGACATCATGGGGGGCCATGGGAGCTCCAGAAAACGAAAAAACAGTTAACGTTTCGTCGTGAAGGCCATAACATACGCCCTCCCTGGGCCATGTCAAGGCCCCCTGGGCGCGGATCCGTGACTACGGAACCGTCGGCAATGGGTTTCCAGCCGGGGCGGGGTTTGTTAGAATAGAGGTCCCGGTCGCCCCAGCCCCCGCGAGCGGGCTCCTGCGTCCGGGGCCGAGAGGACACCGATGACCACCCCGTCCCTTCCCAAAGCGGCGTTCCTGGCCCTGCGCCCCCAGCAGTGGATCAAGAACCTGATCCTCTTCGCGCCGCTGGTCTTCAGTCTCAACATCCACAGCCGCGAGAAGGACCTGGCCGCCCTGGCCGCCTTCGGGATCTTCTGCCTGGTCAGCAGCGCCGTGTACCTGTTCAACGACGTGGTGGACCGCGAGAACGACCGCCAGCACCCGGTGAAGCGCCATCGGCCCATCGCCAGCGGTGCCCTGCCGGTGGGCGCGGCCCTGACCCTGTGCGGGGTGCTGTTGAGCGTGTCGCTGACCGGTGCGCTCATGCTCAGTACCGGGTTCCTGAGCGCCGTGGGCGTGTACCTGGTCAACAACCTGCTCTACTCGTTCCGCATCAAGAAGGTGGTGCTGCTGGACGTGAGCAGCATCGTGCTGGGGTTCGTGGTGCGGGTGATGGCGGGCACCCTGGTGATCGGCGTGCCGGCCAGCGAGTGGCTGATCATGTGCACCATCCTGCTGGCCTACTTTCTGGGCTTCGCCAAGCGCCGCCACGAGCTGACCGTGCTGGGCGACGAGACCGCCCACCGCAAGGTGCTGGGCGAGTACAGCCAGCACCTGCTGGACCAGCTCATCATGATCTCGGCGAGCTGCGCCCTGATCAGCTACGCGTTCTACACGGTGAGCGACAAGGCCGTGAGCAGCTTCGGCACCACCAACCTGATCTACACGGTGCCCTTCGTGCTCTACGGCCTGTTCCGCTACCTCTTCCTGATCCACCAGCGCCACCGCGGCGGCGACCCCTCGCGCGTGCTGCTGACCGACGGCCCGCTGATCCTCACGGTGCTGCTGTGGCTGGGGGCGTGCATCGTCATCATCGGCGGGGGGAACGCATGAAGGCCCACGTGATCGCCCTGGTGTTCGCCCTGTGCGCCAACGCCGCCGCCAACGTGATGATCAAGGCGGGCATGCGCGCCCGCGAGGTGGACCTGGCGGACCCGGCGGGCGCCCTGCGCCTGCTGATCACCAACCCGCTGGTGGTGGGCGGCGTGCTGCTCTTCGCCCTGAACGTGGTGAGCTACAGCTACGTGCTGACGCGCATCCCGCTCTCGGCGGCGTATCCCATCATGACCGGCGGCGGCTTCTTGATCGTGGTCAGCGCGTCGGCCATCTTGTTGCGCGAGAGCCTGTCGGCGCCCCAGCTGCTGGGCATCGCCCTGATCCTGGGCGGCGTGATCCTGATCGCGTCGCAGCTGGATTGATCCCGTCCCACCCGCATCGGAAGGTATCGCCGTGAGCGACGTCGCGTCTCCGTTCCGCAAGGCCATGGTCACCGGCGGCGCCGGGTTCCTGGGCATCAACCTGGTGCGCTACCTGCTGGAGCGCGGCCACGAGGTGGTCTCGCTGGACCTGGAGCCCTTCACCTACCCGGAGCGCGACCGCATCACCGAGGTGCGCGGCGACATCCGCAACCGCGCCGATGTGGACCGCGCCCTGGCCGGCTGCGACATGGTGATCCACTGCGCGGCGGCGCTGCCCCTGTACAAGCCCGAGGACATCTTCAGCACCGACATCGACGGCACGCGCACCGTGCTGCAGGCCGCCCTGGACGCCGGCATCAAGCGCGCCGTGCACGTGAGCAGCACCGCGGTGTACGGCATCCCGGACCACCACCCCCTGCTGGAGGACGACCCCAAGGACGGCGTGGGCCCCTACGGCATCGCCAAGGTGAAGGCGGAGGAGGTGTGCGACGAGTTCCGCGCCCAGGGCATGTGCGTGCCCATCATCCGCCCCAAGAGCTTCATCGGACCGGAGCGGCTGGGCGTGTTCGCCCTGTTCTACGACTGGGCCAAGGACGGCCGCGGCTTCCCCATGATCGGCAGCGGCAACAACCGCTACCAGCTCTGCGACGTAGAGGACGTGTGCCAGGGCATCTACCTGGCCGCCACCGCGCCGGCGGACGTGGCCGACGACGTGTTCAACATCGGCGCCCGCGAGTTCACCACCATGAAGGAAGACTACCAGGCGGTGCTGGACGAGGCGGGCTTCGGCAAGCGCATCAGCGGCTTCCCGGCCAAGCCGGTCATCTGGACCCTGCGTGTGCTGGAGTCGCTCAAGCTGTCGCCCCTGTACAAGTGGGTGTACGAGACGGCCAGCGAGGACAGCTTCGTGTCCATCGAGAAGGCGGAGCGCGTGCTGGGATACGACCCCAAGCACAGCAACAAGGACGCCCTGGTGCGCAACTACCGCTGGTACCTGGAGAATCTGCACACGTTCGAGGGGGCGTCGGGGGTGTCGCATCGGGTGCCTTGGAAGCAGGGGATCCTGAAGGCGGCCAAGGTCTTCTTCTAGGCCTTGCAAGGGAGAGGAGGGGCCGGCCCGCGGGACTGCTCGCCCAAACGGTCCGTGCGCGCCGCGCCCCCCCGGACTTCTCCCTCATGAGGCTCTAGCGTCTTCCGGGCGCGGAATGGGAAGTCCCTTCCGCGCCTTTTTTCGGATATTTTTCCGGACGACGATCCTCTAGTCTCCCCCCATGACCACCACCGGCCGCCGCCGCAAGCGCACCCTCCCCCGCTGGCTCCGTGACGACGGCGTGTTCTTTGCCCGCCCCGCGGCCGTGCTCTCCGGCTACGACTCCGCCGACCTGCGCCCCGACCTGATCGCCGGCCTCACGGTGGCCGTGGTGCTGCTGCCCCAGGCCATCGCCTACGCCATGATCGCGGAGCTGCCGCCGCAGATGGGCCTGTACACGGCCGTGACGGCGGCGGTGGCGGGGGCGCTGTGGGGCTCGTCGCGGCATCTGCACTCGGGGCCCACCAACGCCACCAGCCTGCTGGTGCTGGCCACCCTGCTGACCGTGGCCACGCCGGGCACGCCGGAGTTCCTGGCCGCCGCCGGGTACCTGGCGGTGCTCGCCGGCTTCCTCAAGCTGGTGATGGGGCTGGCGCGCATGGGTGCGCTGGTGAACTTCGTGTCGGACTCCGTGGTGGTGGGGTTCACGGCGGGGGCGGCGGTGCTCATCGGCGTGAACCAGCTGCGGCACCTGCTGCGTCTGGACGTGAACAGCCACCCCATCTTCCGCGACACGGTGGTGCAGGTGGCCAACGCGCTGGGCGGCACCCACGGGCCGAGCGCGGCGCTGGGGCTGGGCACGCTGGTGCTGATCGCGGCGCTGCGCAGGTGGCGGCCGCGCTGGCCGGCGGCTCTGATCGCCATGGCGGCGGCGGCTGCGGCCACCGCAGCGTTGGACCTCACGCGGCACGGCGTGCTGGTGCTGGGCGCCCTGCCGCGCGGGCTGCCGCCGCTCACGGTGCCGCCGCTGCTGGACCTGGACCTGCTGGCGGAGCTGAGTCCGGGGGCTCTGGCCATCGCCGCCATCGGCATGGTGGAGAGCATGTCCATCTCGCGGGCGCTGGCGCAGAAGTCGGGGCAGCGGCTCAACAGCAACCAGGAGTTCGTGGGGCAGGGGCTGAGCAGCATCCTGAGCGGGTTCCTGTCCGGGTACGCGGGATCGGGCTCGCTCACGCGGTCGCAGGTGAACTACGAGAGCGGGGCGCGCACGCCGTTGGCGGCGGTGTTCTCGGGGGTGTGGGTGCTGCTGGCCGTGCTGGCGCTGGCGCCCCTGGCGGCGTTCCTGCCGCGCACGGCCCTGGCGGCGGTGCTGCTGGCCACCGCGGCGGGCATGGTGGACCGGCGGGAGATCCGCCGCGTGCTGCGCAGCTCGCGGGGCGACTCGGTCATCCTGCTGTCCACGCTGCTGGGCACCCTGCTGCTGCCGCTGGAGTTCGCGGTGCTCACGGGCATGCTCATCTCGTTCGGCCGCTACCTGATCCACACCTCCATGCCCACGGTGGACGAGGTGGTGCCCGACGAGACCCACCGCCATCTGGTGCGCCTGCGCGGGCGGCGGCCGGCGTGCCCGCAGCTGGGCATCGTGGAGATCGAGGGATCGCTGTACTTCGGCGCCGTGAACCACGTGGAGGAGCGCCTGCTGGCCCTGCGCTCCAAGCGTCCCGGCCAGGTGTTCCTGCTGCTGCGCCTGAATCGGGTGGACCACGTGGACGTGAGCGGCATCCATGCCCTGGAGGCCCTGGTGCGCCGCTACCGCGACCGCGGCGGCGACGTGTACCTGGAAGGCGTGCGCCCCGCCGTGCTGCACCTGATGAGCGTGAGCGGGTTCTTGAAGTTCCTGGGTCACGAGAACCTGCTGCGCAAGGAAGACCCCATCGGGCACCTCTTCCGCAAGGTGCTGCATCCGGGCATCTGCATCTACGAGTGCGAGGAGCGCGTCTTCGCCGAGTGCCACGCCCTGCCCAAGCACACCGAGAGCGTGGACGCTGACCTGATCCGGAACATGGAGACCGGCAAGGTGCCGTCGCTGCGGCCCAGCGAGCTCAAGGCCCGCCTGGACGACGCCCCCGACGGCGTGTGCGTGGTGGACGTGGGCGAGCGGCGCGAGTTCGAGCGCGTGCACATCGCCGGCGCCCGCAACGTGCCGCTGCCGCGCCTGGCGGGCGGCGGCGCGGACCTGCCGCGCGACCGCACGCTGATCCTGGTCAGCCGCATCGGACGACGCAGCACCATGGCCGCGCACCTGCTGCGCTCCCAGGGCTACACCGACGTGCGGAGCCTGGAGGGCGGCATGCTGGCATGGGAGGCGGCGGGGTTCCCCATGGGCGTGGAGTGAGCCCGGCTCCACGTGCCGATCGATCTGATGGAGAACGCCCCGTGCTGCATGGGGACCTCCTGCGGCGGCACGGGTGGGGGGAACGCGGGCTTCGTGCTACCATACCCCGGCCCGATCGGAACCGCCACGCACCCACGGCCTCCGGAGACCCTCATGACCGCATCGCCAGGCCAGCCCTGCCCCAACTGCGGAGAGCCCGCGGCCTCGCCCTTCTGTCCGACATGCGGGGAGTCGCAGACGCCGCCGCTGCTGTCGGTGGGCGCGTGGCTGCGCGAGACCGCATCGGAGCTGCTGGCGGTGGACGGGCGCGTGTTCCGCACGCTGCGGGCCCTGCTGTTCTCCCCCGGCACGCTGGACCAGGAGTGGGCCCGCGGCCGTCGCCGGCCGTACCTCGGCCCCACGCGCCTCTACCTGATCGCGGCGGCGTTCCTGTTCTTCGCGGCGGCGCTGGTGCCGGAGCAGGGAAGCCCCATCGCTTCGTTCGCGTCGGGATGGATGCAGGGCGGGACCAGCGATCAGCTTTCGCCCCTGGCCAAGGCCGAGGCCGTGGACAAGGTGGCCGGCTGGGTGGAGGCCTCGCTGCGCTGGCTGCTGCTGTTCGGCATGGTGCCGGCGCTGGCGGGCCTGTCGCGGCTGCTGCTGGGCCGCCGCGGCGACTACTTCGCCCAGCACATCACGGCCTCGCTCCACATCCACGCGGTGATGTTCCTGCTGCTGGGCGTGCTGCTGCTCACGCTCAAGGCGCTGGGCCTGGGGTCCACCCCCGACGCCACCGACATCTGGGGCATGGCCGTGGTGCAGCCCCTGGTGCTGGTCTCCGCGCTGGTCCTCTACCGACGCGTGTTCCGCCGCGGCTGGCCGTCCACGGTGCTGCGGTTGGCGGGGGTGTACCTGGGGTACATGACGGTGATGGTGGTGGTGGCGGCGGCGATGGTGCTGGCGGCGGCGCCGCGGTAG
>ERZ795053.2097-NODE-2097-length-24533-cov-10.116962_pt1 | contig 24533 bp, 20 predicted proteins | sample MGYA00375137_ERZ795053 | MGnify/ENA primary metagenome ERZ795053 (study PRJEB30182, sample SAMN05720284) | activated sludge metagenome | isolation source: Anaerobic digester | place: Hong Kong | collected 2014-12-17 ...
AGATCGACGCCCACATCGCCGACCGCTTCCTTGAGGCCGTCTGGCGCGAGGCGCTGTGGCTCGTGAAGGACGGGGTGGCGACGACCGAGGAAATCGACGAGGCGATCCGCATGGGCTTTGGCCTGCGCTGGGGCCAGATGGGCCTTTTCGAGACCTACCGCATCGCCGGCGGCGAGGCGGGCATGAAGCACTTCCTGGCGCAGTTCGGCCCCTGCCTGACCTGGCCCTGGACGAAGCTGATGGATGTGCCGGAGTTCAACGACGAACTGGTGGACCTGATCGCCGGGCAGTCGGATGCGCAGTCCGGCAAGTATTCGATCCGTGAACTGGAACGCATCCGCGACCAGAACCTGATCGGCTTCATGCGGGCGCTGAAGGATCGCAACTGGGGTGCGGGCAAGGTTCTTCTGGACCATGACGCGCGCCGCCGCGCGGCGTTCCACGAAGACCTGGCGTCAGGGGCAGGCGCGCCGCTGGAACTGGTCAAGATGCAGGTTCTGCCGGGCTGGATCGACTACAACGGCCATATGACAGAGGGGCAGTATTTGTCTGCTGCGTCAGAGGTTTCAAACGCGTTCCTCAGGTTGATCGGGGCAGGGATGGACTATGTGGAGGGCGGCCACAGCTATTATACCGCCGAGACCCACATCATGCATCTGGGCGAGGCGAAGCTGGGCGACCGGTTGACCGGCACGCTTCAGGTCCTCGGCGTCGACGAAAAGCGCATCCATGCCTTCATCTGCATCCTGCGCGGCGACACGGTGATCGCGAGCCTTGAACAGATGTTCCTGCATGTGGACATGAAGGCCGGAAAGGCCTGCCCGGCGGCACCTGAAGTTCTGGCGCTGCTCATGCCCATCGCCAAGGCGCACGAGGCGCTGGCCCGGCCCGAGGCCGCAGGCCGCCATGTGGGGCAGCGCCGGTGAGCGCCCGGGTCGTCATCACGGCTGGCGCCTCGGGGATCGGTCTGGCGATGGCGCAGGCGTTCCGGGCGCGCGGTGACCGGGTCTGGGTCGCCGACGTGGATGCCGCGGCGTTGGCCAAGGTGCCCGAGGGGATCAGGGCCACGCGCGCCGATGCCTCGGACGAAGGGCAGATGGCTGGTTTCTTCAAGGAAATCAGTGACGAATGGGGCGGTGTTGACGTTCTTTGCGCCAATGCCGGGATCAAGGGGCCGACCGCCGCGATCGAGGACATGGACCTTGGCGCCTGGCGCGAGTGCCTGGCGGTGAACCTGGACGGGGCGATGCTGGCGGCGAAATACGCGGCACCGATGATGAAGGCTGCGCGGTCTGGAGTGATGATCTTCACCTCCTCGACCGCCGGGCTTTACGGCTTTCCCTACCGGTCGCCCTATGCGGCGGCGAAATGGGCGGTGATCGGGCTGATGAAGACGGCGGCGATGGAGCTTGGCCCCTTCGGCATCCGCGCCAACGCGATCTGCCCGGGGTCGGTGAACGGCCCCCGGATCGACCGGGTGTTCGAGGCCGAGGCCGCCGCCAAGGGCATGACGCCCGAGGCGGTGCGCGCGGGCTATGCCGCGGGCACCGCGCTCGGCAGCCTTGTCGATGCCGAGGACATCGCCAGCATGGCGGTCTTCCTCGCCTCCGACGGGGCGCGGATGGTGTCGGGCCAGGTGATGACGGTGGACGCCTTCACCATCAACCCGGACCCCAAGGTATGACCGTTCCCCCGGCCCCCGTTCGGAGGCCGGCCGGTCGGCCCGGTCTATTCGCCGCGCGGGAAGCGCTTGCTTTCCTCAAGGATGTTCAGATCCATGTGATTGCGCATGTAGCGTTCCGACGCCTTTTGCAGCGGCTGGTAGTCCCAGGGGAAGTAGCTTCCGTTGCGCAGCGCCTCGTAGACGACCCATCGGCGGGCCTGGCTTTGCCGCACCTCGGCGTCGAACCGGGCGAGATCCCAGCGCGCCTCGGACCGCGCGCGCAGATCCGCGAGCGTTGCCGCGTGGGCCGGGTCGGCGGCAAGGTCGGTCAGTTCGTGGGGATCGGCCTCAAGATCGAAAAGCTGATCGGGATCAAGGGCGCAGCGGTTGTACTTCCAGCGCCCGGACCGCAGCGAGACGAGCGGCGCGTAAGAGGCTTCGGCCGCGTATTCCATCATCACCGGGGCGGTGCGTTCGGCGCCCTTCGCCAAGGGCAGCAGGCTTTCGCCATCGGTCCAGGGCATCACCTCCTCGATGCTGACGCCGGCGAGGTCGCACAGGGTCGGCGTCACGTCGATGGTGGAAACGGGCGTGTCGATGCGTGCGGGCGCCAGGCCCGGCGCGGCGATCATCAGGGGCACCCGGGCAGAGCCTTCGTAGAAGTTCATCTTGAACCACAGCCCGCGTTCGCCCAGCATGTCGCCATGATCGGACACGAAAAGGATGACCGCCTCCTGCCGGGTGGTCTCCAGCGCCTCAAGAATCCCGGCGATCTTGTCGTCGAGGTAGGAGATGTTGGCGAAGTAGGCGCGGCGCGACCGGCGGATGTCGTCTTCGGTGATGGTGAAGTTCTTCCAGTCGTTGGCGTCGAAGATGCGCCTGGAATGGGCGTCGTGCGCCGCGTAGGGCATCGCCGGGATCTCGGGCAGGAGGTGTTCGCAATCCTCGTAGAGATCCCAGTACTTCTTGCGCGCGACGTAGGGGTCGTGCGGATGTGTGAAGCTGACCGTGAGGCACCAGGGCCGGTCGTCGCCCCCGCGCGCGAGGTCGTAGACCTTGCGGGTGGCGTTGTAGGCGACCTCGTCGTCGTATTCCATCTGGTTGGTGATCTCGGCCACGCCCGCGCCGGTGACGGAGCCCATGTTGTGATACCACCAGTCGATGCGCTCGCCGGGCTTGCGGTAATCGGGGGTCCAGCCGAAATCGGCGGGGTAGATGTCGGTGGTCAGCCGTTCCTCGAAGCCGTGAAGCTGGTCGGGGCCGACGAAATGCATCTTGCCCGACAGGCAGGTCTGGTAGCCCGCGCGGCGCAGGTGGTGGGCGAAGGTCGGGATGTCGGAGGCAAACTCGGCGGCGTTGTCGTAGACGCGGGTCCGCGACGGCAGCTGGCCCGACATGAAGGACGCGCGGCCCGGCGCGCAAAGCGGCGAGGCGGTGTAGGTATTGGCGAACCGCACCGAACGCGCCGCAAGCGCCTTGAGCGTGGGCGCATGCAGCCAGTCTGCCGGGCCGTCCGGAAAGAGGGTTCCGTTCAACTGGTCGACCATGACGATCAGAATGTTCGGTTTGCGGCGCATCGACGGCTCTCCTTGTCGTTCGAGGCACAGAAGACAGCGCGGCGGGTGATTTCACTCGCCCCAAAACGACAGGTTGGCGGCGATATTCTCCGCCAGGGAGGCATGTGATGGTCAGGACGGTGACGGATTTCCCGCGCGAGGTGACGCAGACCCCGGACATGGGCATCGTGCTGGCCGACGGCTGCCGGCTTTCGGCGCGGGTCTGGATGCCTGCCGATGCGCTGCGCGATCCCGTCCCGGCGGTGCTGGAATACATTCCCTATCGCAAGCGCGACATGACGCTGCCGCGTGACGAGCTGATGCATCCCTGGTTCGCCGGTCACGGCTATGCGGCGGTGCGTGTCGACATGCGCGGCTGCGGCGACAGCGAAGGGCTGATGGAGGACGAATATAGCGAACAGGAGCTGTCGGACGCCTGCGAGGTCATCGCCTGGCTGGCCGCGCAGCCCTGGTGCACCGGCAAGGTCGGGATGATGGGGAAAAGCTGGGGGGGCTTCAACTGTCTGCAGACCGCGATGCGCCGCCCGCCCGCCTTGAAGGCCGTCGTCACCGTCTGTTCGACCGTGGACAGGTTCGCCGACGACATCCACTACAAGGGCGGCTGCCTGCTGGGCGAAAACTTCGGCTGGGCGGCACAGATGATGTCCTATGCCTCGCGCCCGCCCGATCCGATGCTGGCGGGCAATTCCTGGCGCGACACCTGGCTGCACCGGCTGGAAGCGCAGCCCTTCCTTGCGTCCCGCTGGTTCGAACACCAGAGCCGGGACGCCTACTGGAAACACGGATCCTTGTGCGAGGATTACGGATCGGTGACGGCGGCGGTCCTTTCGTTCGGCGGCTGGGCCGACAACTACATGAACACCGTGTCGCATCTTGTTGAAAACGTGCAGGCACCGGTGAAGGGAATCGTCGGGCCCTGGGTGCATCAGTATCCCCACACCGCGCTGCCCGGCCCGGCCATCGGCTTCCTGCAGGAAGCGCTGCGCTGGTGGGACCGATGGCTGAAGGATGTGCCGAACGGCGCCGAGGACGACCCGGCCTATCGCGCCTACATGCTGCATTCCGCACCGCCGGACGCAAATTCCGCATTCCGGCCCGGTCACTGGGTGGCCGAGGGCGACTGGCCCACGGCGCGCGTCTCGCGGCAGGTCCTGGCGCTGTCGCCGGGGGGTGGCCTGGGCGGGCAGGGCGGCGCGCTTTCGGTGCCCGTGAGGACGCCGCAGCACCTGGGCCTGCACGCCGGCGAGTTCTTCCCGATGGGTGGCAACGGCGAGATGCCGGGCGACCAGGCGCCGGAGGATGCGATGTCGGTCTTTTTCGACACGGCGCCGCTGGACGCGCCGCTCGACCTTCTGGGGGCGGCGGAATTGCGGCTCCGGCTCAGGTCGGACAGGCCGCGCGCCTTTGTCGTGGCGCGGCTGTGCGACGTGGCGCCGGATGGAAGTTCGGTGCGTATCTGCCACGGGATGCTGAACCTTTGCAGCCGCGACAGCATGGAAAGCCCCACCGGCATTCCGGTGGGCGAAGAGATCGCGGTGGCGTTCCGGCTGGACCAGATGGGCTACCGGCTGGCGGCGGGGCACCGGCTGCGGCTGGCGCTTTCGACGACCTACTGGCCCTTCGTCTGGCCAAGCGCCGCGGCCGCGACGCTGACGCTGGCGGCGGGCGAACTGGACCTGCCGGTTCACGCGGGCAGCACCGGCGACGAATGGACCTTTCCTGCGCCGGAGGCGGCGCGGGGCTGGAACCACCGGGTGATCCGGCCCGAATCCTATGTGCGCCGCATCGAACACGACCTGATTTCCGGCGACCGGACGTTGGTGATGGAGGCCGACGCGGGGGATTGCGAAAACCTCGATCACGGCTGGGTCTTCGGCGATACCGTGCGCGAACGCTGGCGGATTTCCGGGAACGACCCGCTTTCGGCAAGACTGGATGTGGACTGGGAACAGCGGATGGGCCGCGCCGACTGGTGGGTCAGGACCCGGATCGAGGCCAGCATGACGGCGGACGCGGGCAACTTCCGCCTTCGCGCGGAGCTTGTCGCGACGGAAGGCGGGCCAGAGGGCGAAACGGAGGTTTTCCGGCGTCAGTTTGACCAGGAGGTGCCGCGCGGAATGATATGAGGACCGAAGCGGGGGGAAACGGCATTTTTTGTTTGACCGGGACGTCCCAGCGATCATTATTGACTCAGCAATCAACAAAGTTCTCGGGGAGATGAGAATGAAAGACGAACTCGCAATGCTGCTTGACCGGCTCGACGCGATGGGGATCACCCGCCGCGGCTTCATGGGGCGCGCCGCAGCCTTCGGCGCGGCAACCGCGCTTGGTACGACGGTGATGGGCAGCGCTGCCCGGGCGCAGGAGCCCAAGCGTGGCGGCGTGCTCAAGATGGGTCTTGGTGGCGGTGAGACGACCGACTCGCTTGATCCGGGTCTGTCCGACAGCCCGGTTCCGTTCTCGGTCAACCGCCAGTGGGGTGACACGATCGTCAACGTGTCGTCGGATGGCCAGATCGAACCGGCGCTGGCCGAAAGCTTCGAGGCGAATGCCGACGGCACGGTCTGGACCTTCAAGATCCGCGAAGGGGTCAAGTTCCATGACGGCTCCGATCTGACCGCCGAAGACGTCGCGGCGACCTTCCGCCGCCATTCGGACGAAAACTCCAAGTCCGGCGCGCTGGGGATCATGCAGGGGCTTTCGGACATTGCGGTCGACGGGCAGAACGTGGTTCTGACGATGGCGACCGGGAACGCAGACCTTCCCTACCTGTTGTCCGACTACCACCTTCTGATCCAGCCGGGCGGCGGTGTCGACAACCCGTCGGCGGCCATCGGGACCGGACCCTACAAGCTTGTCTCGGCCGAACCGGGTGTCCGCTTCGTCTTCGAGAAGAACCAGGACGACTGGAACGCCGACCGCGGCTACTACGACGGTGTCGAGATCATCGTGATCAACGATGCGACCGCACGGACCGCGGCGCTTCAGTCGGGTCAGGTCCACATGATCAACCGGATCGACCCGAAGGTGGCCAAGCTGCTTTCCAAGGCGCCGGGCGTGCAGGTCACGAACGTGTCGGGCCGCGGGCATTATGTGTTCATCATGCACACCAACACCGCGCCCTTCGACAACAAGGACCTGCGCAATGCGCTCAAATGGTCGATCAACCGTCAGGAGCTGGTCGACAAGATCCTTGACGGGTTCGGTGGCGTCGGCAACGACATTCCGATCAACGCGGCCTATCCCCTGTTCGACGACAGCCTTGAGCAGCGCGAATACAACGCCGAGAAGGCGGCGGAGCTTTACAAGGCCTCCGGCCATGATGGCAGCCCGATCGAGCTTCTGGTGGCCGATGGCGCCTTCCCCGGCGCGGTCGATGCGGCGCAACTGTTCCAGCAGTCGGCGCAGGCGGCGGGCATCCCGCTTGAGGTCAAGCGGGTTCCGGACGACGGCTACTGGTCGGATGTGTGGAACGTGAAGCCCTTCTGTGCCTCCTACTGGGGCGGGCGTCCGGTGCAGGACCAGATGTATTCGACGGCCTATCTGTCGACCGCGGACTGGAACGACACCAAGTTCAACAACCCGGAGTTCGACGCGCTTCTGCTTGAGGCCCGCGCCGAGACGGATCTGGCAAAGCGCAAGGACCTCTACTCGAAGATGGCGCACATCCTTTGGGACGAGGGTGGGCTGATCTGCCCGATGTTCAACGACTTCATCGATGCCCATGGCGAAGCGATCGCGGGATGGTATGAAGACCCCAACTACGAGATGATGGGGGGCTGGGCCTCGTCGAAGACCTGGTTCGCGTAAGCGGCCGCGATACCCTGCCCGGCGTTCCAGCCGGGCAGGGTCCGTTTCTGCCCGGGGCCTTCTGGCGAATGCACTCCCCGGTCGATCCACAGGCCGCCAGATGACAGGGTGGCAAAACAATAAAAACGGGGAGATTCGCATGAACGACGAACTGAAGTACCTTCTTGGTCGCACGGTCCAGGGCAAGCACAGCCGCCGGGCCTTTCTGGGGCGCGCCGGGGCGCTTGGCGTGTCCGCAGCGATGGCCAACACGATTCTGGCGGGCGCTGCGCGTGCACAGGAGCCGAAGAAGGGCGGCCTGATCCGCATGGGGATGCAGGGCGGCGAAAGCACCAATACGCTCGACCCCGCGCTGGCCGCGTCCGAAGTTCCGTTCGCGGTCAACATGACCTGGGGCGAGATGCTGACCGATGTGGACCCGCATGGGAACCTCGACATGCGCATCGCCGAGGAAGTTTCCTCCAGCCCGGATGCGAAGACCTGGAAGTTCAAGATCCGCCAGGGCGTCGAGTTCCACAATGGCAAGACGGTGACGGCCGAAGACGTGCTGGCGACCATGCAGCGGCATTCCGACGAAAGCTCGCAGTCCGGCGCGCTTGGCATCGTGCAGGGGATCGAATCCATGTCGGCCGAGGGCGACATGTTTACCGTCACGCTGGCGTCGGGCAACGCCGACCTTCCCTATCTGATGGGCGATTATCACCTGATCATCCAGCCGAACGGCGGGCGCGACGATCCGGCAGCGGGCATCGGCGCCGGCCCCTACAAGGTCGTTGTCAACGAACCGGGCGTTCGTCACGGGTTCGAGAAGCATGCGAACTACTGGGATGACCGGATCGGCCATGCCGACCAGACCGAAATTCTCGTCATCAACGACACGACCGCGCGTGTGGCGGCGCTGCAGGCGGGGCAGGTCCAGATGATCAACCGGGTGGACCCCAAGGTCTACGGCCTTCTCAAGAAGGCGCCGGGCATCCTTGTTCACGCGACGCCGGGACGGGGGCATTACGTCTTCATCATGCACTGCACGGCCGCGCCCTTCGACAACAACGACCTGCGCATGGCGCTGAAGCTCGCCATCAACCGCCAGGAAATGGTCGACAAGGTCCTTGGCGGGCTTGGGTCGGTCGGCAACGACTTTCCGATCAATTCGGCCTATCCGCTGTTCGACGACACGATCGAACAGCGCGAGTATGACCCCGATCAGGCGGCCTTCTACTACAAGAAATCCGGCCATGACGGCACACCCATCGTCCTGCGCACCGCGTCAGGTGCATTTCCCGGTGCGGTCGAGGCGGCACAGCTTTACCAGCAGACCGCCGCCGCGGCGGGCATTCCGCTGGAGATCAAGCGTGAGCCGGACGACGGATACTGGTCTGATGTGTGGAACGTTCAGCCCTTCTGCGCGTCCTACTGGGGCGGACGCCCGGTGCAGGACCAGATGTATTCGACGGCGTATCTTTCGACCGCGGAGTGGAACGACACCAAGTTCCACAACGAGAAGTTCGACGGCCTCCTGATCGCGGCCCGTGCCGAGCTGGACAATGCCAAGCGCAAGTCGATGTACGCGGAAATGGCCCATATCCTTCGCGACGAAGGCGGGTTGATCCTGCCGATGTTCAACGATTTCGTCGAAGGCGTCAGCGATACGATCGGGGGCTGGGAATCCGACCCGAACGGCGAATTGATGAACGGCCGCGCGCACGTCAAGTGCTGGCTTGCCTGAGGCCCGCGGTATGCATCCGATCCTGAAACTGGTGACTCAGCGCCTTGCGCTGGGTCTTCTCTTGCTGCTGGCGGCGTCCGCGCTGATCTTCATCGGGGTCGAGCTTCTGCCCGGCGATGTCGCGCAGTCGATCCTGGGCCAGTCGGCCACCGAAACCGCGTTGCGTAACCTTCGCGAGGAACTGGGGCTGAACGAACCGGCACTGACGCGGTACTTCAAGTGGCTTTTCGCCGCGCTGCAGGGCGATCTGGGCACCGCGTTGACGAACGGGCAGAGCATCTCCAAGGCCGTCGGCGAACGTCTTGGCAACACGCTGTTCCTGGCGTTCTGGGCGGCGCTTTTCTCGGTCCCGCTGGCGATCGTTCTTGGCCTGATCGCGGTGCGCTACCGCAACCGCTGGCCGGACAAGCTGATCTCCGGGATCACGCTTTCGACGATCTCGCTGCCGGAATTCGTGGCGGGCTATCTGCTCATGTATCTGTTCACGGTCAAGATCCGTCTCTTCTCGCCGATCTCCACCATCTATTCGGGGATGAGCCTTGGCGAAAAACTGTCGGCCATCGCGCTGCCGGTGATGGTTCTGGTGCTGGTCGTTCTGGCGCACATGATGCGCATGACGCGGGCGGCGATCCTGAACGTCATGCAGTCCGCCTATATCGAGACGGCGGAACTGAAGGGCCTGCGGCCCTTCGTGATCATCGCGCGCCATGCCTTCCCGAACGCCATTGCGCCGGTTGTCAACGTGGTGATGCTGAACCTGGCCTATCTGGTTGTCGGCGTCGTCGTGGTCGAGGTGGTCTTCGTCTATCCCGGCATGGGGCAGTACCTGGTCGATCACGTCACCAAGCGTGACCTGCCGGTGGTGCAGGCCTGCGGGCTGATCTTCGCGGCGGTCTACATCGGGCTGAACATCCTGGCCGATGTGATCTCCATCCTTGCAAACCCCCGTCTGAGGCATCCGAAATGAGCCGTATTCCCGTTTCGGCCCTGATCGGTCTGATCCTGACCGGGGCTTTCTTCTTCACCGCGATCTTCGCCGATTTCCTGGCCCCCTACGGTCTGAACCAGACCGTCGGCGATGTCTGGGAAAACCCGTTCTGGTCGGAGGAGCCGTCGCAGTACCTGTTGGGAACCGACAACATCGGCCGCGATCTGCTGAGCCGGATGATCTATGGCTGCCAGATCACGATCTTCCTTGCCACGGCTGCGACCGTGGTCAGCTTTACCACCGGATCGGTGCTGGGCTTTACCGCCGCGGTCCTTGGCGGCTGGATCGATCAGGTCATGTCGCGGATCGTCGATCTGTTCATGTCCCTGCCGTCGCTGATCCTGGCGCTGGTGATCCTGTCGGTGATGCAGGTGACGCTGCCGGTCCTTGTCATCGTCATCGGGTTGCTCGATTCCACCCGGGTCTATCGCCTGGCCCGCGCGGTCGCGGTCGATATCGTCGTGATGGACTATGTCGAGGCCGCGCGTCTTCGCGGCGAGGGCACACGCTGGATCGTCCTGCGGGAAATCCTGCCCAACGCGCTGTCGCCCCTGGTCGCCGAACTTGGCCTGCGCTTCATCTTCGCCGTCCTCTTCATCTCGACCCTGTCGTTCCTTGGGCTTGGCGTGCAGCCGCCGCTGGCCGACTGGGGCGGCATGGTGAAGGAGAACAAGGAGGGGCTGGTTTATGGCGTGTCGGCGGCGCTTGTCCCGGCGATCACCATCGCGGCGCTGGCAATCTCGGTCAACCTGGTGGCGGACTGGATCCTGAATCGCACCACCTCGCTGAAAGGAGGCCGCGGTGCCTGACATTCTTCTGGACGTCCGCAACCTCAAGATCGGCGCGACGGTCTATCCGCCCGGCGAGGCGCCGAAGGATATCGAGATCGTGCATGGCGTGTCCTTCCAGCTGGAAAAGGGCAAGGTCCTGGGCCTGATCGGGGAATCCGGGGCGGGCAAGTCGACGATCGGGCTTTCGTCCATGGCCTATGGCCGGGGCGGGGTGCGCATCACCGGGGGCGAGGTCTTCGTCAACGGGCGCGACATCCTGAAGGCGGGGGCGGCGGGCTTGCGCGCGCTGCGCGGCCGCGAGGTGACCTATGTCGCGCAATCGGCGGCGGCGGCCTTCAACCCGGCCAAGAAGATCATGGAGCAGGTGATCGAAACGACGCTGATGCATGGCCTTGCGACGCGGGCCGAGGCAGAGGCGCGCGCCGTTGCGCTTTTCGGCAAGCTTGGCCTGCCCAACCCGCAGACCTTCGGCGACCGCTACCCGCACCAGGTTTCGGGGGGGCAGTTGCAGCGGGCGATGACCGCGATGGCGCTGTGCCCCGAACCCGATCTGGTGGTCTTTGACGAACCGACGACCGCGCTCGACGTGACGACGCAGATCGACGTTCTGGCCGCCATCAAGGAGGCGATCCACGCCACCGGGGTCGCCGCGCTTTACATCACCCACGACCTTGCGGTCGTCGCGCAGGTGTCCGACGACATCATGGTTCTGCGCCATGGCAAGACGGTCGAGTACGGCACCGTCAGCCAGATCATCGAAACCCCGAAGGAAGACTATACCCGCGCGCTCGTTTCCGTTCACGCCATCGCGCACGAGGAGAAGCCGGCGACGGCCGAACCGGTCCTGAAGGTCGAAAACGTGACCGCGCGCTACAAGGGCACGAATTTCGACGTCCTGAAGAACGTCAGCGTGGAGCTTCATCCCGGGCAGACGCTGGCGGTGGTGGGCGAAAGCGGATCGGGCAAGTCGACGCTGGCACGCGCGATCACCGGGCTGCTGCCGCCGTCGCAGGGGCGGATCACCTTTGCGGGGCGCGAACTGTCGCGAGAGTTGAAGGACCGCAAGCTTGATGATCTGCGCGAGTTGCAGATGATCTACCAGATGGCCGACGTCGCGATGAATCCGCGCCATACCGTCGCCACGATCATCGGCCGTCCGCTGGAATTCTACTTCGGCCTGAAGGGGGACGCGAAGCGCAAGCGGGTGCAGGAACTGCTGGACGAGATCGAGATGGGCAGGGGTTTTGCCGATCGCTATCCGGCCGAGCTGTCGGGCGGGCAGAAACAGCGCGTCTGCATTGCCCGGGCATTGGCGGCCAAGCCCAAGCTGATCATCTGCGACGAGGTGACATCGGCGCTGGATCCGCTGGTGGCGGCGGGCATCCTGCGGCTTTTGCTGGACCTGCAGAAGATCGAGGGTGTGGCCTATCTCTTCATCACCCACGACCTTGCCACGGTGAAGTCGATCGCGGATTCCATCGCCGTCATGTACCAGGGCGCGGTCCAGCGCTACGGCGGCAAGACCGATGTGCTGACCCCGCCCTATGACGACTACACCGACCTTCTGCTGTCGTCGGTTCCCGAGATGAAGCTTGGCTGGCTGGAACACGTTCTGGCCCACCGCAAGATGGAGAGTGCCGGAAATTGAGCCATAACAAGCTGCTCCTCATCATCCTCGATGGGGTTCCCTATGCCAACTGGCGCAGGCTCTTCGGCAATCTCGAAGGCTGGGTGGAGGCGGGGGAGGCGCGCGTCTGGCGGATGCGGTCGGTCCTGCCGTCCACCTCGGCCTCCTGCTATGCCTCGATCCACACCGGGCTCCTGCCGCAGGTTCACCGGATCTGGGACAATGCCGACATCCGCCGGCTGGAGTTTCCCGACATCTTCTCCGAGGCGGTGAAGGCCGGGCTGAAGACCGGCGCCGTGACCCACAGCTACTGGTCGGAGTTCTTCAACCGCGCGCCCTTCGACGTGGTGCGCGACATCGAATACGACGAACCCGAAGGGCCGATCACCCACGGCCGGTTCCACACGATGCACGGCTATGGGCATGTCAACCAGATGACGCCCGCCGATTACGACCTTTTCGGCACGCTGACCCGCCTGGCCGAGGTCAAGGGGATCGACTACGGCATCTTGCATACCTGCACGCTCGACAGCATGGGGCACCGGTTCTATCACGACTGCGAGGAAATGGACGACGCCTGCTTCAAGATGGATGCGACACTGGCGCCCTTCGTCGATCGCTGGCGGCGCGCGGGGTACGAGGTGATCGTGACCGCCGACCACGGGCAGGACGCGCGCGGCCATCATGGCGGCACCGGGTCCGACCAGCGCGACTTCGCGCTTTACTACTTCGGCCCGGCCGAAGGCCCCGCGCCGGACACGGTCCTCAACCAGCTTTCGCTGGCGCCGACCGTGCTTGGCCGCCTTGGTGTCCCGGTGCCCGAAACGATGAAGGCCGCGCCCTTCCTGCGCTAGCGCCAGCCCCTGAACCAGCTTCGCTTGCGGGGGGCAGGGGCCGCCAGTGACGCGGTGACCGACGGCAGCGGCCGGCGCGTCGGCGTGATCAGGATTGCCGTCAGCACCAGCGCGCCCGCCAGCGCCTCGGGCAGGCCGACCGGCTCGCCGAAGGCGAACCAGCCGACGGCGAACATCGTCGGCAGTTCGATGCTGCCAAGCGCCGCGGCCTTGGCGCCGCCGATCTTCGGCACGAAGACGGTGTAAAGAAGTTGCGGGATCAGCGCCGAAAAGGTGCCAAGCGCCAGCGCCAGCGACCATTGCGCCGCGCTCGCGGGCAGCACCGCCTCTGCCGGGTAGGTCAGGATCAGGGGGACGAGGCCGCTTGAGGAGCCGATGGCGAAGATGCCCATCCGCGACACCGGCGGCAGGACATGAAGCTTGCGCGCCAGCACATTGATCGAGATGCCGAAGCCTAGCGGCGCAGCCAGCGCCAGCATGATCGCGGCCAGGCCGACGCTGCCGCCCGACCCGCCGGTGCGCGCCGCCAGCGCGGCGGCCAGCAGGATCATCCCGCCACCCGCCGCCGACCTGAGCCCCGGCCGGTCCGAAAAGACCAGCCAGCCGATCAGCAGCGTGAACAGTGGATAGGTCATGTAAAGAACCCCCGCCGCCGAGACCGGCATCAGCGACAGCGCCTTGACATAGCCCACCCAGCCAAGCCCGACGATCAGGCCCGAAAAGTAGCCCCAAAGGCTCGCGCGGCCCTGTTCGCCCCGAAGCTTCAGGAAGGGCAGGAAGGCGATGGCCGGAAAAAGATAGCGGAAGAAGGCGATGGCGGGCGGGGCGATCCCCGCCTCGGTCAGGCTGCGGGCAAAATAGGGGACCATGCCGAAGAAAACGGTGGAAACGGCGACGGCGAGGATCCCGACAAGCGGAATGTCGGTCCAGCTGCCCTGCGGGGCGGGCGCGTCGCTCATCGGTCTTCAGGCCAGGGAAACGCGCCGCGTGCAAGGGCCGCGATGGCATCGGTGATCCGCGCGAAGGCGGCGGCGGCGCGCCCCGACATGTGGCGGGCGCGCAGGAAGCCGTGAACCATGCCGGGCGCGATCTCGCACCGGGCCTTGCCGCCTGCGGCGGTGACGCGGGCGGCATAGGCCGGGCTGTCGTCGCACAGGGGGTCGCATTCGGCCGCGATCAGGAAGGTGGGCGGCAGGCCACCGAAGTCGGTATCGGCCAGCGGCGCCGCCGTCGGATCGCCCGCCGCCGGCCGCCCCTCGGGCATGCGGATCGCGCGGTAGAAGATCATGTCCTCGCGGGTCAGCAAGGGGGCATTCGCATGGGTCGCGTAGCTGCCGGTGGTCCCGATCGTGTCGGCGAAGGCGCCGTAGATCAGCACCTGCCCGACGATCGGGAAGCCCGCCCCGCGCGTGGCATGAACCGTCGCGGCCGCAAGGTTCGCCCCCGCGCTGTCGCCCGCCAGAACGACGGGTCCGCCGAATTCCCCGATGATCGCCGCGGTCGCGGCGGTGCAGTCCATGAAGGCCGCGGGATGGCGGTGTTCGGGCGCAAGGCGGTAGTCTACGGACACCACGCGGCAGCCGGTCGCGGCGCAGATTTCCGCGCAGACATCGTCATGGCTTTCCAGCCCGCCGACGACAAAGCCGCCGCCGTGAAAATAGATCACCGTCGCGACACTGTCGCCGCATTCGTAAAGTCGGCAGGCAACGCCCGCGAAGCTGCGGTCGGTCGCGCCGACGCCGGGTGGGTAGGGAACCCGGAAATCCACGCACATCGCGTCGTAGACGCGGCGCTGGTCGTCGATGGTGAAGCTCACGGTGTCGTCGGGATAGCTGGCCTGCGTGCGGTGGATGAAGGCCCAGGTCTCGTCGTCGATCAAGGCGCTGTAGTCGGTCATCGTCCCTCCGGTCCGGCTGCTCCGGTCTGGGCAGAGTGTGTTGCGCGGGCAGGCCCGAGGCTATCGCAAATGCGACATGGCGCCCGCGGTGGGGTGTAGTTCCGGCGCATAGCCCGCCGCAAGGACCGCGACGAGCGGCGCGGGCGTCAGGACGCGGGCCGCGCCCTTGGCCGGGCGGGGCAGGGGGGCACCGTAGCCCGCCGCCGACCAGGGCCGGATCTGCGCGCCAAGGACCAGAGCCGGCCCCGCATCCAGCCGCACGAAAGCCCCGTCGGGCAGTGCCGGCCAGGGGGTCGCGAAGGTGACCTTTTCGCCCGTGCGCGGAAGGATGCGCGCGCGGTGGAGCGCCCGGTCGAAATCCCCGGCGCGCGGATCGCCGCCAAGCCCCGCCGCCGTCCAGGCCGCGCGGAACCGGGTGTAGGCGGCGCGCCGGCAGGTGGCGCAGGGCCGATGCCCCGCCGCCATCGCCACCGCCTCGTCCAGGAAGAACAAGGGTGTCCAGCGATGCGCGTCCTCCAGGGGCTGCCGGTCGTCTTTCCAGCACAGCACGCAAGAGATCCACGCGCGGTGCCGGTGGGTCCAGCGCATGCGGCCCTCGGCGTCGTAAAGGATACCGCGATTGCCGGTGAAAAGGCCGCGCGCCGGATCGGCGGTGATCGCGCCTTCGGGGGTGACGCGGTTGCGCCGGGCCATCAGCGCATGCGCAGCGCGCCGTCGAGGCGGATGACCTCTCCGTTCAGGTATCCGCATTCGACGATGAACCGCGCCAGTGCCGCGTATTCGGCCGGATCGCCCAACCGTTTGGGGAAGGTCACTTCGGCGGCCAGGCTGTCTTGCACCTCCTGCGGCAGGCCCTTCATCATCGGCGTGGCGAAGATGCCCGGCGCGATGGCGCAGACGCGGATCCCGAGCGTGGCCAGATCGCGCGCCGCAGGCAGTGTCAGCCCGACAATGCCGCCCTTGGAGGCAGCATAGGCCGCCTGGCCCTTCTGTCCGTCGAAGGCGGCGATGGAGGCGGTGTTGACGATCACGCCCTTTTCGGCCCCCTCGTTCCTGGCCATTTCGGCGGCGGCCAGGCGCAGCGTGTTGAAGCTGCCGTTCAGGTTGATGTCGATGGTCCGGCGGAAGGCGGAAAGCGCATGCGGCCCCTCGCGCCCGACGATGCGTTCGCCGGTGGCGATGCCCGCGCAGTTGACCAGCACATGCACCGCGCCGCCCCCATGCGCCCTTGCCGCCGCGATCCCCGCGGCGACGGAGGCTTCGTCGGTCACGTCCACCTGGGCGAAGGTGCCGCCGATCTCGGCCGCGAGCGCGGTTCCGCCGGCCTCGTCGCGGTCGAAAAGCGTGACGCGGGCCCCGGCCGCCGCAAAGTTTCGCGCCGTCGCGGCCCCAAGCCCGGAGGCGCCCCCGGTGACGATGGCCGATCTTCCGTCGAGCTGCATGGCTCCCCCCTTTAAATGAACGTGCGTTCAAAAAATGAGAGTAACCCTGCCGACCCCACCTGTCCAGAGCGGCCGGAAGCCGCCGACACGCGAAGGTGATCGGCGCAATCCGGCGCAGGCGCGGCGGTCTTCGGCTTGTGATCGGGGGTGATCACGCCCGGCCATTGGCAAGCGCGCCCCTGGCCACCAACTGCGGTGTCGCAGGCATCGTGCCGGGCAGCGACCCGGGCCTTGCTGCAAGAAGAGACAGGAGTTGAACATGAAAGTGCTGAGTTATCTTGCCCTCGCCGCAGCCGCGACGGCCGCCGCCCCCGCCCTTGCCGGCGGGCTTTCAGAGCCCGCCCCCGAAGAGGTCGTCTTGCCCGCGGTGCCGGTCGTCATGGGGTCGGACTGGACGGGCGGCTATGTCACCGGCCGGCTGGGCTATGGCGATGCCTCGGCGCCCGCCGACGGCAATGGCGTGACCTATGGCATCGGCGGTGGCTATGACTGGGATCTGGGCGACTGGGTCGTCGGCGTTGCCGGCAACTACGATGCCGCCGACATCGACCTTGGCACCGGGGGCGACACGCTGGATTCCATCGCGCGGCTGGGCGTGCGCGCGGGCCGTGACCTTGGCAGCACGCTCGTCTATGCGACGGCGGGCGCGGCGCGGGCCGATGCGACCATCGGCGGGACCGGCGTGAACGACAACGGCTGGTTCGCCGGCGTCGGCATGGACTACGCCCTGACCGACCGGGTGACGCTGGGCGGGGAGATCCTGACAAACCGCTTCAGCGATTTCGGCGGATCCGGGTCGGACCTGCGCGCGACGACGGCAAGCGTCAACGTCGGCCTGCGCTTCTGACGCGCCGAAGGGGCTGGCGGGGTCACCACCTTCCGCTGGCCCCGCCGCCTGAACTGCGGCCGCCGCCGAAGGATCCGCCCGACCCGCCGCCGCGCCGCCGGGTTGGGGCGATCCGGTCGCGGCGTTCGTCGTGCCATCCGCAGCTGGGGCAATCGGTCCGCACGCGCTGCAGCCCCGCGGTGTCGCGGGTGGCGGGCGTGATCGTGTCGCGCGCGCGCCGCAGGCCCGTCCGCCCGCAGGTCGGGCAGCGGCGGAAACGCTGCGCCATGTCGCCGATCCGGCGCCGGAAGAAGGCCAGCGCGAAAGCGGCCGCCACCGCCAGCGGCGCCAGCCATCCCGCCGGTTCGGGCGATCGCGTCAGCGGCAGCGGCGCAAGGCCCTCGGCGTGACGCCGCGCGATCCGGGTGTCGATCTCGGCGGTCCCGTTCTCGATGCCGGTGGCGAAGTCGCCGTCCCGGAACGGCGGCAGGAAGACCCGGGTCACGATATCCTGGGCGATCGTGTCGTAGTCCTGGCTGTAGGCAGCGCCCAATGCCACGCGCATCTCCCGGTCTTCGGTCAGGACAAGGACAAGGATCCCGTCGTTTCGGTCCGCAAGCCCGATCCCCCAGTGGTTGAAAAGCCCGGTGGCAAAATCCTCCAGCGTGGCTTCGGGGTCGTAGTCACGCCGGGTTGCAAGCGTCAGCACCGTCGCCTCTACCCCGGTTTCCGACTTCAGCAGCGTCAGACGTTCGCTGAGCCGCGTTTCGGTGCCCGGATCAAGCACATCGGCCAGATCGTTGACGAAGAGATCGGCATGATCGGGAAAGGTTTGCGCCCGCGGATCTTCAGGCACAAGGCAGAGCGACAGGGCAAGGGCAAGGAAAAGGCGCGTCATCGCGGGCTCCGGCAAGGTCGTGTCGAAGGATTGCACGGAAAGCGGAGAAGTCAAAGCCGGCAGACGGCCAGGTTTCGCGCCACCAGGGGTGGTATCGGCGATCTGTGGCATTTTCAACAATCGCGCCCGTTTTTTACGAATTGCGTCCAACTTTCGCCCGCTTTCGGCTTATAACCAGCGCGGATGAGTATATTCCTTGGAGCATGACGTGATACTTATGAGACAAATCATTCGCAGCGCGGTGATCGCCTCGGCGCTTCTGGTTGCCGGGTGCGCGCCCTCTTTCTACACGCGCTACGATGCCCCGATCTCGGCCGAGGTATCCCGTGGCTGGCGTCTTGCCGACGTTCGCGTGACTGTCCCCGATGAGCTGGTCGTGTCCGAGAAGAAATCCGTCTTCCCCAAGGCCGACATCGTCTGGCGCGAGGACCCCGAAGGCGACCGCAAGCCCCAGGTCGCCGCGATCATCAGGAATGCGGCGCGTGTTGCAGGGCAGGGTCTGACGGGTGGCACGCCCGTCGTCCTTGACATCACGCTTGTCAGGTTCCACGCGCTGACCTTCGAGGCGGAAAACAAGCTTTCCGACGCGGGGGTCCACAATATCGAGTTCAACGCCCAGGTCCGCGATGCGCGCACGGGCGAGGTTCTCTTTGGTCCGAAGTTCATCGAGGCGGCGCTTCCCGCCCTCGCGGGGGATCAGATGAAGGCCGCCCGTGCCCGCGGCGAGACGCAGAAATCGCAGATCACCGCGAATCTCGTGCGGACGTTCCGCGGCTGGCTCGGGATCGGCGAAGACCCGCGGTTCCAGTTCCAGCGTCTCGGCGGCTGACATCCGCCTGGCGATTGCGAAGGCCCGGCCATTGGCCGGGCCTTTTGCCGTTCGATCCCTAGTCGGAGGTTGCCAGGCTTTCCGCGAAGGCAAGCAGGCGCCCGAGCGCATCGTCCAGAAGATCGTCGGCCACCGTCAGCGCGATGCGGATATGGCCCGATGCCGCCTGACCGAAGCTTTCGCCGGGCATGACCGCGATCCGCTCATGCTCAAGCAGACGCAGGGCGAAAGCTTCGCCGGACAGTCCTGTCGCGCGGACATCCACCATCACATACATCGCGCCGCCCGAGGGAACGAGCCTGAGCAGGTTCGCCTGCCCCAGGCGCGCCAGCGCAAGGTCCCGACGCCGCCTGAAGGGGCCTGAGACCTCCGCCTCGAAATCCGGACCAAGCGACAGCGCGGCAAGCCCTGCGTCCATGATGTAGCCGGGCAGGCCGTAGGTCGTGTTCGTCGCAAGCGCGGTGACCGCCGCGACCACCGGCTCGGGCGCGATCAGCCAGCCGATGCGCGATCCGGTCATCGCGTGGCTTTTCGACAGCGACCCGACGACCAGCGTGCGTTCGGCCATGCCGGGCAGGGCCCGCGGGCTCTGGTGATCGCCCGACCAGAGCTGGGTATCGTAGACCTCGTCGGAGATGAGCCAGAGGTCGTGATCCCTGACGACCTCGGCCACGGCCTCGAGCGTCGGGCGGGTGTAGACCGCGCCGGTCGGGTTGTTCGGCGTGTTGATCAAGAGAGTCCGCGCGCCCTTTGCGCGGGCCGCGATGGCCCTGGCTTCCGGCTGGAAGCCGTTTTCGGGCCGGGTGGGCACCGCGACATCGCGCGCGCCTGTCGCGCGGATCGTGCCGGGGTAGGTGGCATAGTAGGGGTCGCAGTAAAGGCCGGTGTCGCCGGGGTCGAGCGTCACCATATGCGCGGCGAAAAGCGCCGCCTGGCCGCCGGGGGTGACGATGACGTTCTCGGGCCCGGTGGGAACCCCGGTGCGCGCGCTCACCCGTTCGGCGATGGCGCGGCGCAGCTCCGGCTTGCCGGCGCCGACGGTATAGCCGGTGTTGCCCGCCCGCGCGCTTTCGGCCATCGCCGCGAGGATGCGCGGATCGGTGCGGATGTCGTGTTCGCCGATGGTCAGGTTCACCACCGCGACGCCCCCTGCCGCCAGGTCGCGCGCGCGGTAATAGATCTCCCATCCGTCCGACCCTTCGCCGGTCATGTGGGCCACTCTTTCGGCAAGCCGCATCCGTTCCTCCCTTGTCCGTGGCGCAAACGATCACGGACCGGCGCGGCGGACAAGGGCAAACGGCACGAAATAGGTGCTTGGCAGGCGCAAGGGGACGCGCTAGACCTTGGGGCATGAAACGGACCGCAACCCTCTGCATCACCTGCATTACCGGCTGACATCGTCAGGCGGGCCGTTCCCTGTTTTCAAGACCACGAGAACACGCTAAGCCCGCCGCGGGACGCCCTGCGCGTGAAGGAACTGGCATGACGACCATCAGGCTGACCAATACCAAGACCCGGACGAAGGAGGTCTTCGAGCCGATCGACCCCGATAACGTGCGGATGTATGTCTGCGGGCCGACCGTCTATGACCGCGCGCATCTGGGCAACGCCCGGCCCGTCATCGTCTTCGACGTGCTTTTCCGGCTCCTGCGCCATGTCTACGGGGCGGACCATGTCACCTATGTGCGCAACTTCACCGACGTCGACGACAAGATCAACGCCGAGGCGCAGCGGAGGAAGGGGCTTGGCGATCCGCGGTCGCTGGAGGAGCTGATCCGCGAACGCACCGAAGAGACGATCCGCTGGTATCACGAGGACATGGACGCGCTTGGCGCACTGCGCCCCACGCAGGAGCCGCGCGCGACCGAATGGATCGGCGCGATGATCGCGATGATCGGGGATCTGATCGCCAGGGGCCACGCCTATGAAAAGGCGGGCCATGTCCTGTTCCGCGTCCGGTCCTATCAGGGATACGGCAAGCTATCGGGCCGCTCGGTCGACGACATGATCGCCGGGGCAAGGGTCGAGGTCGCGCCCTTCAAGGAAGACCCGATGGACTTTGTCCTGTGGAAGCCCTCGACCGACGACCTGCCGGGCTGGGACAGCCCCTGGGGGCGCGGGCGGCCCGGCTGGCACATCGAATGCTCGGCCATGAGCCACGAGCTTCTGGGCGACAGCTTCGACATCCACGGCGGCGGGATCGACCTGCAGTTCCCCCACCACGAGAACGAGATCGCGCAGTCGATGTGCGCCCACCCCGAGGCGGATTTCGCGAACGTCTGGATGCACAACGAGATGCTGCAGGTCGAGGGCAAGAAGATGTCCAAGTCCTTGGGGAATTTCTTCACCGTGCGGGATCTCCTGGACAAGGGCATCCCCGGCGAGGTGATCCGCTTCGTGTTCCTGTCCACGCATTACTCGAAGCCGATGGACTGGACGGAGGAGAAGGCGCGGCAGGCGGAGGCGACGCTGCGGAAGTGGCGTGGTCTCGTCGCAGGCGTCGAGCCTGCGCCGAGCCCTGCGCCCTCGGTCGTCACCGCGCTGGCTGACGACCTCAACACGGCGCGCGCGATTGCGGAACTGCACGCGCTTGCGGGAAAGGGTGACGCGGCGGGATTGAAGGCGTCGGCGGAAATGCTGGGTCTGCTGGTCGCAGAGATAGATACTGGATGGTGGCGCAGTATTACGGTCGCTGCGGGGACCGGACGCGCCACTGGCCAGGGACATGCTCCAAGCGTTGTAGTCGGTACATCGGCGCTTGAGGATGCTGCCAAAGTGCTCTCGGAAGCGAGAAAGGTTGCGCTGGCGAGCAAGGATTTCAGCCGGGTCGACGCGATCAGGCGGGCCTTGTCCAACGCCGGCGTTGAGGTGCGAATGAGCAAAGCGGGTATTGAGCTTATTCCTGGCACGAATTTCGACCCCGCCAAGCTCGAGGCCCTGAAATGAGCCCTCGTCCGTCATCGCGCACAGCACAGGTTTGCCCCCGGCCCGAGGGTGGGGGCGGTTTCGCCCCCGCCCTGGGGGGCGGGTCGGGGGCGAACCGGTTCGCAGGCGAACCGGTAAAGGGGGGGGCGCAATGACCCGCGACCGCCTCTACCTCTACGACACCACCCTTCGCGACGGGCAGCAGACGCAGGGCGTGCAGTTCTCGGTCGCCGAAAAGCGGCAGATCGCACAGGCGCTCGACACGCTGGGGATCGACTACATCGAGGGCGGCTGGCCCGGCGCGAACCCGACGGACAGCGATTTCTTCGACAGCCGCCCCGAGACGCGCGCCACCTTCACCGCCTTCGGCATGACCAAGCGGGCCGGGCGGTCGGCCGCGAACGACGACGTGCTGGCCGCCGTCCTGAACGCGGGCACCCCGGCGGTCTGCCTTGTCGGCAAGACCCACGATTTCCACGTCACCACCGCCCTTGGCATCACGCTCGCGGAGAACCTCGAAAACATCGGCGCCTCGGTCGCGCATTGCATCGCCAGCGGGCGCGAGGCCCTTTTCGACGCGGAACATTTCTTCGACGGCTACCGGGCCAACCCGTCCTACGCGCTCGATTGCCTGCGCGCGGCAGAGGCGGCGGGCGCGCGCTGGATCGTGCTTTGCGACACCAACGGCGGCACGCTGCCCCCCGAGGTCGGCCGGATCACCGCCGAGGTGATCGCGGCGGGCATCGCGGGCGACCGGCTGGGCATCCACTGCCACGACGACACCGGCAACGCGGTGGCGGCGAGCCTTGCGGCGGTGGACGCCGGCGCGCGGCAGATCCAGGGCACGCTGAACGGGCTTGGCGAACGCTGCGGCAATGCCAACCTGACGACGCTGATCCCGACGCTCCTGCTCAAGGAGCCCTATGCCAGCCGCTTCGACACCGGCATCACCCGCGACGCGCTGACCCGCCTGACCAAGGCCTCGCGGCTTCTCGACGACATCCTGAACCGGGTGCCCCTGCGCAGCGCGCCCTATGTCGGCGCCTCGGCCTTTGCCCACAAGGCCGGGCTTCATGCCAGCGCGATCCTGAAGGACCCCGCGACCTACGAGCATATCGACCCGGCCGCCGTCGGCAACGAACGGGTCATCCCGATGTCGAACCAGGCGGGCCAGTCGAACCTGCGCGCCCGCCTTGCCGCCGCCGGGATCGAGGTCGACGCGAGGAACCCGGCGCTGGCGCGCATCCTCGACACCGTCAAGACGCGGGAGGACCAGGGCTATTCCTATGACGGCGCCCAGGCCTCCTTCGAGCTTCTGGCGCGGCGCGAACTGGGGCTCCTGCCGACGTTCTTCGAGGTCAAGCGCTACCGCGTGACGGTGGAACGGCGCAAGAACAAGTACGACCGGATGATCACCCTGTCCGAGGCGGTGGTGGTCGTGAAGATCGGCGGGCAGAAGATGCTGTCGGTCAGCGAAAGCATGGACGAGACAGGCAGCGACCGCGGCCCGGTCAACGCGCTTGCCAAGGCGTTGGCCAAGGATCTTGGCCCCTATCAGGCCTGCATCGACGACCTGCGCCTGGTCGATTTCAAGGTGCGCATCACCCAGGGCGGGACCGAGGCCGTGACCCGCGTCATCATCGACAGCGAGGACAGCGCGGGCAAGCGCTGGTCGACCGTCGGTGTCAGTCCCAACATCGTCGACGCGAGCTTCGAGGCGCTTCTGGACGCGATCACCTGGAAACTGGTGCGCGACGGGGCGGTGGCGGCATGAGGGACGACGCCTTTTTCGAACTGCACCGCGACATGCCGCGGCAGGGCCCAGGCGATGCCGAGGACGTGCTTTGGGCGCTGTCGGTCCTCGGCCAGCCCGCCCGGGTGATCGACGCCGCCTGCGGTCCGGGCGCCGATACCGAGGTTCTGGCCGAGGCGCTGCCGCTTGCGCGGATCGAAGGCGTCGATCTGACCGCCCATTTCATCGCAGAGGCCCGCGACCGGCTGGCCTGCTTCGGCCCGCGCGTGACGCTGCGCGAAGGCGACATGCGCGACCTCGCGGGGCCCGCCGACCTGATCTGGTGCGCCGGGGCGCTCTACTTCCTTGGCGTCGAGACGGCGCTCGACCTCTGGCGGCCGGTGCTGGCGCCCGGGGGCGCGGTCGTCTTTTCCGAACCGGTCTTCACCTGCGACCCGCCGCCGCCCGGGGCCGCGGCCTTCTGGGCGGACTACCCCGGCGTCGGCACCGCGGCGGATCTGGCGGCGCGGGTGCAGGCGGCAGGCTACCGGACCCGCGCCACCCGCCTGATCACCGGGCGCGCCTGGATGAACTACTACCTGCCGATGATGGCGCGGGTGGCGCGGCTCAGGATCGGGGCAGGGCCGGAGCTGGCCGCCGTCCTCGACGAGGCCGAGGCCGAGTTCGCCCGCTGGCGCGCCGCCCCCGATGAGGTCGCCTATCTCCTTAGCGTGGTCGAACCGGCATGACCGCCCCGGCGCTGGCCGAGGCGGTGCGGACCGGCGATCCGGACCGTTTCGCCGCGACGATGGCAGCACCACCCGCGCTGCGCCCGCGCCTCTGGGCGCTATACGCGCTGAACCTCGACATCGCCCGCGCCCCCTGGGCCTCGAAGGAACCGATGGTCGCGGAGATGCGGCTGCAATGGTGGATCGACGCGATCGGCAG
>ERZ795053.2099-NODE-2099-length-24520-cov-7.900225_pt1 | contig 24520 bp, 21 predicted proteins | sample MGYA00375137_ERZ795053 | MGnify/ENA primary metagenome ERZ795053 (study PRJEB30182, sample SAMN05720284) | activated sludge metagenome | isolation source: Anaerobic digester | place: Hong Kong | collected 2014-12-17 ...
TCAGCCGCCGAACAGGATCGGCAGGGCGCTGGTCTGCAGGACATGGCGGGTGGCGCCGCCGAGGAAGAACTCGCGCAGCCGGGAATGGCCGTAGGCGCCCATCACCACGAGGTCGGCGTCGCGGCTCTGCGCCTGCTCCAGCAGGATGGCACCGGCTTCCTGGCCCGAGCCCTGGATGACCACGGGCTCGACCCGGATGTCGTGCCGCTCGAGCATGGTCCGTGCGGCGTCGAGCCGGACGGCCTCCGGGTCGCCCACCGTGACCAGCCAGACCTGGGTAGCGCCCCGCAGGAAGGGGAGGCTGCCGAGCACCGCCCGCTTGGCCTCCTTCGAGCCGTTCCAGCCGAGGATGATCCGCTGGCCGATGCTGCCGCCGCTGCCGCTCGCCGGCAGCATCAGGACCGGGCCGCCGGCTTCGGTGACGAGGAACTCGGTGACCTGTGGCGCCAGCGCGTCCAGGGCGTCCCCAGGGACCTGGCCGGTGATGACGAGATCGGCGGTGTGGGCCGCCTTGCCGAAGGCGGTGACGTAGTCGCCGTCCAGGCTGCGCCAGTCCGCGGCGATGCCCTGGCCCGACGTGGCCTTCCCGAAGGCTGCCTCGAGGCGCCGGGCGATGGCCTCGTTGGCCTGGCGCTGGGCCTCGAAGATCTCGGGCCCGACATAGGCCGCGGCCTCGCCATAGCCGAACGGCATGACCGGCGGCGGCGCCACGTTGAGGCCGGTGAGGTGGCCCTGGAACTGGCGGGCGAGATCGACGGCCGTGGTGAGCCGGCGCGTCAGCGCGGCGTCCTCGAACATCTGCAGCAACATCGTGCGATAGCTCATGAAGTCACCTCGCTTGCCCGGCCGTTCGTCCCATGGCTCGAAGTCTAGGCCCTGTGCCCGCCTCCTGTCATGATCTGGATCAACCGCCCGCCGGCCGGTCGCCCAGGAGCTGCCGCGCCATCAGGATGCGGCTCGCCGTGGTGACCCAGCAGACGAGCCCGAAGGCCCAGGCGAGCCCGGCGAAGGCGGCCGGCCAGAGCAGGGCCAGCACGAAGAAGAGGATCGTCTCCGTGCCCTCGGCGAGCCCGCCCAGGAAGTAGAGCGACTTGGTGCCCCGCTCGCGGCTCTCGAGGCCGCGCCTGGCCGCCATGATGGCGAAGGCGAGGAAGGAGGCGCCGGTGCCCATGAAGGAGAAGACGAGGAAGGCGGCGGCCAGCGCGTTGGCGGCGGGATCGGCCACCGCCATGGCGAAGACGAGGCCCGAGTAGACGATGAGGTCGAGGGTGATGTCGAGATAGCCGCCGAGATCGGTGATCCCGTTGCGGCGGGCGATCGCCCCGTCGAGCCCGTCGGCGAGGCGGTTGAGGAGGAGGAAGGCGAGGCCCGGAAGATGGAGGCCGAGCATGATCAGGGCCATGGCGACGAGCCCGAGGGCGAAGCCCACCAGGGTCACCTCATCGGCGGCGACGCGCGGGGCGAGCCGTGCCGCGAGGCGGTCGAGCGGCGGGTCGATCAGCGGGCGCGCGAACCGGTCGAGCACGGCGCCAGGCTCAGGGCTGCTTGTGCCGGCCTTCGAGGCGATAGACGGCGGGGTCCGTTCGGGCGGTTTCAGTCGTCCCGCCCGCGACATCCTCGGCCGCGACCGGCTCCGGCTCGGGCAGGGCCGCGTCGCTGTCGCGCTCCATCCGCGCTGCCACGCGCCAGCTCACCGGGATGGAGATGAAGTAGGCGAGGCCGACCAGGGTCAGCATCAGCCAGACCTCGGTGACGAGGAGGACGGCGACGAAGACGCCGAGGATCATGGTCGGGATGACCAGGGCCGGCTTGATCCGCAGCCGCTTGACCGAGAAGGTCGGCACGCGGCTGACCATCAGGAGCGCTACGGTGACCAGCACGAGGCCGTTCAGCCACCATGCGCGGACGAGCTCGCTGCCGATGACGAAGGACGCCATGATCGGCAAGAGCGCCAGCCCGGCGGCGGCCGGGGCCGGCACGCCGGTGAAGAAGTAGAGGGCCCAGCGCGGCCGCTCGGGCGCATCGAGCTCGGCATTGAAGCGGGCGAGGCGCAGCGCCGAGCAGGTGGCGAAGACGAGGGCGACGGCCCAGCCGAGGCCGCGCACGTCGTGCAGCACCCAGAGATAGACGATGATCGCCGGCGCCACGCCGAAGCTGAGGAAGTCGGCGAGGCTGTCGAGCTGCTCGCCGAGCTTGGAGGTCATCTTGAGCAGCCGGGCGGAGCGGCCGTCGAGCCCGTCGAACACGGCGGCCGCCAGGATGAAGCCGACGGCGAGCTGCCAGCGGCCGTCGAAGGCGTAGCGGATGCCGGTCATCCCGGCGCAGAGGCCGAGGATGGTGAACATGTTGGGGACGAAGTGGAGGACCGGCCGCGGCCGGAGGCGCCGGCGACGGAACTTTCCAGCCATTCGCGGACCGGTCGGCGGCGGGCTCTGGCTGGCCATCAGTCGGTGCGTCCCAGGCGCGGGGTTTGCGGGCCGTCGAGGTGGGCGATCACCGTCTCGCCGCCGATCGCCCGCTGGCCGGGCAGCACCACCGGCTGCACGTGGCGCGGCAGGTAGACGTCGCAGCGGCTGCCGAAGCGGATCAGGCCGATGCGCTGGCCGGGGGCGAGGGCCGCACCCTCCTCGACGAAGGCGATGATGCGCCGGGCGACGAGGCCGGCGATCTGGACGATGCCGACCTCGCTGCCGTCGGCGGTCTCGATGCGGAAGCTCTGGCGCTCGTTCTCGTCCGACGCCTTGTCGAAGGAGGCGTTCACGAACTTGCCCTGGTGGTAGGCCCTGGCCAGGACGCGGCCGGGCACCGGCGTGCGGTTCACATGGACGTCGAAGACATTCATGAAGATGCCGATGCAAGGCAAGGGCTCGCTGCCGAGCCCGAGCTCCGGCGGTGGCACGCGCGGTGTGGTGGCCGCGACCATGCCGTCGCACGGGCTGGTCACGAGCCCCGGTGCGATGGGCGTGGTGCGCGGCGGGTCGCGGAAGAAGAAGACGCACCAGAGCGTCGCCACGAGGCCCAGCCAGAAGAGCGGCTGCCAGAGGAAGCCGAGCACCACCGCGACGGCGAAGAAGATCGCGATGAACGGCCAGCCGGCCTTGTGGATCGGGGCGATGATGCTGCCCAGGCTGCCGGGCTCCGCCATGGAATTCCTTTGCGCGGTGTGATGCTCAGTTAGGTAGGTGGTCCGCTGCCGGATCGCCAGCGTCGTGGCGGATGAAGACGCCGTCGAACTGCAGCATGCGGCCGAGCTTGCGCTCGAAGTAGCCGGGCAGCACGAGGGCGAGGCGGAAGCCGGCCTCGGTCAGCCGGTCGACCATGGCGCGCCAGCCGGTCTCGCCGACATAGACGGGCTCGAGCGCCAGCTCGAGCTGCAGGGTGGCGATGCGGTCCATGAGGCCGGCGGCACCGTCCAGCACCTGCGGCTCGTAGCCCTGCACGTCGATCTTGAGATGCATCCGCCGCCAGGCGGGGTCGAGGAGGGTTTCCCGGGCGTCGAGGCGGGCGGTCGTCACCCGGCGGCGCTCGAGCACGGCCGAGCTCGGCGAGAGATCGCGCAGCATCGCCGCCTGCGGCAGGATCGAGCTCATGTCGCTCTCGGCCGAGACGTCGATGGTGGCCTCGCCGGCGCGGTCGCCGAGCGCCAGCGGCGGGGCGAGGCGCCAGAGCGGGTCCTCGCCGGCCGCCCGGGCCAGCGCCGCGCGCGGCTCGGCCAGGGGCTCGAACGAGAGGATCGGGCCACCATAGCCGGCCTGACGCAGCATCGTGCCGTACTGGCCGGCATTGGCGCCGACATCGAGCACCGCGTCGATCCGCTGGCGCGCCAGCAGGCAGGCGAGCCGGGCCGGGCCGTCCCTGGGTTTTTCGGCTGGACTCATGCGGGCGGCAGGGCTGCCTCGGCCGCCCGCAGGCGCTCGAGCGCGTCGGGCCTGGGGGCGTGGACGGTGACCTCGCGCTCGACGCCACGCAGCGCGTAGTCGCCGAGGCGGTCGAGGGTCGCGTGGGCGCAGGCGCAGGCGCCGGCGAAGTCGCCGGAGACGAGCAGGGGCCGGCGCAGCTCCTTGGAGAGCTCCTCGAGCCGGGTGGCCACGTTGACGGCCGGGCCGATGACGGTGAAGTCGAGACGCTCCTGGGCGCCGATATTGCCCCACATCACGTCGCCCACATGCAGCGCCAGGCCGAAGCCGAGCTCCGCCTGGCCGACAGCACGGCGTTCCTCATTGAGGCGGGCCATGCCTTCCTGGGCCTCGAGCGCCGCCCTGAGAGCGCGTTGGCAGGCGCGTGGCTCGGCCATCGGGAAGATCGCCAGCATGGCGTCGCCGATGAACTTCAGGATCTCGCCGCCCTGGCGGGTCAAGGGCTCGGCCATGACGTCGAAATAGGCATTGAGCGACTGGATGACGTCGTCGCGCGGCCGGCGTTCGGAGAGCATGGTGAAGCCGCGCAGGTCGCAGTGCCAGATGGCGGCGGACAGCGTCTCGCCGCTGCCGCGGTCGATCTGGCCCTCGAGGATCCGCTGACCCGAGCGTCGGCCGACATAGGTGTCGAGCAGGTTCCTGGTGATCCGGCGCGTGAGGCGGATCTCGGCCGCCATGGCGAGCACCGGCAGGAGGTCGGCGATGGCCTTCAGATCGTCGGTCGTGAAGCCGCCGGCCTGCTTGGTGCTCCAGGTGCAGGCATGGCGGGTGCCGCTGACGAACTCCATCGGCAGCACGACGTAGTCGACGATTCCCTCGGCCCTGAGCTCGTCATAGATGGCGAAGACCGGTGCTCCCGGCGGCTGCGGCAGGTCGAGGCGGGCGCGGATGCCGTCGACCTCGCCCTCGTAGAGCGGGCGGAGCGGGCTCTCCAGATAGCGCCGATTCCGCCAGACCTCGCGGTCGACGGTGGTGAGCTGGAGCTCGTCCGGCTCGGCCGTCCAGCGGATCGTGGCGCCGCCGAATTGCGGGTGCAGGATGCGCAGGTGCAGGGTCGCCCGGTCGAGCGGCAGGCCATGGGCGCGAAGCTTGCGGCAGAGATCGGCGAAGAGGGGGTCGAGCAGCGGCTGGTCGATGACCCCGGTCGAGAGCCAGTCGAGGACGGGGCTGCGCCGGCTCGGCCAGTGGCCGGATTCCGCCGGGTCGGTGCTCATCCGGCGCCGGTCTGCATGGTGCGCAGCTTCGCCGTGGCGTCGCCGAGCTGCTGGGTCGTGTGGTGCAGGCGCGACGCCAGCTCGTGCATGATCTCGACGCCGACCTGCGGGAACTGCGTCACGAGGTTGAAGAACCCGTCCTTGGAGACCCGGAGCGTGACGAGCTTGTTGGCCGCGACCACGCTCGCGGTGCGCGGCACGTCGCAGAGGATGGCGATCTCGCCGACGATGTCGTTCTGGTGCAGGGTGGCGACCTTGAGGGCCCCGTTGGGCGTCTCGACCATCACGTCGGCGTCGCCCTCGAGCAGGATGTAGGCGGCGTCGCCGACATCGCCCTGGTGGAACAGCGTCTCGCCCGGCATGAACTCGAGGTGCTCGCTGGTGAAGGCCAGGAGCTTGAGCTTGGCGGGCTCGATCTTGCGGAACAGCGCGATGTTCCGCAGCGCTTCGACGTCCTTCTGCAAGGTCATGTCACGAGCTCCCTGACTCTTCGTGCGCGCTGACGAGGCGATGCAGCGCATGTCCCCGGGTGGCGAGCTTCTCGTAGGCGCCGTGCTCGACCAGCCGGCCCTGATCCAGCACGAGCACGTGGTCGAAGTGGCGCGCCCATTCGGCGTTCTGCAACGCCCAGAAGACGCTTTTGCCGGCAAGGTATTCGAGCAGCGCGCCGCGGACCAGCGCCTGCTCGCGCGAATCGAAGGGGGCGAGCGGGTCGTCGAAGACGTAGATCTCGGCGCGCTTCATCAGGGCGCGGGCGAGCGCCAGCTTCTGGCGCTGCACGGGCGAGAGGCGGGCGCCGCCATAGCCGGCGGGCGAGGAGAGGCCGACCTCGACCACCCGGTCGATCAGGCCCTGGCCCTCCAGCACCTCGGTGATCAGGGCGGCGATGCGGCTCTCGGCCTGGGCCTGGCCGTAGGCGATCTTGCCGAAGAGGATGTTGTCCTGGATCGAGGCCGCCTCGTTGTAGGCGTCGGGGTCGAAAAAGGCGACCGCACCCTCGAGGCTCGCCGGCAGCTCCTCGCGGAAGACGCGGCGCGCCTCCAGCAGCCGCTGGCGCAGGTCGTCCTCGACCATGCCGAGGCGGTGGCGGGCCGGGATCAGCTTGAACGGCAGGGCCAGCAGGAGCTGCCGGTCGTCCTTGCCGAGCTGGTCGAGCCTCGATGGGTCGGCGCGGTTGAGCAGGGCCCGGTAGCCCGGCAGCGCCTCGGCGTCGATGAAGCTGAACTGGCGGAAATACTCGTGGTCCGGCGGCAGGTCGGCGAAGATCTCGACCATGGTGGCGGCCAGCTTGTAGCCGGCGGCGACCAGCTCCTCGGTGAGCCCGGTCTTGTCGAGCACGGCCCGCACATAGGGCTGCTCGGCGAGGCTATCGAGGTCGAAGGTCCTGCCGACCGGGGTGCCGAAGAGCAGGTTCTCGGCGACTGTCGCATTGGTGTTGTAGCGCTCGGGGTCGAAGCGCTCGACGAGGCGGGCGAGGTCGCTGTCCTCGTCGAGCCGCGCCTGCATGGCCTTGCGGGCCTGGAGGAGCGCCTGCGGCAGGTCGGCGTCGATCGTCTCGTCGATGCTGCTGCGCAGCCCCATGACGTAGACATCGCGGTCGAAGCCGACGACCCGCAGGCATTCGGCGATGGCGGCGCGGCGGGCGTCGTCGTTCTCGGCCGCCTCGCCGAGCGGCGAGTAGTCGATCCAGTCGGCGTCGCTGTCGTAAGGCGAGTTGCCCGAAAGCTGGTTCTCCTTGTAGCGCCGCTCCCGCGCCGCAGCGGTCTCGCCGTCGAGGACGACATCGTGCATCGGCCGGTGCATCAGCCCGTAGAGCAGGTTGTGGCGGATCGTGCCGGCCAGGATGGCCGAGGGGTTGCCGACATAGGCGATGCGGCGGCCGGTGAGCGATTCGGCGAGGTCGGCGAGGTTGGTGCCGTTGACCAGGAGCCGGCCGCGGCTCGGGTCGATCAGGTTGGCGAGGACGAGGCAGAGCTCCTCCTTGCCGCTGCCCGAGGGGCCGACGATCGCCACATGCTGCGGCAGGTCGAGCTCGAAGCTGATGGATTCGAGGTTGGTCTCGTCGTCCTCGTCGATGACGGTGACGCCGCGCGCGTGCCAGGCGCCGGTGAGTGGGGTGTCGCCGGGGTTGTCGTCGTCCTGGCGGCGCTCGTCGATCAGCCCCGGGATGCTGAACTGTGCGATCACCTGGTCGTACTTGATGCGGACGTCCATGAAGAGCTGGTAGTGGGCGAGCAGCTCCCGCCAGGGCGACGACAGGTCCTTCTGCGCGCCGACCACGGCGACCAGGGCGCCGATGGTCAGATCGCCCTGGATGACCAGGTAGCCGCCGATGGTGAAGAAGAAGAAGGGGCCGAGCTGGGCGAGAAAATTGTTGAGGAACTTGATGAAGAACTTCTTCTTGTAGATCTCGAAGCGGATGTCGAAGACGTGGCCGAGCTCGCGGGTGAAGACGGCGCGCTGGTACTGGGTGGCGTCGTTGGCGCGGATGTCGCGCACCCCCTGGGCGGTCTCGCTGATCCGCTCGGCGAGGCGGCGGACCTGCCGGACCCGGCGCTTGCCGAGCTCGTTGACCTGCCGCTGCAGCTTCGGGATCAGGTAGATCTGGAGCGGGTAGAGCGCCACCGCGGCGAGCCCGAGCACCGGGTCCTGCATGAACATGAAGGCGAGGATGGTGACGAGCGTGCCGCCCTGGAAGGCGGGGGTGGAGAGCGCGTCGCCGACATAGCCGCCCAGGGGCTCGACCTCGGCATTGATCATCTGCACCAGCTCGCCCTGGGTCATGCGGCGGTAGTGGGCCAGGGGGAAGCGCAGCATGTGGTTGTAGAGCATGTAGCGCAGGCGGCGCAGCATCCGCTCGGCGACCACGCCCGAGTAGACGTTGATGACGTATTTGAAGGCGCCGTTGATCAGCACGAGCACGAGGAAGATGCCGCAGAGGGCGAAGAGATAGCCGAGCTGGTCGAGCTGAAATCCCAGGACGGTGCCGCCATCGGCCTGGCCGAGGGCGTCGTTGATGATCTGCTTGGGCAGGTCGAGGGAGGCGTAGAGGAACGGGAACGACAGCACCGTCATCCCGAGGATGATCAGTTGCTGACGCCAGCTGTAGCGTCGAATGAAGCCGAAGATCGTGGGTTCCATGCCACCCCTGCGCTGCCCGTCGCCGGCCCGCCGGCGCGGACCTTAGCAGGCTGCCGGCGATGCCGCGATGGGCAGGGGTGCTGCCGGGGGCGGTATTTCGCCACCTTGTCGACGGCCGGGACCCGCCGCATGCTGACGGGAATGGCATCCGGTCGCACGCCGGTCAGAACGCGGGGGAGAGCATGCAGGGCATCTACCGGCAGATCTACGAGCGCAGCCTCGAGCGGCCCGACGAGTTCTGGGCCGAGGCGGCCGAGGCGCTGCACTGGGACCGCAGGTGGGACCGGGTGCTCGACGATTCCAGGGCACCCTTCTATCGCTGGTTCGCCGGCGGCCGGCTCAACACCTGCTACAACGCGGTCGACCGCCACGTGCGTGCCGGCCGGGGTGCCCAGCCCGCGATCATCCACGACAGCCCGGTGACCGGGACCAAGCGGGTGATCACCTACGGCGAGCTCCTGGACCTCGTCGCCCGTTTCGCCGGTGCCCTCGTGCAGCGGGGCGTGCGGCACGGTGACCGGGTGATCATCTACATGCCGATGGTGCCCGAGGCGCTGGTGGCGATGCTCGCCTGCGCCCGGATCGGCGCCATCCACTCGGTGGTGTTCGGCGGCTTCGCCGCGCACGAGCTGGCGACGCGGATCGACGATTGCAAGCCGGTGATGATCGTGGCGGCGAGCTGCGGCATCGAGCCGGGCCGGGTCGTCCAGTACAAGCCGCTGATCGATCGGGCGATCGAGGAGGCGGCGCACAAGCCCCGGCACTGCATCGTGCTGCAGCGACCGGAGGCGACGGCGGCGCTGACGGCGGGGCGGGATCTCGACTGGCAGGCGGCGATGGCGGCAGCGCACCCCGTCGACTGCGTGGCGGTGGAGGCGACCGACCCGCTCTACATCCTCTACACCTCGGGCACGACCGGCCAGCCCAAGGGCGTGGTGCGCGACCATGGCGGCCACGCGACGGCGCTGCTCTGGAGCATGCGCCACATCTACGGGATGCAGCCGGGCGAGGTCTTCTGGGCCGCCTCGGATGTCGGCTGGGTCGTCGGCCACAGCTACATCTGCTATGCGCCTTTGCTCAACGGCAGCACCACCATCGTCTACGAGGGCAAGCCGGTCGGCACCCCCGATGCCGGCGCCTTCTGGCGGGTGATCGCCGAGCACAAGGTGGCGGCAATGTTCACCGCCCCCACCGCCTTTCGGGCGATCCGCAAGGAGGACCCGGAGGGTGAGCATGTCCGCCGCTACGATCTCGCGCATTTCCGCACGCTCTTCCTCGCCGGCGAGCGCTGCGACCCGGACACGCTGCTCTGGGCGGAGGCGCAGCTCGGCGTGCCGGTGATCGACCACTGGTGGCAGACCGAGACCGGCTGGGCGATCGCCGCCAACCCGGCCGGGGTCGAGCTGCTGCCGGTCAAGCCGGGCTCGCCGACGCTGCCGATGCCGGGCTACGACGTGCGCATCCTCGACGAGGAGGGGCAGGAGGTGAGCGGGCCCGGCACGATCGGCGCCGTCGTCGTCAAGCTGCCGCTGCCGCCCTCCTGCCTGCCGACCCTCTGGCAGGCCGACGACCGCTACCGGCAGGCCTATCTCAGCCGCTATCCGGGCTACTACCTCACCGGCGATGCCGGCTATGTCGACGCGGACGGCTACGTCTTCATCATGAGCCGCATCGACGACATCATCAACGTGGCCGGCCACCGGCTCTCGACCGGCGGCATGGAGGAGGTGCTGGCCGGGCATCCGGCGGTGGCCGAGTGCGCGGTGATCGGCGTCGCCGACACGCTCAAGGGCGAGCTGCCCATGGGCTTCGTCGTCCTCAAGTCCGGCGTGACCAAGCCCGAGGCGGAGGTGATGAAGGAGCTGGTCGCCAAGGTCCGCGACGAGATCGGCCCGGTGGCGGCGTTCAAGCTGGTGGCCGTGGTCAAGCGCCTGCCGAAGACGCGCTCCGGCAAGATTCTCCGCGGCATCATGAAGAAGATCGCCGACGACATGCCCTTCAACATGCCGGCGACGATCGACGACCCGGCCATCCTGGACGAGATCGCCGAGGCGCTGCAGGGGCTGGGATACGCCAATGCGAAGCACGATCGAGATCGATGAGGCTCTGATGCGGCGGGCGATGGCCGCGAGCGGGCACTCGACCAAGCGTGCCACCGTCGAGGCGGCGCCGACGCTGCTCGTGCGGCTCAAGGGCCAGGAACGCTTGCGCGACCCCTTCGGCAAGCTGCCGTGGGACGATGACCCGGGTGCGATGCGAAATGATCGCGCCCCGGGGTAGTGCCGCTACTGGCTGACGAGGGCCGCCGCCGGGAGGACGCGTTGCATGAGGATGCCGACGGCGACCGCCTCGTCGCCGGAGCGGACCACGGCCGACTGGATGCCGACGACGAGCAGGCGGCCGTCGCGCTCGATCACGAGTGGCGAGCCGGAGGAGCCGGCGGTGGCGTCGCAGTCGTGCAGCAGGAGGCGGCCCTGCTCGATCACGGCGAGCGCCTTGCAGGGGTCGACCTTGGCCGGCAGATGCGGCCGGTCGCTGCTGTAGCCGCCGCGGGCGATGGGGTTGCCGGCGAGGCGGTCGCGCTCGCTGGCGTCGGCGAGCGGCATGGGCTGCACGCCGGTGCCGGCGCTCAGGTCGAGATCGAGCTCGATCACCGCCCAGTCGTCGAGGAGGTTCTTCGGATGGCCGGTGGCGTCGATGGCGATGCCGTCGGCGAGGCGAAAGGCCTTGCCCCGGGAGTGGCCGAGATAGGTGCCGCGCCGGTAGCCGGGCACGAAATGGACGGTGCTCGGCTGCACCCAGCGGCGCTGCGACTGGTCCCAGAGGCAATGGGCGGCGGTCAGCGCTTCCTTTGGGCCGATCAGCACGGCGGTGCAGAAGCCGCCGGATTCGCGGTTGAGGCGGCCCACGGCATTCCAGCGCCGGTCGGCGGCGTCGATGATGTGCTGGTCGTCATCGCCGAAGATGCCGAGCGGCGTGGTCGCGGCGAGCGGCCCCGCCGTGGCGGACACGGCGACGAGCAGCGAGACGAGCACGAGTAGGCGGCGCAAGAGAAACCCTCCGATGAGCCATCGCAATGTAGCCCTTGCCGGGGTGAAACGCTAGCTATCGAGGCCACAGCTGCATAAGGGAGAGCGCCCGGCCGTGGTCGATCTCGATCTGCTCGAAGCCCGGCTGCTCCGGGCGGCGCTCGCCGGACGGGCGGAGACCTACGGCTCGCTCCTGGCCTTCTTCGAGCGGCGGGTGACGCCGGTGATGGTGGCCGCCCTCTGCAAGGATCTCGGCCGGGTCTGCGACCGGATCGAGGCCTCGGGCGGACCGGACCTTGCCTGCCTCGTGGTGCGGGCGAGCGACGGCCTGCCGGGCGCCGGCTATTTCAACTCGCTGCGCCAAGCCGGGCTCTATGACGGCGAGCCCACCGGCCCCGCGGCCGAGCGTTTCGTCGCCCGGGCACAGCGGCGGGCCACGGTCTATGCGCGGCGGCGGATGCAGGACGGCGGCCGGTCCTGACCTCTCAGGAGAGCGGCCAGAGCAGCGGGATGACGAGGCAGGCGGTCAGCCACATCAGGAGGTTGAGCGGCAGGCCCACCTTGAGGAAGTCGCCGAAGCGGTAGCCGCCCGCATTGTAGACGAGCAGGTTGGTCTGGTAGCCGATCGGCGTGGCGAAGCTCGCCGAGGCGGCGAGCATGACCGCCACGACGAAGGGGCGGGCATCGACGCCGAGGGTGTCGGCGAGGCCGATGGCGATCGGCGCCATGAGGATGGCGGTGGCGTTGTTGCTGACGATCTCGGTGATCGCCGAGGTCATGAAGTAGAGGGCGGCGAGCATCGCCCAGGGGCCGAGGCCGCCGAGCAGGAGGACGAGGTTGTCGACCACCAGCGCCACCGAGCCGGTCTTGTCCATGGCGATGCCGAGCGCCAGCATGGCGAAGATCAGCATCAGGATGTTCCAGCGGATGGCGCCATAGGCCTCGTCGGCGTCGACGCAGCCGGTGGCGACCACGGCGATGGCGGCGATGAGCGCCAGGCCGGCGATCGGCATGACCTCGAAGGCGGCGAGCAGCATGACCAGCACGATGGCGCCGATCGCGATCCATGCCCGGTCGCGGCGCGCCGGCCGCGCGTCGGTCTGGATCAGGTTGATGATCTGCCCCTCGTCGACCAGCATCTTGATGCCCTGGGCCGCGCCCTCGAGCAGGATCGTGTCGCCGAGCCGGATCTTGACCTCGTCGAAGCGGCCGGGGACGTTCTCGCCCTGGCGGTGCATGGCGAGCGGATAGACGCCGTAGCGGCGGCGCAGCATCAGGTCGGCGATGCGCCTGCCGGTGAAGCCCGAGCCCGGCCCGACGATGCCCTCGACCAGCACGGTCTCGCGGCTGCCGATCGGCTCGACCGCGTTCTCGCCCTCGCCGCCGAAGGCGACGTGGCCCGTCTCCTTGAGCGCCAGCACGTCGGCGATCCGGCTGCGCAGCACGAGGCGGTCGCCGCCGGCGAGCAGCACGGCGTCGAGGTCGCGGCGCAGCGACTGGTCGCCGCGGATGACGTCGATCACCCGGTAGCCGCGCTCGCGCTGGAAGCCGGCATCGGCGAGGCTCTTGCCGACATGCGGCGAGTCCTGCGGGATCAGCGCGTCGACGAGAAAGCGCCGCTGGCTGCCGTCGGGCAGGAGCGCGGCGAGGCTGTCGCGGTCGGGCAGGAGATGGCGGCCGATGGTCACCATGTAGCCGATGCCGACCACGCCCAGCGCCAGGCCGGCCAGGGTGATCTCGAACATGCCGAAGGGGGCGAGGCCGCGGGCCTGGGCGACGCCGTCGACCAGGATGTTGGTGGAGGTGCCGATCAGCGTCGTCGTGCCGCCGAAGATCGCGGCGTAGGAGACCGGCATCAGCAGCTTGGCCGGCGAGATCCCCATGGTGCGGGCGAGGCTGACGACGATCGGGATGAGGATGACGACGACGGGCGTGTTGTTGATGAAGGCGGAGAGCAGCATCGTCGCCGTCATCACGAGGGCGATGGCCATGCCCGGCGAGAGGCGTGCGGCGCTGCGCACGAGGCGGCCCATCCGGTCGATGAACCCGGTGCGCTCGAGCGCCGCCGAGAGCACGAACATCGCCGCCACCGTGACCGGTGCGGCGTTGCCGAAGACACCGAGCAGCTCGTCGGTGGCGAGGATGCCGGTCGCGAGCAGCGCCAGGACGGCGAGCCCGGCGATGATCTCGGCCGGCAGCCGCTCGCGGACGAAGCCGAGAAAGACCAGAACGACGAGGGCGAGAACGAACCAGGGCTGCAGCTCGGCCGGGATCATCCAGTCCTCGTCATGGCACCCCTCGTCACGGCACCGCGGTTGGCGCTCAGACCGCGGGTGCGCCGGTCATCTGGTGCAGGCGCTGGACCGTCCCGGCATCGAGCCGAAGCGCGGTCGCAAGATTGCGAAGATAAGCCCGCTCGGCCTCGGTGTCGATATGGATCGCCAGGATCGAGGCGGCGTAGACCTCGGCGGCGACCGCCGGGCTCCGGACCTCGCGGGCGAGGCCGCCGGGATCGGCCGGCCGGCTCATCTCGTCGATCACGTACTGCCGCTCCTCGGGCGTGACCGAGCCGGGCTCGATCTGGCCGATGATGCGCTGCATCTCGTCCTGGTCCACCTTGCCGTCGGCCTTGGCCGCATCGATCATGGCGCGCAGCACCAGCCGCTCGGTCCTGGGATCGGTGACGTCGGCCACCTCCTCCCGGGTCACCGGCGGCGGCGCCATCCGCTGTGCCGGGGCCGCTTCGGTGCTGGCCGCGGCATTGGCCTGGTAGTTCTTGAGCGCGGTCAGGGCCAGGCTGCCGAGGATCGCCATGGCGCCGCCGCCGGCGGCACCCTTGAGGGCACCACCACCACCGCCAAGCACGGCGCCGACCAGGGCACCGAGGCCACCGACCTGCGCGCCCGACATGCCGCCCGCCTGCTGGCTGCCGAGGAAGTCCTGCGCCAGCTTGCCGAGCCCGCCAAGGCCGCCGAGCCCGCCCGCCAGCCCGCCAACGCCGCCACCCGTCCCGCCGGCGGCGGCGGCAGCGCCGCTCGCCCGGTCCGCCGGCGCCGCCTGGCCGCCGCCCGAGTTGCCGCCGAGCAGGGCACCCAGCATCTGGTCGAGGCCGCCGCCGGACTGGCTGGCCGTGTGCTGCAGACGCTGCTGCGTCTGGCCGCCCATGCCCTGCTGCAGCAACTGCGCGACGATGTTCTGGAAGCTCATGGCACCGAATCTCCCTTTCCTGCCTCAACTGAAATAGGAGAGGTGGGGGTTCGCGTCGAGCGAAGAGCGATGTGCAACCCCGGCGGCATTGTCACCGGTCCCGCCACCCGTCAAGATGGGAGAGGGGCGGTGAAACCATCATCGAACGATAACGGGCTGACGTCATGCTCGACGCGGCGAACCTCGAAGCGGTGGTGCCGCCAGATCATCCGCTGAGAGGAATTGCGCGGATCCTGGACGAGGTGCTGGACGGTGAGGCTGCAGCCACCAAAGTGGTGGCTGCAGCCGTTGCACCGGACCTGGCTGCGCGGCCGGTCGTGGCGTTGCGTCTCTTGAGCCTGCTCTATGGCCTGCGCGACATCGCTCTGGTCGTGCCGATGCTGCGCTACGACCTCGCCATGCGTTGGTTTGCCGACCCTGCGGCCTCGCTGGACCTCAAGACCAGTGGCAGCCTGCACCGCCTGGCCGAGCAGGCGATTCGGCTGCCGGCAATGCGCCACCTCGTGGGAACGATCCTAGCGAATCCGCACGTCGCCGAGCTTGCCCGTGATGTCCGGCTGCGTCCTAACCACACGGCGATCGCCGCTGCTGTCCGCGAGGGGCGGCGGGCCGCGCGCCGGCGCCGAGGTCGTCTCTGGATCCAGGTGGCGGCCGCGCTTCTGATCCTCTTGGTGGTGGCGCCTGTCGTCTACGCCGGCTGGGCGCTGCCAACCGCCGACGAGCTGCGGGCGCTGCTCGGTCGGCCGAGCCTCGTGGTCGACATTGGCGCCGACCACCCCGATCGCGGTCGAGCGATCGTTGCCGTGCCGGTCGACCGGGCGGCACTGCCCCAAGCCTTTGTCGACGTGCTGCTGACAGCCGAGGACCGGCGTTTCTACTGGCATCCCGGGTTCGACCCGATCGGCATGGCGCGGGCAATGCTGGCTGCGATTCAGGGCAACCTCGGCGGGGAGGGCGGCGCTGTTCAGGGGGGCAGCACGCTGACGCAGCAGCTGGCCAAGAATGCCTTCCTCAACCCGGCCCGCACTTTGCGGCGCAAGCTCGACGAGATGCTCCTCGCGATCCGGTTGGAGCTGATGTTCAGCAAGGACGAGCTCCTCGAGCTGTATCTCGCCAATGCCTATTTCGGCGATGGCGTGAACGGCATAGAGCTGGCCGCACGCGACTATTTCGGCAAGCGGGCCGCCGAGCTGGACCTGGCGGAGGCGGCGCTTCTCGCGCAGCTGCTACCAGCGCCGGAACGGCGGCGGCCCGACCTGCACTGGCCAATGGCGCGCGAGCGGGCGCTGGCACTCCTGGGCATGGTGCAGTCCGAGCATCCCGAGCACGCAACGGCAATCGCCCTCGCCCGGCAACGGCTGACCGCGGCATCGCTGGCGGCTCTCGGCCGTGGCCGGCGCGACTTCCGCCGCGTCGAGCTGCGCTGGTTCCGCGACTGGGTGCTCGGTGAGCTGCCGGCGTTGTTTCCCGATGCGGCCGGCGAGCACCGCCTGGTCTTGACCCTGGAGCCGCTGGCCCAGATCTACGCGCAGATCGCGATCGAGCGGCTCGTCCAGCAGGGCCGGAATCTGGGCTATGCCGAAGCGGCGGTGGTGGTGATGCGCCCGAACGGCCGGGTTGTCGCCCTGGTGGGGGGGCGCAGCTATGCGGCGAGCCAGTTCTCGCGGGCGACGGCGGCAAGACGGCAACCGGGCTCCGCGTTCAAGCCGGTGGTTTACCTGGCGGCGCTGGAGGCAGGATGGACACTCGGTCGCCGGGTCAGCGATCGCCCCTATGGCGCCGACGGCTGGCCGCGCAACTATCGAGGTGGCCATCAGGGCGAGGTCTCCATGTTGCAGGCATTTCGCCAGTCACTGAACGGTGCCGCCGTGCAGCTGGCCGAGGCGGTTGGCCGGCCGCAGATCGTTGCCACCGCCCGGCGCCTCGGGCTCGAGGGGCCATTCCCTGACAAGCCGAGCCTCGCCCTTGGGGTGGCCGAAGTAACCTTGCTCGAGCTGACGGCGGCCTATGCCGTGTTCGCCAACGGTGGCGTCCTGGCTCGGCCGACCGGTGTCGTGGCGCTCCGGGACGACACCGGCCGGCCGGTGGCATGGCCGGTCGAGCGAGCCTCGCCGATCGTCATCCAGCCCGAACCGGCACGGGCGATGAACCAGCTATTGCGCAGCGCGGTAGAGCCGGGCGGCAGCGGCAGCCTCGCCAATATCGATCGCCATGTCGCGGGCAAGACCGGGACGACCCAAGCCAACCGAGATGCCTGGTTCATCGGGTTCACGGGCGATTTCGTGGTCGGCATCTGGGTGGGCAATGACGATGGTCGGCCGATGAAACCCGAGGTGACGGGCGGCAACGTGCCGGCGCGGGCCTTCGCCAACCTCATGGCGAACTTGCGTGAGGACCTGTTGGGTGGCAGGACGACGCCCCCCTTCGGCCTAGGGAACTGAGATTTAGAGCTATACCAAATCCAGGCTGCAGCGCTTTCGATTGCCGGGCGGGTGGCCGCCGTGCGAAGCGCACGGCCGGTTCGATCAACGCAGCCGGAGGATTCTGCACCGTGTCGACAAGACGTTTCATGCTGGGCGCCGCGAGCTGTCTCGGGCTGCTCGCCGGGGCGGCGAGCGCCGCCGAGGTCAATGTCTACAGCGCGCGTCACTACGATACCGACGCGCAGCTCTACAGCGACTTCACCAAGGAGACCGGCATCGAGATCAACCTGATCGAGGGCAATGCCGAGGAGCTGGTCGAGCGGATCAAGCTCGAGGGGGCCAACAGCCCGGCGGACGTGCTGATCACGGTGGATGCCGGCCGGCTCTGGCGGGCGGACCAGGAGGGGGTCTTCCAGCCGCTGCGGTCGGCGGTGCTCGAGGAGCGGATCCCGGCGGAGTTCCGCCATCCCGACGGCGACTGGTTCGGCTACACGACCCGCGCACGGCTGATCTTCTACAACAAGGAGACGGCCGACCCGGCGCTGGCCCAGACCTACGAGGACCTGGCGCGGCCGGAGCTCGAGGGCGAGCTCTGCATCCGCTCGAGCAGCAACATCTACAACCTCTCGCTGATGGGCAGCCTGATCGAGCATCTGGGCGAGGACGCGGCGGCCGAGTGGGCGAAGGGCGTGGCGGGCAATCTCGCTCGGCCGCCGGAGGGTGGCGACACCGACCAGATCGTGGCGGTGGCCAACGGGCTCTGCGACTTCGCCGTCGCCAACCACTACTACTACGTGCGGCTGATGACCTCGGACGATCCGGCCGACCGGGAAGTGGCGGCGAAGGTCGGCGTGATCTTCCCGAACCAGGCGGACCGCGGCACGCACGTGAACATCTCGGGTGCCGGCATGGTGGCGACCTCGCCCAATCCCGAGAACGCCCGGGCGTTCCTCGAGTATCTGGCGAGCGATTCGGCGCAGACCTACTTCATCGCCGGCAACAGCGAGTTCCCGACGGTGCCGGGCGTGGCGTTCGAGAATCCGGCGCTCGAGGAGATCGGTGCCATGGACTTCAAGCGCGACACCGTGCCCGTGGCGGTTTTCGGCGAGAACCAGCCGCTGGCTCAGGTGTTGATGGACGAGGCCGGCTGGAAGTAGCACCGGCCTGACGATCGGACCTCGCGTGGACGCCCCGGCTCGCCGGGGCGTCTCGCGTTTCGGCGTGGCGATGATCAGTCGCGGCGGCTCTTCGCGATGCCGCGGGAGAGCAGGTAGACCGGGATCAGGCCGACCAGCACGAGCACCAGGGCCGGCAGGGCCGCCTCGGCGATGCGCTCGTCGCGAGCCAGGTTGTAGACGCGGACGGCCAGCGTATCGAAGTCGAACGGCCTGAGCACCAGGGTCGCCGGCAGCTCCTTCATGACGTCGACGAAGGTGATCAGCGCCGCCGTGCCGAGCGCCGGCCAGAGGATCGGCATGTGGATCCGCCAGAGCCGCGTCCAGACCGAGGTGCCGAGCACCGAGGCGGCGTCGTCCAGGCTCGGCCGGATGCGGGCGAAGCCGGCCTCGATATGGCCGATGGAGACCGCGAGGAAGCGGACGAGATAGGCGAAGACGAGGGCGGCGATGCTGCCGGTGAGCAGGAGCCCGGTGGAGACGCCGAAGCTGGCGCGCAGCCAGCCGTCGAGGGCGTTGTCGAAGGCGGCGAGCGGGACGAGGGTGCCGATGGCGATGATCGGGCCCGGCAGCGCGTAGCCCATGGCGGCGACCGCCGCGGCGAGCGGCACGAGCGGCGAGCGGGCGAGGCGGGTGGCGTAGGCGATGACGAGGCCCACGGCCACGGCGATGGCCGCCGCCACCGCCGCCACGCTCACGGTGTTCGAGGTGAGCTCGACGAAGCGGGCGAGACCGATGCCGCTCTTCGTGTCGATGGTCATCCAGACGAGCCGGCCGACCGGCAGGGCGAAGCCGAGCCCGAGCGGCACGAGGCAGAGCCCGAGCGCGCCTGCGGCCTGCCAGCCGTGGAGCGGGTGGCGGTCGTCGAAGCGGTGCTCCGAGGTCGGGTTGAAGGCGCGGCCGCGCCGGAACAGCCGCTCGAGCAGCACCAGCAGCAGGACGAAGCCGAGCAGGATGGCGCCGAGCTGGGCCGCGGCCACCCGGTCGCCCAGCGAGAACCAGGCGCGGTAGATGCCCGTGGTGAAGGTCTGCACGCCGAGCAGCGACACCGCGCCGTAGTCGGCGAGGGTCTCCATCAGCACCAGCACCACGCCGACGGCGATCGCCGGCCGGGCGAGCGGCAGGGCGACCCGGAAGAACGCCCCGGCCTGGCTGCAGCCGAGCATGCGGCCGGCCGCGAGCAGGCTGCCGCTCTGCAGGAGGAAGGCGGCCCGGGCGGCGAGATAGACGTAGGGGTAGAAGGCGAGGGCCAGGATGAAGACGGCACCGCCGACCGTGGCGAGGTTCGGGAACCAGTACGCGCGGGGGCCGAGGCCGGTGGCGGCGCGGATCGCCGACTGGACCGGCCCGGAGAAGCCCAAGAGGTCGTAATAGGCGTAAGTGAGCACGTAGGCCGGGATGGCGAGCGGCAGGATCAGCGCCCATTCGACCAGCCTGGCGCCGGGGAAGCGGTAGAAGACGACGAGCCAGGCGGCCCCGACGCCGACGGCGGTGGTCAGCGCGCCGACGCCGAGCGCCAGCCAGACCGTGTTCAGGAGGTAGCGCGGCACCAGCCGGCCGGCGACGTGCGTCCAGGCGTCGGTGGTCGGTGCCAGGAGGTTGGCCAGCACCGCCAGCAGCGGCAGGATGACGAGGAGCGCCGCCAGCATGGCGACGCCGACCAGCCAGGCAGCACCGGTCGGGCGGCCGGCGATCATGGGGGCGGCAGTGGCGGGCTGCTGGGCGCTCGGCAACGGGACATCCGGACGTTCATGTTCGGCGGCGACGGTCGGGTCGGTGGCGCAACAGATAGCGGCTGAGCGGCCGGGATGCGGTATTCGGCGGGTGTTTTTGAACATTTCTAACGCCCGGTGTGGCACGGCGCCCTATCGAGCTGCGGGGCGAAGCGGTAGAAGGGTGGGTGGCGTGGCCGCGGGCGCTGCGTTGATCGCTGTTGCCCGCACCATAGCCGGGGATGTCTCATTTCGGTTCGGTGGATGGATCTGACGGCCAAGGGTCTGGTGAGCGACATCGTGATCGATGGTGCTGCGGAGCGCCTCGAGGTCGCGTCGCTGACGCATGCGTTTGGTGCCACCACCGTCGTCGACCATGTGAGCTTCGTGGTGCCCGCCGGCGAGGTGCATTGCCTGATGGGCCCGTCCGGCTGCGGCAAGACCACGACGCTCAGGCTGATCGCCGGGCTCGAGACGGTGCAGGCAGGGACGATCCGGCTCGGCGGTGCGGTGCTCGCCGACGCCACGGCCTCGCTGCCGCCGGAGCGGCGGCAGATCGGGCTGATGTTCCAGGACCTCGCCCTCTTCCCGCATCTGACGGTCGCCGAGAACGTCGCCTTCGGCATCCGCGCGATGCCGAGGGGTGCCCGCGGTGACCGGGTGAAGCAGCTGCTCGACATGGTCGGCATGACGCGCCATGCGGCGAAGCATTCCTACCAGCTCTCCGGCGGCGAGCAGCAGCGCATCGCCCTGGCCCGGGCGCTGGCGCCGCGGCCGCGGCTGATGCTGCTGGACGAGGCGTTCTCGGCGCTGGATGCCAGCCTGCGCGCCGAGATCCGCGCCGAGGCCCTGCAGATCCTGAAGGAGGCGGGGGTGCCGACCCTGCTGGTCACGCACGACCCGGAGGAGGCCATCGTCGCCGGCGACCGGGTGCACGTGATGCAGGCCGGGCGGCTGATCCAGAGCGGCCCGGCGGACAGCCTCTACAAGCATCCGGTCAACGAGTTCGTCGCCAATTTCTTCGGCCCGATCCTGCGCTTCGCCACGAAGGTGAAGGGCGGGCTCGCCTGGACGCCGCTCGGCATGATCGCCGCCCCGCAGCACGCCGACGGGGCGCCGGTCTCGGTCGTCTTCCGCGCCGAGGCCCTGCAGCTCATGCCGGACTACGCGGGCAAGGGGCATCATGCCGGCCAGGTGGTCGGCTGCCGGCGCATGGGTCCGGCCTGCGACCTCAGCCTGCGGCTCGAGACCGGCAGCACCATCAAGGTCAGGAAGCCGGCCGAGACGGCGCACCGCATCGGCATGCGGATGGGGCTCGAGATCGACCAGCGCTACACCTTCGTGTTTCCGCAGGCTGACGCCGCCTGACGGCTCCGCCGGCTGCGGCAGCGACGTCACGTCGCCCCTGGAACCGTTCGCATTCGCGCAACCGTCACTTGGTGGCGCCCGGCCACAGTATTAATTGATCGCCTGTCAACCCCCTTCGACGCGACGAATCCTGGAGTATCGGCGATGCGCCCCACCGTCTACATCCACACCAACCACAAGCAGCATATCGGCGCGCTGGTCTCGGCCCATTCGATGCGCCGCAATTCCAGGCATGCCGACAAGTTCGACGTCGAGCTCATCGAGCTCAAGGACTACGAGGATTTCTTCAAGCCCTACGAGGGCCGCGACTATCTGCGCGACGGGGTCAGCCGGACCTGGCTCTACAACGACCTGCAGTCGTTCACGCCGCTCCGCTTCACCCCGCCCGAGCGGATGGGCTATGCCGGCCGCGCCGTGGTCGTCGACCCGGACGTGTTCGCCGTGCAGGACGTCTGGGAGCTGCTCGACCGCGACATGGCAGGCAAGGCGATCTGGTGCTGCAACCGGTCGGGCCACCCGGCCTCCTCGGTGATGCTGCTCGATTGCGCGAAGCTGCCGCACTGGAAGCTCGCCGACAATTTCGAGGCCCTGTTCCGCCGCGAGCGCGAATACAAGAAGTGGATGAATCTGGGCTACGAGGACCCGGCCACGATCGGCACGCTCGAGCCCGTCTGGAACGACTACGACCGGCTCGCCCCCGACACGAGGATGATCCACAACACACGGCGGCGCACCCAGCCCTGGAAGTCGGGCCTGCCGGTCGATTTCGTCCCGGCCGAGGGCAACCCCTACTCGCCGGTCGCCTGGGCCATGTATCTGCGCCGGCGGCTCTTCGGCACCTACGCCTTCCTCGGCAACTACAAGCCGCACCCCGACAAGGCGCAGGAGAACTTCTTCTTCGGCCTGCTGAAGGAGTGCGTCGAGAACGGCACCATCAGCGAGGCGCTGATCAAGGAGCACATGAAGGAGAACCATGTGCGCCACGACGCCTTCGAGGTGATGGAGAAGGTGCCGGACCTGCCGAAAGCCGCCTGAAGGCGTAGCCCGCTAGGCGCGGGCGACCCTTTCTTCACGCGCCCTGAACGATTTCCGCCGACGCTAAGCCGCTGGCAACCAAGCCCCGCTAGCCTCGTTTCCATGCACGGCAGGCACTGCATGGGGAGAGGCGCGATGCCCGGCTTTCGGCTCGCGAGCTTCGCGACGGAACGGCTCGGCGCGCGCGGCGGCCCGCTGGTCGCCGAGCGGCGGGTGCTGCAGGCGCTGGCGCTCCGCGCCGCGGATGCGGATCTCGTCGCCCTGCAGGGCGTGACGAGCGCTGCGGCGCTCGAGCGTTTTCGCCAGGGTGAGCTCGCCCGAGCCGGCGGTCTCGACTATCGCCAGGCGCTGCTGATCGAGGGCAACGATCCCCGTGCCGGGCATCCGGCCCTGCTCGGCCGCCTGCCGATCGTTCATGCACGCAGCCATGCCGGCATCGGCTTCGCCGAGATCGGCCGCGCGCCGCCGATCGGCACGCCGCCCGAAGCGCCCGTCTTCAGCCGCGACTGCCTCGAGGTCGAGACCGAGGTGCAGGGGCGGCGCCTGGCCCTCTTCGTCTGCCATTTCAACGATCCTGCCCCCTCACCCGATCTGGCTGGCGCGGGTTCGTTCGACGCCGGCGAGGGTCCCCGCGAGCGGCGGCTCGCCGAGGCGGCGGCCGTGCGCCGGATCATCGAGCGGCGCTGGGCCGACCCGGCCAGGGCGGAATGGGTGGTGCTCGGCAGCCTCGGCGACGAGGCGCTGGACGATGGCGGGCGCCCTCTGCCGAACAGCGGCCTCGCACCTCTCGTCGCCGATGGCTTCGCCGTCGATCTCCTGGCCCAGAGCATCGCCGTGCCGGCGGACCGCTGGACCTGGCACCGCGCCGCCACCGGCACCTACCGCCAGCACGACCACCTGCTGCTCTCGCCGGCCCTGGCACGGCGCAATCGACAGGCCCAGCCCTGGCTGGTGCGCGGCGGTCTGGCCTGGTGCGCCGAGCGCCACGGTGGCCCGCGTTTCCCGCGGGTCGGCTGGCTCGAGCCGGCCGCCAGCAGCCACTGCCCGGTCGTCGTGGATCTCGCCTTCGACGGCTGACCGGCAGCGCCGCTACCGCTGCGTGTAGTCGCGTCCGGGCCGCGAGCGATAGGTCGGCAGCTCCAGGCTCCAGCGGATCGCGGCGCCGCGAATGGCGAAGGCGGCGAGGACGCCGAGCGCCTCGGCGAGAAGGACCGGCGAGCCCCGGGCGAGGAGCAGGACGCATACCGCGGCCCCGGCGACGGCGGCGGTGACGTAGATCTCCCGGGCGAGGATCAGGGGCCGCTCGCCGCAGACCACGTCGCGGATCAGCCCGCCCATGGCGGCGGTCATCACCCCCATGACGATGGCGACCAGGGGGCCGGTGCCGGCGAGGAGCGCAATCCGGGCGCCGAGGACAGAGAAGAGGGCGAGGCCCAAAGCGTCGGCCCAGAGCAAGAGCTTGTAGCGGCGCTCGACCAGATGGGCGGTGAAGTAGACGAGGACCGAGGCCGCCACGGTGACCAGTAGATAGTCCGGCTGGCCGACCCAGAAGACCGGAATGCGGCCGAGCAGGAGGTCGCGCACCGTGCCGCCGCCGATGCCGGTGACGGAGCCGATGAAGACGAATCCCAGGATGTCCAGCTCCTTGCGCGAGGCGGTGAGCGCACCGCTGACGGCAAAGACGAACACCCCCGCGGCATCGAGCCAGAACGGCAGCAGCAGCATGGTCGTCTCCAACGGTGGATGCCACGGGTCGGGGAATGCCCCCGCCAGCGAATCGCACGGTCGGCGGCCGGGCGCCAGCCGGGCGTTTGACAAGGTTGGCGCAGCGCAGCATCGTGCCGGACACGGGAAGGGTGCCAGCATGGCACGTCCTTGATCTCCTGACCCTGGCGGGGAGTGGCCGCATCAGCGCTGTACGTCTGGATTCCCTGGAGACGCCCGGACGCGAGCGAAGCGGGGCGGTGCTTTGGGCCCGGCCGGCACGGTCGTCGGTCCTGGCGACGCTGCAGTTCGCCCTGCTCTGCGCTGCCCTGATCTGGCTGACCGTCAGGGGTGCGGCCAATATGGGCTACAATTGGCAGTGGTACCGTGTGCCGGACTATTTCGCGCGCGTCGTCGACGAGCGGCTGGTCTGGGGGCCGCTCGCCTTCGGCTTCGTCGAGACCATCCGGCTCTCGGCGATCGCCTTCGTGCTGACCGTGCTGCTCGGGCTCGTCGTCGCGGTGCTGCGGCTTTCCCGATCGCCGGTCGGCCGCGCCGTGGCAATCGGCTACACCGAGCTGATCCGCAACACGCC
>ERZ795053.2101-NODE-2101-length-24508-cov-12.471108_pt1 | contig 24508 bp, 21 predicted proteins | sample MGYA00375137_ERZ795053 | MGnify/ENA primary metagenome ERZ795053 (study PRJEB30182, sample SAMN05720284) | activated sludge metagenome | isolation source: Anaerobic digester | place: Hong Kong | collected 2014-12-17 ...
TAGTCATCATGCGGGCCATGGCCACCACCCATGCCACCACGCGGAGCCGCCTGCCCCGCGCCGGGCTCCTGGCTGCGCGGATTCTTGCCGGGCGCCGCGCGCGATCCGCCTCCCGAACTGCCGCCGCCGTCGGTGCGACGCACCAGCTGCTTGAGCTCGATCTGCGGCAGCACACCTTGCCCGATCAGGTATTCGTTGACCTGGTGGTAGGCCACCGTCATGCGCTTGGCCAGCGGCTCGCGCACGCTGTCCTGCACCAGCAGCCACATCGGACGCGTGAGGCCGGTGGCGATCCAGGTCTCCACCAGCAGCCGCGTATAGACCTCCGGGCGAAACACGTCGTCGGAGGCCATGTCGTTGGCGTGCTCGAGCCGCTGGATGCGGATCTTCAGGTCGTTCAGTTCCCAGCTGGCCTTGTCGTGCACCGCCTGGCTGAGGCGCAAGGCGAGGATCTTCTGCTCGACCACCTCGTCGGCCACCAGACCCAAGGCACCCAGCTGGCTGCCGCTGCCCGCAGTACCGACCTTGTCCAGCGCCGTGCGCCAGCCGCGCCGCGCTGCAGCCACCCAGCCCTGCTTTTCCCGGGCGAAGGCACCCACGGCATCCATGGCCACCTGACGGTCTCCGATGGAGGTGGCACCATCTGCGGCGCTGGAGAAACGCTGCTGGATCACCGTGACCAGCTCCGGCATGCAGGCGTCCACCGCGTCGACGAACATCTCGCGCGCCTTGCGCGCGATGCGACGCTCGGGGCTGGGCGGTAGCGGAGGCGGGCTCATCGGGTGCGTGACAGCTCAGGCGAACCAGTATCGCACGGCGTGCGCGCGCTCAAACCACCGCGCCGGCGTTGGGATCGGCGGGGTCGTGGTCCTTGCGGCCGCCACCCTTGACCAGGTCCTCGCGCTTGACGCCCAGCCACATGGCGATGGCTGCCGCCACGAACACCGACGAGTAGATGCCGAAGCAGATGCCGATGGTCAGTGCCAGCGCGAAGTTGTGCAGCGTCTCGCCGCCGAACAGCAGCATCGACAGCACCATGGTCTGGGTCGAAGCGTGGGTGATGATGGTGCGGCTGATGGTGGAGGTGATCGCGTGGTCGATGATCTGCACCGTGCTCATCTTGCGGTAGCGCCGGAAGGCCTCGCGGATCCGGTCGAAGATGACCACCGACTCGTTCACCGAGTAACCCAGCACCGCCAGCACCGCCGCCAGCACCGCCAGCGAGAACTCCCACTGGAAGAAGGCGAAGAAGCCCAGGATGATGACCACGTCGTGCAGGTTGGCGATGATGCCGGCCACCGCGAACTTCCACTCGAAGCGGAACGCCAGGTAGATCATGATGCCGACCACCACGAAGGCCAGCGCCTTCAGGCCGTCGGTGGCGAGTTCCTGACCCACCTGCGGGCCGACGAACTCGGTGCGGCGCAGCTCGACGTCCGGGCTGGCGGCCTTGAGCGCCTGGATCACCTGTTCGCTCTGCTGGCCGGAGGTCACGCCCTTCTGCACCGGCAGGCGGATGATGACGTCACGCGAGGTGCCGAAGTTCTGCACCTGCACGTCGGCATAACCGAGCTTGCTGACCACGTCGCGCACCTGCTCCAGCTGGGCCGGCTGGCTATAGGCCACCTCCATGACCGTGCCGCCGGTGAACTCGACCGACAGGTGCAGCCCACGCGTGACCAGGAAGAACACGGCCAGGATGAACGTGATGAGCGACACGATGTTCAGCACCAGCGCATGGCGCATGAACGGGATGTCGCGGCGGATCTTGAAGAATTCCATGGTGTCGTCTCCCCCGCGTTCAGTTGGCGCCGCCGGAGTTGGCCAGCTCGCTGCCCGTGCCGTCGGGCTTCCACACCGTGCCGATGGACACCGACTTCAGGCGCTTCTGGCGGCCGTACCAGAGGTTCACCAGCCCGCGCGAGAAGAACACGGCCGAGAACATCGACGTCAGGATGCCGATCACGTGCACCACGGCGAAGCCGCGGATCGGGCCCGAGCCGAAGGCCAGCAGCGCCAGGCCGGCGATCAGCGTGGTCACGTTGGAGTCGAGGATGGTGGCCCAGGCCCGGTCGTAGCCCGAGTGGATGGCCGCCTGCGGCGAGGCGCCGCCGCGCAGCTCCTCGCGGATGCGTTCGTTGATCAGCACGTTGGAATCGATCGCCATGCCCAGCGCCAGCGCCATGGCCGCCATGCCGGGCAGCGTGAGCGTCGCCTGCAGCATCGACAGGATGGCCACCAGCAGCAGCAGGTTGAAGCCGAGCGCCAGGCTGGAGAACACGCCGAACATCATGTAGTAGATGCACATGAAGGCGACGATGGCCAGGAAGCCCCAGGTCACGCTGTTGAAGCCCTTGGCGATGTTGTCCGCGCCCAGGCTCGGGCCGATGGTGCGCTCCTCGATGATCTCCATCGGCGCGGCCAGCGAGCCGGCGCGCAGCAGCAGCGCCAGGTCATTGGCCTCGGTCACCGTCATGGAGCCGGAGATCTGGAACCGGTTGCCCAGCTCGCCCTGGATCACCGGCGCCGTCAGCGCCTCGCCCTTGCCCTTCTCGAACAGGACGATGGCCATGCGCTTCTTCAGGTTCTCGCGGCTGACGTCGCGCATGATGCGCCCACCCTTGGCGTCCACCGTCAGGTCCACCTTGGGTTGCTGCGTCTGCTGGTCGAAGCCGGGCTGGGCGTCCGTCAGGGCGTCACCGCTGATGATCACATCGCGCTTGACGATCACCGGCCGGCCGTCGCGCAGCAGGAACTTCTCGTCGCCGAAAGGCACCGGGCCGGTGCCGGATTCGGCGGCGTGGCCCTCGGCGCTTTCGTCCACCAGGCGCATCTCCAGCGTGGCCGTGCGGCCCAAGATGTCCTTGGCCTTGGCCGTGTCCTGCACGCCCGGCAGCTGCACGACCACCCGGTCGGCGCCCTGCTGCTGGATCACCGGCTCGGCCACGCCGAGTTCGTTGACGCGGTTGTGCAGCGTGGTGATGTTCTGCTTGATCGCCTGGTCCTGCACCTTCTTCAGCGCCTCGGGCTTGAAGGTGGCGATCAGGCGCGAGTCGCCACTGGTGGACTCGGCCACCTGCAGCTCGGGAAGTCGGTCGGAGATGACGTTTCGGGCGGCCTCCAGCGTGGCGGCGTCGCGGGCGCGGATTTCGATGCTGTTGCCCTCGCGGCTGATACCGCCGTGGCGCACGTCCTTCTCGCGCAGCGCCACACGGATGTCGCTGGCCAGCGAATCCAGCCGCTTGGTGATGGCCGCGCGCATGTCCACTTCCAGCATGAAGTGCACGCCACCGCGCAGGTCCAGGCCCAGGTACATGGGCTTGGCATGCAGGGCGGTCAGCCAGGCGGGCGAGCGCGACACCAGGTTCAGCGCCACGATGTAGCCGGGATCCGAGGCGTCCGGGATCAGCGCATGCTCGATCGCGTCCTTGGCCTTGAGCTGGGTGTCGGTGTTGGCAAAACGCGCCCGCACCGAATTGCCGTCGAAGGTGACCTGGTCGGACGCAACGCCCGCCGCCTTCAGCACCTCCTCCACCCTGGCCTGGGTGCCGGCATCGACCTTGGTCGTCACCTTGGCGGCCGACACCTGCACCGCCGGCGCCTCGCCGAACAGGTTGGGCAGCGTGTACAGCACGGCCACCAGCAGCGCGACCAGGATGATCGCGTATTTCCAGAGGGGGTATCGGTTCATGATGAGGATCTGGTGATCGGCCCCGGGGCGCGGGGGCCGTTGCCGGCGGGTCCGGCCGGACGATGGAGGCCGTGCCTTACTTGATGGTTCCCTTGGGCAGCACCTGCACCACCGACGAGCGCTGCATCTGCACTTCCACGCCGTTGGCCACCTGCAGGGTCACGAAGCCCTCGGCCAGGCTGGTCACCTTGCCCAGCATGCCGCCGGCGGTCACCACCTCGTCGCCCTTGGCCAGGGCGTCGATCATGGCCCGGTGCTCCTTCTGCTTCTTCATCTGCGGGCGGATCATGATGAAGTACAGCACCACGAACATGGCGATCGGCAGTAGCAGGCCACTATTCATTACAGACGACACAACATCACCACCAGGCGCGGGCGCGGCGGCGGGAGCGGTCTGGGCGAAGGCGGAGGAGATAAACATTGGAAGACTCCCGTCTTGAGGTCGGCGGTGGAGGGCAGCGCGCGAGCCGGCGCAAGCACCCTGAAGACGGGCAGCGCAGCATTTGCCACGGCCCGGCGAACAACCTTATATTGTATGTGGCAGCCAGGCGCCCCGGGGAACGGGCGCCGCCGCCACCGAGGAGCCCGCCCTGAGCCACCCATCCGCCCCCGACACCGGTCACGGCCATCGCCACCACGGTCATGACCAAGGTCATGAGCACGCGCACGACCACGCCGCCAGCACGCTCGACCCGATGGACGTGCGGGTGCGCGCTCTGGAGACCCTGCTGACCCGCAAGGGCTACCTCGACCCGGCCGCGCTGGACCGCATCATCGAGACCTACGAAACCCGCGTCGGCCCGCACAACGGCGCCCGCGTGGTCGCCAGGGCCTGGGTGGACGCCAACTTCCGCCGCTGGCTGCTGGCCGATGCCACCGCCGCCATCGCCTCGCTGGGCTACACCGGCCGGCAGGGCGAGCACATGGTGGCTGTGGAGAACACGCCCGAGCAGCACAACCTGGTGGTCTGCACGCTGTGCAGCTGCTACCCCTGGCCGGTGCTGGGCCTGCCGCCGGTCTGGTACAAAAGCGCCGCCTACCGGTCCAAGGCCGTGATCGACCCGCGCGGCGTGCTGGCCGACTTCGGTGTCCGCCTGCCCGACACCACGCGCATCCGCGTCTGGGACTCCACCGCCGAGGTGCGCTACCTGGTGCTGCCCATGCGCCCGCCCGGCACCGGGCACCTGGACGAAGCCGCGCTGGCCGCCCTGGTGAACCGGGATTCGATGATCGGCACAGGTCTGGCCGGCGCCCAGCCGGCGCAGGCAGCTACCGATTCAGGAGCAGCCCCATGAACGGCGTGCACGACATGGGCGGCCTGCAGTGCTTCGGCCCGGTGCGGCCGGAACCGGACGAGCCGCTGTTCCACGCTCCCTGGGAAAGCCGCGCGCTGGCCGTCACCCTGGCCATGGGTGCCGGCGGCCGCTGGAACATCGACCTCTCGCGCGCCGCGCGCGAATCGCTGCCGCCCGCCACCTACCTGGCCTCCAGCTACTACGAGATCTGGATCCGCGCGCTGGAGCAACTGATGCTGGAGCGCGGTCTGGTCAGCGCCGCCGAGCTGGCCGGCGACGCCACACCCGCCCCGGCCCCAGCCGACTGGCGCCCGCTGGCCGCCGAACGCGTGGACGCCGCGCTGGCCGCCGGCTCGCCCACCGAGCGCCCGGCGGCGCAGCCTGCGCGCTTCACCGTCGGCGACCGCGTGCGCGCCGCGCAGCGCAACCCCGCCGGCCACACGCGCCTGCCGCGCTACGTGCGCGGCCAGGTCGGCACCGTGGCCCACGTCCATGGCGCCCACATCTTCCCGGACCGCCACGTCAGCCGCCCGCTGCCACCCTACGACGACGCGCCGGAGTGGCTCTACACCGTGGTGTTCGACGGCCGCACGCTCTGGGGCGCGCAGGCCGACCCCACGCTGGAAGTCAGCGTGGACGCCTGGGAACCCTACCTGGAACCCGCATGAACGACGCCGCCGCCAGCCCGCAGCCCGAAAGCGCAGCCGCGCTCGACGCCCTGGCCGACCAGCTCGCTGCCTGCGGCGCCGCCCTGCCACTGCCCGCGGGCGGGCGCGAAGCGGTGTTCGGCGCGCCCTGGCAGGCGCACGCCTTCGCCATCACGCTGCAGTTGCACGAGCGCGGCCTGTTCACCTGGCCGCAGTGGGCCGAGGCCCTGGGCGCCGAGCTGCTCGCCGCCGGCCCCGGCGACGACGGCAGCCGTTACTACGAACACTGGCTGGCCGCGCTGGAGCGTCTGGTGGTCGCGCAAGGCGCCGGCAGCGCCGCCGACCTTCACCGCCTGGCCCACGCCTGGGAAGACGCTGCCGCCCGCACCCCGCACGGCCAGCCCATCGTGCTGGCCGACGGCGACGGATAGCTCGAATTGCTCCTGTTTCAGGAGCTGCCTGCACCCGCCACGCAAGGTCAGAAGGCCAATTTGACTTGAAAATTTGCTGGCGGCGGCTGGTGTCCGGGTGGGACCTCGACGCGCAGCACAGGGCCGCTGCCGAACACGCGTTCTTTCCCTCGCACCCTGGTCAGACTGGCCAGGTCATGGCCACCACACTGCGCCAAAGACGGGACCGACCCCAGAATTCACTCCTGTTTCAGGAGCTGTCTGCGCCTGTCACATAAGGGCCAAAGCCGGATTTGGCTTGAAAAAGCATGCGTCGGATGGCGCTCCCGCGCAGGCTCCAGTGCCCCAAAGCCCGATGGCCGCGGAGCAGGCCATGCCAGCGAACGCCGTGCTCGGGCTTGCACCGAGCACTGGCGTTGTCCCCCCTCCACGCAGTAAGAGGGGCTGAGGGCTGCGGCTCCGGGCCTGCCTGCGCAGGCACGGACAGCCCGAAGAGCCGCCGCCTCTGGCGGCGAGCACGTGGCGCCGTCAGCGGCTCAGGGGGTGTTCCGTTTCATGCCGCCACCCGCTCCCCCGCCGCCGGCTTGCGGAACGCCTGCATCAGCTCGTCCCAGCGTGCGCGGGCGGCCTTCAGGTTGCGCTCCTTCACGTGGCCGTAGCCCTTGATCTGCTCCGGCACGCGGGCGATGTCCACCGCCGTGGCGTGGTTCTCCGGCGTCAGGGCACCCAGCACTTCTTCCAGGCTGGCGCGGTACTGGGCGATCAGCTCGCGCTCGGTCCTGCGCTCCTCGCTGCGGCCGAAGAAATCCAGCGCGCCACCGCGCAGGCCCTTGAGCTTGGCCAGCCAGCGGAAGCCGGTGAGCATGCGCGGCCCGTATTCCTTCTTCTGCAGCTCGCCCTTGGCATTGCGCTCGGCGGTGAGCGGCGGCGCCAGGTGGTAGTGGAGCTGGTAGTCCTTGCCCATCTCGCCCTCGAACATGGACTGGATGCGCGCCAGGAAGGCCGGGTCGGCCTGCAGGCGCGCGACCTCGTACTCGTCCTTGTAGGCCATCAGCTTGAACAGGTAGCGCGCCGCCGCCTCGGCCAGCGAGCTCTTGCCGGGCACCACGCGGTTCTCCACCTCGCGCACGCGCTCGACGAAGGCCTGGTAGGCGCGGGCGTAGGCCGCGTCCTGGTAGCCGGTGAGGAATTCCACGCGCCGCGCCACCAGGCTGTCCACCGTCTCGCGGTGCCTGAACTCGATCACCTGCGCGCCTCCGCCGGGCTGGCCGCTCACGCGCGCCAGGTAGGCCTCGAAGGCCTGCGGCCGCGCGGCCGCCTGGCGGCCCCACTCGAAAGCCGCCAGGTTGGCCTTGACGGCCACACCGTTCAGCTCGATGGCGCGCGCCAGCGTCTCGTGCGCCAGCGGGATCCAGCCCTGCTGCCAGGCGTAGCCCAGGATCATCGGGTTGATGAAGATGGTGTCGCCCATCAGCGCGCGCGCCGCGGCGTCGGCGTCGAACACGCCCAGGCCGCCCTCGCCCACCAGCTTCTCCAGCTGCGCGGCGCAGGCGTGCTGCGGGTTCTCCCAGTTGGCGTTCTTGACGAAGGCCGCCGTGGGCGAGCCATGGCTGTTGAGCGCCACATGGGTGCGGCCCTCGCGCATGCGGGCCATGGTTTCGCCGCTCACGGCCACCATCGGGTCGCAGGCCAGGATCAGGTCGGCCGCGGCCGTGCCCACGCGGGTGGTCAGGATGTCGTCCTGCGTCTGGCCGATCAGCACGTGGCTCCAGGTGGCGCCGCCCTTCTGCGCCAGGCCGGCCGCGTCCTGCGTAACGATGCCCTTGCCCTCGAGGTGCGCGGCCACGCCCAGCAGCTGGCCGATGGTGATGACGCCCGTGCCGCCCACGCCGGCCACCACGATGCCCCAGGGCCGGCCGGCGGCCAGCGCGGGCAGCGCCGGCTCGGGCAGCTCGCCCAGCTCGGACGGCGCACCGGCCTGGCCCTTGGCCTTCTTCTTCAGCTCGCCGCCTTCCACGGTGACGAAGCTGGGGCAGAAGCCGCGCAGGCAGGAGAAATCCTTGTTGCAGGTGCTCTGGTTGATGGCGCGCTTGCGGCCGAACTCGGTCTCCAGCGGCTCCACGCTGATGCAGTTGCTCTGCACACTGCAGTCGCCACAGCCTTCGCACACGGCTTCGTTGATGATCACGCGGCGCGCCGGGTCCACGGCCTTGCCGCGCTTGCGGCGGCGGCGCTTCTCGGTAGCGCAGGTCTGGTCGTAGATCATCACCGTGGTGCCGGGGGTCTCGCGCAGCTCGCGCTGGATCTCGTCCAGCCGGTTGCGGTGGTAGACCTGCGGGTGGCCGGCGATGGCCACGTTCTCGTACTTCCCGGGCTCGTCGCTGACGATGACCAGCTTGCTCACCCCCTCGGCGTGCATGCTCTCGGCGATCTGCAGCACGCTGTGGCCCTCCGGCCGCTCGCCCACGCGCTGGCCGCCGGTCATGGCCACGGCGTCGTTGTAGAGGATCTTGTAGGTGATGTTCACCCCGGCGGCGACGCTCTGGCGGATCGCCATGATGCCGCTGTGGAAGTAGGTGCCGTCGCCCAGGTTGGCGAACACGTGCTGCTCGTTGGAGAACGGCTGCTGGCCGACCCAGGGCACGCCTTCGCCCCCCATCTGCGTGAAGCCGATGGTGCTGCGGTCCATCCACACCGCCATGTAGTGGCAGCCGATGCCGGCCATGGCGCGCGAGCCCTCGGGCACCACGGTGCTGGTGTTGTGCGGGCAGCCGGAGCAGAACCAGGGCACGCGGTCGGCACCCGACACGCCGCCGGCCGACAGTTCCTGCATCGATTTTTCCTTGGCCTCCAGCAACGCCATCTGCGCCTCGATGCGGGCGCGCATGTCGGCGCCGGCGGCGTCCAGGATGCCGGTGCGCTGCAGGCGGCGCACCAGCGCGCGGGCGATCAGCGCCGGGTTCAGGTCGGCGTTGCCGCGCAGCAGCTCGTTGGCCGACGGGTTGGGCAGCGACCATTCGCCGCCCGCGTGGCTGCCGTCGCCCTCGTCGTACTTGCCGACCACGTTGGGCCGCACGTCGGGGCGCCAGTTGTAGAGCTCTTCCTTGAGCTGGTATTCGATGACCTGGCGTTTCTCTTCCACCACCAGGATTTCCTGCAGCCCCTCGGCGAAGGCGCGCGTGAGCTGCGCCTCCAGCGGCCACACCACACCCACCTTGTGCACGCGGATGCCCAGCTGGCGGCAGGCCGCGTCGTCCAGGCCCAGGTTCAGCAGCGCCTGGCGCAGGTCGTTGTAGGCCTTGCCGCTGGCCATGATGCCGTAGCGGTCGTGCGGGCCTTCGATGACGTTGTGGTTCAGCCGGTTGGCGCGGATGTAGGCCAGCGCGGCGTACCACTTGTAGTGCATCAGCCGCTCTTCCTGCGCCAGCGGCGCGTCGGGCCAGCGGATGTGCAGGCCGCCGGGCGGCATCTCGAAGTCCTCGGGCAGGACGATCTGCACGCGGCCGGCGTCCACGTCGACGGCGGCGCTGGATTCGACGATCTCCTGGATGGTCTTCATGCCCGACCACACGCCGGCGTAGCGGCTCAGGGCGAAGGCGTGCACGCCCAGGTCCAGGATGTCCTGCACGCCGGCCGGGAAGAACACCGGCAGGCCGCAGGCCTTGAAGATGTGGTCGCTCTGGTGCGCGGCGGTAGAGCTCTTGCTGATGTGGTCGTCGCCGGCCACGGCAAGCACGCCGCCCCAGGGCGTGGTGCCGGCCATGTTGGCGTGCTTGAAGACGTCGGAGCAGCGGTCCACGCCCGGGCCCTTGCCGTACCAGATGCCGAACACGCCGTCGTACCGGTTGCTGCCCTGCGGCGCGAAGCCGAGCTGCTGCGTGCCCCAGCAGGCGGTGGCGGCCAGCTCCTCGTTCACGCCGGGCTGGAAGACGATGTGCTGCTCTTTCAGGTGCTTGGACGCGGCCCACAGCGCCTGGTCGTAGCCGCCCAGCGGCGAGCCGCGGTAGCCGCTGATGAAGCCGGCGGTGTTCTTGCCCACCAGCGCGTCGCGCTGGCGTTGCAGCATGGGCAGGCGCACCAGGGCGTGGACGCCGCTCATGAAGGCACGGCCGGTTTCCAGCGCGTACTTGTCGTCGAGGCTGACGGTTTCGATCGAGCGGCGGATGTGCTCGGGCAGGGGCGCGTTCATCGTGGAGTCTCCTGTTGGAAAACCAGCCTTGTGGGCCGGCGGGCGGGTTGGCCCGGCCTGATGGGCCAAGCCTGCCTTTGTTCTAGCAAAGTGTATGCCGCATCGGCAGAGAAGTGCTTTCTTTGCGTGCCGCCAAACGCGGCCAGTCAGAAAGAATCTTTCTAGAATTGGGCCATGCCAGAAACACTTGACTCGTATGACCTTGCCATCCTGCAACAGTTGCAGGCCGATGGACGTCTGACGAACACCGAGCTTGCGCAGCGCGTGGGGCTGTCGGCGGCGCCCTGCTGGCGGCGCGTGCGCGCGCTGGAGCAGGCCGGCTACATCCGCGGCTACCGCGCCGAGATCGACCGCCACAAGATCGGCCTGGGCGTGCTGGCCTTCGTGCGGCTGGACGCGGCGCAGGTCAACGCCACCGAGCTGCGCCGGCTGGAGACCGCCATCCGCGCCATCCCGGAAATCGTCAGCTGCCACTACATCAGCGGCGCCGGCACCTTCGAGCTGCAGGTGGTGGGGCGCGACCTGGAGCAGTTCAGCCGCTTCGCGCGCGAGGTGCTGATCCAGCTGCCCAATGTGAAAGACCTCCACACCAGCTTCTCGCTGGGGGAGGTCAAGGCCGACGGCGCGCTGCCGATCGGGCTGGGCTGAATTTCAAGCCAAATCAGCCTTCAGCCCTTTATTGACGGGCGCAGACAGCTATTGTTTTAGAAGCATTTCTGCCAGCTCAGGCCTTCAGCTGGATGCCCGATGGCGTGCCCGTGAGGTAACCCACCGAGGCGCCGTAGCGGTCCTTGTAGTTGGCGCGCACCAGCGGGTCGAGCACCGGCTTGACGACGTCGTGCAGCGGGCTCTCCCAGTCGCCCGGGTGCTGGAAGTTGCTCATCACGTAGGTCCAGCCGTTGATGTTGGTCACCGCGTGCAGACCGGTGGATTCGGCGCCCGCCGGCGTCGACAGGATGCGGCTGAGCTGCTGCGTGTCGACGTTGTAGGCCCACAGGAAGTTGTTCACGTGCATGCCCGAGTCCTCGCCGATGAACAGCGTGCGCAGGTCTTCCGCGAACTTCAGGTTGTCGGGGTTGGCGATGCGGTTGGCGTCGGCCAGGTTGCCCAGCCCGTCGGCGGCGGCCAGGTCGCTGCCGATCAGCGCGGCGGGCGCCGCCATGTCCACCGGCACCCAGTCGCTGTTGATCGCCGCGCCCGCGGTGTCCTTCTGGCCGCCCTTGAGGTTGAGCGCATACACCGCGCCGGCATTGACGCCGCCGACCTTGAAGCCGCCGGAGCCGTCGGTCATCGACTTGTAGATGTAGGACATGGCGATGTAGGCCACCTTGTCCCTGGCGTTCAGCGTGGTGCCTTCCCACTTGGTGAAACCCAGGTTGCCGCCCGCCAGCGCGGCGTAGCGGTGCGTCTCCAGGAAGGCTGCCGCCTTTTCCTGGCCGGGCACGAGCTTGACCCAGTTGGATTTGCCGCCGTACGGAATCTTGGTGTAGGCCGCGTCGGACGGATCCTTGGTCTTCACGTCCATGATGTCGGTGGGCTTGATACCGCCATCGACCAGTGCCTTGATCTCCGCGCTGGTGGCATGGCCAAGGTTGATCCACTGGATGTCCATCGCGCCGGTGCGGGCGTCGTTGGCGCTGGCGCGCTGCGTGATCTTGCCCACGTACAGCGTGCCGGCGGACAGATCGGCCGCCTTGTCGGCCACGAACATGAAGGCGCCGCCGTTGGTGGCGTCGTCACCCATGATCATGGTGCGCTGGTCGGGCATGATCTGCACCAGCTCCTTGGAGATGCGGCCGGTGCCGTAGTGCTTCCTGATGCTGCCGGTGCCGTCGGGGTTGACGGTGACTTCCGGCAGGTGGCCGTAGTCGTACGGGTTGGCCGTGGACTCATCGCCGAACAGGCTCCTGGAGAAGCCCATGAGCTGCGCGTTGCTGGCCACGAAGGCGTCGGGCTCGTACTCCTCGCTCGACAGGTGCGTGTTCCACGGCGACAGGCTGGCGCCGCAGGTGATCCACAGGCCCTTGATGGCGGCGGTGTTGACGTTGTGGTACTTGACCAGCGTGAGGTTGCCCGTGCTCGGGTCCTGGTCCAGCGTCAGCACGGCAATCGGCGAAGGCAGCAGGCCGTACATGCTCGTGCCCGCCAGGTTGCGCGTGGTGTATTCGAACTGCACCACGGCGAACACCGTGTTGCCCTTCACGCCCGACACCTTGGCGCCACCCACCGTGAGCAGCGACGAGCCGTCCGGGCAGTCCGAGAAGAACTGGCGCGCCGTGGTGCCCGACGTGTCCATGATCGGGTTGCCGTTGATGTCGACATAGCCACCGGCCAGCACCGTGCCGCCCGCCCCGTTGGACACCATGTCGCCCGTCGTGAAGAACGGGTGGTAGGCCAGCGTCACGTCGCGCGTGCTGTTGTCGTCGAACTTCAGCGTCATCACCGAAGTGGTCGTGGTGGTCGCCATGGCGGCCGGGCTGGCCAGCGAAGGCGCGGCCATGTTGCTGAAGCTGGCGCTGACGTAGCTGGGCGTGCTGCCGCCGTCGCCGCCGCAGGCGGTGAGCAGGCCGGCAGCCGACAGCGACGAGGCCAGCGGCAGCATGGGCGCGCCGCCCAGCAGCTTGAGGACGCGGCGGCGGGATGAGAGTTCGACGGATGGTTGCATGTTCATTGGGCAGTCACGTTGTGGGAAGCGGATGGTCGGAGCGCCGTGGGCACACGCCCGCGCGGCGCGCCAGAACCTCGGACACCCAGTGTTTCGCCCCAACATGGCATGCGCATGACCGGAACATGACGATTGCGTGAAACCAGCCTCCTCTCCGATTGAGCCCCTCCACGCGCAAGCACCAGGCTGTACCTCGCGCCAGTCACGTGACGCTCCCCTGCTCCCTGCGTATCATGGTCGCGAGCCAAGAACCGAAGTCACGGGGGACGCCACCATGAGCGACGAGAGCCTCTTGCTAGCCCGCCTGTTCCTCGGCGTGCCTTTCATCGTCTGGGGCATCCTCAAGCTGCGCGGCGGCGAAGCCAGGCTGGTGCCGGTGCTGAGCGGCATGGGCCTGCCAGACGCCACCGCGCTGGCCTACCTGGTCGGCTTCTGCGAGCTGGCCGGCGGCGTGATGGTGGTGCTGGGTTATCCGGCGCGCACAGCCGGCGTGCTGCTCGGGCTGTGGTGCCTGGTCACCGCCTACATCGGCCACAAGGGCGACACCAACCAGATGCTGGCGCACACCTGCATGGCGGGCGGCTTCTTCACGCTGGCCAGCATCGGCGCCGGCACCTTGGCGCTGTTCGGCGGCCACCCCGAAGGCGTCTTCGCCCTGCTGCCCTGACGGCGCCGGGCGCCGGCCGTTTGCCCGGATGGACGGCGCCGAAGCGCCTGGCAGCCAGAACCGCTCAGCCCGGCCCGACAGACGTGTCGCCGAAGCGGATGTTGGTGCGCACCGGCGCGTTCGGGTCCGGCGGGGGCGGCGGCACGGTGGGGGCGGCGCGCGGCGCGGCCTGCACCGGGACGGCGGCGGCGCCCAGCGCCTCGTCGCGTGCCGGCACGCGCTCGCAGGTCACGGGTTCGGGAATGTTGGCGTAGTGCAGCGCCGCCAGCCGGCCGTTCAGCCCCAGGCCGAACTCGGCCAGCAGGGTTTCGTCGCGGTAGCGCAGCACGCCATTCGGGCCGTCGGGCTGGCGCTGGAGCCGCGCGAAGCCGCGCTGGCCTTCCACCATCGCCATGTCCTCGTACAGCCGCACCTCGAAGCGCAGGTCGTTCGGGCACTGGTAGCCGAGCCGCGGGGCGTCGCGCAATGCCGCGCAGCCCGCGAGCAGCAGCGCGGCGCCCAGCGGCACCCCCGCGTCACACCAGAATGCTTTCAAAACCGTAGCTGCCCGCGCCCGCCACATAAGGGCCGGAGCCACTTTTCGCTTGAAATCCGTGACTTCCTCAGCTGCAGGGGCTACAGCGCCCCAGGCGGGCGGTGTTGCGGCCCCACGAAGCAGGCGATGCCTGCGAGAAGCCCTCACCGCGGCCAAAGCACCCACAGCTTCAGCGGCTGCTTGAGCTTGCCCGCCAGGTCACCCGCCTGCGCGCCCCAGCCGGCAAAGTAGTCGGCGCGCAGCGGGCCGGTGATGGCGCTGCCGGTGTCCTGCGCCATCACCAGGCGGTTGAGCGCCAGCAGCGGGCCGGGCGACGACAGCCACACCGGCGTGCCATACGGAATGCTCTGCGGATCGATGGCGATGGAACGCCCGGGCGTGAGCTGCACGCCCTGCGCGCCACGCGGGCCGAACAGCGCGTCGATGCCGCCCAGCGGCTCCTCGCGGAAGAACACCATGCGCGGGTTGCTCCAGAGGAACTCCTGCACGCGGTTGGGGTTGGCGGCCAGCCAGGCCTTGATGCCGGGCCAGGTCGGATCGCGGATCAGGCCCTGGTCGAGCAGCCACTTGCCGACGCTGCGGTAGGGCTGGTCGTTGGTGGCGGCGTAGGCCAGGCGCACCAGGCGCTGGCTGCCGTCGGGCTCGGTGATGCGCACGCGCCCGGAGCCCTGGATCTGCAGGATCAGCGCGTCCACCGGGTCGGCCAGCCAGGCGATCTCCTGGCCCTGGAGCTGGGCGCGCGCCTCGGGCAGGGTGTCCATCTCCTGGCGCGTGTACCAGGGCTTGCGCTGGCCCAGCGTGCGCGGCGGCCGGTAGATGGGCACCGCGAACGGGCCCTGCGGCTGCCGTGTGGCGTCGTACATGGGCTCGAAGTAGCTGGTCAGCAGGCCATCACCCGGCGGGCCGCTCACGGGCTCCACGCGGTAGGGCCGCAGCCGGGTGCGCATCCAGGCGCGCTGTTCCTCGGGCGTGGCCAGCGACAGGCGGCGCACCTCGCTGCACAGCGGTGCGAAGGTGGGGCCGGGGCGCTCGCAGCTCTTGATCCAGGCGTTCCAGGCTTCGGTGGTGTTGTCCTGCTCGAAGCCGGGCAGCTCGGCCCAGCGCACCGGCACCCAGCGGCTGTGCCCGCGCACGATGGGCGGCGGCAGCGGCGCGGTGTCGCTCAGGTCACCCGGCACGGGCAGCGGTGCCTCGGTGCGCGGCGGCATCGGGGTGGGCTCGGCCACGGGCGGCGGCTTGGGCGCGGTGGTGCAGGCCACCAGCAGCGCGGCGCCCAAGGCCGCGGCAAGCGCGGCCGGGCCGGCGCGCCGCATCGGTCGGTCAGAGGGAAAACGCATGGGCCGACATTGTGGGCCATGGGCCAGCCGCCGCGGGTTCACGCGCCTGGGGCTGTTTCCTACAATGCCCCGATGCACCCGCACCACCTGCCGCACCGCCCATGACCCTGCTGTTCCTGGAAGCCCTGGGCGCCGGCCTGATTCTGGTGTTCATCATCTGGTGGACGATGTTCTCGGGCCGCAAGGGCGGCGAGCCCCGGCGCGACGAGCCGGCCCAACCCGAGGATTCAGAGCCAAAATAGCCACCAGCCCTTGTGCAGCGGTCGCAGGCTACTCTCTTTTTTGTAGCAGATTGGCCAGCTCGACGGCCGATTTGACCGCCATCTTCTCGAACACGCGGGAGCGGTGCACCTCCACCGTGCGCACGCTGATGCCCAGCTCGTCGGCGATCAGCTTGTTGGGCAGGCCGCGCACCACGGCCTGCATCACGTCGCGCTCGCGCTCGGTGAGTTCGTCGATCCGCTGGCCGAGCGCCCGGCGCTCCTGCAGCGCGGCGATGCGCTCGCGCGAGAGCGCCAGCGCCTGCTCCACCCGGTCGACCAGCGCGTTGTCGGAGAAAGGCTTCTCGCAGAAATCGAAGGCGCCGCGCTTGACGGCATCCACCGCCGTGGGCACGTCGGCGTGGCCAGACAGGAAGATCACCGGCCACAGCTGCGCCGTGCCGCTGGCCAGCAGCTCGTCGAACAGGGCCAGCCCGCTCATGCCGGGCATGCGCACGTCGAGCAGCACGCAGGCCGGGTGATCCGGCACGCTGGCGCCGACGGCGGCCTGGAAGGCCTCGGCGCTGCCGAAGCCCTCGGCCAGCAGGCGGCGCGTGCGCAGCAGCCAGCCCATGGCCTCGCGCACGCTGGCGTCGTCGTCGACGATGTAGACCGTGGCGGTGTCCAGGCTCATGGGGGCATTCTAGGAACGGACAGTGCTCAGGCGATCGGGGGTTCCACCGGGAGCACCAGGCTTTCCTTGATCTCCTCCATCACCACGTAGCTGTTGCTCTGCGCCGGCACCGGGATCTTCTTGAGGATCTGCGCCAGCAGCTCGCGGTACTCGCTCATGGCCGACAGGCGCGCCTTGATCAGGTAGTCGAAGCGGCCCGACACCAGGTGGCACTCCAGCACGCGCGGCTCGTGCAGCAGCTCGGCGCGCAGCTTCTCGAACAGCTCGCCCGACTTGGACGACAGCGTCAGCTCCACGAACACCAGCAGCGGCCGCCCCAGTGCCGCCGGATCCACCCGCGCCTGGTAGCCGGTGATGATGCCGGCGCGCTCCATGCGGCGCACGCGCTCGGTCACGGGCGAGGTGGACAGGCCCACCTCCTGCGCCAGCTCGGTCATGGGCAGACGGCCCTGGCGCTGCAGCACATCGAGGATCCTGCGGTCGATGCGGTCGATCTGGGGGTCTGTCGAGGGCTGGATCATGGAGTTTGCTGCGCCAGAGGGTTTGAGGCGGCGCAAGACAGTGAATTTCACTGCCTTGAGCCACAAGTTCAGTGGTGTTTGCGGCTTTGATGCTCCTACAGTTTCGACTTCACTGCAAGCAGTGCTTTCCAGCATTCCATTCAGGAGTTCGGCATGAAGGTCATCGTTCTCGGCGGCGGCGTGGTCGGCATCACCACGGCCTATTACCTGGCCCGCGGCGGCGCCCAGGTCACGGTGCTGGAGCGCCAGGACGGCCCGGCGCTGGAAACCAGCTTCGCCAACGCCGGCCAGGTTTCGCCCGGCTATTCCACGCCCTGGGCCGCGCCCGGCATCCCGGTGAAAGCGCTCAAATGGATGCTGCAGCGCCACGCGCCGCTGGCCATCCGCGCCGACGGCAGCCTGTTCCAGCTGCGCTGGATGGCGCAGATGCTGCGCAACTGCACCGGCAGCCGCTACGCCGTCAACAAGGAACGCATGACCCGCGTGGCCGAGTACAGCCGCGACATGCTGCGCCAGCTGCGCGCCGACACCGGCATCAGCTACGACCAGCGCACGCTGGGCACGCTGCAGGTGTTCCGCACCGACAAGCAGCTGGCCGCCGTGCAGAACGACATCGCCGTGCTGCAGGCATGCGGCGTGCCGCACCGCCTGCTGGGCGCCGATGAGCTGCCCGACGTGGAGCCCGCGCTGGCGCACGCGCAGGGCCTGCTGGGCGGCCTGCACCTGCCGGGCGACGAAACCGGCGACTGCCACCTGTTCACCAGCCGCCTGGCCGAGCTGGCGCGCGGCCTGGGCGTGCAGTTCCGCTACGGCACCGCCGTGCACGGCCTGCTGCGCCAGGGCCGGCGCATCACCGGCGTGCAGACCGGCTCGGCCGACCTGCTGCAAGCCACCGTGCTGCCGGCCGACCGCGTGGTGGTCGCCCTGGGCTGCGCGTCGCGTGAGCTGCTGGGCACGCTGGGGCTGGACCTGCCGGTGTACCCGGTCAAGGGCTATTCGCTCACCGTGCCCATCGCCATCGAGGCGCGCGCGCCGCGCTCCACGGTGATGGACGAAACCTACAAGGTGGCCGTGACCCGCCTGGGCGACCGCATCCGCGTGGGCGGCATGGCCGAACTGGCCGGCCACGACCTGCGCCTGAACCCGCGCCGCCGCGAGACGCTGGAAATGGTCACCCAGGGCCTGTTCGCCGGCGCCGGCGACCTGCCCGCCGCCCAGTTCTGGACCGGCCTGCGCCCCATGACGCCCGACGGCACCCCCATCCTCGGCCGCGCGCCGGGCTGGGACAACCTGCTGGTCAACACCGGCCACGGCACGCTGGGCTGGACCATGGCCTGCGGCTCCGGCAAGCTGGTGGCCGACCTCACGCTGGGCCGCGCGCCCGACATCCGCACGGATGGCCTCAGCCTGGATCGCTACACCAACGATAGCGGTATCCGCTTGCCTGGCCGGGGCGAGCAGCCTGTTGCGGTCTGAAATTCAGCCTGCCGACGGAAGCCGGCCACCAGGTCAGGCGGCCACGGCGGCCAGCGCCGCGCCGGCTCCCAGGGCCGGTGCAACGTGCGCCAGCGCACGCTCCACATACGCCTGCTTCTCGCCCACCGGCGCGAAGTAGTGCAGCACCTCGCGCGCGGCCTCCAGGCCCTTCAGGCGCGCGATCAGCCACGCCACCAGGTAGGGCGACCCCAGGCAGCCACCGGCGGTGGCGACGTTGCCCCGTGCGATGAAGGGCTGGTCGACCACGTCCACGCCCGATGCCGCCACCCAGGGCTTGCTGGTCAGGTCGGTGCAGGCCGGCAGGTCGTTCAGCACGCCCAGCTGGCCGAGCAGGTAGGTGCCCGAGCATTGCGCGGCGATCAGCTGGCGCGCCGGATCCGGCCGCAGCTGGCCCATGATCGCCGGGTTGGCGGCGATTTCGCGCGTCTTCATGCCGCTGCCGACCAGCACGGCGTCGGCCTGGCCGATGCGCGAGAGATCCTCGTGCGCATCGATGGTCAGGCCGTTCATCGAGGTCACGCGCGGCGTGGGGCTGGCGATGCGCACGTGCCAGCCGGCATCGCCCAGCAGCGCGATGCGGTTGAGCATGGCGAACGCCACCAGCGAATCGAGGTCGTTGAAGGCGTCGAAGGTGAGGATGGCGATGTGCACGGTTTTGATGCTCAAACAGGCCGCCAGCCCTTGCACACCGGGCGCTGGCAGCGATCAAAACAATAGAATCAGGCGGTCTGCGCCAGCGCCTCGCCCAGCGCGTTCACCAGCCGGTCGATTTCGGCCTTCTCGCTGATGAAGGGTGGGGCGAGCTGGATGGTGTCGCCGCCGTAGCGCACGTAGAAGCCCTTCTGCCAGCAGGCCATGGCGATCTCGTAGGGGCGCCGGGCGGGCTCGCCGGGCAGCGCCTCGATGGTGATGCCCGCGGCCAGACCGTAGTTGCGGATGTCCGCCACGTGTTGGGCGCCCTTGAGGCTGTGCACCGCGGCCTCGAAGTGCGGCGCCAGCGCCTTGACGCGGCCGGGGCCGTCCTCGCGTTCCAGCAGGTCCAGCGCGGCCAGGCCGGCGGCGCAGGCCACCGGGTGGGCCGAGTAGGTGTAGCCGTGAGCGAACTCCAGCATGTAGTCCGGGCCACCGGCGGCCATGAAGGTGTCGTAGAAGCCCTGGCCGACCACCACCCCGCCCAGCGGCTGCACGCCGTTGGTGACCTGCTTGGCGAAGGTCATCAGGTCGGGCGTGACGCCGAAGGCCTCGGCGCCCGTCCTGGTGCCGCAGCGGCCGAAGCCGGTGATCACCTCGTCGAAGATCAGCAGGATGTCGTGCTGGGTGCAGATCTCGCGCAGGCGCTGCAGGTAGCCCACCGGCGGCACCACCACGCCGCCCGAGCCGCTGAAGGGCTCGACGATCACGGCGGCGATGTTGCTGGCGTCGTGCAGGGCGATCACGTCCAGCAGACGGTCGGCCAGCGCACGCCCGCCTTCGGCCGGCTGGCCCTTGGCGAAGGTGCCGGCGGCCGGCTGGGTGTGCGGGATGTGGTCGGCGGCCACGCCCTGGCCGTACAGCTTGCGGTTGGCCACCATGCCGCCCACGCTGATGCCGCCGAAGTTGACGCCGTGGTAGCCCTTCTCGCGGCCCACCAGCAGCTGCTTGCCGGCCTGGCCCTTCAGGCGCCAGTAGGCGCGCGCCATCTTCAGCGCGGTGTCGGCGGCCTCGGAGCCGCTGGCGCAGAAGAACACGTGGTCCAGGCCCTGGGGCGCGAAGTCCTTGATGCGGTTGGCCAGCTCGAACGACAGCGGATGGCCGAACTGGAAGGCGGGCGAGTAGTCCAGCTGCGCGGCCTGGCGGCCCACGGCCTCGGCGATCTCGCGCCGGCCGTGGCCCAGGCCCGTGCACCACAGGCCGGAGAGACCGTCGAAGATCTTGCGCCCTTCGCTGTCGGTGAAATACGCGCCCTGCGCGCCGGTGATGATGCGCGGATCGCGCTTGAACTGGCGGTTGGCGGTGAAGGGCATCCAGTGCGCTTCCAGCCAGGCGGCGTCCTGGCGCTGGACGGCGGCGCTGTCGGTGGTGGTGGCGGTGTTCATGGCGGATCTCCTGCGCCGCGGGCCGCGGCAATGAGGGGCGAAGGACTGGGAGGAAAGCGGCCATTGTGGAAGCGCTGGCATACTTGTTCAATCGGCAAACATCCAAGTTCGCTTGCGCTTTTGTGAAACCAAAGACCAGCCCCGACGACAGTGCCGGCAGCCCGCGCGCCAGGGCGGTGCTGGGCGAGCTGGCCGACGTCGACCTGCGCCTGCTGCGGGTGTTCCGGGCGGTGGCCGAATGCGGGGGCTTTTCGGCCGCCGAGCTGGAGCTGAACATCGGCACCAGCACGGTGAGCCGCCACATCGCCGATCTGGAGACGCGGCTCGGCCTCACGCTGTGCCGGCGCGGGCGCGCGGGCTTCGCGCTCACGCCGGAGGGCCAGCGCGTGTACGACGAGACGCTGCGCCTGCTGGGGGCGGTGCAGGGTTTCCGCAGTGGCATCGACGCCATCCACGCCCGCATGGGCGGCGAGCTGGCGGTGGCCGTGTTCGACAAGACCGCCACCAACCCGCAGGCGCGCATCCACGCGGCCATCGCCGCCTTCGCGGCGCAGGCGCCGGACGTGCGGCTGCTGCTGCACGTGGCCTCGATCCAGAGCATCGAGCGGGGGCTGATCGACGGCGGCTTTCACGTCGGCATCATCCCGTCGCACCGGGCCTCGGCCAGCCTGCGCTACGACACGCTGTTCGGCGAGACCATGTACCTGTACGCCGGCCAGGGCCACGCGCTCTTCGATCAGGAGCAGGCTGCGCCCGACTGGCGCGGGCTGCGGGCGCGTTCAGACTTCGCCGGCCTGGGCTACCACTCGCCCAACATGGAGCTGGCGCACGCCGAGCGACTGGCGCGCGGCGCCACCGGCTTCGAGCAGGAGGCGATCGCCACGCTGATCCTGTCGGGCCGCTACGTGGGCTTCCTGCCCGACCACTACGCCGACACCTTCGTGCAGCGCGGCCAGATGCGCGCCGTGAACCCGGCCGTGCTGCGCTACGACTGCGAGTTCGTCAGCGTGCTGCGGCGCTCGCCGGCGCCCGCGCGCGCCGCGGCGGCCTTCCACGCCTGCCTGCTGGAGGCGCACAGGAAACTATGAATTTCATAGCTGTTTGCACCCGTCACCAAAGGGCTAGACAGCGATTTCATCAATATTTCTGGCCGGCACCGCCACCGGCAGCGTGAAGCGGAACACGGTGCCGTGCGGCGTGTTGGGCGCGTGGTCCAGCGCACCGCCGTGCTGCTCCACCACCGTGCGGCACAGGCTCAGGCCCAGGCCCATGCCCTCGGCCTTGGTGGTGAAGAAGGGGGTGAACAGCTGATCGGCCACCTCGGGCGCAATGCCTTCGCCGGTGTCGGCCACGCTGAAGGCGACCCACTGGCGCGGACCTTCGCCGCCCACGCGCTCTGCGGCGATGGTCAGCAGGCGCTCACCGCGCCTCCCGGCCATGGCCTGCAGGCCGTTGCGCGCCAGGTTGAGCAGCACCTGCTCGACCATGGTCGGCTCGCAGCCCACGTCGGGCAGGCCGGCCGGCACCTGCACCACCACGCTGGCGCCCAGCTTGCGCGCCTGCAGCTGCACCAGCGGAAGCACCGCCTCCACCAGCGCCTGCGGCGCCACGGCGGCGCGGGCGGTGGCGCCGCGCCGTGCAAGCTCGTGCACGCTGTTGATCACGCGGCCGGCGCGGCCGGCCTGGTCGGCGATGCGGCCGAGCGCCACGCGCACGTCCTGCAGCGAGACGCCGCCCTCCTCCTGCCCGTGCAGCAGGTTGAGCGAGCCGTTGGCGTAGCTGGAGATCGCCGCCAGCGGCTGGTTCAGCTCGTGGCTGAGCAGCGAGGCCATCTCGCCCACCGCCGCCAGCCGCGCGGTGGCCTGCAGGCGCTCCTGGGCGGCGCGCTGCTGCTCCTCGATCCGGCGCTGCTCGCTCAGGTCGATCACCGCGCCCATCCAGCCGGAATGCTTGCCGGTGGCGGTGATCAGCGGCGCCTCGATGATGAGCACCGGCAGGCGCGAGCCATCCTTGCGCTGGAACTCGCTTTCCACGCCCTGGCGCGGCGGCCCGCCCGCCGCCAGACGCGCCGCCGTGCGGCGGCCGTAGCTGTCGGCCAGCTCGGGCGGCCAGTAGGGCGGCGGGCCGTCGTGGCCGATCAGCTCCGGGGCGTCGTAACCGACCATGGCGCAGAACGCCGGGTTGACGTAGCTGATGCGGCCCTGCAGGTCGCGCGCGCGCAGGCCGGTGACCAGCGAGTCCTCCATCGCCTTGCGGAAGGCCAGCGCGTCGGCCAGCTCGCCTTCGGCCTGCTGGCGGCGCCGGAAGTCGCGCGCCAGCATGACCAGCACCGTGATCAGCGCCACCGCCAGCACCGTGACCAGCGCCGTCAGCACATTGGGGAACAGGTCGGGTGCGGCGCGCCAGCCGTCCATGCGCAGCACCATGGTGTTGCCGGGCAGATCCAGCATCTGTTGCGAGGTGAAGATGCGCGCGCCACGCCGGGGCGAGCCGTGCACGGCCAGGCGCGTGCCGTCGGGCTCGGTGAGCGAGACGGTCTGGCGGCGCTTGTAGGGCTCGCCCAGCAGGTGGTTCAGTACACCGTCGAGCGCGTAGTAGGCGATGGCGTAGGTGGGCGCCCCGTTGCCCGGCACCACCAGCACGCACATCGGCATGACTTCCACGCCCAGGCCTTCGCGCGGCACGAAGCGGCTGGGCGCGAAGCCGGCCGCGCCCAGCCGCCGGGCATCGGCGCAGGCCGCCAGCAGCGGCGTCTGGTCAACCGGCGGCGCCAGCGGCTGCGAGGTGAAGGGCGAGGTGCGCTCGCCCTTCAGGTGCAGCGCGGCGTCGCGCCACTCCAGCCGCAGCCAGGCCGGATGGGCGACCAGCAGGTCCTGCGCCTTCATCTCCCACAGGTCGGTGGAAGGCGCCGCCGCGGTGAGCTGGCGCAGGCGCTGCGCGTCGGCCGACAGGGCGTGCCGCAGGTCGACCACGGCGTCGGCGTTGTCGCGCTCCAAGGCGCGCTGCACCTGTTCCATCTCGAAGCGGCGCGCCAGCACCACCAGCGTGACCAGCAGCACCGCCACCAGCACCACCAGCAGACTCCACAGCAGCCAGCGGCGCCCGTCCTGCCGCCACAGGCGCGCCAGCTCGCGCACGCCCGCGCGCCAGCCGTGGTCGGGCGCCCGCAGCGCGGCGGCGGCCTCCGGCGTCACCCCAGCACCCGGTGCGCCAGCGCGGGCAGCTGCGCGCGCCGCGCGGCCACGGCGGCGGGGTCGAGTTCGGCCAGCGCCAGGCCCGGGCCCTCGGCGTGGTCGGCCAGCACCTGGCCCCAGGCGTCGATCACCATCGAGTGGCCCCAGGTGCGGCGGCCGTTCTCGTGCACGCCGCCCTGCGCGGCCGCCACCACGCAAGACAGGTTCTCGATGGCGCGGGCGCGCAGCAGCACCTCCCAGTGCGCCTGGCCGATCACGTGGGTGAAGGCGCTGGGCACCAGCAGCAGGTCGGCGCCGCGCGCGGCGAGCGTGCGGTACAGCTCGGGAAAGCGCAGGTCGTAGCAGACGCTCAGGCCCACGCGCCAGCGGTGACCGTCGCGCGAGGGCAGCTCGAACAGCACCGGCTCGCGGCCCGGCTGCAGGGTGGCGGCCTCGTCGAAGCGGCGGGTGCCGTCGTCGAACTTGAACAGGTGGATCTTGTCGTACACCGCCACCCGCTCGCCAGCCGGACTGAACACCAGGCAGGCGTTGCGCACGTGGCTGTCGCTCGGCTCGGGCAGCGACAGCGGCAGCGTGCCGCCGACGATCCACAGCCCGAGCGCGCTGGCCTGCGCCGCCAGCCAGCGCTGGATCGGCCCGTCGCCCAGCGGCTCCTGCAGGGCGAGCTTGTCGGCGTCGCGCCGGCCCATGGCGCAGAAGTATTCCGGCAGCACCGCCAGCTCGGCGCCCTGCGCGGCGGCCTGGGCCAGCAGGGCTTCGGCGGCCGCCAGGTTGGCCGCCAACTGCGTGCCCGTGACCATCTGGATGGCGGCGACTTTCATGAGGGCTCCTCGACGGTACGGGGTGGCGCAGGCGCGGCACCGCTGCCGGCGGCTTCGGGCTCCGGCGCGG
>ERZ795053.2102-NODE-2102-length-24506-cov-8.752771_pt1 | contig 24506 bp, 20 predicted proteins | sample MGYA00375137_ERZ795053 | MGnify/ENA primary metagenome ERZ795053 (study PRJEB30182, sample SAMN05720284) | activated sludge metagenome | isolation source: Anaerobic digester | place: Hong Kong | collected 2014-12-17 ...
CGCAACACGAACCAGAGCTTGAGCGCCCGGAACCGCCGCCCGAGCGGAATCCCCCAGTCCCGATAGTTGACCACCTCCGGATCGTGCGCCGTGCGGAGGTACTCCGGGCTGGTGCGGCAGGTGGAGAGCAGCGCCTCGACGTCGCGGACGAAGTAGGCCGTGCAGTCGAACGAGGTCATCAACCACTTGTGCGGGTTGGTGACGTATGAATCGGCCAGCTCGAGCCCGTCGAGCAGCGGACGGATCTCGGGGAGGATCGCCGCGGTGCCGCCATACGCCGCGTCGACGTGGTACCAGGCTCTCGCGCCACGGGCGAGCTCGCCCACCGCCCGGATCGGGTCGCACGCCGTCGAGGAGGTGGTCCCCATCGAGGCCACGATGATGCCGGGGACGAGGCCGGCGGCCCGGTCCTGTGCCAGCAGGGCGGCCAGGTGGTCCGGACGGAGTGCCCAGGCCTGGTCGACCTCGACGACCCGGCATCGCTCCGGCGGGATCCCCGCCAGCCGGGCGGCCTTGGCGACCGACGAGTGGGCCTCCCGGCTCCAGTAGGCCGTCATCCGGGCAGCATCCGGCCCGAGGCGGTCACGCGCCGTGAGGAACGCCACCAGCGTGGCACTGGACGCCGTGTCCTGGATCGACCCGGTGAACCCCTCGGGGATCGCCAAGGCCTCGCGGAGCCAGGCCATCACCACCTGCTCCAGTTCGGTGGCCGCCGGCGAGGTGACCCAGCTCATGCACTGGGCGCCGAGGCCCGCCGCGAGCATCTCGCCGAGGACCGAGGGGGGCGAGGCGTTCGAGGGGAAGTAGGCGAACCACCCGGGGTGGCCCCAGTGGGCCATTCCCGGCACGATCAGCCGCTCCACGTCCTCCAGGATCGCCTCGAACGGCTCGGCGGCCTCGGGGGCCCGTGTCGGCAGGGCACGGCGCAGCTCGCCCGGCTCGACGCCGGGCACGACGTCCCTGGATTCGATCCCCTGCCAGTAGTCGGCGATCCAGTCGACGATCTCGTGGCCGTGGCGGCGAAAGGCCTCGGGGGTCATGCGGGCTCCGGGTGAGGGACGATGGGGAGAAAGAAAAAACGGGCCGCCCGGCTGGGCGACCCGTCGTCCTGGCGACCCGGGACCGGGTGGCCTACTTCTCTTCCTTGAACTGCACGTGGCGCTTGAGCATCGGGTCGAACTTCCGCAGCTCCATGCGCTCCGGGTGCTTCTTGGGATTCTTCGTCGTGGTGTACATGTACGAGCTCTCGGTGCTCCGGAGCTTGACCTGCACGCGTCCCTTCTTGGCCATGATCGCGTCTCCTCGGGCTTACCAGGAAGCCTTGCGCACGCCGGGGATCGTCCCCGACAGCGCCAGCTCGCGGAAGGCGATGCGGCTCAGCCCGAAGCGGCGCACGTAGGCGCGCGACCGGCCGGTCAGCATGCACCGGTTGACGACGCGGGTCGGCGAGGCGTTGCGGGGCATCTTCTGCAGCTTCCGCATCGCCTGCTCCTTGTCGACCGGCCCGGCCTGCGGGTCGCGGATGATCGCCTTGAGACGCTTCCGCTCGTCGTTCCACTTGGCCGAGAGCTTCTTCCGCTTCTCGTTGCGCATCATCCAGCTGGTCTTCGCCATCGTGTCCATGCTCCCGCGCGGCGTCCCGCGCCCTGGTGGAAGCCGCCCCAGTCGGGCGGCCCAGTACGGCAGTCAGCCCGGAAAGATGGGGGCTGGACGCCCGAAAGGGAAGGGTCGGGTCGCCGCGCCTACGGCAGCGGCTCGGCCCGCAGGACCCCGGTGTCGATGTCGTAGCGGGAGAGGTAGATGTCGGACTGGGAGGCGGCGACCAGTTCGACCGCCTCGGTCCCGGGGTCGAAGTCGGCCCGGCCGAAGAATCGCCCGGTGGCCCAGACCCGGCCCGCATCGTCGGTGGCGAGGTCGTAGCCAATCGAGATGTTCCCGGCCCCGCCGACGACCCCGCCGATCGGGGTGACCCAGGAGAGGTCACCGGCCGAGGTGATCCCCAGCACGAAGGCATCCCCCGCCCCGCCGGTTCCCCGGGCGGGCACGAGGCGGGCGCCGGGGCCCGGGTCGAAGTCGGCGGTCTCCTGGAACAACCCGGTGAGGAGGAGCCGGCCGGAGATGTGCCGGACGATCCTGTTCACCGACTCGGTCCCCGGCCCACCGAAGGGACGGGCGAGGCCGTCCCAGGCCCCCGTCTGGCCGTCGTAGCGAGCGAGGAAGATGTCGGCCGCCCCCTGGGAGACGAGCACGGCGCTCCCCGCGCCGGGATCGAGGTCGGCACTCCCCTCGAAGCTCCCGGCGGCGAGCACGCTGCCATCGAAGTCGTGGGTGAGCGCGGTGACCCGGTCCTCGAGGAGGCCGCCCAGTCGAATCGCCCAGCGCAGCCCGAGCAGCGGGGTGTAGCGCGCCAGCGAGCCATCGAGGCCACCGGCGCTCTGCAGCAGCACCGGCGCGAGGACCGTCCCGAACGACGCGGTGCCGGTGAACTCGCCGCCCACGGTGAGCTCGCCGGTCGAGGCGAACGCCACGGTGTTCAGGCGATCGTCCCCGGTGCCGCCGTTGCGGACCGCGTCGAGCAGCGTCCCGTCGGCGTCGAACCGGGCCAGGAAGCCGTCGGTGAGGCCGAGGGATTGCAGCAGGAACGACCCGCTGTCGTTGAAATCGGCGGTCCCGCTGAACGACCCGACGACATAAATCGTCCCGTCGGGCGCCACCGCAACCCCGCGCGCCTCGTCGTCGCCGGTCCCGCCGAGCAACTGGGCCCAGAGACACGTCCCATCGGCGCCGAGCCGCAGCAGCAGGATGTCCCGCCCACCGGCGCTGGTCAGCACCCGGCCGCTGCAGAGCCCGCCGCCATTGCCGTAGCCGACGACCACCACGCCGCCGTCGGCCGTCGCGGCCATCGCGTTCGGCACGTCGGCGCCGCTGCCGCCGATCGAGAAGACCCAGCTGAAGCTGCCATCGAGGCCGTAGCGCGCCACGGCGATGTCCTGCGCACCGAAGGAGGTCTTGCCGGTCGCCGCGGTGGTCGAGGGATCGAAGTCCACGGTGCCGGTGAACCAGCTCGCGAGCACGATGCCGGTGCCGGTGTAGGCGACCGCGCGCCCCTCATCGGGTTGAGTGGTCCCGAGCTTGAACGGCACCGCCACCGTGGGCCCGCCGGGCGGGGGCGGCGGCGGCGGCGTCCCGGGACCCGCCGGATTCTCGACGAAGGGGCCGCACGCGGCGAGGCCGGCGGCGAGACAGGCGGCAGGAAGGTGGACGCGCATGACTGCACAGTATCGGGCGCGAGCCGTCCCGCCAAGATCCCGGGCCCCGCCAGCGGCGGCGGGACCCGGGTGGCCGGCGTCAGGGCGCGATCGACACCGGGAAGTCGAGGTCGAGGTCGGTCTCGAAGTTGCTGCCGGCCCCGTCACCCTTGTCGGTCTCGAAGTGGCGGAGCTCGACCGTGAGCGTGCAGCTCGTCGTGGCCGGCGCATCGGCCGCCACCACCAACTGGAAGGTGGTCCCCAGCGGCTGCGGCGGCACCTGGTCGTCGCGGTTCATCGCCGCGACGGGCACGCTGACCCCCGCGCACGAGAGGGTGTAGAAGAGGCGGTGGAACGCGGACTCCGTCTCGATCTCGTCGATCACGTCGACGATGTTGGCGGCATCGAGGTCGTTGAGGATCTCGATCGCACCGGCGTAGGTGACGCCCTGCCGGAGCGCGAGCACCGCGCTGGCGGGCGTGGGCGCGCCCGGCAACTGGGTCCCGTCGGGGTCCTCGATGGTCGAGCGAAGCGCGGCGCCCCCGGTGACCGGGGTCAGGACGACGCTGACACTCGAGATGTTCTCCGGGTCCCCGCCGCCGGGGATCGGGGCGGCGGGGTTGTCGGCGCAGGCGCCGAGCGCGGCAACGGTGAGGAGGGACGCGGCAATGGAGGATCGCATCGGGAAGACTCCAGGGTCAGGCATGCGAGGCATGGTGGTCAGAGCGGTGCGTGGCCGAACGTGGTGCGCAGGCGCAGCACGAGGTCACGCCCCGGATCGTCAACGAACAGCCGGTAGCGGCTGAGGTAGTCGCGGTAGGCGGTGTCGAGGAGGTTGCGGGCGGTGAGCCCCACCTCGACCTCACGGCCGAGGAGGCGCAGCGCCCCGGCGCCCACCTCGAGGTTGAGGAGCGCGTAGCCGTCGGTCGGCAGCGTGTACACGGTGGCTGGAGGCACGCGATCCTGCTGGCGGACCAGGGTCGTGCCCAGCTCCAGGTAGGGTGCCGCGATCCGCCCGGTGCCCGCCCCGTGCACCCGCACGGTGGCGACCATCCGATCGGCGGGCATGTCGAACAGCGGAGTGTCGTCCCCGCGGTCGGTGCCCCGCACCAGCGTCCCGCTGGCGTACAGGATCAGGTGCGACGACGCGTTCCACTGGGCCGAGACCTCGCCGCCGGTCATCAGGGCGTTGGCAGCGGTGTACTGGAAGGCCGGGTACGCTCCCCGCACCGTCTGCACCGGCGCGCGCGGGCGGAGGTAGATGAAGCCGTCGATCGTGTTGCGGTAGATCGTCGCCTCGAGGCGGACGCGATCGGAGACGTGCCGCAGGGTGGCATCGAGCGCGAGCGTGCGCTCGCGATCGAGCGCCGAGTCCCCGATCTCGTACTGCGCCGAGCCGTGGTGCACGCCCTGCGAGAAGCGCTCGTTCACGTTCGCCGGCCGCCACATCCGTCCCAGCGACCCGCCGATCGACCAGTGATCGTCCCACTGCCAGGTCGCGCCGAGCGACCCCGACAGGCCGCCCCAGGTGCGGGTGTCCTCCGGACTGATGATCACCGGGGCTCCGTACTGGTACGCCCGCTGCCACCGGGTGTCGTAGCGGAGCCCGGCGGAGAGGCTCAGCCGACCCGGCTGCCACTGCTCGAGGGCGTACACGGCGCCGTTGTACATCCGGTACTGCGGGATCAGGAAGGAGCGCCCGGGCGACAGGTTCCCCTGCCGCAGGCCGATCACGCCAATGGTGCCCGTGACATCCCGCAGCGGCGCATGGTGGAGCTTCGCCTCGAGGGAGTGGGTGATGAGCCGCAGCGCGAAGGCCGGGCGCGGGCTGGTCGCGGCGAAGCCGCGCGAGTCGAACTCGTTGCGGTTGTTGTACTGGTAGCCATAGGTCACGTCGAGCGACGTCGCCGGACCGAGGATGACCTGGTTCTGGACGGTGAACAGCGAGTGGGAGACCCGCTGCTCGGGGCGGGTGATCTCGCGGGCGAAGGCGTCGGCGACGATCGGATCGGCCATCGCCCGCTCGAGGTCCTCGACCGTGCCGATGTGGGCCCCGGCATACATCCCGAGGGTGGTGCCGAAGTGCGAGAACGACACCTGCGACGTACCCCACGGCCGATGCAGCCCGACGGCGGCGTTCCAGTCCGTCTCGGTGAACCCGGTGTTCGGCAGGTAGTAGCCGGGCGTGCGCGCATCGCCGGCGTTCCGCAGGGTGCCCTGCACGCGGAACGAGAGGTCCGAGAGCAGCGGCACCGACACCCCCGCCCCCTCGAGCCGCAGCGACGTGGCCCCCTGGCGGTTGTTGCTGAACGCGTTGACCTGCAGCTCGCCGCTCACGCCGTGCGTCGTCGGGAGCGGCCGCGGCACCACGCGCACCACCCCACCGATCGCCGAGGAGCCGTACAGCACCCCGGCGGCCCCGCGGATCACCTCCACCTCGTTCGCGGCGAAGCCATCGATCTCCGGGGCATGCTCGGCGCCCCACTGCTGGCCCTCCTGCGGCACCTGGCCGTTCATCACCTGGATCCGCTGCGAATGCAGCCCGCGCACCACCGGCTTCGCGATGCTCGGGCCGTACTGGATCACGGCGATCCCCGGCAGGTCCTCCAGCGCCTCGCCGATCGTCTGGCCACGCCGTCGCGCCAGCTCGTCCGCATCGAGGACGGTGCTGGTCTGCCCCGCGGGGGGCGGCGCCGCCTCGGCGGTCGCCTGCAACTCCTGCAGCTCGACCACGACCGGGCGCATCCGGACCACGATCTCGCGATCGCTGGCCCGCAGGTCGACCGTGTCGGTCACCGGCGCGAAGCCGATCGCCGTGACGATCACCTCGTGACGTCCCGCCGGGAGGCGGGTCACCGCGAAATGGCCGTGCTCGTCGGTGGTGACGCTCGCGCGCGCCCCGACGCGGACCACGGCGCCGGCCACGCCATCGGGCCCGCCGATCGCCTCGACGGTGCCCCGCAGGGTGCGCCACTGCGGTGTCGGCTGTTGCTGGGCCTGCAGCGCCGGGACCCACGCCAGCCACAGCGCGAGCCCCGCCACGCAGGCAGGACGGAACGACATCATCGTGAACCTCCGCGGAGGTGCGCCATGGCGGCGCACATCCGGCACGCGAGAGATCAGACCGGGAACCGGTCAGGAACGCTCAGGCGCGCGGCGGAGGAGCCCTGGACGGAGGAAGAAGTGCGGTGGGTGCGCGCGGGAGGACGAGCGCGGCCGGAGTCGCCTGCCCGACCTCGATCGCCACCCGGACGATTCCGATCGCGGGTGCGCCAGCCGGCATCGTCGGCACGTGCGCCAGCCAGAGGAGGCACTCGGCCTCGCCGTGCCCCGACGAGGGCCGCTCGAGGTGGGACTGGGTGGGGCACTCCGCGGCGGCGGCCGGATCGTGGCGCAGCGCGGCGTCGGCCAGCGGCGCGACGACCCACCCCTGCACGGCACACCAGAGGGTGGCAGTGGCGAGGAAGCGGAGCCGACGGCGACGCGAGGCGAACATGCAGGAGTGTAGGGTCGGGCCGAAGCCAGTGTCAACATCACCCGGCGGACGGCCGCCCCGGGTCGCGGGTCCCGAGCAGCTCGCGCACCAGCGGATTCGGGAACCGCCGGGCCAGCGTGATCGCATGGAACGTTTCGGTCAAGCCGGGGAGGTGTGCCACCTCGACCAGCACCCCGCTGTCGAGCTCGTCCTGCACGACGATCGAGGGGAGCACGGCGAGCCCGGCGTGCTCCCGCGCCACCAGCCGAAGCATCGCCATGTCATCGACCTCCGCGGCAATCGTCGGGCGGATGCCCATCCGATCCACCATCGCGTCGAAGCCGGTGCGGATGCTGCTCGGGACGCTCGGCAGCACCAGCGGTTCCTCCGCCAGCAGCGTCTCGAGGGACCGCTCCGGCTCGCGCTGCGCCGGCGGACCGACGAGCGCGATCGGCTGTTCGGCGATCACATGCGCCACCCACGGGGTCGCCGCGTCGCGTGGCGGCGCGGCATTGGCGAGCACCATGTCGATCCGGTGCACCTCGAGCTGGCGGAGCAGGTCGTCGAAGCCGCCCGACCGGATGACCAGCTCCACGTCCGCGCGCCCGAGCATCGGGGCGAGGAAGGCCAGCTGGAAGTTGCGCGAGAGCGTGGCCAGCGAGCCGACCCGCAGGACCTGGCGCGCGCTCGTCGCGCGCGCCTGCAGGATCCCCTCGAGCTCGGCGCCGGCCTCGAAGATCGCGTCGGCATGGTCCAGCGCGATCCGCCCCGCCTCGGTGAGTTCCAGCCGCCGTCCGCGGCGCTCGAAGAGCTGGTGCCCGAGCTGGTCCTCGAGCTGGCGGATCTGCACCGAGACCGCCGACTGGGCCACGTGCAGCCGGGCCGCCGCGCGGGTGAGGTTTCCCTCGTGCGCCACGGCCCAGAAGTATCGGAGGTGGTTGTAGTTCAGCATCGCGTCCGTGCGCTGGGGGACGACCGGGTGCCCCGGTCAGGCATGGGCCACCGGGTTCCAGCGCAGGTCGCCCACATAACGATGGGTCACCCGCCCCGCGTCGTCGAGGGCGAAGAGGTGCACCCAGCCGTGGTCCACCAGCTGCCGCACCGATTCGTGGGCCGCGATGATTCCGTTGATCGCGTGCAGCGGCGCCTCGACCACCACCGACAGGCGGACCGGCTCGTGCACCAGGCGACGACCGTCGTGGACCGACTGCCAGGGGAGTCCGCTGCGCAGGTCGCCACCGCTCCCCTCGAGCACGCCCAGCGTGCCCGCGACGTTGTGCAGCGTCTTGTCACCACTGCCATAGCGGGCGTTGTCGACCGTCGACCCGTGGTACTGCAGCGCGATCCAGTTCGCGACGACCATCGGTGCGGTGAGGATCAGCTCGAGCACCCCGAACCCCTCGTCCTGTCGCCAATCGTAGGAGTGGAGGAACGCCCGGCCGCCGAGGTCGGCTCCGGCCGTGCGGTGCCGCGGTGCCGCGATGAACGCCGCGCACCCGGCGAGCCCCCACTCCGGTCGCACCTGCGCCCAGTCGCTGCTGCGCCGGCGAACCGCCGCATCGACATCCGCGACGTGGTCCAGGCCGAGCCTGGCCGCACGCTCCGCCCGGCTCCGCGACCCCGCCCGGACGAAGGCCGCGCGCACCTCGGCGAACTCGGCACCGTGCGTGGCGGGCAGCCGGTCCGTCTCGTAGAAGGTCACGTCGTCCGTGGTGGTGTCGTGGAGGGCCGCGACGAACACCGTGTCGGCGGGAATCCCGATCCCCATCCGACGCAACCCCTCGCGCACCGCCTGGTCGTTCAACACCATCGCCGCCACGCGGGCGTTGGCCTCGCCGGTGTGCCCGCCGCACGCCCCGCAGTCGAGCCCGGTCGCGTGCGGGTTGTTGACCGTGCTGCTGCCGTGCCCCGCGAGCACGATGATCCGCGCGAACCCCTCCGTGAGGGACATCCCGCGCAGCGCGCCGGCCGCGAAGGCGATCCGGTCGGCCAGCGGCATCCCGACGCTCCGCCCGTCGCGCTGTTCGGCCTCGATGCGCGGCACCAGGCGAGCCCGCACGTCGGCGTCGAGCCCGTCATCGTTCGGGTGCGTCACCGTGCGGGTGATCCCCAGCGTGTCGGTGACCAGCTTGAGGGCGTAGCCGAGGCCCATCGTCTCGACGAAGGCGAACGAGGAGACCGCGGCGACGCGGAACGACTTCCAGGCCTTCGCGGCGCGGCGGCGCATCAGCCGCAGCCCGAGCAGCTCCGACGTCTCGTCGACCCCTGCCCCCGCGACCGACTCCGGGATCACGTGCCGCGGCGTGAGCAGCACCGGGCAGCGCGCCCCACCGTGGGCGTGCCCGAGCGGGACGTACTCCAGCGAGGCCCCGAAGAACCCGGCGAATCCGATCGTGGCGACCGAGGTATGCTCGTGCTCGAGCGCCCGGCGAAACACCTCCGATCGGACATCGATGCAGAAGACCGCCTGCAGCGCCGGGCGTCCGGGCGTCGGCGCCACCCCGCCGGTCGAGATCGCCGCGAGGAGCCGATCCTGCGCCGCGAGCTCGTAGGCGTCGTGGAGCACCAGCTCCTCGCGCAGGTCAGGCGACATCACCTCGGCGACGGCCCCATCGAATGCCCGCGTCACCGCGGCATCCCAGGCGGCCCGTGCCGCCCCGTCGCCGAGCGCCTCGTGCAGGACCAGGTCCCACGCCAACCGCACCGCCACCACCTCGGCGGCACGATCGTCCACGCCGCCCTGCAGTCCCGTCGCCCAGCCGCGCTGGCGCGCGACCCCGACCCATCCCGGGACCGTCAGCGCCAGCCGGTGCAGGTAGAGCTCGAGCTCCCCCGCGCCGATCCCCAGGCGCGCGAGCGCCAGCGGGACCAGCGCCGCCGGATCGTCCGGCAGGGCCGCGACCAGTCGCCGCGCCCCGCGCACGCCGAGGAGTTCCGGCCGCCGGTCGACCATCGCCTCAGCGCGCCACGCGGCGTAGGGCGAGTCGCCGTCCTGCGCGCGTGACGACCAGGCCGCCTGGCGCAGGTCGAAGTGGGCCGCGGCCCACGTGGAGGTCCACTCGATCACCATCGTCGACCAATCCCGGCCACTCGCCATGCCGTACACGTCCGCGACCGTGGGAATGCGGGCGGCGTCATCGACCGGCGCGGGCTCAGGGGTCGGAGCGGCGGGTGCCCCGTCGAGGTAGAAGGTGCGCGGCATCGTCACCCGCCCGCCGTCCACGCGCGCCAGCCGGTGCGCCGCCACCTCCCACGGGAACTCCAGCAGCCCGAGGTACGGGTTCACCGCGACGAAGTGCTCCAGGGGCCAGACCGGTGCGACCCGGTCGGCGGCCTGTCGGAGGAGCGCCGTGCCGTCAACCGCGGCGTCGGGCATCGGTGCATCGGTCCGCCGCGACACCGTCTCGGCACGCTCGATCTCGGGGGTGAGCAGGCTGGTCATCGGGCGGCCTCCGGGGTGGTGGAGGTCGGGAGGCGATACGCCCCGACCAGCCGGTCAAAGAGGGTGGTGATGTACAGGCCGTGGCGCAGGTGGACCTGGGCCGCGCGCCAGCCACGGCTGCGCTGCAGGGCGGGGGCGAACCACTGCAGCACGGTCACCGCGGCGAAGGCGGTGACGACGAGCCCGAGCCCCACGAGCGCCGCGCCGTCGAGCGGGCGCATCACCGGCATCGCCCCGGCGAGCAGCAGCTCCGCCAGCCACTCGAGCCCGAAGAAGAGCAGCGTCGTGGCGGTCGCCGCGAAGCCGGTGCGGATGAACACCGACAACCGCGCGCGCCCTTCGAACGACTGCGCGAGCAGGTGGGTCACCCCCATCACCAGGATCGCGCCGAGCGCGACCACCGCGGGTCGGGCGGCGAGCGACTTCCCGAGCGCGGCACCAAGACCGAGATACAGGGTGAGCGCCCCGGCGAGCGCGATGGTGAGCGTGGCGGCGCGGCGCGTCCCCGCGGCCGGCACCCACGAGGCGCGGGCCAGGTCGACCACACTGCCCGAGGAGAGGAAGGCGTGCGCCTTGTAGAGCGAGTGGGCGACGATGTGCAGCAGCGCGATCGGGTAGGCGCCGAGGCCGCACTGGAAGAGCATGAAGCCCATCTGGCCGATCGTCGAGTAGGCGAGCGAGACCTTGATGCTCGTCTGGGTGAGCATCACGATCGAGCCGAACAGCGCCGTCACCCCGCCGATCACGAGCAGCAGCATCCCGGCCGAGGCGCTCGGCGCCATGACGTCGGCGAAGCGGAGGACGAGGAAGCCGCCGGCGTTGATGAGGCCGGCGTGCAGCAGCGCCGACACCGGCGTCGGCGTCTCGATCACGTCGGGCAGCCAGCCGTGCAGGGGGAACTGGGCGGACTTGAGGATCGCGGCGAGCGCGAGCAGCAGGGTGGCCGCGGTCACCGGCGTCGTCAGCCCGTCGCCAGCGGCCATCGCCCGCGCGCCGGCGAGGATGCCGCCGATGTCCGGCGAGCCGAACGCGCCGACGAGCAGCACGAGGGCCCCCGCGAGTGCGGCGTCCCCGAGCCGGGCGGCGACGAACTTCTTGCGCGCCGCGACGATGGCGCGCGTGCGCTCGGGCCGGAAGAGCAACAGGCGGTGCAGCATCAGCGACGCGGCGATCCAGCCGAGGAAGAGCTGGCCGATGTTTCCCGCGAGCACCAGCAGCATCACGCTCGCGAGCGTCGCCGTGAGCCGCCCGATGAAGCCGGCGTGGCCGGGATCCCCCGCCAGGTAGCGGCGGGCGAACTCGACCACGATCACCCCGACGAAGGCGACCAGGAGGAACAGCGTCGCGCTGAGGGCGTCGAGCCGCACCGAGAGCCCGATACCGCCCCAGCCGAGGACGGGCGAGACGAGGGTGCCCCGGATCGCGACGGCCGCTGCGGCAAGGACCGCCGCACCCAGGGCGACGAGCGTCGCCCAGCGACCGGCGTCGAGGACGGCTGGTGACATGGTGCCGCGCCGGAGCGGCACGGCGAGGTCGGCGAGGAGCAGGGCGGCGGGGCCCAGGAGGGCCAGCAGCGCCGCGGGAGCGAGGGAGTTGGTCATGGCGGGCAAGGTAGGGGGCCGCCATCGTTACGTCCAATAGATGTTTGTATCACTATCGTTCGCTCAGAACGATGTTGCTGTGGCACCAGCCGGGACACGCAAACGGGGGTGCCCCGAACGTGGGACACCCCCGTGTGCTCGCCTTTGGACTCCCGAGGAGGGACTCGAACCCCCGACCCGCTGATTAACAGTCAGCTGCTCTACCGACTGAGCTACTCGGGACCGACCCGCCCGCGCGGCCTGCCGCTGGCGAGCGACAAAGTAGTCAGCGGATCGGGCGCTGGGCAAGACGAGGGACGAGAAGCGAGAAGCGTGAAGGGTGAAGCGAGAAGCGAGGTGGGCCTGGGCGATGTCACCCCGAGCCAGCGAGGGGCGGAATCTCGGGACTGACCCCGTCCCCTTGCCTCCGGCTCGGGGTGACGTCCGCCTCGCTTCACGCCTCTCGCTTCACCCTTCTCGCTTCTCGCCCCTCGCTTCTCGCCTCGCGCTTCTCGCTTCTCGCTTCTCGCTTCTCGCTTCTCGCTATGACCATACACACCAACATCTTGTCACTATAGTGCGAGCAAATACTCACATCGTCTAAACAGCAGTGAGCGCTCACCAGTAAACATGAGTCGCCGTTCCTGCCGTTCCGGCCGTTTCAGCCCCAGCACCACGTGCCGTAACTCGTTTTTTTGCTACCATTTACGGCCATTTCGTCACTTCCATTTGGCCGTCCGCTCGCTACCTTGCGCCCATGTCGATGACCCCCCTCTTCGGGCATCAGGAGCTCCGCGATCGGCTCAACAGCGCCATCGCGACCGACCGGCTGCCGCAGGTCCTGCTCCTCACCGGCCCCTCGGGGGTCGGCAAGCAGCGCCTGGCGCTCTGGCTCGCCCAGCGCCTGCTCTGCGAGCGGGGGTTGCCGGAGCCCTGTGGCGAATGCGGGGCGTGCCGACGGACGCTCGACCTCGTGCATCCTGACCTGCACTGGTTCGTCCCGGTGCCAAGGCCGAAGGCCGGCGACGCGGACAAGCAGGTCGAGGAGGTCGCCGAATCGCTGGAGGCGGCACTGGCCGACCGGCGGGCGGGCGGCCAGTGGGGCAGCCCCGACGGGATGGCGAGCCACGGCATCGCCTCGGCGCGGCTGCTGCAGCGGCGGGCCGGCCTCACCGCGGCGGAAGGGGGCTGGCGGGTGTTCGTGGTCGGGCACGCCGAGCGGTTGGTGCCACAGGAGTCGAGCCCCGAGGCGGCGAACGCCCTCCTCAAGCTCCTCGAGGAGCCCCCGGCACGGGCGCTCTTCCTCCTGACGGCCCCGGAGGCAGGCCTGGTCCTGACCACGATCCGGTCGCGGGCGGTCCCGGTCCGGGTCGGCCGACTTGCCGACGCCGACGTGCGGGCGTGGGCCGCCGCCGCGGGGGTCGCGACCGACGAGCTCGCCATCCGCGCGGCGGGTGGCGCGATCGGACGCCTTGGCCGTGGCGGTGCGGACCCCCAGGGGGGCGCCGCGCGGCGGGTGCTGGAGGCGGTCGACGGTGGCCCGGCGGCGCGAGCGCGCGCCGCCCTCGGGCAGGGGGTGTCGCAGGCGCGCGGTGACTTCACCGCCCTGCTCGATGCCCTCGCCGTCGAACTGGCGGAGCAGGCCAGGAGCGCCTCCGCCGGGGGCCGTTGGCCGGCCGCAGGGCGGGCAGCCGCGGGCGTGGAGCTGGTCCTGGAGACCCGTGAGCGGGCCCAGGGCAACGTGAACCCGCAGCTCGCCCTCGCGGTGCTGATGGATGACCTCGCCGCACTGGAGGCGGCGTGACGCTCAGCCACCTCGACGAGGCCGGCCGGGCGCGGATGGTGGATGTCGGCGGCAAGCCGGTGACCACGCGGCACGCGACCGCGACCGGGCGGGTGCTGATGTCCGTGGCGGCGATGGAGCAGGTCGAGCACGCCACCGCCCGCAAGGGCGACGTGCTCACGGTGGCGGAAGTGGCCGGCATCATGGCCGCGAAGCGCACCGGTGACCTGATCCCGTTGTGCCACCCGGTGCCGCTCGACCGGGTGGAGGTGCGCATCGTACCGGTGCCGGAATGGCCGGGTGTGCGCGTGACGGCGACGGCGCGGGCCACCGCCCGGACCGGCGTCGAGATGGAGGCCCTGGTGGCCGTGACGGTCGCCTGCCTCACCGTGTACGACATGGTGAAGGCGGTCGATCGGGGGGCGCGGATCGAGGCGGTCCGCGTCACCGAGAAGGCGGGAGGCGCGCGCGGGACCTGGCGGGCCGACGCCGATGATGACCCGAATGAAGGAGTGTAGATGATACAGCGTGTCCTGGTGCGTGGTGCGGCGCTCGGCGTCGCGGCCCTGGCCCTCACCGGCCTGGGCGCCATCGCGACGATGTTGTCCGATGCCCCCGAGCGTGCCGACGCGAACGCCGCCGCCCCGACCGTCGACTCGACGTCGGTGCTGGCGACCATGGAAGGCGAACTCGCTGCCACCCGTGGCGAGCTCGATCGCGCCCACCGGATCCTCGAGTTCTCCGGGCGCTACCGGATCCCGGCCGACCTCGCCGCGCGGATCTACGACCACGCCACCGAGGCCGGCCTCCCCGCGGCCCTCGGCTTCCAGCTCGTCAAGATCGAAAGCAACTTCGAGAACACCGCCCGCAGCTATGCCGCGGCGATCGGCCTCACCCAGCTCCGGCTGCTCACCGCCCGCAGCTACGAGCCGACCATCGCCGCGTCCGACCTGATGAACCCGGACGTCAACCTGCGGATCGGCTTCAGCTACCTGCGCGACCTGCTCAAGCAGTTCGACAACGACCTCCCCCTCGCCCTCGAGGCGTACAACAAGGGCCCCACCCTCGTCACCTCGCAGCTCGAGGAGGGCCTCGAGGTCCGCGGCCGCTACTCCCGCGCCGTCATGGGGGGGATGCGGAAGGGGAGCTGAGGCACGAGAAGCGAGAAGCGAGAAGCGTGAAGCGATCAACGAACGGGCCGGTCTCCCCTCTGGGAACCGGCCCGTTCGCACATGATCCGACTCGCTTCTCGCTTCTCGCGTCTCGCGTCTCGTCTATTCAGGAATCTTCAACCGCTGCCCCACCCGGATCGTCGCACTCCGCCCGAGGCCGTTGGCGCGGATCAGCACGCTCTGCCCCACCCCATAGCGCTCGGCGATCTCGCCCACCGTCTCCCCGGCCCGCACGGTGTGCGTCCGAGCCCGGCTCGCACTCGCGCTCGCCGCGCCGGTGCCGGTGCGCACGGTGAGCTTCTGGCCGGCGCGGATCACGTTGCTTGCGCCGATCCCGTTGTTCGCGCGGATCGTCGCCATCGGGACGTTGTACCGCCGGGAGATCTCGCTGAGGGTCTCGCCCCGACGGACGATGTGGGTGATCGGTGCGCGCGACTCCGGCTCCGCCTCGTAGAACGCCGTCGACGGCAGCGAGCTCGCGGTGGAGGGGATGTACAGCGTGGTCCCGACCTGGAGCGAGCGCGCGCGTGCCACCCGGTTGGAACTCATCAGCAGGTCGGTCGAGACGCCGTAGCGCGCCGCGATCCCCGACACCGTCTCCCCGCGCCGGACGACGTGGGTCAGCACGGCCGGCCGCTTGGTCGGCGGCGTGGCGGCGTAGGCGGTGGTGACCTTCTCCATCGACCCCGCGGGGAGCCGCACCGGGTAGCGGCCACCGGGCGGGGTGATCCCGCGCAGCAGGTGCGGGTTGAGGTCGCGAATCGCGTCGAGCGAGGTGTCGGCCAGCGTCGCGATCAGGTCGAGCCCCGTCCCGCCCTCGACCAGCACGCTGTCGAGCGGGAATGGCTCGACATCCTCCGGCACCGTGAACCCGTACTGGGCCGGATGCTTCGCGACCAGCGCGGCCGCGATCAGCTTCGGGACGTAGTCCTTGGTCTCCTGGTGGATCGAGGACGTCTCGGCCAGCTCGAAGAACATGTCGTCGCTGGTCGGGTCCACCGCCTCGTCGCCCTCGCCCTGCAGCGCGCTGATGCGGAGCAGGCCGCGCCCGACCCGCCCCGGCCCGCCGTTGTAGGCCGCGGCCGCGAGGTAGTGCGAGCCGAACTGCCGGGTGAGGTCGCTCAGGTAGCGCGCGGCCGCGTCGGTCGCCTTCACCGGATCGCGTCGCTCATCGACCCAGGCGTTCACCCGCAACCCGTAGCCCTTGCCGGTCGCCGACATGAACTGCCACATCCCCACCGCGCGCGAGCGACTCACCGCCACCGGACTGAAGCCGGATTCGATCAGGGCGAGGTAGACGAGGTCACCGGGCAGCCCGCGCGAGGTGAGCTGCTCGCGCGCGAACCCCTCGTAGCGCGGCATCCGCTCGAGCCACACCTGGAAACGGTCGTGGGCTCGGCCGGTGAAGTAGTCGACGTAGTACTGGACCCGCGGATGCTCCGCGTACGCCTGCACGTTGAGGTCCCAGGTCGGCTCGTCGAGATCGCCGGCATCCAGCTCGGGGAGCGCACCACTCGGCTCGACGGTCATCAGCGAATCGAGCGCCCGGGCATCCGCCATCGAGTCGGCCGCGGTGACCGTGCGCGGCGGCCGTGCCGCACGCCGGGGCGGGGCCTGCGCGACGACGGCCTCGGGGGCGGGATCGACCGGGGCGGGCGTCGGCGACGGCTCGACGCTCATCCGGCCACAGGCCGCGGCGAGGCAGAGCAGGAGCAGTGAAGCGTGGTGGCCACGAACCATCGAGGCGCCTCCGGTGGAGGGGTCGGCCTGCATGAGTATCGACCGATCCCGATGCCTCCCGAGCGCCGGACGTCGCATCAGCCGGTCAACCGCTGGCGGAGCGCTGTGGCGAGGTCGTCATGACTGAGGGCGTCGGCGCGGGCATAGACGGCGGCCTTCGAGGGGGACGTGAACGGCAGCGGCACCCACACGCGCCGCGTGTCCGGCGACCGGAACGCCGCGACCAGGCGCCACTGTTCGGAGCCGGGGCTGCGCTCGGCGGCCACCGAGACGGACCATTCACGATTGTCGAGCGCCAGGGTTCGCCAGGCCATGGGGACCACATCAAGCAGAAAATGAGACTCGGACCGCCCCGGGGGAGGCGCGGGGCCCGCAACCGGGCCAACACCATATAGTTACGACACGCCACCTGATACGGCAAGTGACGGGCCACGGAGGGAGGTATCTTTCGCGGACCGATGGGGGCGGTGGGGCTCGAACCCACGACCTGCCGGTTAAAAGCCGGTTGCTCTGCCAGCTGAGCTACACCCCCGCCGGGAAACATAGGCCGGATCGGCCGCTCCGCCACGCGCGATCCCCGGCCTCGCGACCAACCCTCCACCCCCAGGCCCATGCCCGACTGGAACGCGCTCGCCGACGCCGCCCTCACCGGGGCCGCCCCGACCCGCGAGGAGGCCCTCGCCGTCCTCACCGCCCCGGAGACCGAGCTGCTGGCGCTCCTTGACGCCGCGTTCCGGGTCCGGCGGGCCGCCCACGGCCTCGACGTGCGGCTCCATGTGTTGCAGAACGCCAAGCTCGGGGCCTGCCCCGAGGACTGCGGCTTCTGCTCCCAGTCGGCCCGTCACGACACCGGCCTCGGGCGCGAGAAGCTCCAGAGTGCCGACGAGATCGTCGCCGGGGCGCGCCGCGCCGCCGAGATGGGGGCGGTCAAGTACTGCATCGTGACCGCGACCCGTGGCCCGAGCGAGCGCGACCTCGACGTGATCTGCGAGGCGGTGACCCGCATCAAGGCCGAGCACCCGATCAACATCTGCACCTCCCTCGGCCTCTTGCGCGAAGGGCAGGCGGAGCGCCTGAAGGCGGCCGGCGTCTCCCGCTTCAACCACAACCTCGAGACCTCCGAGCGGTACTTCGGCGAGGTGGTGGGGAGCCACGCCTGGGCCGACCGGGTCGGCACGATTCGCCGGGCGCACGCCGCCGGCCTCGAGGCGTGCTGCGGCGGCATCTACGGCATGGGGGAGTCCCTCGACGACCGGCTCGACCTCGCCTTCGCGCTGCGCGAGCTGGAGGTCGAGTCGATCCCGGTCAACTTCCTCGACCCGCGCCCCGGGACGCCGATGGGCGAGCTCGAACGGATGACCCCGACCGAGTGCCTCAAGGCGCTCGCGATGATGCGCTTCGTGAACCCGACGCGTGACATCCGCATCGCCGGCGGGCGCGAGGTGAACCTCCGCGACCTGCAGGTACTCGCGCTCTACCCGGCGAACTCCCTCTTCGTCGACGGCTACCTCACGACCCCCGGTGCGGGATACGAGCACGACCTGCAGATGATCCGCGACGCCGGCTTCACGGTGGCCGAGGTGGTCGCGACGTGACCCGATGACCGACGCGGCACGCCTGCATGCGCTCGACCGTGCGCACGTGTGGCATCCCTTCACGCCCCATGCCGTCTACGCCGACGAGCATCCCCTGATGGTCGTCGGCGCCGAGGGACACTGGCTGATCGACGCCGAGGGTCGTCGCTACCTCGATGGCGTCGCCTCGCTCTGGTGCAGCGCCTTCGGGCATCGCCATCCCCGGATCGACCGCGCGATCATCGACCAGCTCGGCCGGGTCGCGCACGCCACCTTCCTGGGCAACGCCAGCGCGCCGGCGGTGGAACTCGCGGCGCGGCTGGTCGCGGTCGCGCCCGGTGCGCTCACGCGGGTGTTCTTCAGCGACAATGGCTCGACCGCCACCGAGGTGGCGCTCAAGATCGCCTATCAGTACTGGCAGCAGACCGGTCGACCGGCGGACGCCAGGCGCACCCGGTTCGTCACCCTCGGCGAGGCGTATCACGGCGACACCATCGGCGCGGTGTCGATGGGCGGGATCGAGCTGTTCCACGAGGTGTACCGGCCGCTGGTCTTCGACACGATCCGGCTCCCGTCGCCCCATTGCTACCGCTGTCCGCTGCAGCTCGAGCGCGCGTCGTGCGGCGAGGCCTGCATCGCGGCGGCCGAGCGGATCATCGCCGAGCACGGCGACGAGATCGCGGCGGTCGTGATCGAACCCGGCGTCCAGGGCGCGGCGGGCATGATCACCCAGCCCGCGGACTACGCCCGCCGCGTGCAGGATGCCGCCCGGCGGGCGGGCGCCCTGGTGATCTGCGACGAGGTGGCGGTCGGCTGGGGCCGCAGCGGGGTGCGCTTCGCGAGCGACCTGCTCGGGCTCACGCCCGACCTGCTCTGCCTCGCCAAGGGACTCACCGGCGGCTACCTGCCGCTCGCCGCCACGCTGGCCACCGAGCGGCTGTTCGAGGGGTTCCTCGGGCGGCCGGAGGAGGGGCGCACGTTCTTCCACGGTCACACCTACACCGGCAACGCCCTCGGCGCGGCCGCGGCCCTCGCCTCCGCGGACCTGCTCGACGAGCTCCTCCCGACCCTGCGCGTCACCCTCGAGCACTTCGCCGCCCGAGCGGAGCAGCTGCGCGACCTCGCTCCCGTGGGCGACGTGCGCCGGTTCGGGCTCGCCCTCGGCGTCGAGATCGTCGCCGATCGCCGCACGCGCGCACCCCACCCCGCTGCGAAGCGGATCGGCATGCGCATCGCGACCGCCTGCAAGCGGCGCGGCGTCTTTCTGCGTCCGCTCGGCGACACCGTCGTCGTGATGCCGCCCCTCACCATCACGCGCGACGAGCTCGACCTGCTCTTCGACGTCCTGACCGATGCGATCGGGGAGTGCGGTGACGCCTAGACTCTGGATCGTGACCGGGACCGACACCGGCATCGGCAAGACGTGGGTCACCTGTCGGCTCGCCGAGACGCTGCGCGCGCGCGGCACGCGGGTCCGGGCCATCAAGTTCCTGGAGAGCGGGACCGACCCGGAGCCGTCGGAGAGCGAGGATGGGGTGAAACTGGCGCGGGCCGCGGGACAGGCGAGCCCGAGCGCCGCGCTGCGACGCTATCGTGCCCCGCTCACGCCGGCCGACGCGGCACGCCTGGAGGGGCAGACGGTGGAGCTCGCCCCGATCGAGACGGAGATGATCCGCATCGCGTGCGAGGCGGAGTCCACCCTGGTGGAGGGGGCGGGCGGCCTGCTCGCGCCGCTCAACCATCGCCGCACGCTGCTCGATGTCGCGCGGCGACACGCCGCGTCGGTGCTCGTCGTGGCCGCCGACCGGCTGGGCACCCTCAACCACACGCTGCTCACCCTGTCGATGCTCGACTTCTCCGGGGTCCCGTGCGCCGGGGTCGTGATGAACCGCCTCCCCGATGCCGACCCGGCGACCGACCCGTCGGTGGGCCGGAACGCCGCGACGCTGCACGAGGTGCGCCCGGCCACGCCGATCGTGGAGACGGCGCACCCGGGTTGGGACGAGGTGGTGCTGGGGTGGCTCAGGACCTGAGGGTGTAGATCAGGTAGCGCCCGAGGGCGTGGTCGTCCTTCGCGACGGTGATGTGATCGAGGTCCGCCACCGGGATCGCCGAGACGACGACGACCTTCTTGCCCGGCAGCCGCTTCGCGGCGCGGGCCGCGGTGCCGAGGCCGTAGTCGGAATGGAAGGCCCCGTTGACGTGGACCACGATCGCGCCGGTACCGGCGTTCACCAGCGCCTGGGCGATCGACTCGCCCATCGTCTCGTCCTTGGCGCACTGCGCCTGGTAGAACCGCTCCATTGCCGCCGCCTTCGCCTCGGGGCTCTCGCCGGGGACGTGATCCTTCATCGTCTCCTCGAACCGGGCGAAGTAGTCGTCGTGCTCGCACGTCAGGTTGGCCGCCACCCACTGCCGCGAGGTCACGCCCAGCGTGTCGAGGATCCCGAGCCCGCCGCGCGCGATCGCGCTCGCGATCGGCCGCGGGACGTTCCCCGCGATCACCGGCCACCCGCGCGCATGCGCCCACTCGACCAGCGGGCGGTAATCGGTCGCATAGCGCGGCCAGGGCCGGCCGCTCGCGAGCAACGAGTCCTCCGGCAGCCGCCCGGCGAGGTAGCCGTCGAGGAGCGGCTGGGCGTCGCGCTCGAACATCTCCATCGCGAGGACCACGCGCGGGCGGCGGCGGCCGATGCTCTCGAGCAGCGCACGCTGCATCGCATGGGTCCCGGGATCATCGTGCTGCTCGCCGATCAGGACGACGTCGGCGGTCGCCAACTCGGCCGCCATCGCCTCGGTGTCGATGAACCGCTTGGCACGGGTGTCGTACACCCGGTGCGGCGTCCACGCCGGCTCGGTCGCGCCGCGGACGGCGAGGGGCGGATGGTTCGCCGGCATCGCCTGGGCGGACAGCGCCAGCGGGGCGACGAACAGGAGGACAGGAACGAGGGTTCGCATCCCGGAAAGATACGCCGATCCGGCCTCAGTAGCTGAGCGTGGCCACCAGCCCGAGGACCCAGCGGTGCACCGAGGTGTTCTGGAAGAAGAGGGTGGTGGCGTCGCCCGTCGCCAACCCGAGATCGTGCAGGTGGTAGTTCGCCGTCGCCTTCACCCCGAGATCCACCGAGCTCACCCCGCGCACGGGCAGCAGCTCGACGCCGGCACCGAAGTGCCAGGTGTTCGGCAGCAGGTTCCGGAACAGCCCCGGCCGGCGCACCCATCGGGACGCCCCGTCGCCCAGCGGTTCCCCGAAGGCGGTCACGTCCTCGAGACGATACCACGACAGGCCGTAGCCGAGCAGCACGAACGGCTGGAGGACGTCGGTCCGGAGGTTGTAGCGCAGGGAGCCGGTGTACTCCCAGAAATTGATCTCGGCCGCAAGGTCGCCCTGGGATCCGCCGTCGTAGGCAATCCCCTGCGTGTAGCGGGCCCGACCGTGCAGGAGCGCATTCGTGCTGACGAACCGGTCGCCGAGATGCAGGCTCAGCTCGCCGCGCACGCCGCGCAGGCGCTCCTGCCGCACCGGGAGCAGGCCCGCCGAGAAGGCGGAGCCGGTCCGGCGCGTGATCTCCTGCAGGAACGGCCCCGCCAGTTCCGGGAATCCGACCAATCGCCAGAAGTCGTTGCCCGGATCGAACGTGGCAAGGCCCAGCCCGAGACCGATGCCGCGCACCGGCAGGTCCTCGGAGCGCACGTAGGTCGGATGGGCCCCGGCGCGCAGGGCACGGATCGGGGTGCCGAGGGCGCGCAGGGCGACGTCGAACGGTGGCAGGATCGAGACCACCGGGACGGTGAGGTTGTACACCCCCCAGTTCGGCCGGAAGGTGTCCTGGAGGTCCTTCGGGAACACCTCGGGCACCCGATGGAACTCGTAGAGGGCATGACCCGGGCCGGGACCGCTGCGGTTCCAGCCGCCGCTGTAGAACGGCGGCGGCAGCGCGAGGTTGCCCGTTTCCGCGTAGCGCACCACGCCGGCGAACGGCGAGACCGAGGCGGGATACCCAACCCGCAGCGGCAGCAGCAGCCAGCCCCAGCGCTCCCGGATCTCCGGTTCCACGATCGCCCGGTCGGCGATCATCTCCCAATCGGGAAGGATCTCGAGGCGCGACGGATGGTCGTAGCGCACCACCCGCTCGGACTCGGGTGCATCGGCGGCCGGCGGGTCGTCGAAGACGTCCCAGGCGAGGTCGATCGACTCCCCGGTCCCGGCGGGGCCGATCCCCTTGAACAACCCCGGGAACGGGTACGATCCATGGCTCGAGCGGCCCAGCCGCGTCGGACCGGCCAGGAGCAGGTTGAGGCCGTGGTCGTTGCCCCCGATGAACACGCGCGGGTGCAGGTCGGGGACCGTCTCCGCGTCATCCGCCCAGGCGCGTTCGCGCAGCAGCCGCCAGATCTCCGCCTGCCCGCGACGCGTCGTGGGGAGCGTCTCCACCTCGCGCTCCCACGCATCCCGCGGGGCGTAGACGTTCGGGCGGGAGTAGTCGAGCGGCAGGATCCAGTAGTGGAAGAAGTGCTCAACCCGACGAATGACCAACTCCTCGAGCGGGAGCGTGCCCTCGAGCAGGGCACGGAGTTCGGCGGCGACGAAGGGACGGGTCACGGACTCGCGCGGCGCGATCACGACGTTGAGGTGCTCCCAGTCCCCCTCGTGCACGTTCCCCGCGTCGTTCGTCGGATAGAACAGCCAGTACTGCAGCACGAACTCGAACCCGTCCCCGGCCTCGACGATGAACGGGTGCACCATCGTCTTCGCCCAGCCGAGGTAGCGTTCCGCGACCCCGTCGCGCGTCGCGCCCTCGTACTCGGCGGCCCAGCTCTCGGGGGAGTCGCCGGGAAAGTTCAGGTAGAGCACCTCATGGATCGCCCGATCGGCGCCGATCGGATCGATGATCCGCGGCGCCTGGGGCCCGAGGGTGCGCAACAGCTCCCGCAGTCGGCAGTCCGGCCGGGGATCACCCGGAGGTGCCGCCACTGGGCACGGCGCGCTCGCGAGGCCGGCGAGGGCGATGGAGTCCGACCGGACCAGCGCGGGACTCGGTCGCGCCAGGTCGAAGATGTCGCGCACGAGTGGCGAGGTCGCCCCCGAGGCGACGAAGCGCCGGGCGTCCATCGGGAAGCCGTAGCTGGTGCGCGCGACCCACGGCGCGAACCGCTCGGCCAATCGCAGCAGGAGCGCCCCGCGGGCGTCGTCGATGCCATCGACCGGGTCGGCGTCGCGCCAGGCGGCACCGGCAGGGTTCCCGTAGAGCTGGAAGGTCACGTTGGCCGCCGGCCTGGTGACCGCGCGCGGTGTCTCCCGCGGCAGGTAGGTCACGTAATCGGGCTTGGGGATCTCCTGCCCGACCAGCGGGAAGCCGCCGCACAGGGCGACGGCGGTGCAGAGCAGCAGGCTGCGGCAGCACGAGGGCATCCGCGAAGATACCCGCGAACGGCTACCCCACCAGTCGCGTCGCGAGCACCGCCCCCAGGGCGCCGAGCGCCTGGCCCAGCATCACGTCGGTCACGTAGTGAACCCGGAGGTACACCCGGGAGACGCCGACCACCGCCGCCAACCCCAGCGCCACGCCCGCGACCCACCCCGCCACCTCCGCTCCCGTCCACAGGAGCAGCGTCATCGCCACCGACATCGCGGCAGCCGAATGTCCCGAGGGGAGCGAGAACTCGTCCGGGTGGGCCACCAGGGCCTCGATCCCCTCGTCCGGGAAGTGCGGCCGCGGCCGTCCTGCGGTGCGCTTGACCACCTGCACCGCGAGGTGCGAGCTGGCGTTGGCGAGCAGGAGGGCGAGACCGACCGGCCGGGTCGATGGGACCGCGAGGAGGACGACGCCGAGGAGGAGGGTGCATGTGGCACCCCCGAGGTGGGTGAGTCCGCGAAGTGCCATGTCGAGCCACGGCGGCGCGTGCCGGCTGGCGACACCCACAAGCCAGCGCCGGTCCAGGTCGGAGATGCGTGTGGCAAGGGCACCCATGCGGCCCGCTCCTCGAAGGGGTACGCCCCGGAGGATGCCGTCCCGTCGTCACGGCCATGCCGGGTCGCAGGTCACGAGTCGGCGACGCCGCGGTCGGGACCGGACGACCTGACGTCAGCGGCGCTTGACGTTCGCTCCTCGCGATGGTAATAGTAATACTATCTGATCAGTCTGTATTACTCCCCCACCACCTGATGGCCCGGTCCCCATGCGCACCCTGTTCCGGCACGCGAAGGACGACCTTCCGGCCAGCGTCGTCGTCTTCTTCGTCGCCGTTCCGCTCTGTCTCGGGATCGCGCTCGCCTCCGGTGCCCCGCTGTTCGCGGGGCTGATTGCCGGCATCGTGGGCGGGATCGTGGTCGGCGCCGCGAGCGGGTCACCCCTCGGCGTCAGCGGCCCGGCGGCGGGGCTGGCGGTCATCGTCCTGAACGCGATCGCGAGTCTCGGCTCGTACGAGGTGTTCCTGGTCGCCGTCGTGCTCGCCGGGATCATCCAGATCGTGCTCGGCATGCTGGGACTC